>Ga0302324_100023881_pt1 | contig 11807 bp, 13 predicted proteins | sample Palsa_T0_1_FD_201949 | JGI IMG/M metagenome (GOLD analysis project Ga0302324, IMG submission 201949) | Peat permafrost microbial communities from Stordalen Mire near Abisko, Sweden - Palsa_T0_1 | ecosystem: Environmental > Terrestrial > Soil > Palsa > Peat permafrost | place: Sweden: Abisko... | reverse complement strand
TGGGCAAGTTTGCGATTGCGGCTATCTCGTCAAACGATGTCGAGACTTTTCCGGAGGATGGGCCGGAGGAGATGAAGAAGCAGGCGCTGCGGCTGGGATGGCGCTTCCCTTACCTGTTCGACGAGACGCAGGAGGTGGCGCGGGCGTATGACGCAGCTTGTACGCCTGATTTTTTTCTCTTCGATGGAGGCATGAAGCTGGTATATCGCGGACAGCTGGATGAGAGCAGGCCACGACGGGGAGAGGCGGGCAACGATGTTCCGGTGACAGGGAAGGATTTGAGGGCGGCGATGGATGCAGTGATCGCGGGGAAGCGGCCAGATACGAATCAACGGGGAAGCCTGGGATGCGGTATCAAGTGGAAGGCTTGAGTTTTTATGCTTGATTGGGGAGACAGACGACAGCAGATCCCTACGGGATGACAGATAAAAGAACAGATAACTGCAGCTACAAGCCTGACTACGGCATCATCGACGACAAAATGCGTGGCAGGATGGTTCCTGCTTGGTTAGACTCAGGATCGACGAACAGGATGTATGACGGAGGGGCTGTGGACACGGTATTGGAGGAGTTGAAGGCGGGGATTCGACGGTTTCGGACGGAGGTCTATTCGGAGCATGAGGACTTCTATCTGAAGGCGGCAAGCGAGCCGCAGCAACCCCATGCTTTGATTGTGGCATGCGCCGACTCGCGTATCGACGTTGAGACGATTACGCAGTCGATGCCGGGCGATGTGTTTGTCACGCGGAACATCGGAAATATGGTTCCGGCCTATGGCGAGATGCTGGGTGGCGTGAGCGCGGTGATTGAATATGCGGTGATGGCGCTGAAGGTGCAGCACGTTGTGGTGTGCGGGCATACCGACTGCGGCGCGATGAAGGGGCTGCTGCATCCGAAGGCCGTGGAGAAGATGCCTACGGTGCAACGGTGGTTGAGGAACGCCGATGCGGCGCTGAGCGTGACCAACTCGCTGGCGGAGCATGATGAGAAGCCGAGTGAGTTGATGCGGCGGGTGACGGAGGAGAATGTTCTGCTGCAGTTGCAACACCTGCGGACGCACCCCTCCGTGGCAGGAGCGATGGCACGGGAAGAGCTGACGATCTCTGGATGGGTGTATGACATTGGGCGGGGCGAGGTGCGGATCTCGACTGATGGCGGACGGGTGTTTGAGCCAGTGACGGTGAACGGTGAGACGGCATGATCATCGCGCGCTCGCTGCGACCGCTGCGGCTGGTGATGTATGTGGGACGGCCGTTGCTGATTTTGCTGGGGTACGACGTCGCGGTAATGCTGTTGTATCAACTGATGCACTGGCACTGGATTGCCATGCCGGATGTACCGGTGGCGCTGTATGGATCGGCGATTGGCGTGATTCTAGGGTTCAGGAACAACTCCTGCTATTCGCGGTGGTGGGAGGCGCGGACGCTGTGGGGCGCGGTGGTGAACAACTCACGGAGCTGGGCTCGGCAGGTGACGACGGTGATGAGGACGGGTACGCCGACGGAGGCTACGGAGCTGAAGGCAATGCAGCATCGGCTGGTGTACCACCAGATTGCGTTTGTGCATGCACTGCGACAGCATCTGCGGCGGCTGTCGCCGTGGAAGGAGCTACGGCCGTTTTTGAGCGAGGCGGATTTGAACGAGCTGCGTGACCAGCAGAATGTTCCGCTGGCGCTGCAGCACCAGATGGGTTTTATGCTGCGCGAGTGTCAGGGTAGAGGATGGGTCGACATTGCGCATTGGCGGGCGCTGGATGGGACTTTGGATGATCTGACGGACGCGCAGGGCGGAGCGGAGCGGATTAAGAACACTCCGATGCCAAAGCAGTACGACTACTTTCCGCAGTTGTTCGTGCAGATCTATTGCCTGGTGCTGCCGCTGGCGATGGTGAGCAGCCTGGGATGGTTGACGCCGCTGGGATCTACTCTGGTGGGATTTATTTTTCTTGCATTGGATAAGATCGGGCGGGACCTGGAAGATCCGTTCGACAACAATGTGTACGACGTGCCACTGACTACGATCTGCGAGACGATTGAGATGAATCTGCGGCAGATGCTGGGGGAGACGGTGGTGGCTGCTCCGGCGAAGCTGGTGGAGGATGTCATTTGGTAATACATAAGCCATATTGAAGATGAAGGCCCCGGATCTACTCCGGGGCCTTCGTCTTGCACGTTGCGTTGTGGGGAGTGACTAGGTGAGGTGATTGGCGACGTTGCCCTGGGTGCCGTCGGAGCCGTGAATTTTAACCAGCTTGTTGTATATGCCGAGGATGAGGAAGGGCGCGGCCCATTGGCCTACGAAGAGCGCCGCATGTTGTTTTTTCGAGGCTTGAAAGACAACAGAGACGGCCATGGAGGCGAGGGCCAGTCCGAGGTAGGCGCTTGAAGGAACTTGAGAGGTGAATTTTTCGATGGCTGCGGTGACTTGATCTTCTTGAGCTTCGCCTTTGGCAACGCGGTAGTCGGTCATTTTAGAGATCTCCATGGCGGCGGTTGCCGTCATGAGTAGAGAGATGCGGAAGCACGCGAGGGCGAAAAAAGAATTCACTGCGTTTTTTTTGCCCGGTCAACAGGAGTTGAGATGAATTGAACTGGGCAGAGAGTTCTCGTGAGAAGTAATAGGGCGTTAGAGCCACTTCAGTTTGCGGAGAACGTAGAGGAGGAGGATGGTGATCAGGATGGTGATGCCGCCAACCCATTCGGCTCCGTGAGGGGAGTCTTCAAAGGGAAGGCCCTTGAGGTTCATACCGTAGATGCCAGAGATTGCGAGCGCAGGCAAAGCTATGGTTCCGAGGACGGTAAGAACCTTCATGACCTCATTGGTACGGTTGGCGACTGAGGAGAGATAGATATCGAGGGTGTTGTTGAGGAGGTCACGCTGGGTTTCGACGGAGTCGAGGAGGCGGGCGACGTGATCGTAGGTATCGCGGACGTAGGGCTGACTGGCGGCGTCGATGAGGGTGTCGGGGTCTCGCTGCAGATGGAGCGCGGCGTCGCGGGTGTTGACGAGCACGCGGCGGAGGTCGATGAGCTGGCGCTTGATGGCGAAGATGGCTTGCAGGATCTCCGGGGAGGGATTGTCGAAGACCTTGTCTTCGAGCTCGTCAATGCGATCGTCGAAGTGGTCGATGGCGGGAAAGTAGAGGTCGACGATGGTATCGAGGATGAGGGAGATGAGCTTGGCGGGGTGCTCGTCGTCACCATCGCGGCGGGCGCGCTGAAGGGCCTGTTGGGTTGCGGGGCAGGCGGGGTCGGCGATGGTGATGAGGAAGTCGTTGCCGGCGAAGATGTCGATGGGGGTGAAGACGGGGATCTGCTCGGTGGGATTGTCAGGGTCGGGATCGAGGCGGACGGGCTTGAAGACGGCGAAGGTGTATGTGGGCGCGGTGTCTACCTTGACGCTCTCGTCATCGCTGCGGGCTTCCTCAAGATGGAGCGGGTGCAGGTTGTACTGCTTGGCCAGCTTGTCGAGCCTGGGGTCATTGGCGTCTGCTAGTTCGTACCAGGGCATGGCTTAATTTCCTTTTTCGACAGGGACGAAGTCAAAGTAGGCGAGGTTGTTTCCCTGTTTGTAGTGAAGGGTTAGAAGCTGCAATCCCTTTTTGGGGAAGGTGATTTCGCCGCAGTCGGCCTTGTTCCAGGTGTGGAAGATCATCCAGGCGGGATCGTGGCGGTCGGGGTAGAGTGTCCAGGGGTCGAGGGGGAGTGTGCAGTCGGCAGCAGGCTGATCGTTGAGCGAGAACTGGATTGTCTGCGCGGTGTGGCTGTACATCGCGATGATCCTATAACGGCCTGCCTTCTTCACGTCGACGGTGTAGTTCGTCCATTCGCCGTTCTCCTCCCAACCGAGGTAGAGTTGCTGCCAGTCGGGGAGGATGGGACTGGGATGGTTGAGGTCGGCGAGTTTTTTGACATAGGAGATGTCGGGGCCTTCTTCTTCGCGGAAGTGACAGATGGTGATGGGCACGCCTTCTTCGCAGTGTCCGGGTGTGTAGTTCAACTCTCCGCTACCGTGGTTGATCTTGTCGGTGTCGTGATAGGCGATGGCTTCGCCACCGAGATCGTAGAAGGCTGCTTCGAGACGACCGGGGATCGTCTGCGGTCCTGTCTTGTGCGTTGCATCATGGAACGGTTTGCCTTTGTAGTTTTTGGGGACACTTCCCTGCGTGCTGGGAGCTAGCAGGAGGAGCAAGGCGAACAAATGCACGGCTGCGAGCTTCATCGGGTGATCTCCTTGCTGAGCATTATTACCTGAACCGTCGGTCCTGACCCGGATTTACAATCGCTTGCATGCGTCTGCCTCTCCTTCTAGTGCTTTTTCTTACGAGCGTTGCTGCCCACGCGCAGTCCTGGGCCATCGCCATCCACGGTGGCGCGGGCGAGGCGGAGTGGGAGCACATGGACGCGGCGACCGGCTCGGCCTATCGCGCTTCGCTGGCCAAGGCGTTGGCGGCAGGCTCTGCTGTGCTGGCTTGGCACGGTTCTGCTCTTGACGCCGTGGAGGCATCGGTGGAGGTGCTGGAAGATGATCCGCTGTTCAACGCGGGACGCGGGTCGGCTTTTGCTGCCGACGGTACCAACGAGATGGATGCTTCTCTGATGGATGGCGCGACGCTGGCTGCCGGTTCGATCGCGAGCATTCATTTCACGCGCCACCCGGTCGCGCTGGCTCGCGCTGTGATGGAGCACACGCCCTACGTGATGATGGTGGGGCCTGGCGCAGACGCCTTCTCGCGCACGCAGGGGCTTGAGCAGGAGCCTGCTGCATTTTTCTTTACCGAGATGCGCTGGCAGGAGTTTGCCGGGGTGATGCGTGCGACCGGGCGGACGGTGCCGCCTCGCCCTGCAGGCGTGCCGCCTGCGCCGACGGGTGGTGGGCTTGCCTGGCTTTCCGGTCCACATATCTTCGCGCATCGCTTCGGCACAGTGGGTGCGGTTGCGCGTGATGCGGAAGGCCATCTCGCGGCTGCTACCTCGACCGGGGGCATGCAAGGCAAACTTCCTGGCCGCGTGGGTGATTCACCGATCATCGGCGCGGGTACGTATGCGAGTGATCACTCGTGCGCGGTCTCCGGAACAGGGGTGGGAGAGTATTTTATTCGGCTTACACTGGCGCGCCAGGTGTGCACGCTGGTGGAACAGGGTAAGACGCCGCAGCAGGCTGCGGATCAGATGATCCACACGGAGTTGCCTGCGCTGAAGGGCGGCGAAGGTGGAGTGATCGTGCTGGGCCGTACGGGTGCGCCGGTGTGGAGCAACAATACGCTCGGCATCTTTCATGCGCAGCAGATCGAGGGTGGTGCGGCAACGGTTTGGATTAAGTAGAACCTTTGGGAGAGGAGATTGTCCTGCCGGACGGGCCTCCTCCGCAGAGGGCGACCACTTCGTGGTGGGTACACCTTGTCTCGCAAAGGCAATCTGCTTTGGTCCTCCCGTTGGTCGGGAGGTAATGATCCCCGAAGTGACTAGCCTTTGCCGGATTCGATGTGGGTGATTTCGCCGTCGCGCATGTGGAGGATGCGGTCGGCGATCTGCGCGGCCTCGGGGTTGTGGGTGATCATGAGGACAGTCTGGTTGAGCTCGCGGCTGGATTGGCGGAGCATGTGGAGGACAGCGTCGGAGTTTTTGGTGTCGAGATTGCCGGTGGGTTCGTCGGCGAGGACGATGGCGGGGCGGGTGATGAGGGCACGGGCGATAGCGACGCGCTGCTGCTCGCCGCCTGAGAGCTCGTTAGGGCGGTGGTCGAGGCGGCCCTCGATGCCGAGCATCTGAGTGAGATGGGCGAGGAGAGGCTGGTCCAGATCTTTTTTTATGGGCGCTCCTAGATTGGCGATGTCGTGGGCGATTTCGATGTTGCCCATCGCAGAGAGCGTCGGCAAAAGGTTAAAGCGTTGGAAGACGAAGCCGATTTTGGCGCGACGCATTTTGGTGCGTTCGGCGTCAGAGAGTTTTGCGAAGTCGACGCCATCTATAAGAACTGAGCCGGTGGTAGCACTGGTGAGGCCGCCGAGGATATAGAAGAGGGTGGACTTGCCGGAGCCGGAGGGGCCGACGATGGCGACGAACTCGCCTGGAACGATGGAGAAGCTGACCTTGCGAAGGGCCGGGACTTCGAGTTTGCCGGAGCGGTAGGTTTTGCCGAGGTCCTGGGCGAGAATGATGGGAGGCAACGGTTGCATTGTGGCAGAGCTCTGTTCGGACTTTTGTTGAAACGTGGAAGTGGGCAGTTGCATTGTGTCTCTCAAGTCTACGTGAATGAGGTGGGATGAATCTTTGGAAGCTTTTGCTGTGGGCTTTGGCGGGATGGACGGCAGTGGGAATGCTGGGGGTTGGGGTGTCGCTGATGCAGCGGGAGCGGGAGAAGGTGCTGCGTGGCGTGGCCTGGATCGCCGGTATGTGGGTGGTTTATCTGGTGGCGCTGGTGACGGTCTCGTTGGTGCAACCGCAGCGGATGGTCGCGATGGGACAGGAGCAGTGCTTCGATAAGCTTTGCTTCACGGTGGTTGGAGTGGATGAGGTTCCGGGTTTTTTGATTCGTGATGGCAGCCGGCTGGTGCGAGTGTCGGTGCGCGTGAGGAACAGAGGACGGGGAGAGGCGCAGAACGATGACCTGATGCGCGCCTACCTGGTGGATGCGCAGGGGCAGCGATGGGAGGAGTCGGCTGGGGTGAGCGGGGTTCGGCTAACGGCGCGAGTAGCGGCGGGGGATTCTGTGGTGAGCGAGCCGATCTTCAAGGTAGCGAGCGATGCGACGGGGCTGGGGCTGGTGTTCACGCGTGGATGGAAGCAGCCGGGTGTATTGCTGATTGCGGATTCCGATAGCTGGCTGCACCGACGGACCATCGTGAAGCTGGGACGGTGAGGGCTGCGGTCAAGCGGCGGTGTTGCCGGCCAGAAACAAGGAGTGGAGGGTGAGGTCTTCGAGAAAGCTGATCTCGAGACGGATGGTGACGATCTGACTGAGGTCGGTCGTATTGCATAGGTTCTTGCGGCAGGTGCAGAGGTCGGTTAGGCCGAGATGGCCTGAGCGAGTGAGCTCAAGACCAGAGGAGATGATGGAGGCGTAGAGGTCGAGGACAGCGCGGAGCTGGATCTCGAGACGGAACTCCATGGTGCTGGGCGAGAGGGTTTTGCGGTCTAACACCCAGCCGCCGCAGTCGGCAAAGGCCGAAGTGAGGGTGGGGAGGAGACCGTGTCGCTCTTCGTAGCTGAAGCCCTGGATATCGAGAGGTTGCATTGCGTGGGTTGACCGCCGCGGCTGGGAGTTTCTGCCGTTAGGCTGTTTATCGGAGGAGATAGGAAAAGCGTGATGGGAGATCAAGTACGGTGGTCATGTGACGGATGAGTACGCGATAGTTCTGAAAATAAGTCAGTTACGGTTACTGACGAGCGGCCTCTCTCATTTTTGAATGGACGTACTTGTGCTGTTTGTGCCTTGGGTGTAAGAGGATGGTGTAGCGAGGTGTGGAATGGTGCTGGGGCTGGGAACGGATTTGATCGAGATTGAACGGATACAGGTGAGCATAGACCGATATGGAGAGCGTTTTCTTGAGCGAGTGTTCACAGCAGGAGAGATCGCTTACTGCATGAGGAAGAGACAGCCGGCGGAGAGTTTTGCCGCACGATTTGCCGCAAAGGAGGCCGGGGCCAAGGCACTGGGGACCGGAATCAGCCACGGGGTGAGCTGGAAGGAGATCGAGGTGAGTCGGGAGACAGGCCGACAACCGATGCTGCACTTCCGCGGACGGGCGGGCCAACTGGCGGAGGCGATGGGGGTGCGGAGGGTGCGGTTAACCCTGTCGCATAGCCAGAAACTGGCCATCGCTGTGGCCGTTGTGGAGGACTGATCAGCATGATTGAAACCTATTGGGAGTGCCGTGCATCCATTCTCGTATTGCAGATAAAGCACTTTTGCACGTTCGGCGGTTGACGAGTTCTCGACGAAACTGGTGGCGAGGTGATGTATTCTTTGAGTTACCCGCACGCCGCTCGCGTATGTTGGCAAAAACTCGGTGGATAAGAATGCCGGGCGATGGGGTGCTGTGTCACACGATTTAAAGGAGAGCTATGCCCAGCCAGCAGGAGGTCCGATGGTCGCAGTTGAAGGTGGGCGTGATCGTACTGGTTTCATCGGTGATCCTGGTGACGCTGCTATTCCTGATGACGAGTTCGTCGGGGCTCGGGATTCTGTCTCACAAGTTGACGGTTGCGACCTACTTTGAGAACTCGGCAGGACTGAAGACCGGTGCGGCGGTAGAGCTGGAGGGGGTGACGATCGGCACGGTGAAGACAGTGACGATCGACAACTCGCCGGAGCGCAAACTGACTCCGGTGAAAGTAGTGATGAAGCTGAACGAAAAATTTGCCGCCAACCTGAGGAAGGATTCGAAGGCTTCGCTGTCGACGGTGGGGGTGCTGGGCGATACGGTGGTGGACATCAACAGCCAGTTCGCCGTGGGTCCTCCGCTGCAGGATGGCGATGAGATGAAGACGACCGAAACTCCCAGCCTGACCGATGTGGTGAAGGCCAGCCAGGGAACGATCGAGAGCCTGAATGTGATTCTGGCGAAGATGAATGTGATCGTGGATAACCTGCAGACGGGTAAGGGGTCGATCGGTCAATTGATCAATAATCCCGATCTGTACAACAAGGCCGATAAAACGGTGGATGAGTTGTTGACGCTGGAGAAGAACCTGAATGCCGGACGCGGGTCGATCGGCAAGCTGATGACCGACGATACGTTGTATAACCGGCTGAACGATGCAGCGGAGAAGCTGGAGAGCATAGCAAACTCTCTGAATGCTGGAAAGGGCACGGCGGGTATGCTGCTGAAGGATGATTCGATGTACAAGAATCTGAATTCGACGCTGGCGCATGCCAACTCGATTCTGGAGCAGGCGGACGCGGGTAAGGGCGGCCTGGGGCTGATGCTGAAGGACCCGAAGTTCCGGCAGGATTTGAGCAATACGCTGGCGCAGGTGAATCAGCTGGTGTCTGGGGTGAACGACGGCCGGGGGACGCTGGGCAAGCTGGCGACAGACGATTCGGCTTATACGAACATCAACAAATTGCTGACGGCGAGCACGGATCTGGTGACGACGATCCGGAGCGATCCTAAGAAATATCTGACAATCCATCTGAAGATTTTTTGATGGACGAGGGGTTGGGGGTTTTCGCGGGTTCAGGCTTCGGCCTGGGCCCGTTTTCGTTTAGCGCAATGGCGAAACTTTACACTGCTATCCTTCGTCTTACGAAAACAGCGCAACCCATATCTTAAGTTTCCAAGAGGTGAGCATTGGGCTGTCCTGCTCTAAGATTTCACCTCTTCTACCGCGAGTTCTACCAAGGAGAACCATGAGTTCCAGGCTGTTTATTAGTTTTTTCGTACTGTCCACGGGCTTATGCCTGGGGCAATCGTTGGTCGCGCCCGTTGTGGCGCCAGGGCCTGCTTCGGAGCCGACAAAGCCAGTGAGCTTCGATCTTTCCGCGATCGATAAGACGGCAGACCCGTGCACGAACTTCTATCAATATGCCTGCGGGAATTGGATGAAGAATAATCCGATTCCATCGGATCAGACTCGATGGGGCCGGTTCAATGAACTGGGAGAGCGGAACAACTATCTGTTGTATACAGAGCTGAAGGCCGCGGCTGAAGCTCCGAAGACACCACTGCAGAAGAAGTATGGCGATTACTTCGCAGCGTGCATGAATGTGAACCTGGCGGACAAGCTGGGTGCCAAACCGATCGAGCCGATGCTGAAGACGATTGACGCGTGGAATGACAGGAAGACGATCGCAGCATTTGTTGGAGAGATGGAACGAAGTTATGCTTATGGGTTTTTCTTCGGCTTTGGATCGGCGCAGGACCAGAAGGATTCGACGCAGCAAATCGGCGCGGTCGACCAGGGCGGCCTGGGGCTGCCCGATCGAGATTACTACCTGAACGACGACGACCGGTCGAAGAAAATTCGTGAGCAGTACGTGGACCATGTGACGAAGATGTTCGTTCTGCTAGGGGACACGCCGGAGACCGCGGCCGCAGAGGCAAGTAGCGTGATGACGGTGGAGACAGCGCTGGCACAGGGTTCGATGGCGCGGGTCGATCGACGGACGCCTGCTAATGTGTACCACGTAATGACCGTCGGCGAGTTACAGGAGTTGACGCCGGACTTCAATTGGAAGGTCTACTTTGCGGCGAAGCAGGAGAGCGGCCTGAAGACAGTGAATGTAGTTTCGCCCGGATTCTTCAAGGCGATGCAACAACAGATCGCCACGGCGGACATTACTGCTTTAAAGAGCTACCTGCGATGGCATACCGTGACCCGCTTTGCCGAAACTCTGAGCGAACCGTTTGTCCAGGAAAACTTCAACTTCTACTCCGCGACCTTAAATGGGCAGAAAGAGCAGACACCGCGCTGGAAGCGATGCACCCGTATGACGGACCGGGCGCTGGGTGAGGCGGTTGGACAAGACTGGGTTGCACAAAACTTCCCGCCAGCGGCTAAGGACAATATGGAGCAACTGGTCCACGCACTCGAGGCCGCCCTGAAGCAGGACATCCAAGGGCTGGATTGGATGAGCGATGCAACCAAGGCGGAGGCTGAGAAGAAGCTGGTTGCGTTTCGCGACAAGATCGGGTATCCGAACAAGTGGCGCGACTACTCGTCCGTGGTAGTGAAGCGAGACGACGCGATAGGGAACCTGACGCAGGTTTCTGCGTTCAATGACCGGCGCGACCTCGCGAAGATCGGCAAGCCAGTGGACGAAAAGGAGTGGGGGATGACGCCACCAACGGTGAACGCTTACTACAATCCGGCGCAGAACGATATCAACTTTCCAGCCGGCATCCTGCAACCTCCGTTCTATGACTTCAAGATCGATCCAGCAGTGAACTTCGGTGGGATCGGTGTGGTGATCGGCCACGAGATGACGCACGGTTTCGACGATGAAGGAGCGCAGTACGACCCGCAGGGCAATGTACGGCAATGGTGGACGGCGGAGGATAAGAAGAAGTTCACCGAACGAACGGACTGCGAGGTAAAGGAGTATGGCGACTTTGAAGTCGCTCCTGGACAGAAGCTGAACGGAAAGCTGACGCTGGGGGAGAATACGGCGGACAACGGTGGACTGCACATTGCCTATCAGGCGCTAATGTCGACACTGGCCAAAGAAGGCGACTCGACGACAGCGACGATCGATGGCTACACGCCGGCGCAGCGGTTTTTTATCGGCTTCGGGCAGGTGTGGTGTGAGAACCGGACGGAGCAGGCAGCGCGGCTGCGAGCCAAGACCGATCCGCACTCGAGCGGGGAGTGGCGAGCGAACGGCAGCGTACAGAACTTCGACGAGTTCGGCAAGGCGTTTGGCTGCAGGGTGGGCCAACCGATGATGCCAGCGAACGCGTGCCGCGTCTGGTAGGGAGTTGTTTCCAAGAGAGGGTCTGGGCTACGGCCCGGACCTTTTTTTGTTTGCGCGATGGAGTTCTTGAAGGGTAACCGTTGGGGTGATAACCGATGGAGGATGCAGATAGATTGCACGAATGCGGTTCGAGAAGTGGCGCAAAGTCGCGACAGCTTCTACAATTAGCGGAGGAATTGTATCCCTACAGAGTTGCTCGCAGTAAAAGGTGGCCGCAGTCGACCACCGGCGAGGATTAAGGAAGCGCATGAAGTTGAGCAGGATTGGCCGGGTTTCGATGGCCTTCGTAGTTTCTGTAGCGATGGGTCTGGGCATGACAGCGTGCGGTGGCGGCACGATTGGTTTCATGTGGGTACTGGGTACGCAGTTTAACCAGATTGCAGCGTTCA
>Ga0302324_100023878_pt1 | contig 11808 bp, 7 predicted proteins | sample Palsa_T0_1_FD_201949 | JGI IMG/M metagenome (GOLD analysis project Ga0302324, IMG submission 201949) | Peat permafrost microbial communities from Stordalen Mire near Abisko, Sweden - Palsa_T0_1 | ecosystem: Environmental > Terrestrial > Soil > Palsa > Peat permafrost | place: Sweden: Abisko... | reverse complement strand
CCGCGACGACCATGCAGCCCGCGGCTTCCGCGGCCGCGACGCCGTTGGGCGAGTCCTCCAGGGCAACGCAGCAGGCCGGATCGACGCCGAGCAGCGCCGCCGCCCGCAGGTAGGGCTCCGGAGCCGGCTTGCCGTCCCGGACGTCCTCGGCGCAGACGGTGGCGCCGAAGTTCATCCCGATCTTCGGGATCACCGCCTCCATGATCTGCCGCTCGGACGAGGTGACGAGGGCACTCGGCAGCCCGGCGTCGGTCACCTCGGCCAGCAGCTCGCGTGCCCCTGGCAGCACGAGCACGCCGCGCTCGCGCAGCAGCGCCGTCATGCCGTCCACCAGCCAGCGCGCGACTTCCGCTCGCGCGGCCGGCCGCGTGGCGCGGGCCAGCAGGTAGTCCACGCTCCGGTCCAGCGAGCCGCCGACGAGCTGCCGCTGGTCGGCGGGGTGCCACTGGCCGCCCAGTTGCGCCATGACCTCGCTCTCGACCTCGAACCAGAGCGGCTCGGAGTCGATCAGCAGCCCGTCCATGTCGAAGAGGATTGCTTGCAGCGTCCTGCTGGCGGAGCGCGCGGATGCGGTGGGCGGCATGGGCAAGGACCCTATCGGCCGGCGGGCCGGGGAATCAGGTGCTGAAGTACCTTGCTTCGGGATGGTGCGTGATGATGGCATCGGTCGACTGCTCCGGTGCCAGCTGGAATTCCTCGGACAGCGTAACTCCGATCCGGCCGGGCTCGAGCAGCCGCATCACTTTGGCCCTGTCCTCCAGGTCCGGGCAGGCGGGGTAGCCGAACGAGTAACGGCAGCCCTGGTAGCCGACCTTCAGTATGCCGTCGAGGTCAGCCGGGTCCGCGCCGCCGAGCCCGAGCGCGCCGCGTACCCGCGCGTGCCAGTACTCGGCCAGCGCCTCGGCCAGCTGCACCGACAGGCCGTGCAGCTCCAGGTAGTCGCGGTAGGCGTTCTTGGCGAACAGCTCGGCGGTGGCCTCGCTGATCCGTGACCCGACCGTCACCAGCTGGAAGGCCACCACGTCGGTCTGGCCGGACTCCCTGGGCCGGAAGAAGTCGGCCAGGCACAGCCGCCGGTCCCTGCGCTGGCGCGGGAACCGGAACCGCTCCCGCTCGGCGCCGCTGTCGTCCAGCACCACCAGGTCGTTTCCCTCGCTGAAGCACGGGAAGTAGCCCTGGACCACGGCGGCCTGCAGCAGGCCCTCGGCCTGTGCCCGCGCCAGCCACATCCGCAGCCGCGGCCGCCCCTGGGTCTCGGCCAGCTCCTGATGCGAGGGACCCTCGCGGCCGCGGGCCGGCTTGAGCCCCCACTGGCCAAGGAACAGCGCCCGCTCGTCAAGGAACGCCGCATACTCGGCGAGCGGGATGCCCTTGACCAGCCGGGTCCCCCAGAAGGGCGGCTCGGGCACGGGGACGGATGCCGATACGTCAGAACGGATGCTGGTCGCGTGATCTTCCCCGTCAGCCTCGCCCGGCCCGGCGCCGGCCGACGCAGCCCGGCGGACCCGGCGCTCCCGCAGCGCGGGCAGCTGCGCACCGGCCTCGCCCCGCTTGACCGCCATGAAGGCATCCATCAGCCGCAGGCCCTCGAAGGCGTCGCGGGCGTACCTGACCTCGCCCTCGAAGAGGCCGGCCAGGTCCTGCTCGACGTAGGCGCGGGTCAGCGCGGCGCCGCCGAGCAGCACCGGCCACCGGCCGGCCAGCCGCCGCGAGTTCAGCTCGGCCAGGTTGTCCCGCATCACCACGGTGGACTTCACCAGCAGGCCGGACATCCCGATGACGTCGGCGTCCTGCTCGGTGGCGGCGTCCAGGATGGCGGAGATGGGCTGCTTGATGCCGATGTTGACGACGTCGTAGCCGTTGTTGGACAAGATGATGTCGACCAGGTTCTTGCCGATGTCGTGCACGTCGCCCTTGACCGTGGCGAGCACGATCCGGCCCTTGCCCTCGTCGCCGGAGCGCTCCATGTGCGGCTCCAGGTAGCCGACGGCAGCCTTCATCACCTCGGCGGACTGCAGCACGAACGGCAGCTGCATCTGCCCGGAGCCGAACAGGTCGCCGACGGTCTTCATCCCGTCGAGCAGCACGTCGTTGACGATCTCCAGGGCGGGCCTGCGGGCTAGCGCCGTATCGAGATCGGCCTCCAGGCCGATCCGCTCGGCGTCGACAATCCGCCGCTTCAGCCGTTCCCATAGCGGGAGCCCGGCAAGCTCCGCGGCCCTGGTTGCCTTGACCGCGGCGACATCGACGCCCTCGAACAGCTCGAGCAGCCGGGCCAGCGGGTCGTACCCCTCGCTGCGCCGGTCGTAGACCAGGTCGAGCGCTGCCTGCAGCTGATCCTCGGGTATCCGGGCTATCGGCATGATCCGGGAAGCATGCACGATCGCCGAGTCGAGGCCCGCCCGGACGCACTCGGCGAGGAAAACGGAGTTCAGCACCGCGCGCGCGGCCGGGTTCAGGCCGAACGACACGTTGGAGACCCCGAGCGTGGTCTGAACGTCGGGGTAGCGGCGCTTGAGCTGGCGGATCGCCTCGATCGTCTCGATCGCGTCGCGCCTGGTCTCCTCCTGGCCGGTGGAGACCGGGAAAGTCAGGCAGTCCACGATGATGTCGGACAGGCGGATGCCCCAGTTGCCGGTCAGGTCCTCGATCAGCCGGGTCGCCACGGCCAGCTTCCATGCCGCGGTGCGGGCCTGGCCCTTCTCGTCGATGGTGAGCGCGACCACCGCGGCGCCGTGCTCGCGGACCAGCGGCATCATCCGGGCAAGCCGCGAGCCCGGGCCGTCACCGTCCTCGTAGTTGACCGAGTTCACCACCGCGCGGCCGCCGAGCAGCTCCAGGCCGGCCTCGATCACCTCCGGCTCGGTGGAGTCGAGCACCAGGGGCAGCGTGGCCGCGGTGGCCAGCCGGCCGACGATCTGCCGCATGTCGGCGGCGCCGTCCCTGCCGACGTAGTCAACGTTCACGTCCAGCAGGTGCGCGCCGTCCCTGGTCTGCGCCCGGGCGATCTCCACGCAGTCGTCGTAGCGCCCGGCGATCATCGCATCGCGGAACGCCCTTGACCCGTTCGCGTTGGTCCGCTCGCCGATCGCCAGGAAGGCGGTGTCCTGCCGGAACGCCACATGCTGGTAGAGCGAGGCGACGCCGGCCTCGGGCCGCGGCCGCCGGCCGGTCAGCGGCCGGTCCCGCAGCCGGGCGACGACGGCGGCCAGGTGCTCGGGCGTGGTGCCGCAGCAGCCGCCCGCCATCGCCAGCCCGAACTCGCCGGCGAAAGTCTCCTGGGCGTCCGCCAGCTCATCCGGGGTGACTGGGTAGTACGCGCCTTCGGAGGTGAGCTGGGGCAGCCCGGCGTTCGGCATGCAGGACAGCGGCACGCGCGAGTGCGCCGCCAGGTAGCGCAGGTGCTCGCTCATCTCGCTGGGGCCGGTCGCGCAGTTGAGCCCGATCATGTCGATGCCGAGCGGCTCGAGCGCGGTGAGCGCCGCGCCGATCTCGGTGCCGAGCAGCATCGCGCCGGTGGTCTCGATGGTGACCTGGGCGATCAGCAGGACGTCCGTGCCGGCGGCGGCGATCGCCCGGCGGGCACCGATGATCGCCGCCTTGGCCTGCAGCAGGTCCTGGCAGGTCTCCACGATCAGCGCGTCGGCTCCGCCGCGCAGCAGCCCGGCCGCGTTTTCCTGGTAGGTGTCGCGCAGCGCGGCGAACGTGACGTGGCCGAGCGTCGGGAGCTTCGTGCCCGGGCCCATCGAGCCGAGCACCCAGCGCGGCCGGCCCCGTCCGGACGCCTGGTCGGCCGCCTCCCTGGCGATCCGCGCGCCGGTCTCGGCGAGCTCGGCGATCCGGCTGGAGATGCCGTACTCGCCCAGGTTGCCGAGGTTCGCGCCGAACGTGTTGGTGCTGATGCAGTCGACCCCGGCGTCCAGGTAGCCGTCGTGGATGGCTCGAACGATGTCCGGGCGGGTGACGTTGAGTATCTCGTTGCAGCCCTCGTGCCCGGCGAAGTCGTCGAGGGTGGCCGCGCTGCCCTGCAGCATTGATCCCATCGCGCCGTCGGCGATGACCACCCGCTCGCCGAGCGCAGCGCGTAGCGCGCCGGGCCCGCCGGCTCCGGTCAGCCTGCCGTCGTGCACTGCCCCCCCAGGGTCGGTCACTGCCCCGCCAGGGATCTGCGCTGCCCCGGTAGCGTCCTGCCGTGCCCCGCCAGGGATCTGCGCTGCCCCGGTAGCGTCCTGCGCTGCCCCGGTAGCGTCCTGCGCTGCCCCGTCAGCGTCGGTCCGTTGGCCGCGAATCTGCTTGATCGACCCATGACCTCCTCATTCTACCGGCCGCGGCCAGGCCGTGGCCCGCACACCGCAGGCCAGGCCCCGCGGGCAGGCCGCCCGGCCCCCGCCGGAAGGCGGCCCGCCCCCGCCGGAAGGCGGGCCGTGACATGGTGATCATGGTTGAGCACGTAATCTGGGAACCGGAGAGTGCACGGCAGGCCCGGGAAATACCTAGCGCTCCAACTTCAGACCCGGACAGAGCCGGGAGACTCCGAGGAAGCAGGTGGCAGATCGAGCTCGACGGCATCGGCAAGCTCACCTCATCCCAGCAGCCCGGCTGGCCGGCCGAGCTCAAGTCGCCGGCCCTGATTGCCGCGTTCGAGGGCTGGAATGATGCTGGCGAGGCAGCCAGCGGAGTGATCAATCATCTCGGGATCGCATGGCAGGCCAGCCCCATTGGCGCGATCGATCCTGAGGATTTCTACGACTTCCAGGTGACCCGTCCGGTGATGGAGGTCTGCGACGGCAGGACGGACCGGCTGGTCTGGCCCACCACCCGCCTGTCGCTGGCCAGGCCGGCAGGCGCGGGGCGTGATCTGGTGCTCGTGCACGGCATCGAGCCCAACATGCGCTGGCGGGCCTTCAGCGATGAGCTGGTCAGCTCGTTCATCGACCTCGGCGTCGAGCTTGTGGTCCTGCTCGGCGCGCTACTCGCTGACTCCCCGCATACCCGTCCTGTGCCGGTAACCGCTGCGGCCTCCGACGCCAAGCTCGCCGCGGAGCTGCACGTGGAGCCGGTCGACTACAAGGGGCCGACCGGGATCGTCGGGGTGCTCCAGCATGCCTGCGCGGCGGCCGGCATTCCGTCGGTCTCGCTGTGGGCCGCCGTCCCGCACTATGTCGCCCAGCCGCCCAGCCCGAAGGCCACCCTGGCGCTGCTCCGGGGGGTCGAGGACATACTCGACATGACCCTGCCGCTGGCCGACCTGCCCGACGAGGCGCGAGCCTGGGAGCGCGGGGTGGACGAACTCGCCGAGCAGGACTCGGAGGTCGCCGAGTACGTCAAGACGCTTGAGGAGGCAAAGGACGCGACGGACCTGCCGGAAGCGAGCGGCGACGCCATTGCCAGGGAGTTCGAGCGCTACCTCCGCCGCCGGGGCAACCGGGGGGAGCACGGCGGACGCTGAGCCGGCCGATTCCTCGACGGGCGGCTTCCTAAACGGGCGGCTACCTCGACGGGCGGCTACCTCGACGGGCGGCTTACCCGACGGGGCGGCATCTAGACGGGCGGCCAGGGCACGGCTGGCCAGTCTTCCGGCGGGTACGGGTGCACGCGGTGCTTCAGCAGTAGCTCAAGCCGCTCGCGAGTCGCGGCTACCTCGGCAGGGGTGAGCCAGTTGGACAGGTCGGCGGACAGGCTCCCGGTCTCGAAGCCCAGCTGCAGCCGCCGCAGCGCCTCGACCGATCGCCCGGGCAGGCTGCGGCCGCGCCACTGCCACAGCACGGTCCGGAGCTTGTACTCCTCGGCAAAGCAGACGCCGTGGTCGCAGCCGTACAGGTGCCCGTCGGGGGCCGGAAGCAGGTGGCCGATCTTGCGATCGGCGTTGTTGACCACGGCATCGAAGACGGCCATGTCGCGCAGCTCCGCGTGGTCAGCCCGCCGGGAGAGCGCGATGACGTCGACGGACTCGTCGACGTCGATCCACAGCTGGCACATGCCAGGACCGAACGGGCCTTCGCGGAACACGGTCGGCGGCACGATGCGGAAACCGGCCGCCGCGGAGACCCGGTAGGCCGCCACCTCGCGGCCGGCCAGCGAGCCGGCCGCGAAGTCCCACAGCGGCCGTTCCCCGGCCACTGGCTTGTACACGCATGCGGCCTGGCGGCCGGCATGGCCGACCTTGCAGTACAGCGTCGCGTTAGTTGCGACGACCAGCCGGCCTTGCACCTCGATGACGCCCTCGCTGAGCAGTTCGAGAGCGGCCCCGTCCGCGTCGCCGGCCGGCCCCGCCGGGCGGCCCTGCTGGCTGCGGCCGCCGCGCCGGGCTGCCGGCCGGTCAGGCATGGCCGGTCCGGTGGCCGTTCTGGCGTGGGCAGACGTGCCCTTCGGAGCTGAGCGGCAGGCCGCAGAGCGGGCACGGCGGACGCCCTTGGCCGACGACCTGAATCGCCCGCTGGGAGAAGGCCCGTGCCATCGCGGCCGTCATCCGCACCCGGAGCACCCCGGGCCCGTCCTCGGGCACGTCGTCGGTCAGCGGCTCGACCGGTGACTCCGTGTCCTCCTGCGCCTCGATGATCACCCGCTCGTCGTCGCGGTCCCAGGCCAGGGCGATGGCGCCGACCCGGAAGTCCTCGAGCAGCGGCAGGTCAAGCGGGCCGTCGTCGGCCAGGCTGGATGGCGCGGCCGCCGGCACCGACGCCTGGCCGCCGCTGCGCCGCAGCACCTCGTCGAGCAGTTCGTCGAGGCGCTCGGCAAGCAGGCTGACCTGGACCTTCTCCAGCGCGACGCTGGTCACCCTGCCGCCTGCGCTTGCCTGCAGGTAGAAGGTCCGCTCACCAGGCTGGCCGACCGTGCCGGCCACGAACCTGTCCGGCGGATCGTACGAATAGACCGGCATGACTCCTATCCTCCCGCCCCGCCGCCGACCATCGCATCGCCTCCGGCGCCGACCGCCTGCTGCCCGGCCGCCTGCTCCCCGGCTGAGGCCCGGCCTGCGGGACCGCGCCGGGCGAGGTCCGCGGCCGCACCGCCGGTGTCGTTCATCCGGATCAGGAACGGGCGCAGCGGAGTGTAGCGGATGACGCTCAGCGAGCAGGGGTCCACCTGGATCCGCTGGCAGAGGTCGAGGTGCATGCCAAGGCTATCGGCGATCACGGCCTTGATCACGTCGCCGTGCGAGCAGATGACGTAGGCCGCGTCGCGGCCGAGCCGGCAGTTCCAGTCGCGCACGGCGCTGACCGCCCGGTGCTGCATGTCCAGCATCGACTCGCCGTTCTCGCCGGGGAACCTGACCGCGCTCGGGTGGGCCTGCACGACTCGCCAGAGCGGGTCCTTGGCCAGCATCTTCAGGGGCTTGTTCGTCCAGTCGCCGTACATGCACTCGTTCAGCCGCCCGTCCTCGGTCACCGCGACCGGCGAACCGTCACGCGCCGCGGCAATTGCCTCGGCGGTCTGCCGGCAGCGCTCGAGCGGGCTGGTGACGATGGCGTCCAGCGGGACTGCGGCGAGCCTGGCCGCCAGGGCGGCGGCCTGACCACGGCCACGGTCATCCAGCGGGATGCCCGGGGTCCGGCCGGTGAGCACCGTTCCGGTCGTCGCCGTCAGGCCGTGCCGCACCAGCAGAACCAAGGTCACCCCATGACTCTAAGGGCTGGCCGGCCTTACCTGAGCAGGCCGGCCCGCCCTCTGGGAAGGGCCGCGGACGGCCGCGTGCCGCGGCCTCGCCACCGATCGGCCACATAAAGCTCGCCGTGCCGAAACTGAACTGGTCGCCGGGCCGCACGGGGACGGGACTGCTCACCCGCCAGCCGTTGAGCCTGGTGCCGTTGGTGGACCCCAGATCCTCGAGCAGCCAGCTAGCTCAGGCCAGCCGGATCCGCGGATCGGCCGCGGTCAGCGCGATGTCGGCCAGCAGATTACCGCCCACCGTCAGCACGGCGCCGATCAGCGTGTAGGCGAGCAGCACGGTGTAGTCCTCGTTGTTCAGGCTGTCGAAGAACAGCAGCCCGAGGCCCTGGTAGTTGAAGACCACCTCGGCGATCAGGTTCCCCGACAGCAGTGCCGGGATGGACAGGCCGATCAGAGTGACCATCGGCAGGCAGGCGTTGCGCACCAGGTGCCGCAGCAGCACCAGCCGCTCCGGCAGGCCCTTGGCCCTGGCCGCCTTGATGTAGTCCTGGGCCAGCGAGTCCATCGCGCTTGACCGCATGTACCTGGAGTATCCGGCCACGTTGAGCGCGGTCAGGGACAGGATGGGCAGTGTCATGGCGCGCACGTCCAGCATGACCGTCACGATCGAGGTGGACTGGCTGGCCTCGTAGCTGAAGATCGGGAACGCCAGCGCGAACACCGCGATCACGATCAGGTAGAGGAAGAAGTCGGGCATCGCGTAGAGCACGAAGGCCACGGTCGTCGCGGCGTTGTCCCCGACGGTGTTCCGCCTGACCGCCTGGTAGATGCCGAGCGGGATGGCGATCAGGACCGAGAGCACCAGGGCCGAGCCGGACAGGTAGGCGCTGCGCGCCCACCTCTCCTGGAACAGCGCCGCGACGCTCTGGTTCAGCTTGTAGGAGTAGCCGAGGTAGTGGTGCAGCACCAGGCCCCTCATGTAGTCCAGGTACTGCACGATGACGGGATTGTCGTAGCCGTGCTGGCGGTTCCACGCCTTGATCGAGACCGCGTTCGCCCGCGCGCCGAGCGCGATGATGGCGGGCGACGGAAAGATGATGTGCAGCATCCCGAAGATGAAGATCGAGATGCCGATCAGGATCACGATCGACGTCCCCAGCCTGCGAAGCAGGTAAGCGGTCATTTCCCTATGCCTCCCGGCCCTTCGATCGCAAATGTCGTCAGTTGGTCACAGCGTGGTCAGGCTGTCGGCCACCGCAGCGATGCCTGCCCCCGGCGCATAGTTCTGCAGCGGGAAGTGGCAGGCCGCCAAGTGCTCGGGGCCGAACGACCGCAAGGGCGGCTCCTCCTGGGCGCAGAGCTCCTGGGCGAACGGGCACCGGGTGCGGAACCTGCAGCCGGACGGCGGGTTGACCGGGCTCGGCAGCTCCCCCTTGATCCCTACCTTGGCGGTCGCCCGTGCCTCCACCGGCTCGGGCACCGGGATGGTGGCGATGAGCCCCGCCGTATAGGGGTGCGCGGCGCGCTGGTAGATGTCCTCGCCCGAGCCGAGCTCGACCAGCTTGCCGAGGTACATGACGCCGATCCGGTTGGCCATGTACTTGACTACCGCGAGGTCGTGGGAGATGACGATGAAGGTCAGGTCGTGGTCCGCCTGCAGCCGTTTCATCAGGTTGAGCACCTGGGCCCTGATGGACACGTCCAGGGCGCTGACCGGCTCGTCGGCCACGATCAGCCGCGGGTTCAGGGTGAGCGCGCGGGCGAGCCCGATCCGCTGCCGCTGCCCGCCGGAGAACTCGTGCGGGTAGCGCTCGACCGCGTTGCGCGGCAGCCCGACCTCGTCGAGCAGCTCGAAGACGCGCTCCAGCTGCTCCTGCCGGGTGCCGATGTGCTGGATCGACAGGGGTTCCCTGATGATCGCGCCCACCCGCATCCGGGGGTCAAGCGAGGAGTACGGGTCCTGGAACATCAGCTGCAGGTCGCGGCGCTTCCTGCGCAGCGCGCCCCCGGAAAGGGCGAGGACGTTCTCGCCGCGCAGGTTGATCACGCCTGAGGTGGGCTGCTCAAGCGCCACGACCATGCGGCCGATCGTGGTCTTGCCGCAGCCGGACTCGCCCACCAGCCCGAACGTCTCCCCGTGGTTGACCGTGAACGAGACGCCGGACACGGCCTTGACGCTGCCGACCTTGCGCTGCAGGATCGCCCCTGACGTGATCGGGAACTCCTTGACCAGGTCGCGCACCTCGAGCAGCGGCACCCCGTTGGCTGCCGGATCGCCGTCGGCAGCCGACTGGCGGTCCATCACCGCCTCGGCGCTGGCGCCCGGGCCGAGCGGCTTCTCCAGGTTCAGCGCCAGCGGGCCGTCGGTCGGGTGCCAGCAGGAGAACAGGTGCTCGGCGGTCTCGCCGGTCAGCGGCGGCTCGTCCACCCGGCACTTGTCCGTCGCCCGGGTGCACCGCGGGGCGAACCGGCAGCCGGCCGGGGGGTTCGACAGGTCCGGCGGGATGCCCGGGATGTTCAGCAGCCGCTGCGTGTTGTCCTGGCTCAGCCGCGGGATCGAGGCGAGCAGCGCCTGGGTGTAGGGGTGCCGCATGTGGCTGAACAGCAGGCCGGTCTCCGTGCTCTCTACCATCCTGCCCGCGTACATCACGTGGATCCGGTCCGCGTGGCCTGCGATCACACCCATGTCGTGGGTGATCAGCAGCATGGCCATGCCGGTCCGCTCCTTCAGGTCGTCAAGGAGCGCCAGGATCTGCGCCTGGATGGTGACGTCCAGCGCCGTAGTCGGCTCGTCGGCGATCAGCAGCTTCGGCTCGCAGGTCAGCGCCATGGCGATCATCACCCGCTGGCGCAGCCCGCCGGACAGCTGGTGCGGGAAGTCGCTGAGCCGCTCCCTCGGCTTGGGCAGCCCGACCAGGCCGAGGACCTCGGCGGCCCGGTCCATGGCCTCCTCCTTGCTCGCGCCCCGGTGCAGCCGGACCGGCTCGGCGACCTGGTAGCCGATGGACTTCGTCGGGTCGAGCGAGGTAAGCGGATCCTGGAAGATCATGGCGATCTCGTTGCCGCGAATGTGCTGCAAGTCCTCCTTGGGCAGGCCGACGAGCTCCTTGCCCTCCAGCTTGATCGAGCCGTTGACGATCTGCCCGCCGGGCGGCAGCAACCCCAGCACGGACAGCCCGGTCATCGACTTGCCGCAGCCGGACTCCCCCACCAGCCCGACCGTCTCCCCCGGCTCGATGCGCAGGTCGACGTTTCCGACGGCCTGCACGACGGACTTGGTCAGCTGGATGTGCGTGGAGAGGTCGTTGATCTCCAGGACTGGGGCCATCCGCAGGTACTCCTCAGCTCAGTGGTGAAGGCTGGCAGCCGACGCATCGGCTGCCGGGCTCAGCGCTTGCGCAGCCGCACGTCCAGCGAGTCGCGCAGCGCGTCGCCGATCAGGTTGCAGGCCATCACGACGAGGATGATGCACGCGCCGGCCGGGTAGATCTGCCACCAGAACCCGGACTGCAGGTAGCCGATCCCGTTGGAGAGCAGGTCACCCCAGTCGAAGGTGGGGTAATGCAGGCCGAAGCCGAGGAACCCGAGGGTGGCCACGGCCAGGATCGCGTCGGCCACGTTGAAGGTGACGTTGACGATGATCACGCTGAGCGCGTTCGGGATCAGGTGCCGGCTGATCAGCCGCCACCGGCCCGATCCCGCGGCCCGCGCCGCCGAGACGAAGTCGCGCACCCGCAGCGTGAGCACCTCGCCGCGGACCAGCCGCGCGGGCACCAGCCAGGTGAACCCCCCGATGATCAGGCTGAGGCTGAGCACCGAGGCGCCGTACCTGACGGAGACGATCAGCACGATGAACAGGAACGGGATGGAGAGCAGGACGTCGACGATCCGCATCATGGTCGAGTCGAAGAACCCGCCGATCAGCCCGGAGACCGCCCCCCAGAGCGCCCCGATCATGATCCCGATGGCCGCCGCGAAGAAACCGACCTCCAGCGATGCCTGGCCGCCCTTCATCAGCTCGGCCAGCACGTCGAAGCCCAGGTTGTCGGTCCCCAGCGGATGGCCGGGCCCCGGCGGCAGGTTGACCGCCACCAGGTTGGCGTTGAGCAGGTCGCCGTGATAAAAGGCCGGGCCGGCGAAACTGAAGATGACGAAGAAGGCCAGGATGGCCAGCCCGACGACGGCCAGCTTGTTCCT
>Ga0302324_100023877_pt1 | contig 11809 bp, 8 predicted proteins | sample Palsa_T0_1_FD_201949 | JGI IMG/M metagenome (GOLD analysis project Ga0302324, IMG submission 201949) | Peat permafrost microbial communities from Stordalen Mire near Abisko, Sweden - Palsa_T0_1 | ecosystem: Environmental > Terrestrial > Soil > Palsa > Peat permafrost | place: Sweden: Abisko... | reverse complement strand
GACAGGTAGAGTTCAACCGAAACACACGTGGCGACCGTTCGAGCAGTCATCCAAGGTGTGCATCTGGTGTTCGAGACTACGCCAGCGGTGTTCTCTGCCACCGCCATTGATCAAGGCACGGCCCTGTTGCTATCTCTGGTGCGCTTTTGTCGCGGCGACAAGGTCCTCGATCTTGGGTGCGGTTACGGCGTAATGGGGATATATGCAGCCAAGCTGCTCGACCCTCGCAATATTTACATGCTCGATAACGATCCCGAAGCTCTGCGGCTTGCCGCCAAGAACGTCGCGCTCAACGATGCCTCTGGAGTCCACGTCGACTTGAGCGATGGCTTTCGCCATCTCCGCGAGTCCGCCTTCACGAAGATCTTGTGTAACCCCCCGTACCACTCCGACTTCTCTGTCGCAAAGCATTTCATCGAAAAGGGCTTCAATCGCCTGACGATCGGCGGTGAGATGTGGATGGTCACCAAGCGAGAAAAATGGTATCGCAACAAATTGGCGAGCGTGTTCGGCGGCGCTCGAGTCGTCGCGCGCGACTCATATTTTGTGTTTCAATCCATCAAGAAAAGCAACACCTACGCTAGCTCCGCATACACTCCACAGTAATTCTGGTCAATGCGGGCAGACCAGACGCTTACGCGGTTTCGTGACTTGGACCTATAACTTCCAATGGTCGGCGAAGGGCCTGGTTGGGAGCCAGGTGCTTGCCCTAATAAAATCCACCGCTTAGGAAACCTGGAATACCGACCGGGTGATCCCTATGGAGCGGCAAGGCCAATGTCACCGCTCAAAGGTCGCCGATACGCTTTCAGCATCCATCACAAGCTAATGAAGAGTCGCACCGCTGTCCTTACTGACCATTAGGCTAGAAACATTGACCGGCTCGAAGTCAGCCAGGGTCAAAGACCGTAGACAGCGGAGGTCATCGTCGTTCCATCGGGCGTCGGGGGTACCTATGAGCCCGCCGCTGCTGCCGTTGTCGGCCAGGATTATTCCGTAGTCACGCAGCGCGGTGATGATGATCGCGGCCTGCGGACTTGTTTCGGCACAGGGCGGATCGGCTACGAAGACTTTCAGGCGGTATATCTCGCCCGCGGGCTCCGTCATCGTGCAGCTGGCAGGGGGCGAGGACTGCGAGAGCACAGTGCGCGTCGGAATTGCTTTTCCGCCGGAAGCGGCGCAGGTGCCTGAACCAGCCGTATCCGTCGCTGGCCACACCCAGTAGTCAAGCATTCGGTCGACCGTGAACCTGATGGGATGCTTTATAACGCCTTTAGGTGAGGTGGAGGTGCCGCTGCCGATGACCTCGTTAGCATTGGCAAGCAAAGGCGCGACTGGAAGCCCCGCCGCATCGGACGTTCCGCTGCCCTGCGGCGTTAATGCGTTTGAGGCCACGTCCGGCCAGAGCGCATTTGATGAATCGGTCCAGGGTCCGGCCTCATAAATCCCCTCCCACATCTCATACAGGGCCGGGTACTTTCCGCCACCCGCCGCACGGAAAACCAAGACGTGTCGGTCCCCGGTGGACTTGCGGGTGCCCTCAACCGGCGCGTTTGACGGGACCGGACCCGATGTGAAATAGGATTGATATTCCGTGGTCGTGACCGTCACATCTGCCTGATTGTACGGGACCTCGATCACCGGAATTCCGTTAGGAAAGGCACCATCCGCGTGCCCGAAAAAAGGCATGACTGTTGCGCTGAGGTCACTGCTGGCGAAGCGCGCCGCCGGCGACGTGTCCACAGGTAGACCGGTCGAAGCTGCATCCACCCTATGGTGGAAGATGGAGCCAGCCGGAAAGATGTTGGCGAGGAACGCGTTGTTCCCATTTATCGCGAAGGAAATTTCGCGCGTGGCTTGGGCATTTGTGGCGTCGCGTACCACAAGCAGTGTCCCGTAGGTTCCCTGTCCGCCAATCCGGCTGCTAGTGATTCGTCCTGTCGTCGCGTTTAGGGATAGGCCTTCGGGTAGAGGCGGATAGTTGACATTGGTACTGACCGAAAAGGTATACGGAGAAGTGCCGCCGCTCGCTGAAATCGTACAGCCCGCGTAGCCCGTCCCTTGGGTGCCGGCCGGACACGTAGTGGTCGTTATCGTCAGTGGGGCAGAGCCGCTCGCCACTGCCAAGCTTATTCCGCACGCCAGCACGATAAGTGGCAGGGTGAACGTCTGCCTTGAAGAGCTGAGCGCCCAAAACTGAGTGCGCGCGCAGCAGTGATTGAGATGCATACGCGATTCCTCAGTTGCTAGTACGCTGATGCTATGCGGTCAGCAATTCTCCTGCACCCCGTCGCCGTTTTAAGACAGGGCGCGACGTTGCCAACAGAGCTTCGGCCCGAAGACTCATGAAGCCGTAGGCAGATGGCGGGACCGAGGTTGTTTTGTTTGACGAGTTTGCCGACGGCTCGGCTTTCGAGCACCCGAATCGTCGTGGAGCGTTAATCTGTTTTCTGATTTTAATCTGACGCCGCAGTTGCTTCATACCGTAGACGCGCAGCACGCCGAGTATCCGGTGATAAACCAGATGCTCTCCCTAATAACCATTAAGTGCTTACGCCGAATGAGCGATGATCCGACGTGCAAGGAGATTCCTAAGAGCAGCTGCGGCTCACATTCCATGGTTGCTTGACCCGCCACTCTTTAGTTGCGGCATCGTGTCGCGGGAATGTTTGCCGCATAAAGTCAACCGGGCAGCTGTGGTTGACGTTAGGCTGAGTTACAGGTTCGTTTCCGATGCGGGATCTATTGAAGCATGAGATAACGGTTCTGGTTCGGATCAGAGTGTCATTTGGCCGATGACGCTCTGCAGCGGAGGGGGAATATGTTCTCGCCAGTCCAACAGTGTGCGATGTTTGCTCTCTTACTGCTGGTTTTGAGTGGCTGCGGTGGTGGCGGCGGAGGAGGTGGCGGTACCGGTACCGGCCCAACGGTGACGGTGACTGCTGCGGACACCCTCTACTCTTTCGGGAGCAGTTCTACCGATGACCCAATGGGACCGTTCGGCGGGACGCTGATCAAGGGCAGCGACGGTAACTTTTATGGGACGGCGCTTGGCGGCGGAACCAACAACGGAGGCTTCGTATTCACGATCACTCCAACGGGCACTGAGACGGTCCTGCACCGATTTAACTATCCCCCAACCGGCGCCAACCCTGCCGGGCTGATCCAGGCTAGCGACGGCAACTTTTACGGGACGACGTCTCGGGGCGGGGCGCACGATGCTGGAACAGTATTCAAGCTCACGCCCGAGGGCGTTACGTCGATCCTATATTCCTTCGGCGCAGCAGTGAATGGACCGGTCTACCCCTCAGGCGGCGTGGTTCAAGGAACTGACGGCAACTTTTACGGGGCGACCACTAGCGGCGGGCCGAACAACACGGGAACAGTCTTCAAGCTCACACCCGAGGGCGTGGAGACGACCCTATATACCTTCGGACCGGCGGGAGCTAACGGCGGCGGGCCTGACGGTAACGGGCCCCTTGGACCGCTAGTCCAAGGAAGTGATGGCAACTTTTATGGGGTGACCCTGTTCGGTGGCGAGGGGAATTGCCCCAATGGTCAGATTACTATCGCTTGTGGCACGGTCTTCAAAGTTACCCCTGAGGGGGTGGAGACGATCCTCCATAGTTTCTCCGGGCCGGACGGGGAAGGTCCCGAAACCGGGTTGATTCAGGGCAGTGACGGCAACTTTTATGGGACGACTTCCGGCGGCTCCCACAACTTCGGTACAGTTTTCGAGATTACCCCCGATGGGTTCGTGACGATCCTCTACGCCTTTCCCATGAATGCCTCCCAGTCGATCGGCGGCACCCCCGGAGGATTAACCCAAGGCAGTGACGGCAACTTTTACGGAACGACTGCCGTGGGCGGGGAGAATGAGGGCGGCACCGTCTTCCAACTCACGCCGGGGGGCAGCCTTTATACGCTGTACTCTTTTCCCAGTTCCCCAAGTTCGACCCCGAATGGGTCCGCGACCGGCGCGGGCCCGGCTACCAACCTCGTGCAGGGGAACGATGGAAATCTCTACGGTGCAACCGACTATCTCGGTGCATACGGCGAGGGCTACTTTTACAAGTTGGTCTTAAGCAGCAACTGAGGTCGCGCGGCCTCTCGTGTTCAGGCCAATCATTCGACACTGCAGCGCCGGTGCCGGGCATCCCTCAATTGGCCCCGCCAGCTTCGCTGAGCCGCTTCTTTTAGCGCCTCACCAAAACGTCCAGCTCGCCGACAGAAGCAACGATCAGACAGTTACTCGCGGATTAGTTAGACTTCGTGCGATTTGGTTGTAAGCGCTTCGCCGAGTATGAGCACTTCAACCTAGGGCGCAGCCTCGAGCCTGGTCACAAATCTCGCCGTTGATCCAGACCTGCAATTTCGACGATGGCCAAGGCGCTGGTGGCGAACCAGGTTCTTGACTCCATAAAATCCATTGCTTACACGCGTCGAAGCTGAATGGTGTTCGATGGGACTGTCGTCGGGCCCATCGTCGGCCAGCGGATTTCGGATGGCTGAACTGACGCTAGCTGCCGCTGAACTTATAGCTAAAGCGCAAACCGATGGTGCGGGGACGTCCTACGGTTACGGCTTTGTACCACTGCGAGTAGTTCGCATAGAGTTCGGGCCGCGTGTCGGTTAGATTCTCTCCGTAGACCTGCACGAGCCACGCGTCCTTTTCGACACCGAACGCCCCATCATAAGTTGTGAAAGCCGGCAGATCGTACGCAATGGAGTTGCCCTGTAGGTCAATCGAAAGTTGATCGGTCGTGGCGAGGGAGTGCGACTGGTGCACCGCGTCGATCTGAGCGAAAGCGTTATAGCCGTTAATTGTGAACTCGTAACGCGCGCGCATGTTGCCCTGAAAGGGGGGCGCCCCGGCGAGTGCGCTGCCGGGTGCGCCCCCCGGATTCGAAAGCGGCTGCCCGCCCGGTCGCTGGAGAGTGCTGAAGTCGATCGGTGTTCCGTCAGCCCACAGAAGTGTCGCTTGCTTTACCAACTCGCTGTGATTCCAGGAGGCACCTACCTCGATGGTGAGGCCAGTCGTGACTCGGGCCACGCCTGAAGTCTCCACGCCGCGCACCCTGTAATTACCACCGTTGAGGGTTACGCCGTAGCTGATGACACCGGTAGCGCTTACACTGATTTGAGCGTTGTTCCAGTCTTCTTGATAGATTGCGCCATTCCATTGGATGCGCCGGTCCATCCACGTCGTCTTCCAGCCGAACTCATTGTTGTTGAGCGTGTCGGGTCCGTAGGCCACGGGCGCTACCCAGCCCCCGTTGGCCTTTGCTTGCGCTTGCCAGGGATTGTTGCCTACTGACAGCGCTGAAAAGCCCTCTGCTGCAAACGGTGCTCGATTAAAGCCGCCCGCGCGGAAACCCTGTGACCAGGTGTAGTACAGCAGCGCATCTTCGGTGACTTTCCAGCTTACGTTGGCGCGGCTCCTGAAGCCGGAATAGGTGCGGTTAAGGTTTTCTGAATTGAGATTCGTGAGGTTGGAGTGATTCACACACGGATTGGGCACAGTCGCACCATTGGTGAGCTCGCAACCGAAACTCCCCACGGTCGAGCCAACCTCCGAGGAATCGGTACGGAAGTAGCGCGTGCCAGCCGTCAGCGTCAGCTCGTGTGGAATGAGATCGTAGTCGACCGACGCGTACGCGGCCTTCTGTGCGTAACCGCGCGTGATGTCGTTAAAGAAGCCGTCACCCAGCGGCCGGATATTCGGATTGTTCGATCTCACTGGTGCCGGTACAAACACAGCGCCCGGCGTGGAGAACGTGACCGGGGTACCGTTCGACTGAAGCGGTGATCCGTTCAGGGTGTAGTAGCCGGTGGGCGGCCCGATCGGATGAAAGTACGGCAGTGCGGTGAGATACAAGAAGTCGACCTGGTCTTGAATTTGGTAGTTTTCGTAGAACAGACCGCCGATGCCGCGAAGCCGCCAATCAGCGGGAGTGCTCACGCGCAACTCATGACTCTGGTGAGTGTTGCGCTCGAGCTCATGCCAAGTCGAGCTCGGCGTGAAGCATTGCGCAGTCGCAGGAGTCGGACCTGGATTGGCGCACTGATAGTAGTCCGCGTAGACGCCGCGTGCGTAGTTCGTGTAGTCCTGAGCCTGCTCGACGCTGCGCACGAGATAGGCGCCCGCATAGACCAATTTCACGGCACCGACGCGGCCGTTAACGGTGAGCGCGGTATTCTCAAACTTGTCCTTGTCGTACGACGGGTTATACAGTTGCACGCTAAGCCCGTGAAGCGGCTCGCCGAGCGAGTTCTCCGCCATCTCCGCAAAGACCCCGTCCGCCTCCATATTCTGGTAGGACTGGGCGAGAAGCGCATTCCAATCTTCATTGAACTTGTACAGGGTCTCGACACGCAGGCCCGTGTAGGTGACCGGATTGATGTCGTTGGCCACGACGTTGGAGTTGTTGATGACGACGCTGTTGGCAGGAATGGGGATGCCCAAATACCGAACGCTGAGATCAGTATCGGCGCGTGCAAAGGTCGCGGGGATATTGTTGATGTAGCCGCCGCGCTTCTCGTTGTAAATCACGCCGCGCACGGCGAGCGTATCGGCAACAATGGGAAGATTGAGCGTGGCGTCGAAATTACCACTCTGTGCACCGTGCGCGGTTGTCGCGTACCCGGCGTTCACCATGCCTTCAGTCGCATTGAGTTTCGGCTTGTTCGTGATGTAACGCACAACTCCCGCCTCGGCGCCCGCCCCGAACAACGTGCCCTGCGGCCCCTCCAATATCTCAATGCGTTCGAGGTCGGCGGCGTAGACGTCTAGATTGCGGCCCGGAAGCTGCGCGGATTGCTCATCGAGGTACACCGCGACGTTGGGGAAAATACCGCCCCAACCCGATCCCTGTATCCCCGCTGCGGCTGTTCCCAGGCCGCGCACATAGATATTGTTTTGACCGGGGCCCACTCCGTGCGCAGTGACCGCGGGCAGGTACTTCACGAAGTCATCAAAGGTCGAGGCGTAGAGCTTGGCGAGAGTCTCCCCGGTCAACACCTGAATCGTAATCGGTACGTTCTGGAGGTTCTCCTCGCGGCGGTTGGCGGTGACCATCACCTGTTGCAGTTCGCCTCCGGCCGGGGTCATCGGAGCAGTCTCGCGCGGCGGGCCAATCACTGCGGCGAGGATGCGGATGCTGCGCGGCGTGAGGTACTCGAACCTGAGTCCGGTGCCCTCGAGGATTCGAGTGAGCGCTTCATTAGCGCCGAGTCCCGCAGAAACCGCGTGGGATCTCTGGTCACGGAGGACACCCGAGACGTAGACGAGCTGCAGGCCGGTCTGGCGGGCGAACCCCTCAAGCGCCTGCGCGACAGGCTCTGCGGGAATGTCGGCGCTGAGCGCCGTGGGTGCAAAGGCCTGGGCTAGCGCCGCCGGAGCATCCAAGAGCGCAGCGGGTGTGCAGATCGAGAGTGCGCGCAGCACTCCAGACACCGCGCTCGCGATGCCCGCTGATCGGTGACGCGATTGACCTCCCATACGCTTTCCATTCGGGCATCTTTGCGTGCCCTGACCTCAAGCATAGCGCAGGGCGGGCAGAGTTGAGTGTCGGGCACAACTACGCCCAGTCTTACCACACGCGAATCCGGGTCTCCGTCACTTCGACCCGCACCCCCTTGAGGCTGCGCAGGAAGGCAATGAATGCTTCGGGGTCGTCGGTGGCGAAGACCCCACTGATTTGTAGATTCCGTAGCGCGGGGGTTTCGATCTCGATCGGTTTTGAAGTGTAGCGATTGTATTCAGCCGCGACCTGCTCCAGCGGTTCGTGATCAAAGGTAATTTGTCGATGCAGCCAAGCCGTGGTGCGCTGCGCATCGACCGCTACGGGCATGCCCGGCCCCTCTCCCTCAGTTACGCGTATCTGTTGGTCGGCGCTCAGCTGAACAAATTGTGGCGAGTGGTTCTGGCTCGAGTTCGATGCTCCGACGGCAACCCGCCCCTCGACCACAGTCACCACGGTCGAGTCATGCTTCAGGCGCACATCGAATTTAGTGCCGAGGTCAACGACTTCAGCTGATCCGGCGATCACCCGAAATGCCCGATCGGGCTCGTGAGCGATTTCGAAATCCGCCTCGCCGGACTTAAGCATCACGAGCCGTTCCGTCTTGCCGTAACGGATAGTGACCGCGCTGTCGGTATTGAGGTGCACGACGGAATTATCCGCCAAGCGACGAGTGAGCTGTTCACCATGCCGTGTCTCAAAGTGCAGTGCCGTTATACCGTCGGGCGCCAAGGGGTGCTGAATGGGCCTCACGTTCCACGTCGAGAGCAAGCCAAGACTCAACACAGCGCACGCCGCAACCGCCACTGCGGCTGGAAGCCAGCGGCCTGAGGTTGTGCCTTTAACGGCCTCAATCACGCGCGGCCAGAGGGGTTGCACCGAAGTGTCGTCCACGGCCCGTGCGCGTGCGAGAATCGCCTCGAGGGAGTACTCAGAATCGGTGCGCGCCTCCTTGAGATCGCGCGCGATCGTCGACACGGCGAGGAAATCCTCGATGTGGACGGGCGAGGTCTTGAGCCACGCCGCCAGGGCCTCGGAGGCTTGCGCATCCAGTGGCCCCTCATCATTCGCCACGAACCACTCGCCGGCCTGTTCGGCGATTGCGGCACGGATCTTCTCTTCGTTAGCGATCATAGATTCAACCCAGCGCCGCCATGCGGCGTCGACAATGACCTAGCGCCTGCGCCACGTACTTTCTCGCCATCTGCGGGGATACGCCGAGGTGCGTCGCGATCGCCCGGTAGGAGAGTCCATGCGTGAAGCGCAGCTCCACCGCGGCGCGGCATTTCGGACGAAGCTGCTTCAGCACGATCCCGAGCCGCGCGACCCGCTGTGTCGCATCGAGCTCCCGGTCGAATGCGGGCAGCGTCTCGAGCTCCGCGTGCGCCGGAGCCTCGTCGATGTCGATGCCGCTCGCCTGCCGACGGTCGAGCACTGCATGCTCCTTCACCAGATTGTTGGCCACCGTGTAGAGATAGTGGACGGGATTGCGGATTGCCCCCTGATCGCTGATCCGCAGCATCCGCACGTACACCTCCTGCGCCAGATCCGCCGCATCGGCCTTGCCGCGGATGCGCCGGAGGAAGAACGCCTGCAGAGCGGCCCGGTGGTCGGCAAAGAGCCGCTCGACCAAGGATGGTTTGCGTTCAGCGACAGCCATGGTGACACATGAGATTCCCTCTCTCTTGTATATGAGTCCCCATGGTCTGAAATGGCAACCAAAATATTTGGCGCACCCCAAGTTCCACGCGCCGCCGACCGATCACGACACCCGTCATTCCGAATTTAGGGTGTCCAATTCGTGCCTCGAGGACTCGTTGTCAATGAACCGAATCATTGTCAACGCTTTCATGAGGAGATTCACATGTACCCCAAGACAACCGCCATGAGTGCCTGGCCGATCCTTGGCGCCGCCATAGCTGCATGCACGCTTTTCGCCGGTAGTGTTGCGGCTAAGGATGATGCGGTCACAGTTTCTATTCAGGTGAGCACACAGGGAGTCGATGTTAGTCAGCCTCGCGGAGCGCAGGAACTCTATTGGCGGCTTCAGCAAGCTGCGCGGGTGGTCTGCACGCATGGTAACCGGGTCGGCCTGGCGCCCTCCCCAAATCCAGAGGCTTGCCGTGAGAAGGCGCTCGCGGATGCGATCCGGGCCGCCAATTTAACGCTGCTCACGCAGGTTTATCTCGCATCACATACGCTTCGGGAAGCCGCGGCCCACGGGATCGATGTGCCTGTATCGGTGGCGGCGAAGTGAGCACGGCCACCAGCGCGATTACGTTGACGCGCTGGCCGGAGCCTCGGCACCCCCAGCGCGACCCAAGGCGTGGTCGGCATGCCGAGCGGCATGCACTCGATGCAGGGTTCGGTCAGCCCGATGTCCCTCGGCAAGTACACGCTTTCAGGTTGCCGTGGTCGGCACGAACCTCAAACACGCTCGACACATACCGCAGTGGCAATACGTGCGACGAGACGAGGGATGCCATGCGGGATCGCTTTGGGTGCATTGGCGTCCAGCGCCCCTCTCGACAGCAGCCGACGCAAAGCAGGATCCGGTGCGTCGCTTCTATCACCGGACGAGAAGAGGTTCGATATGAAAACAAGCATCCGTCGGATGGCTCGATGTGCGTGTGCCGCGGCCTTTCTGGCAGCGCTTACAGCGTGCGGCGGTGAGGATTCTGGTCCAGCCGCTCCAGTCACTCAAGCCACGTACACGGTCGGCGGCACGGTCACCGGGCTTACCGGCTCAGGCTTGGTATTGCAAATCGCGGGCATTGACCTCCCGGTCAGCTCGTCGGGCGCCTTCACGTTTGGTAAACCATTGCTCAGCGGCACCGGTTACGTGGTTGCCGTGGAGACTCAACCGATTAGCCCCGCCGAGTTTTGCGCGGTCGCCAACTCCTCGGGATTCATCGGAGCAGCGAATGTGACGAACGTGCTGGTGACCTGCGAAGCGGTGTACACGGTCGGAGGCACGGTTTCGGGGCTGGTGGGCTCCGGATTAGTGCTTCAGCTGCACTCATTCGATATCCTAGACGGCCCTGAGTACGACGGCAGCCCGCTGCAAATCAATGCCGACGGAGCTTTCACGCTGGACGGCGTTTTTCCAGCGACGCCCGACCCCCCCGAGTTCGTCGTCGTAAAACAGCAGCCTTCCTCACCGACGCAACCCTGCGTGGTCGAAAACGCTCAGGTCAACATTCAAAGCGCCAACGACACCAGCGTCGCGGTGGCATGTTCGGAGTTCTCCTATGTCACCAATGCCGCTGACAATACAGTCTCCACCTATCGGGTCGACGCGACTACCGGCGCTCTTGTGGCCGTGGGCGCACCGACCGCCACGGGCAGATCCCCTTACGCGGTAGTCGGTACGCCTGACAAGCGGTTTGTGTATGTCAGCGATGAGGGCGACAACGAGGTGTCCGCTTTTGCCGTCAATATTGAAACCGGCGCGTTGACTGCAGTATCAGGTTCGCCCTTCGCCGCAGGTACAAATCCTCGGGCGCTGACCCTTGTTGAGGGCGCAACTTTCTACCTCTACGTCGCGAATAGCGGGTCGGACACGCTTTCTGCCTTCGCCATCGATGCAGTTTCGGGAGCGTTAATTCCATTGTCCCCGGCGACGTATGCCACGGGCCAAAGCCCGTCATCGGTGGCCTTGGATTTCGATGGCCCATTCCTCTATGTGACAAATAACGGGGGCTCGAACGACATTTCGGCGTTCGTAATTGATGGAAGGACTGGCAGCCTAACACCCGTGGCCGGATCACCGTTTGCGGCGGGTGCGAACCCACTCGGCCTGGCGTTTGGGGCGGGGGGCAAGTTTCTCTACACCGCAAATCCAAGCGGGGGAAGCCCGAGCATTTCCGGCTTCACCGTTGATTTAAGCAGCGGTACTTTGACTCCACTCAGCGGTTCCCCCTTTCCCGCGGCTGTGAGCAACTATATCGCCGCGGATCGCTTGGGCACCTACCTGTATGTCACGACCGGTGCAGGCGTCGTCGGCTACGGCATTGATGTGACAACGGGATTGCTGACCTCGCTTCCGGGCTTCCCCGTCGTCTCAGGTGCTAATGCCTACTCGGTCACCCTCGATCCGACCAGCCAGTTCCTCTACGTCGCCAATAACGGTTCAGCGAATGTTTCTGGCTTTAGATTCGACGCTTTGACAGGCGCACTCATTCCCATCACCGGCTCTCCGTTCGCCGCCGGCAACCTGCCGGACTTCGTCGCGACCTTCTGAACCCGAAAAGGAGGCGACCGATGGACTGTCGACTTTCACCGTC
>Ga0302324_100023869_pt1 | contig 11812 bp, 10 predicted proteins | sample Palsa_T0_1_FD_201949 | JGI IMG/M metagenome (GOLD analysis project Ga0302324, IMG submission 201949) | Peat permafrost microbial communities from Stordalen Mire near Abisko, Sweden - Palsa_T0_1 | ecosystem: Environmental > Terrestrial > Soil > Palsa > Peat permafrost | place: Sweden: Abisko... | reverse complement strand
TGTACATGCTCTCCGGGGTCTTTTTCTCCTCCTCGAGGTTTCCGGATTGGGCTCAACGCCCCATCCATCTGCTCCCGCTCACCGCGCTCAACGACGCCCTGCGCGGGGTGATCAACGAAGGCCAAGGCTTGGCGGCCCTTTCCGTACCCCTTCTCACACTCGGCATCTGGGGATTCGCCAGTGGTTTCCTGGCCTTGAGGTTGTTTCGCTGGACATGAAGTGCGCGTCGGCGCATGGCCGCCGGTCTCGCGCTACCTCCGGGGCAGTGCGGTATGCTAAAATCGCTGTTTTAACCTGCGTTTGGGGACAAGGTGCTCTGCTACCGCTGCGGAAGCCACGTGCAAGATGGCAGTGAGGCGTGCTCCGCTTGCGGGCAGCGCTTCGACACCGGTTTGCGCGGGAAGGCCGGGCCGTATCGACGCCGAACCCTGGAGCTGGACGCGCTGGGCATCAAGTCGGGGGACTTGCTCGCCGGTCGCTACGAGGTCCGGGGACCGATCGGCAATGGCCCACTGGGAGTCGTCTTCCGCGTGCGTGATCGGGAGGTCGACGTCGAGCTGGCCCTCAAGGTCATCGCCCCCAACCTGCTGCAAACGCCCGACGAGCGCGCCGACTTCCTCAGATCGCTGAAGCAGGCCAAGCGGCTCGCGCATCCCAACCTGGTGCGGATCTACGACGCCGGGCAGATCGAGGCCACCGCCACGCTCCCCGCGCGCGCCTTCTTCACCTCGCAGCTTCTCGAGGGCATGAGCCTGCGCAGGGTCATCCAGCTGCGGCGGGAGAAGGGTCAGGTCTTCTCGGTTCACGAGACGGAGCCCATCCTGGCGCAGATCGCCCAGGCTCTGGAGCACGCCTACCGGCTGGGTCCCCACGGGGATCTCAAGCCGGAGAACGTCATGGTCCTTCCGGATCTGTTGAAGGTCATGGACTTCGGGGTGGCGAGCGCGATACCGCGCGCCCCTTTCCTGGCGGCCCAGCGACAGCGCAAGGCGGATGCCTACATCGCGCCTGAGGTCCTCGGCAGCCACGCCTTCGACCAGACGAGCGACATGTATGCGTTGGGCGTCATCCTCGGAGAGATGCTGGCAGGGGTGGTGCCGAGCTCCGGCAGCCAGCCACCGGAGCTGCGGGAGACACAGCGAACCATCCCCACCGTGGTCGAAGCCGTCTATCGCCGCGCCGCCAATCCCGATCCTCAAGTGCGCCACGCAACCCCCGGAGAGTTCGCCAGCGAGATGTTCAACCTGGCCGAGGGCCTTCCGACGACGGCCTCGCCGCAAAGCTCCAAGGTGGAAGTCTCCCAGTCCGTCGCCAAGGGGTCGGGTTCTCCCATCTCCACTTCCGGTAGGCTCAAGCGAGCGCCTGCGCCGCCTCGGCTCGCCCCCTCGACGGAGATTCCCTGGGCCGACCTGACCACCACTCCACCCGAGCCCGCGGGCCAAACGAAGACCAGGCCGGGGGAGGCTCACGACGAAGGCCCGGGCAAGGCTTCATCGGCCGACGTCGAGGAGGACGCTTCGAAAGGCCAAGGCTGGAGTCGGGGCAAGGGCTGGCCCATGATCGTCGTGGCGACGTTCCTTCTCGGAGTGACTGGCCTGTCATGATCGTGCGCTACAGCCGCGCCGAGATGGCAGCCCGCTGGGCGCCGGAAGCGCGCTATCTGAGCTGGCTCGAGGTCGAGCTCGCTGCCTGCGACGCGATGGCCTCGCTGGGTCTGGTTCCCAAAGCAGCGGCCGAGATCTGTCGCGCCCGAGCCGGAACGATCTCGCCGGCCGACGCGGCCGCCATCGAGGACATCGAGCGCACCGTCAAGCACGACGTGATCGCGTTTCTCACCTTTCTCGAGCAGCGCATCGGTCCCGAGGCCCGCTGGCTTCACCTGGGCATGACCTCCTCCGATGTTCTCGACACTTCGCTCGGGATGCTGCTCAAGGGTTCCGGGGAGTTGCTGCTGGCCGACGTCGACGAGGCCATGCAGGCCGTGAAGGCCCGGGCCTTCGAACACCGCATGACCGTTATGATCGGCCGTTCGCATGGAATCCATGCCGAGCCGACGACCTTCGGGTTGAAGCTGGCGATCTGGCACGATGAGCTCGCCCGCAGTCGGGGGCGCCTCGAGCGCGCCATCGAGGCCATCTCGGTGTGCAAGATCTCGGGGGCGGTCGGCACTTTCGCCAACGTGCCTCCCGAAGTGGAGACCCTGGTGGCGGCCCGGCTGGGCCTGCGCCCGGCCCCGGCCAGCTCGCAGATCATCCAGCGCGACCGCCACGCCGAGTTCTTCGGAGCGCTGGCCCTGGTGGGAAGCTCGCTCGAGAAGTTCGCGGTCGAGATCCGCCACCTGCAACGCACCGAGGTGCGGGAGGTCGAGGAGCCGTTCTCGGCTGGTCAGAAGGGCTCGTCGGCCATGCCTCACAAGCGCAACCCGATCCAATCCGAGAACCTCACGGGCCTGGCTCGGCTCCTGCGCGGGTATGCGCTCTCCGCCCTCGAGGACGTGCCGCTCTGGCACGAGCGCGACATCTCGCACTCCTCGGTGGAGCGCATCATCGCCCCCGACGCCACGGTGCTGCTCGACTTCATGCTGACGCGCTTCGCACGCTTGATGCGGGACCTGAAGGTCTATCCCGAGCGCATGCGGCAGAACCTCGAGCTCACCCAGGGAGTGATCTATTCGCAGCGCGTGCTGCTCGAACTGGCGCGGCGTGGGGTGGCGCGCCAGGCCGCCTACGTGCTCGTGCAGCGCAACGCCATGCGGGCCATCGACGAGGGCCAGGACTTCAAGGCTGCGCTGCAAGCCGATCCCGACGTCGCTCGAGTCCTGCCGGCCGAGGCCCTGGAAGCTTGCTTCGATCTGGACGTGCAACTCCGCCACGTCGACACGATCTTTGCGAGGGTGTTCGGCCAGTAGGCGCACGTCGAGGATGAGCCCGGCGATGATTGACATCGCGAGCGCCCGAAAACGCTCGTCACGAACCTGTTGAAGCTCTTCAGGAGCTTTCCGTGGTTGATCGAGCTCCTTCTGAAGCTCGTCGAGCACTCGGCGAGCTTGATCGAGCTCTCGGTGAGTTTCGTTGAGCACCCGGTGAGCTGGATCAAGCACCTGGTGAGCTTCGTTGAGAGCACGGCGAGCTGATCCAAGCACGCAACGAGCTTCGCCGAGCACTCGAAGTAACTCGCCGAGCACTCGGCGTGACTCGTCGCGCAGTTGGCGAACGTGATCGAGAACGCGGCGTAACTCGTCGAGTACTCGGCGAGCTTGATCGAGCACTCAACGAACTTCGCGAAGCTCTCAATGAAGCTCGGAAAGGACTCGATGAGCTTCGCAAGCAACTCCCTGTCTCCCTTGAGGTGAGAGGGTTGGGGTGAGGGGAGCTCGCTGAGATTCAAAACCAGCCCACGCGAGCAAAGGACCCACTCGCAGAGTCAAAGAACCGCCCTCAGCAGCCACGCCAGGTACTTGCTGGCCCACTGGACCATCCCCCTTAGCCCGCGCAGGTCCTCGTCGAGCCTCATCGGCATCTCGCTGCAACGAGTCGCCGACTCAATTGACCCCGTGAGGCTCGCGATGAGCTCCGGCATCTGCTTTACGAACGGAATGGCCGGCTCCCTGAGTCCCTCGGGTAGCCGCTGAATCTCAGCCCGCTCGTCTTGGCCCGTCAACACAAGGTGTCGAGCGGACCGAAGGCCCCTCATACGCACCACCTGGCGTCTTGCACGAGATCGAAGCTCCGCAGTCGCCTTTCAAGAGGCCCTCAGGCCGGATGGAGCCGGCTTCTAAAGGATCGCGCCCCAATGAAGAAGCCCTGAACCACTGCGAAGAAGCGCGGGAAGGTCGCGCTCAGCCCCAGCACCGGTCAGTGACCCGAATCGCCCTATGACGCGCGGCGGTCGCCATCCTCGGCGCGGCGACTCGCGTGTGAGCTGTGCGCCCCGGTCGACGCTGAGAATCGGAGGTTCGCGGCTCCTCGCGTTGCCCGCAGCCGGTATGCGGATCCGCTCAGCAGGTCATGCCGGGCCCGCGAGACCAATCAGATTGCCCTTGAGGTCTTCAAAGTGTGCGACGAATCCTGCGGGTTTCAACTTGGAGCCGATGGCTTCGTCTACTTCTCTGCCACCACCGACAAGATATTTCCGGCGGGGTCCTTGAACCAGGCGATGATAGGACCCTGGCGGGAAATCCCCTTTTTGTCCGTCTTCAGATCCGGCTGGTCGTACCGCTCGAAACCGATGCCCAGCTTGGTCAGCTCGTCCACCGTCTGGTCGATGTCGCTCACCTGAAAATTGAGGACGGTAAAGGTAGCGGGTTGGTGATTGGGTCTTTCGTAGAGATAGACTCGGTGGCCGTCCCCGAGCGTGATGATTGCCTGTCCCTTGGTGACGCCATCCGAAATGTCCAGCCCGAGTGTTTCGCCATAGAACGCACGGGCCCTTCCGACGTGGTCGATCGAGTAGCTGCTGAACGCCTTGCTGGCTTTGAACATGCGCTGTCGCCTTCCTCTGCTCGCTTGCCTTCTGCTCGAAACGTGGCTCCCGCTCAAGTAAAGTATGTCGCCGGCGGTTCGCAACCTCGCAGTGTGCTTTTCCGTCTGCGCAGTCGTGCGGAGCGACGCTGGTTGGGCACGGCGTTTCAAAGTTCTCAGGTGATATGGAACGAATCGCCGGAGTGGTGGCCCTCGCCGGCGCGGTCGAGCCCAGCCTGCGCCATCCGACTCAGCGCGGGGACGATGTCGATGACTGCCGTGCTGCAGGCGGGCTGGTTCCTCACTCTCGCTGACCGATACTTCGGCTGCGCCACGGAGCCGAAAGTGGCGTTCCTGCCGTGACGACCACGGGCCGACACAGGCCGAAGAAGAAGCTCGGAGTTGATACTTCGCGGCGGCAGGAGATCTGGGGGGGGCGGCTTTCTCTCGACGGCAAGCACGCGGCAAAGAGAAAGTTTGAAGATTCGCCCTCCTTGCGCGTTTGCCACGAGGGAAAGTTTGCATCCCTACCTGAGGCAAGCATGAGAGGGCTCTTGTTCGCAGTTGCGCTGGCGTTGGTGGAAGACTGCAGTCCCCATAGCGCATCCATCAGCTCGACCAGCAGTTCGTCCGGCTCTGCGCCGACTCCGCAGCTGGGCCGGTGAGGACGACGATTGGCGGTAGAATCCTGGGTGAGATGAGCGAGACCGGGGGCTTCATTGCAGCAGCAGCGGCGGCGGCTGTGCTGCTCATCGCGGGTTGCACGGGGGCTCAGAGCAACCCTGGGAATAGCGCCTCGTCCTCGACGATGTCTTCGCAAGCGGCAAGCGGGGGAACGGCGATCGGGGGCACCGCGAGCGGAGGAACCTCTGGAGGGAGTTCCTCTGCAGGGGTCTCCTCCACGGGTAGCTCGTCGGGCGGCGGAACGGTCACCACCGGGGGCACGACGTCCAGCAGCACAGGCAGCATCTTCGTGGATGGCGGCTACGTTTTCTGCGAGTTGCCGGCAGCGTCCGACGCCGGACCCAACGGTGACGGTGGCGTGGCGAATTGGCTCTGCGATCCGGGCACGTACTTTTGCGATCTGGGCGGCGACATCGGCAATTGCTTCCAGTGCCGATCGGACGCGGACTGCGCGCACCGGTTCGCGCCGACCTACGAGCCTGGCCGCCCCCACTGCGATCTGACCTCGGGCATCGCTGGATACCAGGGCTTCTGCCAGGAGTGCCTGGCGAATTCCGACTGCTCCGGTAATGCCGGCGGTCGTTTCTGCGATCTGAACCCGACCATACCCGAGGCCCTGGTGGACTCCTCGCTCGAGACGGTTGGCTTCGAGACCTGCATCCGAATCACGACCGACTGCCGGCTGGACGGCGGGCCTGCCTGCGGCCTGGATCAGTTTTGTGATGCGTCGAGCGGTCAGTGCCTGGCTCGGTCTGGCTCGTGCGTCTCGGACCAGGACTGCGCCGGGTTCTACAGCTTGACTAACTACAATGTCCCGGCGCCTCACTGCGTCAGTGGCGCTTGCAGCCCCTGTCCGTCGGAGACCTGTCCCGCACTTGCTGGGTACCCCTGCCACAGCGATGCCGATTGCGGAAATCCGACAAGCTCGGATGCCGGGTTGACATGCGACATGGACAGCTCAGAGTGCGTCTGCACGGATTCCAGCCAGTGCATCGGGGCCTGGCCGGTTTGCGAGGGCCTTGACGGGGGGAACGTCAACCGCGGCGGGGAGCCGATTGGCTTGTGCGGCTGCGGGAGCGACATGGAGTGTGGTGATGCGGGTGGGACCTGCTTCTCTCCCGGAACTTCTGGATCGTTCTGCGGGGTGCCCTGCACAGCCCCCGGATTTCCGCCATGTAGCGGCTATCAGCCCATCTGTGATGCCGATTCTGGCTTCTGCATGGGTTGTGCCGTCGATTTCGAGTGTCAAGCGTCACATCAACCCGACGGGCCATTGTGCGACGCTGACGGCTCGGGCGAAGGGTACTGTGGCTGCCTTCAGGACAGCGACTGCCCCGCAAGCGAGACCTGCCAGGGAGGGTCTCTCTACGGCGCCTGCAGCCCACTCCAGCACTGCACGGTCGACTCATGCGTATACTACACGTGCGACTGGCAGAACGGCGACTGCCTGAATGGAGTCACGAGCTCGCCCGCTCCCGTGTGCATCACCGACTACGATTGCACCCTGCCTGAGGGAATCGGCAAGACGGTTGCGCCCGGAACCGGTCCCTTCTGCGATTCGAGCACCGGAACCTGCGTCGAGTGCCTCAGCAACGCGGATTGCGTGCTCGAAGGCGAGGGGCCTCAGGGAATGTCAGCCTGCTGCCTTTCTTCGGCCAAGGGCTGTAGCCTCGATAACTGCACGCCCTTTTGCGGTTCCGATAGCGACTGCATCGGTAATGCTTTTGGTTCGAGTTGCCTTCTCGACGCCGGCTCGCCACATTGCGCCAATTTCTGCACCTCCGACAGCGACTGCCTGGGCAATGCCGGGGGGCCTCGCTGCGATCTCGATTCCGCCGACCCCTCGTTCGGTCGCTGCGCCTGCGAGGTCCCCTCGGATTGCCCAGCCGGCTGGGCCTGCGCGACGGATGGAGGGAGAGGTGCCTCGTGCTCGAACTATTGCTCGGCTGATTCCGATTGTGTCTCGGGCTACTTCTGCGAAAACCTTCATAGCATCTGCCGTCCGCGCTGCGATGGAACGAACCACTGCCAGGGCCCCGACACCATCTGCGACTCTGCCAACGCTGCCGGCCAGAATGGTCTCGGGGCCGATCCGAGCGCGATCTGGTGCTACGCCTGCCTTCAGGGCAGCGACTGCGACGGTGGTTTAGGCTGCGTATCGCCCGCGCAGACCTGCCAGGCCTGCGCGCAAGACTCGGATTGCGCCTCGGGTGGCTGCCTCGACGGGACTTGCCTCACGCCGTGCCGGGCGGGCGCGTGTCCTGGCAGCCAGGTTTGCGACACCCAGGGAGTGGCCGGGCGAGGTGCGGGCCTTTGCTATGACTGCCTCGGACCCATAGACTGCCCCCCCAACCAGGGCTGCAACAGCCAGTCGCACACCTGCGGCACCTGTACCGGTCCCAACGTCGACGGCGGCCCGTTTGACTGTCCGCCCGGCACCATCTGCTCCAAGTATTGGTCGACCTCGAGCAGCGGTGTGTGTCTGCAGTACTGCGACGTGTTCTCTTGCCCGGACAGCCAGCCGATTTGCGGGACGCTTCCGGCGCTCACGCCCGACCACAAGTTCTGCTTTGGCTGCCTGCAGGATTCGGACTGCACAGACGCCGGAGCAAGCACGGTGTGCGATGTCTCGGTGGATCTGACCTTCGCATGCGTGAATCCACTCGCTCCATAGGCGCGCTGAGGAGCCCAGGTGCCCCACTTCCGGGCTCTACGCCTACACGCCGTTGCAGAGCGTCGCGGATGTACATGGAGCGTCGGGGATTGAACGAAGTCCCTCGCTCCAGGGACGGTCGGCGGCAAGCGGAGACTCTTCCGCCGGCACACGGCCGGAGCTACTGGTACTTTTTCAACGCCTTCCCAATCCGTTCCTCGACATTCCCGACCTCGAGCCGCGGCGTCTCGCCGGTGATCCGCTCGTAAGCCTCGATGTAGGTCATCGCGAGCTGGACCCGGACCTCGTCGGGGATCGCGGGCGGCGTTCCATGACCGGAGAAGCTTCGCTCGAGCAACCATTGCCGGAGGTTTTCCTTGTCGAGCATCTGCTGCGCCTCGCCGCGGCGCTGTCGCTCGCTGGAACCCTCGGCCATCCAGTAGCGGCTGGAGTCGGGAGTGTGGATCTCGTCGATGAGCAGCACCCGGCCGCCGCGACTCTGGTCGAGCCCGAACTCGTACTTGGTGTCGACCAGGATGAGCCCGCGACTTCGGGACCAGCTGCGACCGCGCTCGAAGAGGGCCAGCGCCAGCCGCCGCACCTCCTGCCAGGTCTGCTCGGTGACCAGCCCCTGCGCCAGGAGGGACTGCTCGCTGAGGGGCGCGTCATGCGCCCCTTCCTCGGCCTTGGTCGAGGGGGTGATGATCGGCGCCTCGAGCTCGGCGTCCTTGCGCAGCCCGGGAGGCAGAGAGATCCCGTAGGCCTGATTGGCCCGGCCGGCCTCGTAGTCTCGCCACAGGCTGCCGGTGAGGTGACCGCGCACGACGACCTCCACCGGCAGGGGATGGCAGCGGCGGCCGACCAGCACGTTGGGGTCTGGAACCTCGAGCAGGTGGCTCTCCGCGACGTCCTTGGTCTTCTCGAACCAGAAGGCCGCCAGTTGGTTCAGCAGCTGTCCCTTGAAGGGCAGAGTGGTCAGGACCTGATCGAATGCCGAGAGGCGATCGGTCGTGATGAGGATCAGGCGATCCCCCGAGGCATACACGTCGCGAACCTTGCCGCGGCGCGGCTCTCCGAGCGCCGGGAAGGAAGTGCGGCTGAGGGTGTGCGACAGCTGCCGTCTGACGAGCTCCCGATCGATCATGGGAGAGCTCACATGCAATCCGCGGGGCAGGGCGCGCAGCAGCCCGAGGCGCATTCGCCGGCGATCATTCTGGTCTGAGTCGTTTCCCCGCCACTGCCGCCGTCGCCCAACCCGACCACCCCGCACTGGCAGGTGAGCGTGGGACAGGTGCTGGGGCCCGTACAGGCCGCTGTGGCGCAGCCGGCATCGGCAGCGGTCGGGCTCGAGCTACCGCAGCCCGCCACCACCAGCCAGAACGCGGTGGTTGTGAGCCGGACCAATTTGCGCGAAGCATGCATCGACGATGGCCTCCTCGGAACAGGTGTCTTTCATTCTTCATCGAACCCGCAGCATGGACAACCTGGGGGCGGTGGCCCGCATCGTCAAGAACTTCGGACTGGGTCGCCTCTGGCTCGTCGATCCACTCTCCTACAGCTTCGAGCGCGCCACCAAGCTGGCGGTGGGAGCGCCTGACGTCGTCGAGGCTCTCTACGTCGAGAGGGATCTGGTCACGGCTCTTGGGGGCTTCGCGTTCACGGTCGGCACCAGCTCGCGCGCCATCCGGGGCCGGACCTCGCTGCTTCCGCGCGAGGTCGCCGAGCGCATCGCCGGCGCAGGCGGGAAGTGCGCCGTCGTGTTCGGCGACGAAAAGCGCGGCCTGTCGGACGAGGAGCTCGCGCTGTGCCAGGCGGTGTGCCGCATCCCGAGCGGGGAGGCGCAGCCTTCGCTCAACCTGGCGCAAGCCGCCGCCGTCATGGCCTACGCCATCTTCGAGCGCTCTCCTGAGGATCGGCCGGAAGTGCCGGCCGCAACTCAGGCGCAACTTTGGGCTCTGCGTGAGCTGCTGCGCGCAGTGCTCGAACCCGCCGGGTTTCTCAATCCCCAGAGCCCCGATCGTATCCTCACCGAGCTCATGCGGGCCTTCGAGCGCGCCGAGCTCGCTCCCCGCGAGCTCGAGCTCTGGGGGAACGCATTGCGCAAGGCCAGCGAGAGCGCGGCCCGCCCCGCATCCCGCTCGCGCAAGCCGGGGAGCAAGAGCCCTCAGTAGCTGAGGTGAAGGGTGATGGTGAGGTCGGTGCTGGAGACCGCGAACTTGGCCTTCTCGAAGCTGGGGGGGCCCATCGTTCCCTTGGCGTCGTTTGAAGCCGCGACGCCCTCGCTCGGAATGCCGAGGAAGTTCGTGTCCAGTTTCCCGTTGGCGTTCTCGTCGTGGTAAGCCGCGACGGCGTAGGTCCCGCGCGCGAGGCCTTCGAAGACGCAGCTCGCGGTGCGCTGCTGGATGCCCACCTTCTTCAGCTGAAGCGCCTTGGTCGAATCCTTCGGATAACCGTCCCGACTCGCGAACAGCTCGCACACGATCGTTCCCTGGTCACTCCGAATTCCGGCGAGCGCGACCGTGAGCTTGGCGCCCGGGGTGGGCGCCTCGGCTCCGAGCAAGGCCAACGCCGCCAGGCCTGCCAATCTAGAACCCAACGACTGATCCCTTCAGCATGTGCATGCCACAGGTGAAGGCGAGCTCGCCCTTGGGAGCGACCAGGTCGACCTCCACCGGCTTGTCGAGCGGCAGGTCGCGGGTCACGCCCAGCGAAGGAAAGAGCACCTGCTTGCCGCAGCTGTCGCGCGAGGTGCGCGTGAAGCGCAGCTTGACGGTGCGGCCGGCCGTGGCCTCGATTCGCTCGGGGACGAAGCCGCTTGCCGTGACCCGCACGGCGATCGGAGCATTTCCCGCCCTGGCGGGAATGGGGCGGGCGCCCGCTCGGGCGGAAATGGGGGCATTGCCGCCCTGGGGGGATTGCTGCGTCTTGTCGACATAGAAGTCCATCGAGACCGGCTCGGCCTCCCCCGGAAAGCGCACCGCGGTGTGCACGTCGAGCGGACCTTTGGCTTGAGGGATGCGGCCGACGAAGCTTCCGGCGATCGGCGTGAGGGTCATCTCGGCGCCGTCGTTGACTTGGGCGCTGGCGGTCAGCCCGGCCAGGGGAATGGGCTGCCGGTAGGCGTCGGTGACGAAGAGCTGCAGCTCGGCTTCCTTGCCGCTTTGGACCACCGCCAGCTCGAGGTGTCGGTCGCCGACCATTCCGACCATCCCCCCGTGATACGGCCGGTGGTCGTGGAAGGTCGAAGCTTCGGCGGGGCTGAAGGTAAAGCGGGCCGCTTCGGCGCCCGTCGCCCGCTGCACGACGGTGCCAAAGGTCAGCGGTGAGCTGACGCCGTAGGGGTTATCGGCCTCGAAGTGGTCCGAAGCCGCGAGGAGCTGCAGCGTTCCGTGTCCCTCGCAAACCAGCGTGACCCTGTCGCTCGGCACCAGCGGCAGCGGTGTCAGCTTCGAGTCCAGGGGGTAGAGGGCGATGCGCTCCGGACCCACCACCAGCTCCAGCTCGAGATCCCCGGCCTTGGCCAGCAACCCTCGGTGGGGCCCGGTTGCAAGCGGGACCGTGGATCCCGCCCACAACGCCAAGGAAATGGCGATGGGGATCATGGGCCGAAGTGTAATGCCCAGCCCGCCGCGCTGGAAAAGCATTCTGCATCTGTCATAGAGTCTTTCCCACCCGCGCATGCCGCGTCTTGGTGACATCCTTGTCAAATCGCGACAGCTGACGGACAGTCAGCTGCAGGCGGCGATCCAGGAGCAGCGCCGCTGGGGTGGCCTGCTGGGGGAGGTGCTTCTCCGGCTGAACTACGTCTCGGAATCGGTCCTGGTCAAGGCGGTGACCCGCCAGACCGGAGTTCCCGAGGCCAACCTGGCGATGTTGCAGTACCCCGACCCGGCCGCCCAGGCCCGCCTGCCGCTGGAACAGGCCACCGCGCTGCGCGCGCTGCCGCTGCAGCTCAAGGAGCAGGGCAAGCTCCTGATCGCGGCGATGGTCGAGCCCCAGAACCCGTCGATCCTCG
>Ga0302324_100023868_pt1 | contig 11812 bp, 13 predicted proteins | sample Palsa_T0_1_FD_201949 | JGI IMG/M metagenome (GOLD analysis project Ga0302324, IMG submission 201949) | Peat permafrost microbial communities from Stordalen Mire near Abisko, Sweden - Palsa_T0_1 | ecosystem: Environmental > Terrestrial > Soil > Palsa > Peat permafrost | place: Sweden: Abisko... | reverse complement strand
TTCCCTGGCTGGTGAGCGGAGAAGACAGCCGCGCCTTTTGCCGGGCGGCGGCGGAGCAGGGCATCCTGCTCGCGCCTGGGGACTGCTTCGATGCGCCTCCGCATTTCCGCCTTGGCTTCGCCGCTACTACCGACAAATTCCCTGACGCACTGGACCGGCTGGGAGAATTCGTCAAGAGCTGGTCGAGTGCGCGCGTGCCGTCGGCCTAGCGTAACTCGCGTCACGTTTTCATGGAAAGAGAAGCAGGTGGAAATGGCCGAACTCATTGCGGGTCTCATCGATGTGTTTGCCGACGAGCCATTGAGGGGCAACCCTCTCGCAGTGGTGCAAAACGCGGACGGGCTGAGCGGCGAGCAGATGCGGCGGATCGCCGGAGAATTTAATCAGGCTGAGACGACGTTCATCCTGCAAAGCACGCGCGCAGATCGGAAATTGCGTTCGTTCACTGCCAGCGGCGCGGAAGTCTTCGGCGCCGGACACAATGCTCTCGGCGCATGGCTCTGGCTCGGGGAACAAGGGGATCTTGGTCCACTCGGGGTCCCGCGGAGCTTTTCTCAAGAAATCGGCCGGGATGTTTTGCCTATCGAGATGGAAAAAGTAAATGGCCGCGTACATGGCCGAATGCGCCAGGCACCATTACGTTTATTGGATCCGCTGGAAGATGTGGCTCCACTGGCGCAATCCCTTGGACTCGATGAAAGTGACATCCTCTCCGAACCTAAGCCGCGTCCTGCCGACACGGGGGCCGCTCATCTGATGGTGCGGGTTCTGAATGCTGGCACCGTGGATAGGGCACGTCCCCAGGCTGACAGATTGCTTGCCGTTCTCAAACAAGCGCAGGCGGAAGGCTGCTACATCTATGCCTTCGATGACCATGCGCCGGAAACGGCCTTCACCCGATTTTTCAACCCCACTGTCGGCCTGTGGGAGGATGCGGCGACAGGAACCGCAGCCGGGCCACTCGCGGCCTATCTCGCAAGCGAGGGCAGGCTCAAGAACAACGAGCTGGCCATCGAGCAAGGCACGAAAATGGGCCGCCGAAGTATATTGCGAGTTCGCCTAACCCCCAATCCGGAATTGTCCGGCGCAGGCATCGTGGTGTTGCGTGGCCTAATCCGTCTTTGATCAAATTCTTAGATAAAGGAGATTGAAATGAAGATTGGCGTTCTAGGGTCAGGCGATGTAGCGCAGGTATTGGGCAGCGGTTTCCTGAAGCATGGCCACGAAGTCATGATGGGGACGAGATCGCCAGAGAAACTAGCCGAGTGGAAGGCGCGGAACCCGGAAGCGTCGGTCGGCACATTTGATGCAGCCGCTGCGTCCGCGGAGATAATCGTTCTTGCGGTCAAGGGCAAGGTGGCAGCCGACGCGCTTCGGCTGGCCGGCGCGGAGAACTCTGCGGGAAAACCCGTCATCGATGCGACCAATCCCATTGAAGATGCGCCGCCCATTCATGGCGTGCTGCAGTTCTTCACCAATCGCAACGACTCCCTCATGGAGCAGTTGCAGAAAGAGTTCTCGAATGCCAAGTTCGTCAAGGCCTTCAATTCGGTTGGGGCAGCCTCGATGGTGGACCCCCAATTCAAGGGTGGCAGGCCAACGATGTTCATATGCGGGAACGACGAGACGGCAAAGAAATCTGTAGGCGGGATTCTGGAAGCATTTGGGTGGGAGGTGGCGGACATGGGCGGTGTGGAGGCAGCCCGCGCTATCGAGCCGCTTTGCATGCTTTGGTGCATACCAGGCTTCCTCCACGGTCAGTGGACACATGCGTTCAAGCTGCTGAAGCCTCAATGAATTGCAGATGTGAACTTGCGCCCGATACTAAGATGATTCGTCTTCCATTTGTCACGTAACGGGATCCACCTGCCGGCGCCGGCTCCCATGTGTCGTCGTTTCCCGCTGACAGAACCGCAGGTTCAGGTCATGCGGCTTACTGTGATGGCGTCAATCAACATTCATAAACGCCATGAATCATGGGAGTTCGCATCATTCCTCACGCCGCGATCCAAGCAGCCAAACGAGTGCTACCAGCAGCGTGATGGCTGCCGATTGCGACACAAGGAAGAACATCTCGTGCACCGACCAGGGCTTCCAGCAGATGAGAAAGATCATTCCTAGCAGCGACCACGCCGCATAAAGCCGGGTTCGCGGCACAAGCATGGCTGCGCCGGCCAGGATTTCGACCACCCCCGAACCGAAAAACACCCAACGCGGTTGGCCGGCGTCCGCGTAATAATTTGCGAATTTTGAAAAATCGAAGAGCTTCAAAACCCCGGCTGCTCCCAAAAACAACCCGACCCCAATCCCTATCACCTGTGTGGCTAGCGCTCTCGCATCCCTCTTTGTGCCCGCGGCCCTTGTGCCTACTGCTATTGCTTCTCGATTGCTCATGCATCCTCCTGAGAATCACCGTTGCCGCGCGTTCCTCGACCGCCGGCGAATGTAGTATATGCGATAGATACTCCATAGTGTCAAGTATCGACATGGCCAAGCATCATGGCTCATCATGGAGATATGCACGCAAGCCGGACCACAAAGCTTGTCTCGGACAAACAGCGCGCGTCGAAAGCCGATCCAGGTAGAGAAGCGTGGACGTTGCTTCTGCGCCTGTTGCGAGCGGATGAGAGTACTCTGCTTGGAGTTTGGGCCGAATTTGACCTTTCATCCGCCCAAGGCGACCTTCTTTGCTCACTTGAACCTGGACAGTCCGCACCCATGGTCGCGCTCGCGCGCAGCCTCCACTGTCATGACTCCAACGTGACCGGCCTGGTCGACAGGCTCGAACAGCGCGGACTGATTGAGCGGCAGAGCAATCCGAAAGATCGCCGCGTCAAGCTGATCGCATTGACGAAGGCTGGGGAGACGTTCCGCAACCGATTGTTGGAGCACCTTTTCGAGCCACTCCCATTCATCGCCGTTCTCACGCTCCAGGACAAAGCGACACTTAGGGATATCCTTCTCAGAGCCACCCAGGCGATGCAGACGAATTCGGCGACGGGGAAGTAGTGCATCTCCTTGTTTTTCCCAGGGGCCGTGAAGAGTTGGCGTGGCTGATGGGCCTTTCTACGGCTCAGCAAGATCGCTCGAGGCGAGCGGGAACTTTGCTTCCCCCTTCAGGCAGGATAGGGACGAATGCTTCGGGCCTCTTTCAATGCTTGTCCCCACCATGCCAGTTGATCGAGCATTGCGCCGGCCGCCTTCTCATGTCGCGCCGGATCGCGCAGCCTGCCGGCTTCATCGAAGTGTTCCCAGGCCATGCTAAAACCGACCGCGTTACGAACGGTAACCGAGTGTAGCTCGGCGAAGACCTGTCGCAACTGTTCTACCGCCCGCAGTCCACCTGCATTTCCACCATAGGCGACGAAGGCCACTGGCCTGGCGTGCCACTCCTTCGAGTACCAGTCGATTGCGGTCTTGAGCGGGGCGGGGAAGCTGTGGTTGTACTCCGGTGTGATGATGACAAACGCGTCAGCGACAGCCAGCCGCAAGCGGAGCGTCTCCACCGCCGGTTCTGGATGCCGGCTCAGAACATCCGGTAAAGCAGCCTCCGCCAGATCAATCGTATCGGCGAGGAACTCTTTCCGCGTTTGGATGTAGCCGGCGAACCAGTTGGCGACCGCAGGAGCAAAACGCCCCTGCCTCGTGCTGCCGATCAGAATTGCCACTCGAAGACGATCACCGTCGGTCATCGCCGGCCTCTCTTTCAGACTGGAAATCCCGCGCATGATCCAGAGCCCACTGCCTGAATGTCGCAGGTGGAGCGCCAGTAACCTCCTCTACGGTTCGTTTCGCCGGTGCAGGATTGTCGACCATGCCCGCCCACAGATCGAGCAGCCGATCGACGACAAACGGTGGAACGAACGCGCTCATCTGCTGTCTGGCCGCGTCCGGCATCAGTTCTTCATAGCGCAAAGTACGGCCAATCGCCTCGCCAATGATCTGAAGCTGTTCAACCTGGGTGAGCAGCTCTCCGCCGGTAAGTGAGTATTTCTTCCCGGCGTGCCCTTCCTCGGTCAGCGCGCGCACCGCAACCGCTGCAATGTCCCGCTCGTGGATCGGCGCCCAGGCTGCGGCGCCGTAAGGCCAGCGCACCACATCTCCAGCGCGAAGCTGAGGCGCCCACCACGTCAGAGCATTGGCCGCGAATGCGCCCGGTCGCAGAAAGGTCCATTCCAGTCCGGTGTTCTGGATCGCCTCTTCGATCTCCAGATGGATTTTTCCGATCGGGTTGGTTTGGACCGGCAACTCGTCCTGAATCGCCGCCGAGGAGAGGAAGACGATGCGTCGAGCGCGCTTCTTTAGCAGCTCAACTATTGGATCTATTTGTGCAGAGAACGCACGCACCATCAGGAAAACGGAGTCGACTCCCTCCAGCGAGGAGCCCAGCGTAGAGGGATCTGACAAGTCGCCGCGTACGACTTCGACTGAATCCGGCAAGCCTGCTGTATCTGGGTTGCGGGTCCAGGCGCGAACAGGAACGCCTCTGGCGGAAAGCATCGAGACGACATTGCGTCCTACGTTGCCGGTCGCCCCGGTAACGAGAATCGGGTTGTGGGCAGAGAGTGGCATGGGGTTTCCTTTTGCGTGATTACTTGTTCTTTCCAAAATAGAAGTTCAAGTTAACTTGAAGTCAAGCTGCTTCGCGTGATATTTCTTTTGCCATGGCAGAACTGCTCACCATTACCGAAGTCGCTCGCCGTAGCGGTGTAGCGGCGTCGGCGTTGCGCTTCTACGAGGAGCGCGGGCTGATCCGGTCCGAGCGGGCGGGTTCCGGACATCGCCGCTACCCGAGAGCGGTGCTTCGCCGCATAGCCTTCCTGGTCTTTGCCCAGCGTGTCGGTCTCACCCTCGATGAGATTGCGGCGGAATTGGCCAAGCTTCCACACGACCGCGCGCCTGAGGGTGAGGACTGGGCCACGCTCTCCAGCGGGTGGACCGCCCGGATCGACGCACGCATTGCGCAACTGGAGCGCATGAGGGGCGGACTGATTAAGTGCATAGGTTGCGGCTGTCTCTCGCTGGAGCACTGCCGCTTCGCCAATCCCGGTGACCGTGCGGCCCGTCTTGGTCCTGGACCGCGTTACTGGATTGTCGATTCCTGCGAAAAGACCAAGCCTGGATGTGATGAAGCTGTTCAGCGGCGGTAGCTGGGTCCGGAAAGAGCACGCTTCGTCAGTAGTCTTTGAGCGTGATCGAGTTCCCTATTTTTAAGGGGACCTCGATCATCATGTTCTTCCACGGCGTGTAAGGCAGAACCTTCCACATCTGTTGACTGAACCATAGTTTGAGACGGGTGCGCGGAACGAACCAGTCTGCACCTTCAGCAAGCTTCTGACATTGCTTCACGAAATCTCGCATAAGAGTTTCGTAGCGCGCAAAAGCGACGCTATAGTCGCCGTTCGCCTCCTTCAGTTCACCGGCGAGAATGTAGGCGCCCACTATGGCCATGCTCGTCCCCATTCCGGACAGCGGAGAGGCACAGTGCGCTGCATCCCCGAGCAGAACAGACCGCCCTGCCGACCAGCGTTCCATCCTGATCTGACTGATGGAGTCGAAGTAGAAGTCCGGGGCCTCATCCATCATCTGCAGAAGGCGGGGTATCTGCCACTGGTCACGAGCGAATTTGTCCGCCAGAATCTGCTTCTGGCGCACGATATTGCGGCGGTCGTACTCCAACGGATCAGAGGCAAAGAAGAAGGATGCCTTGGCCTCCGTATTTTCCCTCGCGCTGAAGATACCCACCCTTTTTCCGAGTGTGCCGTAGTAGAGGCCGCTATGGTCGAGATTCATGAAGTTGGGGGTGGTGAAGATTGCAATGTAGTAACCGAGATGATGAATAAAACGGGACTCTTCGCCAAATGCGAGTGCTCTTACATTTGAATGCAGTCCGTCCGCCCCCACTACCAGGTCAAATCGCCCCGGCCCGTTGCGGCTGAACGTTACTTCGGCGCCATCTTCATCTTCCTTGATACCAAGGATCGAGTCGTCGAATATGTATTCTGCATGATCCCGAGTGGCCGCATAAAGGACTCCGGCGAGATCGCCGCGCATGATCTCGAGTTCGCCGCTGGTGAAGCCATCCGGCATACTCGCGATTTTCCTGTTCCTCTTGTCCACGATCGTAATTGCGCCTGTACGCGTCTCAAGCTTTCGTATTTCATCGATAATGCCCATTCGCTGCAGCGCTTTCATAGCGGCGCCACGAAAGTCGACCGCATAGCCGCCCGGTCGCACCGCAGGCGCCCGCTCCACCACAGTGGGATTAAAACCATAGCGGCTTAACCAGTAGGCAAGTGCCGGCCCCGCAACACTTGCTCCCGAGATGAGTATGGTCTTCTTTCTCATGCCTCTCCTTTCTTTTGCCAATGGCATCTGACCGAAAATTAGTACAAACGTCTCATACGTTTGTACTATACCTACGTATGAGACATTTGTGCAATTTTTGAAATAAACTGTATTCCATGGGAAATCGCGAGGCCTTGTTGCTCGGAGCGAAGCGCTGTCTGCTGGAGAAGGGCTATGCGCGGACGACTGCCCGCGACATCGCCTCAGCGGCAGGTGTCAGCCTGGCTGCTATCGGCTATCACTTCAGTTCCAAGGAAGCACTGCTGACCGAGGCGTTGTTACTTGCCTGTGGCGACTGGGACAAAGATTTTCGCCGCCTGTTAAACGAGAGTGTTCCCACCGATGCCAGTCCCAGGGAGCGCTTTGAGTCCACCTGGGCCCGTCTGATCGAGACATTTGAAACCCATCGCTCTTTATGGGTGGCAAACATGGAGCTCTTTTCCCAGATACCACGTATGCCGGAGATCCGTGGCGCTCTGGGAAATAATCTCCACGTGGCCCGTTCAGAGTTGGCATCGATGTTTCTGAATAAGGAGCGGAGCGCCATCAGCGAACGAACAGTACAGACGATCGGCAAATTTAATCACGTGCTGTTGTCTGGTCTGATCATGCAATGGCTGATTGACCCGGAACATGCACTTTCGGCCCGAGACCTCACAGAAGCGATGCTTAGCATTGTCGAAGGAATGCAAAAGACACGGAAAGCACCCAAATCCAAACCGGGCGGACGGTCCAAAAAGCGATCGTAAGCTTCATGCTAGGCATTCTGAATGCTGGCGATGGGGCTGAGACTATCCGCTAAGCGTGCAGACGCTGCATCGCTTCCAGCATAATGTCGAGCTCCATGTGCGAGAGGGCCGTAGCGATGCCGCTCCATGCGTCTCTGGCCGAGTCGAGAACCCGTTCAAACATCTCCGACTCATAGATTTCAATTCCTTGTTCCCAGTCTTCTGATTCACGCAACAAGCGCGCCAGCTCAGCGGCATCACGCATGGCGTTGTTTACGCCACTGCCACCGTATGGAGACATCACGTGGGCGGCATCTCCGAGGAGGGTGATGCCCTTTCTGTTCGTCCAGCGATGCCCCACTGGGAGGGCATAGAGCGGGAGCCGCTGAAGGTGGTCGTGGCTGAAGCGGATCAGATCCAGCAGTGGGGGCGCCCAGCCACCGTAAAGGCTGAGGAGCTTATCGCGAACATCGTGAGGATTGGAAAAATCAAAATATCGTGCTGGCCAGTCTTCAGGCACTCTCATTGCAGCGTATACACGGACGTGTGCATTCGCGTTGCGCTGCGCCATGAGCGCTTTCGCGTCCCCATAGGCAGCCATATTGCCATGTCCGACAAGATGTGACAAGGAGGGATACCGCGTGTCGATATCGTCTATTCCCAACTCAATCACTGTTACCCCGGTGTACTGGGGCGTGTAGGACGAAACCATGCGACGGACTCTTGACCATGTCCCATCCGCACCCACCACGAGGTCGAAGGGACCTACGGTTCCATCTTCGAAGACGAGATCGTACGTTCTCTCTTCGCGCGGTCGCACCTCCTGGAGTTTGTGACCCCACTCGACCGCATCTTGAGGCAGCGATGCGATGAGCAGGTCCCGGAGCTGCGACCTGCAGATCTCCGGGCGGCTATCCGTAACGGCGTCGTCAAAATGAGCGTGGGCATGCTTATCGAGTAGGCGCATCCCCTGATCTTCATAGCAAGCCAGCCGACGAAACTCCCCGATCAAGCCAGCCTGCTGCAAAGCAAACTGTCCCGACGCCAGGTCAAGATCGAGTGTGCCGCCTTGCGGACGGGCCAGAGTCCGCGAATCTGCCTCGAAGACGGTACTCTCTATGCCGTTGAGATGGAGAATCCGAGCGAGGGTCAAACCTCCGGGACCGGCTCCGATGATGGCGATATGCGGCTGTGTTGGCATGAAAGACCCTCTGTTTTGTGTCAAGGTTGGGATCAGCGGGAATCGAGCGTCACGGCGAAGCGTAAGTGTGATCAACCATAGGGCGTTCCGGCGGCGGCCGACGAGACTGCCTTCAGCCCCCGATCGAGAATCCGTCGGATAACGTTGCGATTCTTCGCAGGAGATCGGCCTTGGCGATAGAGACGGATGCTCTCCATCAGCGCCGTTTGCCAGGTCGCTACCAAGATAGAAGAGATGAGTTGGGCCTCTGCATCGGGAGTCGATCTGCCCACTGCGTCAGCAAGCAAATTTGCAATATTCGCGACAGAATGATCTCGCAGTTCGCGGGCGCGCGCTTGAAGGGAGGCGCTTTGAACGACTGCATCCCAAAAGGCCAATAATTCCGCTGGAGATTCCTGTGTTTTCTTCAACAAGTCAAAAGTGAGCCGCCGGAGAATTGCCATGGGAGACTCGTCCCGCTTTCGTTCGGTAAGAGATTTCCGAATAAAAGCAACGGATTCACCCTTATGGTCGAAGAAGAGGTCTTCCTTCCTTTGGAAGTAGTTGAAGACCGTCATGGTGGAGACGCCGGCGGCTTCTGCAATCTCAGCTACCGTCACATTGTCGAAGCCGTGCTCGATAAAGAGGCGTGTCGCCACGTCTGAGATAGCGGTTCTCATCTTCTGCTTGTTTCGTTCTCGGAGCCCAGCCGAAGCCATAAAATAAGTATAGCGACTATAAAATTATAGTCAATATAACAAGGCTTGTGATTTGAGCGTAGTCGCCGCCGCCGCTCTTTCGACGGGGACAAGGGAAAGCTGGACCCATCATGATGCAGCGCCTGCACTGGTTGCGGTTGTTGGGATCGCCTCGCCGGGAGATACTGTTGATGCCGCATTTCAAAGGAGTTTGCCATGGCCACTATCCGAAATTGTCCATCTTGCGGGAAGCCGAATCGAATTCCGGGGAAACACCTTGCCGACACGGGAAGATGCGGCGCCTGCAAGGCACCGCTACCCGCGATGGCTGAGCCGGTTGAAGTCAGCCCTGAGGAGTTCGACGAAATTATTCGCGACAGCAAAGTTCCTGTCTTCGTGGATTTCTGGGCGTCGTGGTGCGGGCCTTGCCGGATGGCGGCGCCGCATGTTGCAGAAGTCGCTCGAGACCTCGCAGGCCGAGCCGTCGTGCTCAAGGTGAACACGGAGCAGTTCCCGGAGCTTGCCTCACGGTACAACGTCCAAGGTATTCCGAACTTCGCCGTATTTGCTCGCGGTAACCTCCAGTTCCAGCAAGCAGGCCTGGTGGACGCGACCACGATGAAGAGCTGGCTCGCACGCGCCGCCTAAAACGCGTCGTCCACCTAAGCGCGCCGGCGACGATCTCAAAAAAATGTGTTGCCGACGGGCGCTGTTAGTGGGAGTCTTAGAGCGGCACACCTCCGGCGTGCCCGATACTTGTTATCGGCGGGGAAGCGCAGTTCAGATGACACCTATTTCAAACACCCCGGACCCTGCGGCGCGACCGTCCCCGTGGCTGGGATTTGTAAGGTTCCTTTTGTTAGCCATCTTGGTAGGCATGATTTTTCTTCTTGGGCAACAGATGGTGCGCCACCGCTTCTTTCGAGGCGGCTGGGTCGACCAGCGTGGCGTACTAAAGCCATAGCAGCGGCTGGGCAAGCGCCGTTAGAAAAGCCGGAAGTTCTGTCCGCGCGAACCAATACGCTCAGTGCGCACGATCACGTGTCCGGTGCTCCTCGACACTAGTCGAAATTCCGCAGCCAGATATCGCGCACGGAGATCTTGCACGGCTGGCTTTCGATCTCGAAGCCGATAAGTCCCGGTTGGTTATTGACGGAGTCTTTCGTGTCATCGATGAAGACTGCCATCAGTTGGCCGTTCATGATGTGCATCATCACGCCGCCGCGAGCAATGATCTCGTAGTCGTTCCAGTCGTTGACCTTCACATAGCCACCGAGCGCCTGTATGTCGCCGATATTGGCAACCAGGCGATTGGTCTGGCCCGGCAGCGCCTGCGTTACCTGGCCGCGATATGCGAGGATGCCCTGCATTGTGTTTTCGGAATACCACTGGCCCGTGTACGACGCAGTGCGGGCAGTGACCGGGAACCAGAAGTCTGCCTGCGGGCCGGTCATCATGAACTTGAGGTCATACGGTGGCTGGCCGTCCGGCTGCGGACGTGTCCACGGCACGCCGGTGAGACTGCGGTATTGAATGCCTCCACCACCGCCTTTTTCTATCTTCATCTGCAGCTTAAGGTCGAAGTCACGTGTTTTGTCCCCGCGATAAACGATGTAGTTGTTGCCCTTCGGTTTGCCCTCGAAGGTTTCTCCCACCATGATGCCGTCTTCGATGCGCCAGATGCTGGGGTCGGCATCCCATCCGGTGAAACTCTTGCCGTCGAAGATCTGCTTGTAGCCCGTGTGCTCGTCGATGTCATACGGCGCGGGGTCATGAAACTTAGGCATGCCAGGGATCTTCTCGCCGTTTGGACCCGTCTGAGGCGGCCGCAGAGGGGGAGACTCCAATGCCGGCGGCACAGACTGAGCGGTGAGCGCCGGCGGCAGCGCCGGAAAAATGAAATTTAGAGCCGCTGCCAGAAAAAGTGCCGGCCGAACGAAACGCGTATAGGGACGATACGATGCGGACATGGAGTTTCCTGCCTCCCGATTGAGACGACTCGGGAACAATAGGAGTTTCGCTCGGGAAGGTCAAGGAAGCCGCTCTAGAATTCGGGGAACGCCCGCCGAGGTATTCGTCTGCGAGACCCAGGAAACCCGCCCGCATAGCCGAGCGGAGATCCGTGAAGTTTGTATCGTGTGGGCTGGCTCGACAATATCACCCGTCCACTCGCTCAAAGCGCAGGAGCATGTGATCCCCGATCGCGCGAAATAAAGGCAGGTGGGAGATGCGCCTATCGATTAGGCGTAGTAGGCCGAGGACTCGGGGATATTTGCTGAGGATCGGTTCCAGATACGAGGGCGGAACCGCTACACCGATCCCGGTGCAGGACAGCATGAGAAAAGATGGTGAGAACAACTTCCTCACCTCCCTCAAGGTCGGGTAATGCAGTTTTACGGCGCAGTCGCCTACATGCACGGTAGCGACCCCCGCAGATCTGCGAAATGCCTTGCGAAGTTTGCCATGAAGGAGAAACCAAACCGTTTCCGAGAGGCAGAACCGATTGGAAAGGCAAATGATGACGGGAGCGCCTATTCTAACCAGGGATGCCAGGTCACGAGCAGTCTGATTGAGGTCCGCAACACCATGCAGACCGGAAAAGTTCGAGAATACACCGTCGAACAATGCGCGGCGATTCGGAGCCGCGTCGATCATTCCTTCCGCGGCATCACAGGTGACAAGGGAGACGTCCAACACTGCAAGAAAAAGCGCGTCTTGCTTGTTTTTGCAGTTGAGCGCCAGGATTTCATCGCCGGGTAGAAAGGTGTCGGCAAGCACCTCCCATACGGCTGCGCGCTGGGTACCGATCCTTTGGCGGGAAAAAAGATCGTCATACCTCCCGGCGAAATTGTCAAATG
>Ga0302324_100023867_pt1 | contig 11812 bp, 10 predicted proteins | sample Palsa_T0_1_FD_201949 | JGI IMG/M metagenome (GOLD analysis project Ga0302324, IMG submission 201949) | Peat permafrost microbial communities from Stordalen Mire near Abisko, Sweden - Palsa_T0_1 | ecosystem: Environmental > Terrestrial > Soil > Palsa > Peat permafrost | place: Sweden: Abisko... | reverse complement strand
CCCACGAGCTTGTATCCAGCGTCCGCCGTTTTCTTGTAGAGAAGCGAAGTAGGCTTGAGCGGATCGAAGTGCGACCATGCCTCCCGCCCATACTCGTGCTTCGTAAAGTGGTATTGGGCTTGCGGGACATTGGGAAGGAAGATTTCGTAACCGTCGGCCAGGGCCTTGCGATAATCCTCGTAGGGAGCCATAGCCGTTCTTGCCGCCGCCGAGATTGCGTCGGCCTTCTGTTGATCGCCGGCCTTCATTGGCCTGAGCGAGGTCATGTACATGTGCCCCGGCATGTGTGCCATTGTTCCGTTTGATGCACTGGCCGTGGTCGTATTCTGATGGTCGTCCTGGGTCGTATTCCCAGCCAATGCAGGGGCTGCTCCTGCGAGCGAACCGATCGCCAGGCAGAGGAGCGCGGCTGACCGAGAGAATGAACCGAACGATGCGACGATTTCTTCAGGAGCCATGTTACTTAGCATAATATCCATTCCTGGTATCGACGGCGCGTTGATGTTCAGTCCCGAACGGGACGGCCTGAGAGTAGCCCAGGACGCTGTGGGTCTGGAGTTTCTACATTTTCCGGGTCGCAGCGTTTTTGCAAACATGCAGCCCCCATGCTTTGTAACGGGGCACAGCTTTAGCTGTGCCGCAGGAATGCAATCAATTAGCGGGCTTTTAGCCCCTGCTGGCTTTCGTTTTGCCAGATAAGTGAAGCAGTAGGGAAACTTTTCGGGTGAAAAAAATGTGCGCGAAGGACTCAGGATTTGATCCTTACGTGCATCGCGCTCAGGAGTCGTCATGCCTCAGGGGCTAAAAGCCCCAATTCCTCTCAGCAATGTGCGGCATGGCTGAAGGCCATGCCCTGATACAAAGCCAATGTCTTTTCCAGCCAGATCCTACACCCCGATGGAATGATTCCCATGTGCACCGGCAACCACGCAGGCGATTTCGGAAACGGAATATACTGGACGCAAAATCGCATCTCGAGGAGTACTCGTGAAACACGATGCACCGGCGTTGGCTTCCGTCACTTGGATGCACCTGGCCAAGATTGCGGTCTTGGGAGCAACCCTGTGGAGCGCATCCGTGGCGCCAGTCTACGCGCAACAGCCTGCGCAGCAGCAACAGTACTCCGAGCTCCCTGCAGGCGAGGGAAAAGACACCCTGATTCGGGTGTGCAGCAAATGCCATTCTCCAGACAACGTAATAGCAAATGGGCAAGCCCGCGAAGGCTGGGAAAATACCATAACCAAGATGGCGGGATTCGGCGCAGTCGGCACCGACGATGAGTTTACTGCGATCCTGGACTACCTGGTGAAGAACTTCCCCGCCACGATCAACGTGAACAAGGCGACCGCCGCGCAACTCGAAAGCGGATTGGGTCTTTCCACTGCGGAAGCAGAGGGGGTCATCCAGTATCGAGAGAAGAACGGAGATTTTAGGACCATCGACGACCTTAAAAAGGTTCCGGATCTGGATGCCGAGAAACTGGATGCCAAGAAGGCTCGCCTGGCTTTCTAAGGAATCCGCTCATTCCGGCCACACGATGGATTCCGGAATGTGGTCCGCACTTTGCGCTAGAACCCAGTATTCCGCCTCTAACCGTCCTTTGGCAGGAATCCAGCGGTAAGTAGGAACATCAAACAAGCGGCCGCGATCAACCATTTGACGGCGCGATTCCGGCATGGGAGAAACCCCAAATTCCAAGCCCAGGGTGGTGGTGCGGCCGCTCCAGGGAGGGTTCTTGCGGCTACAGTTTTCCTGCCACATTCCTAGCCAGGGAAAATCCGCGCGCTTCCAGACGTACGCGAACGCAAGACGAAATGCCGGTGAAAAGGCGACGAAGAATAGGTGCTGGCGTCGCGCATCCCCGAGATGTGCGGTGTACTCGGTCGAAGCCGGGGCGCCGCTCACGGTGCGAAGGTCGGCCACACCTCCCGTGGAAAGGGGGGCCATCGGCCACTCGAACTCCGCGCCGCTTTTAAGATGCATATCGGGGCCAAAATCAGCCTCATGGACCTTGGACTTAGTGACGGAAGCCCGCAGCTGCGTTGTTCCCTTCTCGATAAATGGCGGACCTAAGGTTACATGTTGCGTCCATCCGATAGGACGATCCCAAGGCACAAGATTCTCCACCCATTCGCGGATTCTCAAAGATCGATCGCGGAGTTCGACAAATCGTTCGAAACGAAGCTGCGCCAGCTGGAAGTGTGCCTTAAGTACGAGGGTGCCGTTGCTTTCAGCAATCTCATACGGAGCGATGGAGCCCTCGCCGTGCACAGTTAACCCAGCCGCAGCTTCTTCAGCGGACGGTCCGCCGAAAATATCGAGGCACAAGTTATGGCCCATAATCCCCGCCAGAAGCTTGGCCTCCGAGTCCGCTCCAAACTCCGGATGCTTGCTCGAGTCATAGCTGGATGGTTCGATCGAAGGCCAAGGGGGGATCCAGAGAGGGCTTACGCCGCTCACCTTGTCGAAGATCTCGGCGATGTGACCACCCTCCTGCAACACCGTTACACGGAGATGGTCATTTTCAATTACCGCCCCACGGCGGCCTCTAAAGATGGTTGCAGGCACAGGAGACACCAGGAGTGAAACTGCTCTACGGCAATTCTTTCAACCACACGTTTCGGTGCGATATTTTCAACACGCCACCGCCTTCAATCTCGAAGGCGATCAGCCCCTTCGACTGGCTGAATGTCGGATCGGTATCGACCAGGACCGCCATCACATGTCCATTAATGATATGGATCAGCGTGTTTCCGTCCGCGATCACTTCGTACTGATTCCAATCGCCAAGCTTGATAAAGGACTTGAGTTCATCGGAGCTTCCCAAGGTGGCCAACAGCCGCGGCTTTTTGCCCTGATCGGTTTCCACCACCTGGCCTCGCCATGCGACAATCCCGCGACTGGTGCCTTGTTCATAGAGCTGGCCCGTGTACTTATTGGCGTAATCGAAGTCGGCCTGATAACCCCTCATATTCCACTTGGCATACTTCTGGGCCAGCGCCTGGCGCTGTTGCATCTGTTGCTTTTGCTCGTCCGTCATCTTCGCGAGCCTGTCCGCAGGGATCTGCATGGGCGGTGGAGGAACGTTGAGGCTTCGATATTGGATCCCACCATTCGCGCCGGCGCCCTCCAGCTTCATCTCCGCTTTCAGCTCGAAGTTGCCCGGCTGGCCGCCTCGCCAAATAATGTTTGTCGTGCCCGAAGGATGCTCGGGGCTGGATTCGCCAACCAGCGCACCATCTTCCACGTGCCAAACTTCAGGGGTCCCATCCCAGCCTTTCAAAGTCTTCCCGTCAAAGATCTGCGTCCATCCCTCATGATTGTCGAAATCGATAGGCTCAGGTTGAGAGAAGCCATGGACAGCCTGCTGAGCAGCGGCACGGAGTCCAGCGAATGGATAGATCAACGCGAAGCTGAAGGTCGCGGACGCCAGACAGCTGCCAACGACAACAACAGCCCGGCTCATGAATTTGGATAACATGCTTTCTCCTCGCCATCCCCGCGTTGCCGACTTCATCGCACGGCTGGAATCTTCTCCCACTGCCTGGTCTTTGCTGACTTCAGCACCGCATCAGTTACATAATCCGTAGCCGCGCCATCCGCGAACGTGGGTGATACCCGTTTGTTTTCTCCGGTACCCTGAAGAAAATCAGCTACCTGATGAATGAACGTGTGCTCATAACCAATCTGCAGCCCGGGCACCCACCAGTTCTTCATATATGGATGATCGCTGTCCGTGATGTGAACGCTCTTCCAACCCCGCAGCCGCCCTTCGTCGCGGTGATCGAAATACTCGAGACGGTGCAGGTCGTGGAGGTCCCAACCGGCGGAAGCATGCTCACCGTTCACCTCAAGGGTAAAGAGGGCCTTGTGACCGCGCGCGTAGCGCGTGGCCTCAAAGGTAGCCATCGATCCGTTTGCGAAGCGGCACAAGAATGCGCACGCATCGTCGATCCCAACCGGCTCAACTTTTCCCGTGAGACTATGCTTACGCTCTTTGACAAATGTTTCCGTCATGGCCGTTACTTCCGTGATGGGACCGTTCAGCCACAGTGCCATATCGATGTTGTGCGCCAGCAAGTCGCCGGTGACGCCGCTGCCCGCTACGGAGACATCTAAACGCCACAGCCCCTCGCCGCCTTGCGGCAAGTCACTCGAGATCGTCCAGTCTTGGAGAAAATTCGAGCGGTAGTGGAAGATGCGGCCGAAGCGTCCTTCGTCAAGCAGTTGCTTCAGCAGGGCGACCGCCGGTACACGGCGATAGTTGTACCAAACCATATTCGGAACGTTGGCGGATTCGACTGCTTGCACCATCGCTCGAGCTTCAGCCCCGTTGCGTCCGAGCGGCTTCTCACAAAGCACCATTTTTCCCGCCTTAGCGGCAGCAATAGCAATCTCCGCATGGGTATCGTTGGGGCTGGCAATATCGATCAGGTCGATGTCGTTCCGCTGCACCAGAACACGCCAATCTGTTTCCACGGATTGGTAGCCCCAGGTCTCAGCGAATCCCTTAACGCGCTCCGCATTGCGCGCACAAACCGCCTTGAGCACCGGCTGGTAAGGTACATCAAAAAAACGAGGCGCCTGCAGGAACGCGTTCGAGTGCGTACGCCCCATGAAGCCGTATCCAACCAGGCCAACATTCAATTTTGTCCGCGCCATAGGAAATCCGCTCTAGTCCCACCCGTGAGCATTGCGCACCGCGATCAATGTCCCAAGCACATCGTTCCATGTCGTCGGGGCCAGCATGGTTGCGTTGGGAAACATGCAACCGTCCCAGCAGATATGCTCATAGGCGCGGGTTGGCGCACCACTTTCATCGCGCATCCAGAGGCCGGCGACGGCGACGATATCCATCTTGCCATTCGGATCGTTGACAACGCAGTGGCGTCCCGTCTTATCGTGCGACCCCGCGCCTCTGACTGTCCCGTCGTTCTGGGCCACATGAAAGTCGATCGTCCATGGCCGCAGCGCATGAGTCAGTTTTCTAAGCGCCTCCATCAAGACCTCCTGCTGCGACCAATCGAAGTTCTCCGGCAGAAGCCGGTCTTCCGGAGCGTTGTACCCAAGTGTGTACAGAAGAGAGTGTGCCATGTCCGCCTGAAAGCCCAGAGTCTTAGGCAGGTTAACCATTTCAAGCAATTCGACCATCCGCTGCCAGCTATGCATTCCTCCCCAGCAGATCTCTCCCTCCGCGGCCAGGCGCTCACCGTTGTCTTCGGCGATGAGGCAGGCGTCGCGAAATGTCTTTGCGATTCGCTTTGTATTGCCGGCCGGATCTTTGGCCCAATCCGAAGGAGAGCCTGCGGAATCAATGCGCACCACACCATATCGGCGAATGCCAAGATCACGCAGCTTTTTGCCGATGGCACAGGCCTTTCGCACCTGGGTCAGAAAATTCCTCCGTTCGTGTGCAGAACCCATCGCGGAGCCGCCGCCTGTGGGCGGCCAGATAGGGGCGACCAGGGAGCCCACCACAAGTTGGCGCCTGGCGATGTCATCCGCAAGGCGTTTCAGATCATCATCGGTCGAGTCGATGTCTGTGTGCGGTGAAGCCAGGAACAAATCGACGCCATCGAACCGGATGCCATCCACCTCGGCAGCCGCTGTCAGGTCCAGCATGGTTTCCAGGCCGATGAAGGGTTCCGAGCCTGGTCCCTTGCCTACTAGCCCGGGCCACATCGCGTTGTGGATCGCCGGGTGCTTGTGCTGATTTGCCATGCTCACGATCCTCAGCTTATTTCCGGCACAGTGGTTGTGCATCCGGATTGCCAGGCCCGAAATGCTTCAGCAGGACGAGCGGATCGGTTGCGCTTAGATTCTCGATGCGCACCCCTTCCTTAGCAACGTCCGCGGTGACGAATACTTCGTCCTCCGTCATCTCCCCGAACCGGATCAAGGAGGGCGTCGACACCGGCAACTTGCCCAGCGTCCCGTAGCCTTGGGTAAGGATCACACCGTACGCCGCGCTGTCCCTGACCGTAACGCTCCGCTTGGGCAGCACCGTCAGCTCCTTCGCCGAGTAGTAAGGTGTGCCGTACGTAATCCATTGCTCGCCGTAACCATCCGCCGCCATTTCCTGCACTGGGTTCACTTGACGCGGGAAAGTCTTATTTGTCTTCGCGAACTCGGGATTGACGTTGGCATCCCAATCGAGCATGCTGATCAGGAAGTCCAGGTCCTGGTTGAATTCAGGGGGAACGTCCTTGGTCAGCAAGCTCCAATCGACGATGCGCCCTTCCACCTCCGACTGAAACATCGCAAATACATCGCTGTTCACTTGCGGCTCGTAGGTCACAAGTGATCCCGGCGCGTGAAGAACTCCCGGGTTGATCTGCCACCCTGCGCCGGGCTCCAGACGATAGGCACGGGCGTGAAAGAGAATTCCGTTGTCGCCCTGGTTCCATTTCTCCAGGCATCGACGGATGTCTTCTTTCGTAGTGCCGGGCTCGAGGCCCATGTAGGTGTGGGGAAAATTATTTCGTACCGCATTGTATTGCGGAGGGAAATAATAGGCCTCCGGCTTCCCCTTCTGTCCCACGAGCTTGGCGAAAGCATCGCTCTGGTGCATGTGGTGCGGGATGGGGCCCAGGTTGTCAAAAAACTTGCACAAAAGATTCCATCCGCCTTCGCGCTGCATCACGTCGGCGCCAAGCAACAGGTCCCCGGCAATTTCGACTGCCTCTTTTAACAGGAATTTCCCGCCCCTGTTGGGCCGGACGTAACTCAGTCCCTCATCGGGCAGAGTGGCTGGTCCGTTCGCAGCTTTGGTGGTTGAGGAAAACCAACGCTCGTCGATGCCGCCGCGGTGCCCGCCGAACGCGTAGAGATCATCCGGATGTAGCTTCAGTCTCCTTCCCGGAATCAAGAAGGATCGAGGCACCCAGCAGGGTTCCAATCTTAAAATGCCTGCGCCTGCGTCGATTACTTCTTTTATTTGGGCTCTGGTCCGCATTGCTTGCCTTGCCTTCCGCTGAATTGGCTTTCCTGCTAGTGCTCCATCGGAATCCCGAAGGAGTAGAGTGTGTTGTCGTGCGTGGTAAAGAACACGTGGCCGTCACCGACGGACATGCCCGCCAGATGTGTATAGGTCTCGATTGAGTCCCCGCTGGTGTAGAGGGAGTTACCGGTAGCGGCATCGAGAGCGAACAGCGTGGCGTGGGTCGAAGCGTTGCCTCCGGCCAGAGCAAATACGACCCCGTTGGCGATTGCGGGTGGCGCGGGATTGATGAGATCGCGAGAGATCCAGCTCGGGGTGAGCACTGTGTGCCCGTCTTTCTCTTCGACCTTGAATGCAACCACGCTACCGTGCGGCGCGGGGCCATTCGTGTGGGCAAATTTCACATCGCCTTCCACCGGCGCGGATATAGAAGCCAACACCCAGAACGCACCTGATTTATCTTGCCAACTGGCCAGGCTCTCCCAATCGCCGCGCTTAGCGGCCTTGGAGATCTTTGCCGTCTGCGCCAACGGAGTATGGTGATCGGGTCCACCTAAAGATGCGCTGTCCAATAAGACAATGCTGCCGTCACCGCCGGGGGCAGCGACCAATTCCTTATCCTTGTAGGTAAAGGCCACCGGACTGGCGCTCAGACTTTTGTCTTTCCCACTGCCGGAAGGTGTATACCAGTCCTTCACCTTCAGATCTTTTGCGCCGAGGGCCACAACGCTATTGGCATACACGCCCGCCGCTGGATCAGCCGGACCGCTTCCGGTGACGACATAGGCTGTGCCGTCTCGCCCGATGGTTGGCCCGGTTAAGCCCGCCAGGCTTAGTCTCTGAGCTTTATAGCTACTTACGGTGTAATCCGGAGTGTTCAGGTCGATGGACCAGGCCGTATTCGGAGCATTTCGACAACCGGCTCCCGTTGCCGTGTACACAACCTTGTCGTTCATGTTCAGCCCGAAAGAGTCTCCCTTCGCTGCCGGAAAAAACTTTACCGGCGGAGCATAATCCAGCCCAGTAGCCATGATCTGTTCATGCATGTAGCCATCGCTGGTTAAAACATAGACTCCCTTCAAACCAAAATATCCACCTCCAGCAACAGAGCCTACGCGACGTTGGGCAGGAGCGGGCGGTTCGGCAGGAGGGGCGGATGGAGCAGGGCGAGCGGGCCGGGGACCACCGAAGTGAATGACTTGCGGCGCTTCCACAACAATCTGAATGTTCGACCCGCCACATGGTTGGTCTGCGCCTGTGGACTGGAGCTTGAAATCCTTCTGCCAAACCATGGTTCCCAGTTCAGAATCCACGGCGTACAAAGTGTTTGCGTCGCCCCAGAGTGCCATATCTTTGAATCCACGGCCGGTAATCAGGCCGGGAAAGAGAAGCGGTTCGCTGAATGACGATGATTTCGCAGCCTGGTTTCCCAGCTTGATCTTCCACAGAAATTTGAAATCTTTGGTTACCGTTTCTCTTGTGATATCCGTTTCGGCCTTCTGCCAGCTGTTATGTGCGGCGTCACCGTCTGCTACCGTCCAGAACCCACGGGGAGGGCCTTGCGCTCGCGCTACGCCTGACACTAGAAATGCGCCGGCGAAACAAAGCGCTAGCGGACGGGCAAGAAATCTTCGCAACGATGAACTTCGCAACGGTGAACTTTCCCACATGAGTTGTTTTCCGAATTTCAAGCTTGAGTCCGAGTTCTCATGGAGTTTTCACTCCAGGCCGAAGCAGTAAATTGTCCCGTCGAAGGTGCCAAAAATCACGCGGCCCCCCGCAACAGCGATGCCGGCCTGGTGCAAAAACGAACTAACCTGTTCTCCACTGGAATACAGCTCCTTCCCGGTAACTGCATCGAGCGCATACAGCTTGGCGGGAATCGAACGTTTGATCCTCTCTTCCGAACTGTACAGTCCGCCGTCAACATCATTCGTCTGACCGGTAAACTCGCCGGCGGCGAGCACAAAGACGACGCCATTGGCAACCACAGGAGGCTCGGCGGTCATCATGTCACGTGACAGCCAGGCGGGCGTGAGCTCCATCTTTCCACCCACGTCCGTCAATTTGAACGCGATCACACCGCCATTCGGCGTGGGACCGTATTTGATTGGAAATTCCACCGCTGCCGGTCCCCCAATGGGCGCCAGGACCCATCGCGTTCCATCCTGACCCTCCCAACTGGCAAAACTACCCCAGGTGCCTTCGGTCTGGAAGTTCACGTTCGTGTTGGAGACGAGAGGACTGCGAAACAGCGGGGTCTCGTGGTTCGGTCCGCCAAGCGATTTGCTGTCCATCAGAAAATAGCGGCCTTCCTTGCCGGAGCCAACCAGGAGGTCCCTTCCCTTGTAGGGAAATACGACGGGAGTCGTGTTCATATCCAGGTCTCTCTTGGTCAGCCACGCGTGGTTGGTCGGCGTGTAATAGTCCTTGAGCGTCAAGCTATCGTTGGAGGACGTGAAAGCCAAAACGCTGGTCGATAACTTGCCGATTGCGGTATCGTAAGCACCATCTCCTGTCTCAAGATAAATCGTTCCGTCTGTGCCGATCGCGGGACCGGCGGTTCCGAATATCCCTCCTTGCGGGGGAGTGGAAGAAAAAATCTTTTTGTTGGTGAGATCTACGCCATACAACTGATTCGGAACGCCATTACAGCTTTGTCCGGTCACCGTATAGACAACGTTGTTCACCAGGTTCAAGCCGTACGCCTTGCCATAAATTGTCGGCAGCATTTGTACCGGCTCGTCTTTTTCTTCCCCCGTCGTCAGTTCCAATGTGTGCAGGTAACCGTCGTTCGTGAGTACATAGACAAACCGTTGCGCGGCCCCAGTGGGCGTAACCACCGGTGTTGCCGTCAACGCATTGGTGCAAATAAAGCCGCTACCTTCCCCCGGCTGCTGTGGTTTGACCGAGGACCATTTCAAGTGCTTCCGCCAGATCATCGTGCCGCGATCGGCGTCGACTGCGTAGACGTCATTCGAGCTGCCTGCCAGAATTGCCAGTGCTTTGACACCACCTGTCGTATTCACGCCTGAAACGATGAGTGGCTCGCGAAACGACTGCATTCCCATCGGCTTGTTATCGGTCTTTAATTTCCAAAGGAGCCGGATGTCCTTCGCGTTATCCGTCGTGAGCTTGGTTTCGTTTCGTTGCCATCCGTCACGCTGCGGGTTGAAGCTGCCCGTTGGCCACTCCGCAGTCCCCGTGGACTGACCCAGGGCTGCGTGGAATCCTGGAGACGCACAGGCGAGGCAAACAAACGCCACAAAACAGAGCACCCTTTTTATGACTGGGGAGATTTCACTTGCATTCACGCTGGAAACACTACCAATAAGGAAACCCCGTGTCAAAGATGCTACCTTTGCCGGTCGTCGTATCATGACCTAAGTGCACTTCATCGGAGGAAGCATGTCCACAACGGCCAATACCTGGTTTGAGTTTCAGCGCCCCGCCGTCGCTGTGCCCTGGTACATCTGGGCCGGTGTCCTGGCCGTTACCTCATCCTCCATCGGTGGCGCATGGGACGTCTCATGGCACCGATCCATCGGCCGCGATACTTTCTGGACCCCAGCGCACATGGCCATCTACGCCTGTGGTGTTCTCGCCGGAATCATCTGCGCCTGGCTGATCGTTTACTGCACCTTCGGCCGCAATAGCCAGCTCCGTGATGCATCGGTCAGTGTCTTTGGACTTCGCGCCCCTCTCGGCGTCTTCTTCGCCGGGTGGGGAGGCGTCGCCATGCTCATGGCTGCTCCCTTTGACAACTGGTGGCACAACGCTTACGGTCTCGACGTCAAGATTGTCAGCCCACCGCACGCCTTGCTGATCCTCGGTCTCCGGGCCGTTTCTTTCGGAGTCCTGTTCCTCATCCTCGCCGCGATGAACCGCGCCGCCCAAGCCGACGCCGCCGGCTTCAGGCTTCTTCAAGTGCTCTTTCTTTACATTGGGGGCCTTTCGATCACGGGCCAGATGTTCTTTCTGCAGGAGTACACCTGGGACGTGAAGCTGCATCAGGCGATCGCCTACATTGCTATGGGGATCGGCCTGCCCGCGCTCTTCGCCACCTTTTCGCAGGCGTCCCGGTCGCGCTGGGCTGCGACTTCCACGGCCGCCGTCTATACTCTCTTCGTCATTGGCGAGATCCTTATTCTTCCGCTCTTCCCCGCCCAGCCGAAGCTGGGCCCGGTCTTCAATCCCATCACCCACCTCATTCCAGCGAAGTTCCCAATCTTGATCATCGCCCCGGCGTTCGCGCTTGATCTGCTCTGGCAGCGCCTGCGGAGCTGGAAACCCTGGCAGATTGCCCTCGTCTCCGGCGTCGTCTTCGTCGCTGTTCTGACGTTAGTCGAATGGCCTTTCGCCAACTTCCTGTTGTCTGACGCCAGCAAGAACCGCTTCTTCGGCACCATCTACTTCGACTACAATTCGCGCGCCAGCGGCTATGATCGCATGCGCGAGTTCTTCTTCCCCGATCACGGTGCTGCCCTCTTCGGCGGGCTCTTGCGCGCCGCCCTCTATGCCTCAATCTCCACCTGGATTGGTCTCCGCTTCGGCCGCTGGATGCGCGGCGTCCAGCGATGATGCGCAGGGGCAGCCAAATAGCTTTGGCTTTGTTCATCGCCCTCACGCTTGCGCTCCCCGCGTACGCCCACATCGGGAGCAAGGATGTTTACGAGGAGGTGAATGCTGGACCATACAAGCTCTTCGTCACCATCCGCACGCCCAACGTCATACCAGGCGTTGCCACCATTGAGGCCCGCAGCTCCGGCGCCCCCGTCAGATCCATCCAGATCACGCCGACCCCGCTGACCGGTGACGCCGCGAAACACCCGCCCAGCTCTGACGCCATGCGTCCCTCTGCGGACGACCCGG
>Ga0302324_100023866_pt1 | contig 11812 bp, 9 predicted proteins | sample Palsa_T0_1_FD_201949 | JGI IMG/M metagenome (GOLD analysis project Ga0302324, IMG submission 201949) | Peat permafrost microbial communities from Stordalen Mire near Abisko, Sweden - Palsa_T0_1 | ecosystem: Environmental > Terrestrial > Soil > Palsa > Peat permafrost | place: Sweden: Abisko... | reverse complement strand
GGGCCGAGCGGGGTGAAGGCGCGGGTCAGTATCTTGTCGTAGGACCCGGCTCCCTCAGCCGCGGCGAACACGTGCATCCGGTCGACGTGCAAGCCGGGGGAGACGAATTCCCCCGATTCCCGCTGGGCGTAGTCGCGGTCCCGCGGCAGGCCGGTGGTCCGCGCCTGCCAGTCGACCAGCGGCGAAGGGGGAAAGTCGCGGTAGTACGACACGGTCGTCTCCGTCACCTCTATCTCGAGCCGGGGCGGGGTCCCCAGGTAAGGGCTCGGTGACAGTCCCGGATGCACGTGCGGGAAATGCGTGAGGTCGAGGGCATTCTCGTGCAGCAGCAGGAAATTCGCCTCGACCAGCAGCGTCTCGCCGAACGTGGCCCAGCCCGTGTCTTGCAGCCAGGGCAGGGTCGGCGGGTCGGACAGCGTCGATGTGGCGGGATCACCCATCCATACCCAAACGAACGGTGGTTCCTCGGTCACGGGAAACGATCTCGCCCGCGCCCCGTACGGCACGTTCTCCTGTGACGGCACCCGCACGCACCGGCCGTCCGGCCCGAACGCCATGCCGTGGTATCCGCACACCACCTCATCGTCGGACAAGGTGCCGTAGGACAACGGCAGCGACCGGTGCGGGCACCGGTCTTCCAGCGCGGCCACCGCGCCGGAGCGGAGCCGGTAGAACAGCACCGGCTGGCCGAGCACCGTCCGTCCCACCAGCCCGCGGCCGACCTCGTCACTGGTGGCCGCCACATACCAGCAGTTCAGCGGGTAATTACCTGCCAGACCGGACACCGCGGCTCCAATCAGAGGTCGAGCACGAGCCGCTCGGAACGGCAACGGGAAACGCAGATCATCATGTACTCGCCGGCCTCGCGGTCTTCCTCGCTCAGGACGGAATCGCGATGGTCGATGTCGCCGGCGATCACCTCCTGCTCGCAGGTGCCGCAGGTGCCGATGCGGCAGGAGGACAGCAGGCTGATCCCAGCCCGCTCGACCACCTCGAGAATAGTCTGGTCCGCGGGTACCACGGTGGTAACGCCCGAGCGCTGCAGCACCAGCTCGAACGACGAATCCGCGGCGGCCGCGGGCTCGGTGGGCTTGGGTGCGAACCGCTCCACGTGCAATGCCCCCGGCGGCCAGCCCGCGCACTGGCTCTCGACCGCGGCCAGCAGTTGCTCCGGGCCGCAGCAGTAGACCACGGTGCCCGGCCGCGGGTCGCCCAGGATCGTCGGCAGGTCCAGCAGGCCCTCCTCGTCCTGCGGCCACATCCGCACCCGGTCGCCGTGCCGGGCCAGCTCATCACCGAACGCCATCGACGCCCGCTGCCGCCCCCCGTAGGCGAGGGTCCACGGCACCCCGCGCTGCTGCACGGACTCGATCATCGGCAGCAGCGGGGTGATGCCGATGCCGCCGGCCACGAAGATGTAGCGGGGCGCGTCGACGAGCGCGAAGTGGTTACGCGGACCGCGCACCCGCACCGGCGAGCCCTCCCGCAGGGCATCGTGGACGAACCGTGATCCGCCGCTGCTGCCCGGGGCCCGCAGCACGCCGATGCGGAAGCTGGTCCGGTCCCGCAGCGCGCCGCACAGCGAATACTGGCGGGTCAGCCCCGCCTCCAGCACCACGTCGATGTGCGCGCCGGGCGTCCAGGCCGGCAGCGTGTCGCCGGCCGGATCGGCCAGGGTCAGCGCGACGACATCGGTGGCCACCGTCTCCCGGCGGACCACCACCAGGTGCGCCTCGTGTTCCCGGTAGACCGCATCACCGGCCATCAGGCAGCTCCTTCGCGGTCAGTCCCGGGCGGTCAGCCCCGGGCGGTCAGTCTCCGACGGTCAGCCCCGGACGGTCAGCCTGACGTGCAGCTCGCGCGGTCCGCGGAAGATCCAGCCCCACATGGATGACTCCTGGCCGGGGTCGAGCTCGATCCGGGGATAGGCCTGCAGGAGTTCTTCGAGCGCGATCCGCATCAGGTTCGGGGCGAAGGAACTGCCCGCGCAGGCGTGCTGGCCGGTACCGAACGCCATGTGCGGATGCTGAGCGCGGTCGATGTCGAACACGTCGGGCCGCTCGAACTCGGTCTCGTCCCAGTTGGCCGAGCCGTACGCCAGCAGGATGTGGCTGCCCGCCGCGATCTTGGTGCCGGCCCGCTCGACGTCACGGTAGGGGCTGCGCCCGAGCGTGGTCCAGATCGGGGCGCACCAGCGGAGCCCTTCGTTGATGGCCTTGGGGATGAGGTTCGGCTCCTGTCCCACGCGGCGCAACTGGTCCGGATTGGACAGCAGGCCAAGCAGGGTGGACCCGGCCCCGTGCCCCGGCTCCTGCTGGCCGCCGAGGAGGATGACGAAAAGCGTCGGGTAGATGTACTCGGGCGGGCGGGTCTGGCCCTCGGGCATGCCGTCGTGCAGCCAGTGGGACAGGCTGCTGTCGTCCGGCTCGCGGCTGAGCCGGGCCAGCTTCGGGTCCACGATCGCCCTGATCTCCGCGCTGACGGCGTCGGAGACGGCGAATCCCTCCGGGTGCAGCGCCTTGTTGGCGAAGCCGGTGCTGAGGTCGTGGAACCAGTGCCGCAGGGTGCCGGAGTCGACGTCCTTAAAGCCCAGCAGGTCGCCGAGGGCGCGCACGCTGATCGGCTCGAAGTACTGAGCCATCAGCTCGGCCGGGCCAGTCTCGGGCAGGCCGGCCACCACCTCGCGGACGATGGGCCGGGCCAGGTCTTCGATGTACTGCCGGACCGCACGGGGACGCAGCTGCGGATCGATCATCGCGCGCAGGCCGGCGTGCAGCTCGCCGTCGACGGACAGGATGTTGGGCTGGCCGAATACGTGCTCGTTGGCCGGGTCGGTGGTGCCGCCGAAGTTATCGAAGTCGCTGGCGATCTGCCAGCATTCCTGCCAGGTGCTGGCGATGTTGGCTTGCACCGACGGGATCCACGCGATCGGGGCTTCCCGGCGGAGCCGTTCGAACACGGGATAGGGATCGTTCTCGAGCTGGTCAACCGAGATCTCATCCAGCCACTGCTCGCTCATCAGCCCAGTGTCAGCCGGCCCGCCGGCCGCACGCATGCGGTCTTCCGTTCAGTGACTTAGCAGACGATCGACTCCCGCGCCGCTTCGCCGGCCTGCGATGGCGAAGCAGCGTGCCAGTCGCCCCGGCTAGGGCGGCCCGGCCTTGCCCGGCCGGCAGACCCACGCGCCGTCGGACCAGCCGCAGACCTGCTCGTAGCCGGGGCTGAAGCTGCCCGCCCACTTGACGTTGGCGTCGAAGTACACCGGCGGCTGATGCGGCGTGTAGCTCGACGCCTCGGTGATCGGACCGCCGGTGGTGTCGACGGCGATCAGCGGGTACTGGTATACCGGCCGGGTCTGGGTGACAGTGCCGTTAACCACCTTGCTGGTCACGAAGCTGGTCGGGGCCTGTCCCTTCTCGACCCAGTTCACCAGCGCGCCCAGGCCGTTGAAGGAGTCGGGCCCGTCCCCGCCGCCGCAGTGAGCGACCCCGGGCAGCATGAACAGCCGCGCGAATTCCTGCGTCTGCGCCGGGCCGCCCATGTAGTTCTGCACCGCCTGGTAGTAGGCGATGGTGCCGACCGGGGAGATGGCCGGGTCGGCCAGGCCCTGCCACAGGATCAGCTTCCCGCCGTCGTTACGGAAGGCCGTGAGGTCAGGGTCGGTCGCGTCGTAGATGCCCGCGGTTTCCTTCATCAGCTTGGCGAAGTAGGCGCTGGTGAACTGGATGTCGTTGATGGTCAGATCCGGCTCGGCGCTGGGGTTCATCAGGTACTTGATGGTCTGGGTGGCGATGCCCCAGTCGACGGAAGCGGACTCAGGTCCGCTGGCTGGGACGATCCACGGCGTCCAGTTGTCTTCTGAGCCGCGCAGTTCCCAGCCCGGGTAGAGCAGCTGGCCGCTGCTGGTCGTCGGTCCGTCGTAGAGCTTGTTGACCGTGCTCACCTGCGCCGCCGTCAGGCAGAAGTTCGCCGAGGTAGACGTCTGTCCGGGTGCGCACTCGATGCTTTGCGGCTTCCAGTGGCAGGCGAACGGATCGGCGATCAGCCCGTCTTTGGTGCCGTCCAGCGTGTCGCAGGCCTTGACCACCGCCGCGTGCAGCGGGGCCAGATCGGCCGCGGTCAGGATGGGCTGACCGCCGGGCCCGGTGTTGGCGAGCGCATTCCAGCCTTGGTAGAAGATGTTGAGCGGGGTGAGGATCGAGGCGGGAGCCCCGGCGATGATGCCGTTGAAGTCGGCCGGGTAGCGCTGCGCTTCCAGTAGTCCTTCGTGACCGCCCTGCGAGCAGCCGTCGAAGTACGACTCGGCTGGCCTATGGCCGTAGAAGGCCGCGATGATCGCCTTGGCGGCCACCGCCAGCGCGTGCTCGGAGGCGTAACCGAAGTCCACCCGCAAGTTCAGGTCCGCGGCGAAAGCCCCGCTGAAAACGGCGCCCGCGTGACCCTCGTTGTCCGTCGCCTCGGCGAACTGGCCGGTGGTCACGGGTACGCAGCCATAGCTGGCCGCCGGGGTGCTCAAGGTGTCCGTTCCGCAGTAGCCGCCGCAGCCGAGCTGCAGGTACTTCCCCTGGTAACTCTGCGTCGGCAGCATGAGCTGGAACTGGATCTGCGGTGCGATCAGGCCGCTGATCTCACACCCGGCGTAGTTCCCCAGCGTATTGTTGCTCGCCGAGACGGGCGCCGCGGAAAGAATGGTGGTGGATGCGCCGGCCAGGGTGCTGAAGTCGGCTTGCCCGATGGTGGCGCACGACTCGGCGGGCGCGATCACCGCACCGGCCGTGACGTTCGAAATCACCCGATCGGACGTCTGGACTCGGTTCGCGGCGACATGCCCCACGTGGGCGGGGCCCGCCTGGGCCACCCCGACGGACACCGCCAGGGCCAAAATGATGGACAGCGCCGCGGCCACGTAGGCCGCGCTCCGATGCCGTACCAGCTTCCGCATTGAATGTGGCTCCTTAAGGCGTGACGTCCGGCCTGGGCAGCGAGCCTGTCATGCTGCCGGAGCAGTGTGGCACCTCGCTGGCCCGACCCGCTCGTCCCTTTCCGTCCAGTGACTGGCTGGCGGCAATCCGACACCAGGAGCACCTGACCGGGCGATAACCGGGTGTCCCCGACATACTTAATTCGGCGAAAGATGGGCCTTCCTGAGCCGGGGTGCCGCTTGTACGGTTTGGATCGTAGGGGAGGCAAAAGCGGTGGCAGCCGCAACCGATGGGGAGGACATATCATGGCGAGCGTTCCGTTCAACTATGCGTGTGACATGACCGATGGCTTTATCCCGGATCCGAACGAGCATCAGCGCGTCGGCTACGTGACAGCGTTTGCCGGCCTGGGTTTGCCCCAGGCTCTCAGCGCCGACCTGACCGTCACCAATCCGCAGACCGGGGCCGAAATGACCGTGGTCGGCGTCATAGCGCAGTTCGAGTGGAACGGTGGCGTCGGAGACCCGCTGAAAATCGATATGTATGTCTCCCAGGAGAACGCGGCCCAGCTCAAGCTGCTGCAGCAATCAACCCTGAAAACCACCAAGGTGAGCGCGCTGAATTACCTCATCATTAACTACGACCCGGAAGTCAAGCAGTGGTTCACCCAGGCCGCTCCGCAGCAGCCACCGCTGTCCGGGATCGTGCCCGGCACGCCGAACCCCGACCTGACTGTCGACATGACTGGCGTCCCGGTGAAGGCGGGCATCGACGTGAATGTTTACCAGGTCAGCGTCCAGATAGCGCCGGGGGCGAATCAGGCGTATGTCCTCACCTTTGCCAATGGTGCCACCACGCCAGTGGCGAAAGCCTGGGGCCTGGTGGTCGGGAGCCCGGCCTCAGCGTAAGCCGGCCTCGAAGGTGCGTCCTAACGGCCGGGGACGACAGTTGTGATGAGGTCGCGGAGCTGCCGGGCGTGGTTTCCGCCGGGGTCGAGGCGCGGGTTGAAGATGGTGACCTCAAGGCCGCGCGCGCCATCGGCGTGCAGCAGGCCGCGGAGAATCTGCGCGACTTCTTCCCAGCTGAGGCCGCCGGGGTGGCGGTAGTCGACGGCAGGCATCAGGTCATCGTCGAGAACATCGACGTCGAGGTGCACCCAGAATCCCTCGACACCTGGACGGGTGACCGCGGCCAGAGCTTTCCCCAGGGCGCTGGCCGCGCCGCCTGCGCGGACTTCCGGGCCGTCAACGACCGTGATGGCCGTGTCGCGAACGTGCTCGGCGAGAACGTGGTCGTTGTCGCCGAACACGCGGTAGCCGACCAGCGCGACGTCCTCGTCCCGGACGAGTGGCCGCAGCCCGTCCAGGTCAGTGAGGATCCCGGGGCCGCGCCCCGTCACCAGGGCGAGGTCGAGCGATGCGACCTCGCCGGTCGGCTCGTCGCTGGGGTGCTGAAAGTCGGCGTGGCCGTCGATGTAGACAAGGCCGTAACGGCCGCGCCGCCGCAGGGCGAGCATAGGCCCGAGCACGATGCTGCAGTCACCGCCGAGCACGACCGGAAACCGGCCGCCGTCGAGCGCTGAATCCACCGCAGCGGCCAGGCTCTGGGCGACCTCCGCGACCCCCTGCGGATTCAGGACTCCTGTCTCCGGATCGCGGACATCGCAGTACGGCGGTACGTCAACGCGCACTTCATCAGCCGAGCCGAGGCGCGCATGCAGCCCTGCCGTCCGCAGCGCGCCGGGAGCGCTCTGCACGCCGTCCGGCCGGAGGCCAAGAGGAGATGGCACCTCGATGATGAGGGGATTCACCGGTGCCACCCCGCGAAGCAGCTGGTCTGTGGTCATATCCCTATCGTGTACCTCGACATCGGCTCGGGTAAGTGGCAGGATTGACAATATGCGCGACTATCCTGCCAACTTGGGCCTGGCCGGGCGGAAAGACAGAACCGCCGCAGGCCGGGCCCTCGGGCCGGGCCGTGACGCTCATGCCGTCGCCATCGTGGTTTACGACGGGGTCACCGTCTTCGAGCTGGGTGTCGCCTGCGACGTCTTCGGCGAGGAGTGGGCGGCGACGTTCGGCGTTCCCTGGTACCACTCCTTCGTCTGCGGCATCACCCCGGGGCCGGTGACAACCGGCAGCGGATTCCAGATCCTGCCTGCCCACGGACTGGACCGAATCCGCACTGCCGACACCGTGATCGTGCTGCCGACGGTGTCCTTCAAGTGCGTCCCAGCGGAATTGCTGGACGTCCTGCGGCAGGCTCACGCCCGAGGGAGTCGCATCATCTCGCTGTGCACCGGTGCATTCGCCCTGGCCGGCGCGGGGCTGCTCGACGGCCGCCGGGCCACCACGCACTGGGCGGAATGCGACGAGTTCGCCCGCCGGCACCCGAACGTGACGGTCGACCCGGGGGTGCTGTTCGTCGACGAGGGCGACATCCTGACCTCAGCCGGGAGCGCCGCCAGCATCGACCTGTGCCTGCACGTGGTCCGCCAGGATCACGGCACCGAGATCGCCACCCAGCTCGCCCGCCAGCTCGTGGTCCCGCCCCAGCGCGACGGGGGCCAGGCCCAGTACATCGAGGCGCCGATGCCCGAACTCGACAGCGCCAGCCTGTTCGCCGGCACCGTCAGCTGGCTCCAGGAGCATCTGGACCAGCCGATAACCGTCGAAGACCTGGCGGCTCGCTCCGCCATGAGCCCCCGCACGTTCGCCCGCCGGTTCCTGGCCAGCACCGGCACGACCCCGTATCAGTGGCTGGTGCGCCAGCGTGTCCAGCTCGCCCAGCGGCTCCTCGAAATGAGCGACCTGCCGATAGATTCCGTCGCGGAAAAAAGCGGCTTCTCCACGGCCGCCAACCTCAGGAAGCACTTCAGCCGGGCCGTGCGCACCAGCCCCCAGGCCTACCGGCGCACCTTCCAGGACCGGCGCGCCAGCTAACAGACAGAAAGTGCAGGCCACCCGCACCGGAAGACTGCCGTGAGCAGGAAGCACCCGCCAACTCCAGCCTTACCCGGCTTCCTTGCCAGCTCACCATCGCCGGCGGTGCCGCCAGGATCCGGAACCGCCAGCCGCCGTAGTGTCGAAAAAAGATCCGTTAAAACTCGAATAGTTACCAAAGATATGGTATTCTTGTTCCCAAGCCCCCTTCCTCTTTTCTCCCGAACGAGAGGTGGTTCATGCCCCCGGCCCCGTCCCCCGCGCCCGACCCGGACGCCCCCGAGCCCTCCGGCTCCGGGTCCGGGTCAGCCGGCTCCGGGTCGCGGCCGGTCCCGGCCTGCGGGGACGACGGCGCCCCGGAGCCCTCGTGGTCCGATGAGGAGGACGGTGCGGCCTATCTCGGGGAGCTGATGGCCGCGGCCACGGCGGGGGAGGAGCTGACCGCGCAGGATATCTCCGGGGCCGGGTTCGGCCAGGACGGCACCGCGCACCAGCTGCACCCGGGCCCGGTCCTGGCCACCTTGGTGCACGCCGCGACCACCGATGAGAAGATCCTGGCGACCTTGTCCGAGGACGACCTGGCCGGTGTCATCGTGGCGGTCCGGCGGATCGGGTCGTTCGCGGCCTGGGCCGAGCTGACCGCGATCCGCGAGTTCGCCACCCGCCCCGATCCCCGCCGCTCCGCTCCCGCCCCGGACGCGACCCCCGATGCCGCTCCAGGTGCGCCCTCCGGTCCGGCCTGCGGTGCCGGCGGCAACGGTGCCCGGCCCCGTGCCCGGGGCGTGGATCCCCGTGATCCGGCCGCGGCGGTCGCGGGCCTGCCAGGCCGCCCGAAGGTCCGCGAGTTCGCGGCTGAGGCGCTGGCCCCGGACCTGCACCTGACCTGGCAGACCGCCGCCGACCAGATCGTCTACGCCTGCACCGTGGCGGCCCGGCTGCCGGTCACGTTCGCGGCGCTGCGAGCCGGGAAGATCCACCCGGTCCACCTGCGCATCGCCGAAGACGAGACCGCGTACCTGGCCGAGAAGTTCCTTCCCGAAGCTGATGCGAAGCTGGCCGCGGCGGCGCAGTCCAAGACGTGGGGGGAACTGCGGTACTACGCGCACCGCCTCGTCCTCAAGCTGGACCCGGAGTCGGCGCTGCGGCGCAAGAACGAGGCCCGCAAGGACGCGCACGTCCGCCCGTTCCGGGAAGCCTCCGGCAACGCCGGGATGTCCGCCCGCGAACTCCCGCCCGATGAGGTCCTCGCGTCCTGGCAGCATATCGACCAGCGGGCCCGCGACCTGCGCGCCGCCGGCGTCCCCGGCACCCTCAAAGAACTCCGCGCCCAGGCCTACCTCGATTTGCTCCAAGAGCGCGACATCCGCACCATCCCGCCCAGCCCCGGCCAGGACCCCCGCCCCGGCGCCCCGGGCGAGACCGGCGAGACCGGCGCCCCCGGCGAGACCGGCGAGAGCGATGGCCCTGACGACACCGGCGACCCTGACGACACCGGCGGCACCGGCGAGAGCGATGACCCCGGCGAGAGCGATGACCCCGGCGAGAGCGATGACCCCGGCGGCAACGGCGGCCCCGGCGGCAACGGCGGCTCCGGTCGCGGTCCCCGCAACGGCCCCGGCGGGAACGGCGGCCCCGGCGCCGGCAAGCCGGCCGGGAACAGCGGCCCGAGCCTGGCGGCCCAGGTCACCCTCACCATCCCCTGGGCCACCTCACAAGGCAACTCGGACACCCCCGGCGAGGCCGGCGGGTTCGGGCTGCTGGACCCCGAGACCGCCCGCGACCTGACCGCCGCCGCGGCCCGGCACCCGGATACCCGGTGGTGCTACACCGCCCTGTACCCGGACGGGACCGCCGCCGCGCACGCCTGCGCGCCCGGCCCGCACCCCGAAGGGCCCCCCGACCCTCGCACCCTGAAGTTCAACACGGTCATCCGCGGGCCCTGTGATCACGCCCAGGCCCAGGCCGGTTACCGGCCCGGCCGCAAACTCCGCCACCTGATCGCCGCCCGCAACGCCACGTGCACCGCGCCGGGCTGCGGGCAGCCCGCCGCCCGCTGCGACTTGGATCACACCACCCCCTGGCACCTCGGGGGTCTCACGTGTCCCTGTAACCTCTCGCCTCTCTGCCGTCACCATCATCGCGTTAAACAGGCCCAGGGCTGGTGGCTGGATTCGCCGGAACCCGGCGTCCTGGTCTGGCGAACCCCCACCGGCCGCACCCACACCACCACCCCCACGGAATACCCGATCTAGCGACTCCCGGTCGCGAGGTCACGCTGATATCAGGTGCCCGGCTTAGCGGCCCAAAGGACACCGACATATCGGACATCCGGCGATGCCTGAAGATAGCCTTCGCGGCAGGAGCCGGCCCAGAGGATTTCGCGAGCGGCGTTCGCGCGGAAAGCGCGGACGTGATCCGGTCTCTCTTCGGCAGCCGCTACAACACCCCTATGCGACACGCCGCATATACATGTGATTGGAGTGCAGCGCAAGCCCGAGCGGGGAGTCCGTTAGGAGAAAATGACCGGCGCGGCCGAGAGGATTATGCGCTGACCGTTCACGGTACATTCATTGACTCATGCCGCCTCTGTCTGGATATGATCCAATGGACCCCGCCGGCCTACCCGTGACATTGAGCGAAGGAGCTTCGTCGTGGCTGTCGACATTTTTCTCGTCATTCGGTCAAATCCTGAGAACCCTCAGCTCAGTGATACTCCGACGACCGATTCGTACTTTTCGTCCACTTTCCCTGGCGCTGTGGTCTTCGAGGTTAGTGACTTCGACTTCGATGTGCAGAACACCATTAACATCGCGTCGGCCACCACCGGTGCGGGAGCCGGCAAGGCGAGCTTCGGTCAGCTGGTGATCCACAGATCGGTGGACAAGCTCTCGCCTGCCCTGCTCAGTGTCAGCGCTACCGGGGAGCACTTCGTTGCCATCCAGCTGTACCTCCGTCATCCCAATCCGGCCGCGGGCGGCGCGGTTCCCGCTCCCTTCCTGGTCTATGAGTTCCAGATGGTGTTCATCTCGAAGATCGAGTGGTCGGCTTCTGCCGGTGCTGACCTCACCGAGGAAGTGACCTTCACATTCGGTGCTCTGGCGGTGGCCTTCCGGGCGGCCAATCCTGACGGGACCGCGGCCGGGACGCCCGTCAAGAGCGGTTGGAGTCAGATCCAAAACTCCTCAAGCGTCCAGGATTCCATCATCCTCAACTGATCCAGCCCGGGAGGCCCCGGAAGCCCCGGAGGCACCCGGGCTCGCTGTATCGGATCGAGGTGCAGTGCGATAGGTCATTGGCCGTCGTCGTCCAGGTCGGCCAGGTAGTGACCGAAGCGCAACTCGAAATCGGGCCCGACCTCGACCGGCCGGCGACGGAGCCGGGCGCCGCGCTCGCGGACGGACGGCCACGTGAACGCGTGGAGGAAGACGTCCTGGGTTTCGATCAGGTCCGCTGCCGACGGCAGGGTTCGCCGGTTGATAAGCCGCTTCGCCTCACTCAGCGCGGCCTTGTCGAATGACGCGATCCGCCGCGCCAGTGTGTCGACGAAGTCGTCCAGTTCCGCGTCGGGCAGTGCCCGGTTGATCCAGCCGTAGGCCGCCGCCGTCGCCGCGTCGAAGTCGTCGCTGCCCAGAATGATCTCAAGCGCCCTGGCCCGTCCGACCAGCAGCGGGAGCCGTTCGATCCCGCCTCCGCCAGGGAGCAGTCCGGCCCCTACTTCCGGCTGGCCGAAGATGGCCCGCTCCAAGCTGGCAAACCGCATGTCGCAGGCCGCGGCCAGCTCGGCGCCGCCGCCCCGGGTGCGCCCGCGGATGGACGCGATTGTCACCACGGGAGTGCGTCGTCGGCCTCGATCCGCCCGACCAGCTTGCCGCCCTCGCTGAGGAAGTCGTTATAGGGGTCGACCAGCAGGATCGCGCTAGTCGAGGGATCGTAGTTCACGGCCATCTC
>Ga0302324_100023864_pt1 | contig 11813 bp, 10 predicted proteins | sample Palsa_T0_1_FD_201949 | JGI IMG/M metagenome (GOLD analysis project Ga0302324, IMG submission 201949) | Peat permafrost microbial communities from Stordalen Mire near Abisko, Sweden - Palsa_T0_1 | ecosystem: Environmental > Terrestrial > Soil > Palsa > Peat permafrost | place: Sweden: Abisko... | reverse complement strand
TTCGTGGCCGCGTACGGCAAGCGGCCCGACGAGTGCTTCGCGTCGATCGAGAGCGTGCCCATCGCGGCGGCGTCCCTCGGACAGGTGCACGCCGCGGTGACGAAGGAAGGGCAGAAGGTCGCCGTCAAGGTGCTCTACCCGCGCATCCGCGACGTCATCAAGGTCGACATGCGCGCGCTCGAGGTGGCCATCGTGTTTCTGCGGCGATGGCTGCCGCAGCGCAACCTCGAGACCGTGCACCGGTCGCTCGTCGACCTCCTCCGGCGCGAGACCGACTACGTCCACGAGGCGGCGTGCATGGAGCGCATGGCCAAGAACTTCGCCGGCGAGGCGGACATCCTCTTTCCCTCGGTGGTCCACGAGTGGACGACGGCCGACATCCTGACGATGTCTTTCATGGAAGGCGTGAAGATCACGCGCCTCGACGAGGTCGACAAGCTGGGCATCGATCGCACCAAGCTCGCGACGCGCCTCGTTCAGTCCTTCTACAAGCAGCTCTTCGTCGATCGCTTCTTCCACGCCGATCCGCACCCGGGGAACTTCCTCGTCCAGAAGGGGCCGGCGGGGGAGCCGCTCATCGTGGTGCTCGACTTCGGCGCCATCAGCGAGGTGTCGGACGAGCTCGTCGACGGCGCGCTCGAGGTGCTGCAGGGGATCATGAGCGCGAACGGCGCCATGGCGCTGAAGGGCTTTCGCGGGATGGGCTTCGTCGCCGAGGGCGCGAACGAGGAGCTCCTCGAGCAGACGGTGATGACGTACTTCAAGAAGCTCCTGAAGGTGAAGGACCACAGCGTGGGGGCGCTCATCCGCGCCGACCGGAAGGAGCTGGAGAAGCTCGCGAGCCCCGAGATGGAGCGCGACGAGCTCCGCGAGCTGATGCGGTCGATCGCGTACCCTGAAGGGTGGTTTTACGTGGAGCGCGCGAGCGTCATCGCCTTCTGGCTGGTGGGGCAGATCGATCCCGAGCTCGACACGATGAGCATCGGCGTCCCGTACGTGCTCCCCCTGGTGATGGCGCGGCAGATGAAGGCGATGGCCGGCTGAGGCTCAGGCCCTCACGAGCGCCGGCGCGCTCTTCGCTCTCCCGTCGGTCGCCCCCACCTGCACGCGCGCGTAGAGCCCCGACGCCCGCCCCGCGACGAGGAACACCCCGTAGTTCACCGAAGCTCCCGCGGCGTCCGTCTCCGCCGCGAAATACTGCTGCGCCACCCATCGCCCCGGGCGCGCGCGCGCCAGCAGCCGCCGCCACGTCGCATCGTCCACGTCGCGCCCGATGACGACCTCCTCGCCCTCCGCGCCGTAGTCGCTCTTGATGACCCAGTCGGCGCGCTGCGCCGCGAGCTGCTCGGCGTGCATCCCCTCGAGTCGCCGCGTCACCGGCACGTACCGCTCGATCGCGGCCTGCGCGTCCGGCGGGAAGCGGTGAATCTGCTCCCACATCAGCGCGAAGCTCCGCTTGTTCTGCGGCACCACCGATCCCAGCGGGTTGACCACGGCGAGCGTGCCCGCCGCCATCCCCGAGAGCACCGCGCGAAGCGGACCGTCGAGCGGCGCGTCGTCCTCGATGGAGTCCTCGAGCCACGCGCTCTGACGCTCACCCCACCAGTCGGTCTTGTAGTGCCTGACGAGCACGTCGATGGGCACGTCGAAGAGGCGCGTCCGCCCCGCCTCGAACGTGAGGTTGTACGGCGAGCCGAGCACCACCCCGTAGCCGCCGCCCTCCAGCCAGCGGCGGTAGAGGCGAACCAGTGGCAGATCGTCGGTCAGCTCGGTCGGGTACACGAGGCCCACCGTGCGGGCCGGTCCCGCGTCGGGGGTGCGCTCGCGCCGCGCCACGTACTCGAGCATGGCCATGAATCGGCCCTCCAGCACCCCGCTCGGATCGATGGTGCCCGCGCTGCTCGTGTCCGCGGCCCCGAGCTCCCCGAGGACCACCGCCTCGGCCTCGCCGGTCGGCGTGTCGCAGTTCAGCTCGGCCACCGCCACGCCGTCCGCCGTGAAGAACACGTCGGCGCGCGCGAGGCCGTGCCACGCCGGCGCGGACGCGGTCCACATCGTGCGCTGGAACGGCGTGAGGCCCAGCACGTCCTCCAGCAGGCGCGGCTCGTCGAGGAGCAGCGACACCATCGCGTGGCACGCGGCGGCCACGTCCTCGGCTGCGCGACAGAGCTCCGTATGCCGCTCCGCCTCGACGATCACCGGCTCGGGACGGAAGCGAGGGCGCCCGTCGACCCAGGGGTCGCGGAGGATGCCGCCGGCGATCACGCGCTCGGCGAAGGCGTCGTAGGCGGCCGACGTCTCGTCGCCGGGCGCCGTCATGCGAGCTGCGAGATGGCGAGGGCGGTGGCCACGTAGGTCGCCGCCTCCAGGGCGGCCATGCCCGCGCTGCGTCGCTCGGCGATGGCCACGTCGAGGGCGCCCCCGCGCGCGTGGGGCGGCCCGCGGAGGAGGATGGTCTGCACGAAGAGCTGCCGGATGGGCCAGAGCGCGAGGAGCGACAGCAGCACGCCGCCGTACCCCTTCATCGAGACGAGCCACCCCTCGAACTCGCCCTCACCCTCCAGCGCGCGCGCCACCACGATGGCGAGGGCCACCGCCACGCCCGCGTAGCTCACCGCTGCGGCCAGGTTCTCGCCGTGGATCTGCTCCGCGTCGTCGTACGTCGTCAGCGCGCGGAAGAGCGACACGAAGACCAGCAGCGTCGCCTGCGACAGCGCGAAGAACGCGAGCGCGAGGCCCAGGCCGTGCAGATCGCTCCCCGAGATGGCGCGCGACGTCACCAGCGCGGACGCGACGAGCTGCCCCGCCGTCGCCAGCCCCGACGCCTTGTTGCCTCGCGCGACCTCGGCGTCCGAGTGCGATCCCAGGAGCAGACTCACCCCCAGGCGCCCCGCCAGGGCGCTCGCGACGTAGCCGATGGTGCCGTACGCCGCGCACGCGATGACGTCGTGCACGACGCCCTCTTCGAGCACCGCGTCGCGCACCGTCGCGCCGGCGATGAGAAACACCGCGAGCACCTCGCCGACCGCCGCGAGGCGCTGCGCGTCGTTGCCGGACTTGAGGTCCTGCGCGAGCCCGCGCCGGACGAGCATCGCGAGCACGAGGAGCAGCAGCGTCGTCCCGACCGCGAACGCCGTGACGTAGAGCGGCCCCTCCATCGCGTCGCCACGCTACCATGCGGCGCATGCGGGTTCGCGGCATCTTCGGTCGACCCTTCGTCGACCTCGCGGCGCACCTCGATCTCGCGCCGCTCGCCGAGATCCACGACGAGGTGTGCCTCGGCCTCGCGCAGCTCCCCGTCGACTACACCGGCGGCAGCCATCGCTCGATGGGCATCGTCCCCGCGTCGCGCCAGGCCGACTGCCACGTCGACTACGGCGAGGTGATCCGCGCGATGACCGACGTCGAGTTCGCGACGCTGTGCAGCCTGGGAGACGCGTCGGGGCCCGGGGGCCTCCTCGATCCGAGCCGCCGGCACGAGATCGAGCTCGGCGAGGAGCGCGAGCATCCGCTGTCCCGCCGGCTGATGCTCTGGATGAAGTACCAGTTCGGCGTCTACTTCCCGTGGAAGGTCTACGTGGAGCTCGTCCCCAACCGCTGGTGGGGCGAGAAGAGCCGCGGGGAGGGCAAGACCTTCACCCGCCAGGCGCGCGCGTTCTTCTCGAAGACGGTGGCGTGGATCGAGCGCCTCCCCTTCACCGAGATCGGGCGGTGCACCATCATGGGGCTCGAGGCCAACGATCACGGCACGGTGCACCACGACGGCGACCCGGACGAGGAGCGCACCCCGGACCACTTCGTGACGTTCTGCCCGCAGGGCAACAAGCGCGTCTTCCTGTGGGACGAAGAGGCGGCGGCGAAGACGCCGGTGACGAGCCGCGCCTACTGGTTCAACGACCAGGACGATCACGGCGTCGACGCCGATCCGTTCTTCCGATACTCCATCCGCGTGGACGGCGTGTTTCGCGATGACTTCCTCGCCAGGGTGCGCGACGCGGCCCGGGGCAGCACGTGAGCGAGCGACCGCTCCGCCAGGACGCCCGCGTCGACGAGCCGGGGCTGGTCGGCGCGCGGTGGTGGCAGGACAGCGTCATCGACCCGGTCGGTCGCCGGCACACCATCCTGACGCTCCTCGCCGTGGGCGTGGGCCTCGGCGTGGCGGGCCTCGCCATCGACGCGTGCGAGCCGACCAAGAAGAGCCGCCTCGGCGCGCTCGATCTCCAGCGCAAGTACGGGTGGAGCTTCGGCGCGGCCACCGAGAGCCTCGTCTTCAACGGCCAGTCGACGCAGCCGTTCGACCGGAGCCGGCTCTCGTGGATGGTGGCCGACTTCACGCCGAGGGTCGCGGCGCACCGCCCCTTCTACGTGCAGACGCTGTTCGAGTCGCCGACCGCCCTGCCGACCGCGGTGTCCGAAGGCGACCCGACGCCCATCCCGTCGCTGAAGGACGCGCTGCAGCCGATCTTCACGAACGGGATGCGCGATCTCTTCAAGTGGGTGCAGGCCAACGTCGACGTGCTGGCGGCCGTCGCCGGTGCGGCGCTCGTCGTCGACCTCGACGGGCAGGACGCGGTGGCCTTCGCGGCCGCAGCGAGCTCGCGGTTCGATCCGGTGTTCCTCTTCGACAACTGGCCGCACCCGCACGGGGTCGTCCCGGCTCATCTCGCGCTCGCGGCGGCGGCCTACTACCAGCCCATGTTCGCCGCCGCGGCCGCGGCGTCGCAGGGCAGCGCGCAACCGGCGCCCATGTTCGTCCTCGATCGCCAGCGCCTCGCCACATACACCGACAGCGCCACGCAGTTCGACAACCGCTGGGTGGCGCGCATGCCGGGAGTCCAGGCGCTCCGCACGCTGGGCATCAAGCGGCTGCTCTACGTCGGTCCCGCGGCCAACTCGCGCGAGCTCGACGATCTGAACGACGACTTCGTGACGGACCACATCGCGGGCATCTCCATCTCTCTCATCGACGTGCCGACCCTCGACGCTCTCCAGCTCGGCAACCAGCTCGGCGTCAACTACGTGCCCGTGGCCCGTCGCTCGCTCTTCTCCAGCGGCATCGCCGGCGGAGGGCGGCCCACGCCCCCCGAGTTCGGCAGCGTCCCGGTGGTCCTCAGTCTCGTGGGGGGGACGCTCCTCGGCGTCGCGTGGAGTCGCAGCGGGACGTGGAACCGCGGGTGGGGAGGCTGACACCGTGCGCCACTCGGTATTCACCATCGAGGTCTGCGCGCGGCTCGACGTGGGGCCCCAGCTCCTCGACGCCCTCCGGCCCATCGTGCAGGGCGCGCCGGAGCACGTCACGCGCGACGAAGCATGGCGCCGTCACTCCGCCGCGGCCGACGTGCTGCTCCAGTACATCGAGGTCATCGAGCGCGGCTGCTGGGAGTACTTCGATGACGAGGCGCGCGCGAAGTGGATGTTCGACGACTGGACCCGCCCCGTCATCGACCGCCAGATCCCCCGGCAGGGGCCGTCCGGCGCCCCTGGCTACCGCGACGCCGCCCCGCGCTACCTCACCTTCACGATGGTGTACCTGCTCGCCCGCGACTCGCCGAGCGACCTGGAGCTGCGGCGCGTGTGCCAGATCTCCGGCGAAGAGCTGTGGCGAAAGAGCACGTTCCGGCGCCTGCTGCAGGCTGTCCGGACGCTGAGCTTCGGCAGCGTGAAGGCGGACTCGATGTACCTGATTCCGCGTGACCACGACTGGGGCTTCACGGCGGAGGATCTCGCGGCGCAGACGTACGACTACCTGCGGCCGCTCATCGCGGACTGAGGCCGTGGACAGGGCCCCGACGTTGCGCGGATGATGCGGGATGATGACGCGCGTTCCCCTCGTCGCGGTGCTGTTCGCCGGGTGCACCGGAGGCACGCCGCCGCCCCCCAGCGCTCCGGCTCCGGTTGCCCCCGCGGTGGCCGCCTCGGTCAGTGCCACACCCGCGCCGGCAGCGACGGGGGTGTGCTGCGAGTCGTTCGGCTACGGAGCCCGAATGGTGGAGTGCTGTACGAAGGCGGTCTGGACGAAGCCCGACGAATGCCGGATACCGCCCGGTTTCGTGGGGGGTGGCAAGCGGATCGTCGACGACGCGAAGTGCAAGTGAGCTCCCCCCTGTGCTCTACGTCTACCTCGCCGCCGCCATCGTCGGCGTCGTGCTGCTCGCGGCCTCGCTCTTCGGCGCGGGGCACGATCACGCCGCGGGTCACGACGGGTCCGGCGACGGCGAAGGGTCGCCGATGCTCGCGCTGCTGTCGGTCCGCGTGTGGACCTATGTGCTCGCCTTCGGTGGCGCGACCGGCGTGCTCCTGCGGCTGATCGGGCACGAGGGCGAGCCGACGTCCGGCATCGGAGCCCTCGTCGTCGGGATCATCGCAGCAGGGATGGCGCGCTTCGTCATCGGCCGCGCCTCGCGCGCGGGTGCGTCGGGGATGGTGAAACCGGCGGACCTCGTAGGCAAGTCGGCAGCCGTCGTCGTTCCCTTCGGGGGGAGCGCTACGGGCAAGGTGCGGGTACGCGTCGCCGGGGCCGACGTCGATCTCCTCGCCACGACCGACGACGGTGAGCCGTTCGACCGCCACGACGAGGTGCTCATCGTCGAGGTGCGCGAAGGCGGCTCGGCCCTGGTCACGCGCAATCCCACGTCGAAGTAGCCAGCGGTGTATCCTCCGCCCTCCACTCGAGGGAGGGACCAATGCTCGAGCTATTTGCTCCGGTGCAGACGACGGCCGTGCCGATGCCCGCCGAGGCCGGCGACATGCAGCAGCTCACCGTGGTGGTCGGCGTGGCGCTCGCCGTCGCGCTGGGCCTGCTCGTCGGGCTGGCTCTGCTGAGGCGCTTTCTCTTCGTCTGCCGCCCCAACGAGCTCCTGGTCATCGCCGGCAAGAAGCACACGCTGCCGTCGGGCGAGTCGGCCAACTACACGGTCATCCAAGCGGGCTCGCACTGGCGGGTACCGTTCCTCCAGACGGTGTCGCGCATGGACCTCCGGCTGATGCCGACCGAGCTCGCCGTCACCAAGGTGCTCTCCAACGGAGGCATCCCCCTCGACGTGCACGCCATCGCCAACATCAAGGTCACCAGCCACCCGCAGTTCACCTACAACGCCGTGGAGCGCTTCCTCACGCTCCCACCCGAGGCCATCCACATGACGGCCAAGCAGACGCTGGAGGGGGCGCTGCGCGACGTCATCTCGCAGCTCACCCCGGAGCAGGTGAACGAGGACCGCATCGAGTTCGCCAACCGGCTGCTCGAGACGACGAGCGAGGTGTTCGACAAGCTGGGCCTGCACCTCGACACGCTGAAGATCCAGCGGGTCGAGGACGAGGCGAAGTACCTGGTCAACATCGCCCGCACGCAGATCGCCAACGCGCTTCGCGACGCCGAGAACGCGGAGAACCAGGCCAACCAGGAGTTCAAGCAGGAGGAGGCCTCGGCGAGACAGTCGGCGGAGCTGGCGCAGAAGCAGGCGGAGATCGGCATCTCGCAGAAGAGAAACGAGCTGCGCGCTCTGGTGGGTCAGCTCGAGGGCGCGGCGCAGGCCGTCGAGCGCGAGGCGACCGTCGCCGCCGAGCAGGCGCGGGCCGAGGCGGAGCAGGAGCTCCAGTCGCTGCGCCAGGAGCTGGAGACGAAGCGCCTGCAATGCGAGGTGGTCCTCCCCGCGGAGGCCGCGCGCAAGGGGGCCGAGCTCCTCGCGCAGGGAGCGGCGGCGCAGCAGCGCGAGCAAGGTCTTGCGACGGCGGAGACGACGCGCGCCATGAGCCAGGCGCTTGCCACGGCGGGGAGCGACGCAAGGGAGATGTTCGTGCTCTCGCAGCTCGACACGCTGGTGGCGCAGGTCGCGCAGAAAGTGAAGGGAGTGACCGTGGCCGAGGTCCAGGTGATCGACGGCGGCGACGGACGCGCCCTCTCTGCGCTGGCGGCGAGCTTCCCGGCGGTGGTCGGCTCCGTCTTCGGCACGCTCAAGGATCTCACCGGGGTTGACGTGCAAGCGATGCTCGCGTCGGTCGGAACCGGAGGTGCACGATGAGCCCCGCGTCGCTCGGCGTCATCATCGCCGTGCTGCTCGTCGCCGCGCTCTTCGTCCTCGTCACGGTGACGCGCAACCTCTACGTGTGCTCGCCCAGCGAGGTCCTCATCTTCTCGGGTCGCCACTGGAAGACCCCCGAAGGCAAGGAGCTCGGCTTCCGCGTGGTGAGAGGCGGACGGGGAATGCGCGTGCCCCTCTTCGAGGTGGTCGATCGCATGCAGCTCACGAACATGGCCATCGAGCTGGCAGTCCAGGGCGCTTACTCCAAGGGCGGCGTGCCGCTCAACGTGACGGCCATCGCGAACATCAAGATCCCGAGTGAAGAGCCCCTCCTTCACAACGCGATCGAACGCTTCCTCGGCTACCCGCAGCAACAGATCATGCTCATCGCCAAGGACACGCTGGAGGCGAACCTGCGCGGCGTCATCGCCGAGCTGACGCCCGAGGAGATCAACCAGAAGAAGGTGGTCTTCCAGCAGAAGCTCATCGAGGAGGCGGACCGCGACCTCATGCGCCTTGGTCTAGTCCTCGACAACCTGCAGATCCAGAACATCTCCGACGACGTCGGGTACCTGACATCGGTGGGGCGCGTGCGCGGCGCCAAGGTGCGGCGCGACGCGGCGATCGGCGAGGTGCGGGCGCGGGCGACGGCGCTCGTGCAGAAGGCAGAGAACACCATGAACGCGGAGATCTCGAAGATCGACGCCGACATCCAGGTGGCGCAGAAGGAGAACGAGCGACGCATCATCGATGCGACCACCAAGCGCGCTGCGGTCATCTCCGAGGTGCGCGGTCAGGTGCAAGCCGAGGTCGCCGAGGCGGGGGCGCAGCTCAAGGCGTGGAGCGCGCGCGTCGAACAGGTGCGGCGCAAGCTCGAGGCGGACGTGGTGGCTCCGGCGGACGCGCAGCGGCAGAAGGCGGAGGCGCAGGCCAAGGGGCAGGCGTCGCAGGTCATCGCGCAGGGGCGCGCAGCGGCCGCGGCGATGACGGCGCTGGCCGAGGCCTACAAGGCGTCGGGCGCGCGCGGTCGCGACGCGCTCCTCCTGCAGAAGCTCGTGCCGGTGTTCAATCAGCTGGCGGGGACGCTGAGGGACATCAAGGTGGACCGGCTGGTGGTCCTCGGGCCAGGCGGCGGGGCGAGCAGCGCCTCGGCGGTGAGGTCGATCATCAACGGAAACGAGCAGCTTCGCGCGGCAACCGGCGTGGACCTCGTGGCGGCGGCGAGGGAACGGCTCGGCGCGGGCGGGGGGAGGTAGCTCTCAGCTCGGGACCTGGATCCCGAGACGCGCGCAGGTGCGCTGACAGAGGCCGAGCGGCGCGTTCGCCTTGAGGATCCCGAAGATGATGGGGCCGCTCATCTTCTTCTCCTGTTCGAACCAGTAGCCCAGCTGCCCGTCGGCGGCCTGGGTGTAGCCGAGCTCCTCGCACGCGTGCACGCGCATCAGGCCTGCGAGGAAGTCGCGCCCGTAGTCGATCGGGATAGCGTTGGGCTGGTTGCCGAGCGTCTCGAGGATGACGGCCCACCGGCCGTGCCCGAGGGAGAGGGACGCTACGGAGAGCCGGTATTCGGTGTCGAGCGTGAGGTTGCCGGCGTACGGGTCGCACGCGGCGAGCCACTGCTCCGCGGAGGGCAGATCATGTTGGACGCACGCGGCTCGGCTCAGGGCGCAGCGCAAGATCTGCTTGTGGCCCGGGTCGGGGAGCAGCTCGAGCGCGGTCTCACGGATCGCGCGCGCGCGCGTGGGGTCCGTGAGCCCCAGGTTGAGCACGGCCGTGCCCGTGAGCTGCGAGAGCCAGAACACGCGCTTCTGGTTGTGCTCCGTCGGCTGCTGCGCGAGAAGTGTAACCGCGGACTTCCACGCCTCGAACCACGGTCCCCAGCTGTTCGGCGGGCGCAGATTGACGAGGTGGGTCACGTCCTGGGGCGCGACGAACGTGCTGTAGGGGCTCGCCTGAGCTCCCTGCTCGTACTGGAAGCGGAGCTTCGCGAGGCGCGCTTGCTCTTGCGCGGGCGAGGGAGGAGTGGCGTGGGGGCGCGCGTCCAGGCGCGCAGCGACGCTCCCTACGGCGCGGCAGTAGCTGCACTGGAACGCCCCTCCCTGCGGCGGGGTCGTGACCGGCGCGCCGCACGAGGGACAGATGAGGGCCCGCAGCTGGGTGGTGTAGGCGTTGTTCGACATCGAGATCCTCGCCGATGAAGTCGCTCCGTCGTGGGCCCACGCTACGCCTTTCCAGCCTCGCTTGAAGAACTGAACTCGCCGCGACCGCGCGCGTCAAACCGCCCGTGGAACAGTCGGAGCGGCGGACGCGCAACGACACCGTCATGGCCCATGGACGTGCGCCAATTCGCTTGCCGAGCCGTCGGCGACGCCACTAGCGTCCCGCCATGTACTCCGCAGGGAAGCTGCTCGCGATCGTGTTTGGTGGCGTCGCTCTCGGCGCATGTGGTTCCTCGAATTCGTCGCAGCCGTCGAGCCTCGGCGCCGGAGATGGAGGCGCGGAGGCTTCGGGCTCGGACGCCGCGACGGGTGGGAGCAGCTCCTCGAGCGGCGGTTCGTCGTCGAGCGGCGGCTCGTCGGGCGGTTCGTCGTCGAGCAGCGGCTCGTCGGGCGGTTCGTCGTCGAGCAGCGGCTCATCGTCGAGCAGTGGCTCATCGAGCGGTTCGAGCGGCTACGCGATTCCCCTGACGGCTCCCGACGGCGCCGATGTCGAGTACGTCGTGCAGGTCACCGTCGGCGGTCAGACCCTCGCGATGGCGATCGACACGGGGAGCACGACCCTCGGCGCCGCGGGCACGGGCTGCTCCGGTTGCCCGGGGGTATCCCCGCTTTACACGCCGTCTTCGAGCGCCAAGGCTACTGGCCAGACGGGGTCGTCGCAGTACGAAGACGGCTCGGGGTGGTCGGGCCCGATCTACGCGGACACCGTCGGCCTCGGGAACGGCTCGCCGTCGGTCTCCGTGGACCTGGTCGAAATCACGCAGGCGACCGGCCAGTTCTTCACCGGCCAGAACGACTCCCAGGGCATCCTCGGCCTCGGGCCGTCGGGGAACGCGGTCGCGGGGACCACCGGGTACATGCCGGCGGTGATGAGCGCGGGCGTCACCAACGTCTTCGCCCTCGAGCTCTGCGACAGCACCGGCAGCAACGCCGGCACGATGTGGCTTGGCGGCGACGGTTCCCCCGGATCGCCGCTGGTGTACACCCCGCTCGTGGCGATCTCCGATAACAACCCCTACTACGCGATCAACGTCGACGGGATGAGCCTCGGGGGCACCAGCATCGTCACGAACGCCTCGAACACCTTCGCGCAGCCCGTGCTCGACACGGGCACCTCACTCTTTTACGTGCCGACCTCCGTCTTCAACGCGTTCCAGAAGGCGCTCGCGGCGTCGAGCGGCTTCAAGGCGCTCTTCGGGAGCAACACCTTCGCGACGAGCGGTCAGGCCGAGGGCTGCGTGACCGACGCGAGCGTGACCGACGCACAGGTCGAGTCGATGCTGCCGGCCCTCACGCTCTCGCTTCCCAACGCCACCAGCGGCCAGCCCGACGTGACGATCCAGGCGTCGGCCCTCGACACGTACCTCTACGACGGCGGCGGCGGGCAGTTCTGCCTTGCGATCCAGGACGGCGGAACGCAGGACCCCTCGACGTTCGGCGACGCGTTCCTGCAGGCGTTCGTCACGATCGTCGACCTCAAGGGAGGCCGCGTCGGCTTCTCCCCGACAGGCTGCGCGACGCCGCACGTCCGTCGCATCCGGCACCCCGCCAAGAACGGACCGCACCGCGGTCCGCG
>Ga0302324_100023863_pt1 | contig 11813 bp, 12 predicted proteins | sample Palsa_T0_1_FD_201949 | JGI IMG/M metagenome (GOLD analysis project Ga0302324, IMG submission 201949) | Peat permafrost microbial communities from Stordalen Mire near Abisko, Sweden - Palsa_T0_1 | ecosystem: Environmental > Terrestrial > Soil > Palsa > Peat permafrost | place: Sweden: Abisko... | reverse complement strand
AGACTCGCGGACTCACGGATGCAATCGCTCGAAACGTCACGCCCCGAAAGTCAGCTGCGACCCCGACGCGGCGAGCAGCAACCGATCCGGAGCCGCGGCGGACATGGCCTGCACAAAATTCTCCCCGCTGCAATGCATCGGTACGATGACGTCCGGATTGAGTTCCAGGATCTCTGCGGTAATGTGCCTGGTGTAATCCATCGGCGCCGGCGCCAGATGGAACCCGCCGATCAGGGCATGCAGCTTCTCGACCCCGGAAACTTCCTGCGCCTGCCTGACCGCGTTGACCACGCCCCGATGACTACACGACGAAATGACAACCAGGCCCCGATTCTTCACATTGAAAACTGTCGCATGTTCGTGATAGTGCTCGTCCGGTACAGGTTTTCCTACTGATGCGGCGGGGGCAAAATGCGCCGGGTCACATCCGAGTCCATCCTTGATGCCGAATTCCTCGAATGTGTTAGGAAGAATCTTTTCGTCGGTTCGCCGCTTCACCTGGCCGGTCGTAAAGGCATGCCCGCCGATAACAGTCGGGTGCTCGCAAAGAACCACCGAAACGTTTTTTGCCGCAAGAGCGCGGCGATCGAGGTAGCCGAAGTCGCTGAACATTCCAACCGTTCCGGTCGGGAGTACGCGGTGGCAGAAGTTGTCTTCGCCTCCTGCATAGAGCCTGATATCCCTGGGCAGCGAGTCGCGATACTTGTCGAGGAATCCCATCAAGCCGCCGTAATGGTCGAAATGGCCATGACTGACGATGAGAGCGTCGATCTTCTTTGCATCTAATCCGAGATAGTCGAAATTGGAAAGTAGCGCTTCAGGGGTGTACGCGTAATCGAGCATCATCGTACGCATTTCACCGGCCTTCACAGACTCCAGATACAACGATAGCCCAAACTCGCTATGGAGTGCCTTGGTGTAGTCCTTAGGCCTCGCCGCGGGAACCAATGAGACGCCATTCAACGTCGTAGGACGCAGAAAGAAGTTGTTGTTGACGTCCACAAGCATACGGACCGAGAGCTTGTCAATGACTGGCACCTCGATGGGCGCAGCACCGGCAATCGCAATACAGGAGAACCCTCCGGCGGCAGCCCCTGCAAATGCTGCCGACGCTTTGAGAAAATTTCGCCTTTTCATGACCCTCTCCCGGTTCGCTTAGCCACGTCATTAATTCCCTAAGATTGAGTCGTTGGGCGTCCTAGAAATCTTATCTAATAGGTCGTCTTCATCGCGGACGCCGTCGAGAATTGCTCGACATTCCTTGTCCACTAGATATACCCGTGCGAACAGCAATTCCGTATTTTTAATGAGCGCGGAGACAATTGTCAGGTACTCCGTAGATCCGCGGACGAGAGCGAGGCGAGGTTGGGTGCTATGATGACCTGCCCCATTGAAAGGTTACCTGAGGAATCTACAAAGCGTTCGTCAAATGCTTCTAACGCCGAAAGTCCCTCAAACCAATGATCCCTTACTATCCCAGCAAATTCACGTGCAAGTGCAACCCGATTATAGATGCGAATACGGTTGCCGGATAGTAGTGCGATCGTGCCATTTTCTTTGGCGGCCTCATATGGAGCCAGACTGGGAAAGGTTGGAAAGGCCGCCATTCGCGCATCGTTGGCCGCAGGCGCAGCCATGCTTGGTTGTCCATGGAGGCGCGCGCTGATCTCCGTCCTGAGGTCCACGAGGTAGGCATACTGGGCCTTAAGTTGCCGGAAGGTATCTTCACTACGCTTCAAATTAGTTTCGAAAACGGCTCGCATCTGATCTTCAAGTTCCTCTCGCTGGTGGCGATGATGAAAGAACTCGACGGATTGCTCGAGCCCGACTGCAATGAGAAGGCCGATCGTGATAATCGCAATGTGTATGAAGAAATCTTTCCAGGTGTGGACAATGGCGTGGGAAGCGTGGACATCGAACATGGGCGCTGAGATCTCCGGGGTGGGAAGCGTGTTCGCATCTGGGAGCAACGCAGGCTTCAGGCCATCGGCGGATCCCTGAGGTATTTCTGGTTCGGCGCGGTCGGCCATCCGCAGGCCCTTCGTTGCTTCCCTATAGCCTACCCTAAGCGGCTAGGGACCGCTTTCTTGCTGCCACTTCGCCGACTCGAATTTCTCAAACTGGCCGCACTGAGACGCTCGCCCGCGCCCCACGCAAAAGGTCGCGCCCTCTTCACGCCGTTACCGTGGGGTTAGAAACTTCGATGTTGACTGCGAACGCCATAATAATGGGTGAGCCCTAACAAGGACCTGGTCGCGAACCAGGTTCTCTGCTTAGAAAAATTAGGCACCTACGATCTCGATCGCCTGTGTGTAAGCGCGCCGCCGGGGCGCGCAAGCCGCCGTCGCCGGAGCTGTAGGCAGCGGTCGTCGGTCGAACGAAGACTCGGTTGGTTGTGGAGCGGGTTTCGTTGTTGGCTTTGGTGTGACCGTTGACGCACGATGTACGGCGGTTTTCAGTCCACGAATCTGACACCGTGATCTGACATTCCCCGAATGCGGGAGGGTCTAAGGACATCGGCTATTGCGGCGCGCCGAATTTCGCGTCCGCGACATGGAGGTGCTATAAAGACCGCAGACGCCGAGGTGACCCACCATGAATAACGCAATGAAATACGTTGCTATTACGCTAATCGGCGTGCTGGGGAGCGTGGCCAATGCGTTTGCGCAGCAGGCCTCACCCGGAGTAACCACGCAGCCGGCGGTTCCGGCTCCGCCTCCGACGGCGCCCAACGGTGACACGACCTCGTCGACGACTACTCCCAGTACGGGATCACAGGGTCAGCAGACGCATAACGCGCGTCCTGCATCCGACGTAATCAAGGAGGCGCGGGAGTCTGGCTACGCACTGAAGATCGACGCCAAAAATGGCAACTATGTCTTCTGCAAGACCGACGCCGCTGTCGGAACCCGGCTTACAAAACAGATCTGCATGGATGTTGATAGGTTTGTATATATCCAGCAGCAGCAGGACCGGGATAGGAATTACCTTCGGACAACACTTGGCCAGATGCACTGTAACGACAAAGGGTGCATGTAATTGAATGGTAGGCGCCGATCACGCTGGCCCCCGAGGTCCGGTACGGCGGCCTGACGTATCGGTGCTGACCCGTCAGATTTGCGAAGGTGTCCACGCAGCCTTGGGTGGACAGGTAGGCAGTGTCCACGGACGCATGATCCGCTCTTCTTAATCAGCGAATTATGCGGCCTCCTCCGGACGGTTACGATTGGTTCTGCGAATCCACAATTCAATACACAGCGAAATGTAATTGAGAGGTCTGCGAGATCAGAGCTGTTCGACCCAATTTTCCGCCCTCTGATTTGAGCCCACAATTTTGGATCGCAAACAAGGTTCTGAGCACGCAACGCTGGCACGCAAACAAGGCTGCGGAACCTGGTGCCCTGAGGTGCGACACTTTCAAGGAGCAATTCGCTGCGCGATCAGCTTTGCAGCATTCAACTCGATAGCAGCTCGTGAATGGCGCGGTCCGCCTGATCGATCGCCGAGCTGGTGTAGGCTGCCCGGCCCGAGTCGGAGTTGGCGATGAAGATCCGCCCGAAAGGCGCGCGACCGATGACGTTCGGGGCCAATTCCGGAGGTAGCTCGGGATCGTACAGCGGGTTGTACTCTGGTGCGTACCCGTGCGGCCAGCGATTCACCGTGATCGCCTCGATGTCATGGACTGGATCAAAGCCGCCGGGCCCGAGCGTGCGCGCGAGCTGCTCGCGGATATTGTGCTCAAAGGTCGCGAAGCTCGTCGCTAGCAGCTCGGTGCGACCAGCCTTGTTCTGTTCGAACTCGGTAAGGCCCGGTTTGCACGGCGTGCGTAGCATGCGGATCACAGTCGGCTGATCGGGCGAGCTCGGACTGTGATAAGCGCCGATGTCGACCTTCTCGTTTAGCTGGAAGTACGTGTGGTAGCTGCCGGGGGCATAAACTTGGGAGATGCCGAGCTCCTGGAACGCCTTCCAGTTGCGTATCGCCACCGATGTATAGATGAGGGGCGCCTTGACCAGACTGTGCAGCGCCTCCTTCTGCGCCGGCGGAAGCTCCGGACAAAGGTATGGGACTACCATGTTCCAGCAGGCGAGCACACAGGATTTCGCGCGCACCTTCAACGGCGAGCCGTTGCGCAGATACGTGATCTCGACCGCGCGGGCGTGCTCGGGATCGCCGACGTTCGCCACGCGGGTGACAATGCTGTTCAGGCGCACCCGCACCGACGACTCGGACCGGTCGAGCCGCGCGTAGTTAACTTGGGCGCTGACCACGTCCTCGGCGGTGCTACCCGGCACGGCCTCGGGAATGAGGCTTCTCACCAGCAGCCGAGCGACCGTCGCGTTCCCATCGGGGAAGTGCAGCTTGTAGGATCCGCCGGTATCCGCGTAGCCCTTGGGCGTGTAGCCCATGCGCGAGATGGTTCCCGGCGGGAGCTTCATGCCTTGGAATCCAGGATATTCGAACGCCCAGCAGTCGAGCGCGGGAACGGCGTCGGCGCCTACCGCAAACCAGCCGTGCGTCCTCGCTTGATAGAAAGTCACCACCGATGGATCGGCCTTGACGAGGTTGTGTAGGAAGTCGCTGTAGCTGATCTTTGAGAGTCGCAGTTTCTTCTCCGCGGCGCTGAGGCCTGGTAGATAGTCCTCCGACCCCGTCTCGATGCGCACGATATCCTCGCGTGCTTGCGCCGACAGGGGTGTGGAGGCAACCAGTTGTCGTACGGGCACGACGCCCCAGCCGACCGTGAGCCGATCCTCGCCGAAGGTCTCACGGTCGAAAAACGCCGCACGCCGAAGTTTCAGATGATCATAGAACTTGCGGTGTTCGATCTTCCGCGCCAGAGCCTCCACATCAATGCCAATATCGCGGATCAATCCGGCGGCAGCGGCGCTGTAGGGACGCGGGCTATCGATCTCGAGCGTGCCGCCGTTGATCATCCGCAGACCGTCCGGCGTGCTGAACTCGTTGCGTTTGGCATGGCCACCGAAATCATCGTGATTCTCTAGGATTAGCACGCGCGGCTGATCCGGAGCGCGCGCGCGAAAGAAATGCGCCGCCGCAAGGCCGCTGATTCCGCCGCCCACGACGACCAGATCGTACGTTTCGCCGAGATCGGTACCGGGCTGCGCGACCGCGCCGTCGCGCAAGGCGTGCACGGGCTCGAACGATCCGGGATGACTGCCGCGTAGCCCCGTCAGCGCCGGCGGATAATATCCAGCCGCATCCTGTGCACCGGATGCGGCTTGCGCTGCCGCTGCCGGTGCGGCCAGCAACGGGCCCGTCAGTGCGCTCGCTGCGCCGATCAGCATCCCCTGCAGAAAGTCCCTGCGCGGGATGGGGCGGTCTTCTCCGAGGCCGCAATCGTTGTGCTGCCCAATGATTGTCGAGCGCATATTGCCCCCTTTGTCAAACTGCAACCGCGATCGGCGGCGCGATGCTGATTTACATTGTTTTCGGCGCCCCACTCAAGCGGATGTTCGCTGCCGTACCTAACCAATCGAGCCTTGTCTTGACATCGGGCTCGCGGCTGCTGGTTAAAAGGGGCCTGCCGAAGTTTCCTAGTACCAAGTTCCTCACATGCAACGCAGGCACTTCATGGCATGCTTAGTTCTTCCGTCCCACACGGCGCGGCGGTCGGCAATGTCTTCATTGCCAACGGCACCTAGTCAGGAAACTTGCGCCGGACCATCACTTGGCCGTGGCATAAGTTCCGCACTCGCAGCTTGACCAAGTCTCACACGCTCAAAGCATGCGTCGATGGCGAGGTACTACCGGAGTGATTTCTCGTAGCGCCACACTTCGAGCGCAAAAGTCCCGCCCGGCACTTCTACATTGTCGGTCACTGTCCCAGTCCGGAGCCAGCCACATTTTTCGTAGAACCTGGCGGCTCGATCGTTGCCAATAGCACACGCGAGCCAAGCTGTATGGATGCCGCTGTCGCTGAGGCGAGCTTCAGCATCAGCCATCAGAACTGCGGCAACGCCGGAACCTCGCGCATTGGAAGAAACAAAGAATTGATACAGCTCGGCACCCTTCAGAAAGTAAAAGCCGACAGGCGCACCTACTGCTCCGGCTACCCGCACAGCGGTCGACGCAACTCGAAGTCTTTCTTCAAAGCTCTGTAGCGTTCGCAGCCGAGCAAGTGTCGCCGGTACGATTCGCGCATGAGCATCTTGCCAGCCGTCGAACCAGATATTTGCCAACTGCCCGATCTCCGATAGCTTGGCGTCTCGTATTTTTGTATCAGTCAACACGTGCACCTGTAGTCTCGGATCATTCGCCGGCTCCTAACGTCGCGCCTCAGTCAGGCGTGAGACACGACTGCGATCGCTGCGGCGCCTACTTTGGCGCCACGCAACCAGTCTAACCAAATCCAGCAACGTCAGGTCAGACTGCACAGACTCTCTGCTGACCGTCGTGAGCGTCCGTTATCAGACGGTCCAATCAGGTTTTTTGCTTCGCTGCCGCCTCACGCGATGCCTTGAGCTGCTTCCAGTTCGGTACGTACTTGATAGCCTCGTCGTACTTCGCGAGTGGCTCTATCGGGTGCCGCTGCTTCGTATCCTTCTCTTGTCGACCCGATCCGGCCGGTGGTGAACGGCCGCTCTCGGGCATTACACTCTGTGGACCATGAGTGAGCCTGAAGAAACAGGGCCGGGCGCCACGCGGATCGACCGCTGGCTGTTCGGAGTGCGATTGTTCAAGTCCCGTTCCGCCGCCGCCGCTGCCGTCAGTGGCGGCAGGGTTCACCTCAATGGCGAACGTGTGAAGCCTTCGCACGGGGTCAATCCCAGCGATATCGTAACGTTTACCCGCAACACCGTTGTGTTCGAATGCGTGGTGGCCGCAGTGCCGCTGCGTCGTGGTCCGGCAAGTGAGGCGGCACGATGCTATGACGAAACACCCGCGAGTAAGACGCGTCGCGAGGAGTTCGCTGCGCGGATGAAAGTGGCCGGCGGCCTCGCGCTCAGACCCGACGTCCGCCCGGATAAACACGGCCGCCGGCTGCTGCGGCAGTTGCGTGGTCGCGATTGAGAGAGTGCGTGAAAAAACCGGGCAAGTGAAGCAGTTCATCCGCTCATCCTGCCAACTCACGGTCCAGGTCCATCGTATCCAGCTCACGCAAAAGGTCGCTTCCTGACGGCTGCCGTCACCAACGGCAGTTAACGGGAACTTCAAATTGCCTGCTGGTGGTGATTATGGGTTGCCTTTCGCACGGACCTAGCCCCGCGCGGCACTCGCGCGACGGTGTAACTCAGCGGAAGCCACATCCTCAACGTGCGTGGCTATCCAGATCGTGTTGCCGGATGGCTCAATAACACCTCCGGAGCGGTCGCCATAAAACTGGTTGGCAGGCGGCGCCACAACCTTACCGCCTGCCTTTACGGCGCGCTCGAAGGCCGCGTCAACATCCTCGACATATATGTGCAGCATGATGGGCGTCGGTGGACGGCCTCCTGCTTCGCTGAGCATGATCAGCGAGTCGCCGAGCCGCAATTCCGTATGTCCAGGTGTGCCGTCCGGCTGCAGGAGCTGCTCAGTCACCTTGGCACCAAAGACGGTCGCCATAAAAGTGATGAATTGATTCGCACCCTTCACCATCAAGTAGGGTGTCACGGAGTGATATCCATCGGGAATCGCTTTCACAGCCATAGCAGTTTCCTTGGGCGAGCAATCAGTCTTATAGCTGACCTAGTCCACGTGTTCAACGATCGGGAAATTGGGTTGGGAACAATGGATTGGCGGTGTTTGACCCTATGTGCCATTGGCGAGCGGCAGCTATCGGGGAGGCTGATCTTGAAGCGGGTGCGAATTGCGTCTGCACGATTCGCAGCACAATAAAGGCGCTGTCGCGCCTTGTTCATGGGCTCCTGAGAATCTCAATTAGAAAGCTGCGAACACCAAGACAACGCCAACGTTCACTATCAGCCGTTCCCAAAATCGGTTTATGAAGAACGCGAAATCAACACCGACTATGACGGCCGCCATTGTCACCACGTAAAGCGCGACAGCGACTTGTCTGCCCATTCCAGCTTGCATGGCCTCTATTGTAAAGGAAGGAACGAATTTCCGAAAAACAGACTCTGTTTTGGGTGAGTTTTGGGACCAGCCAAAGGCTCAAGTTGACCCTGGGCCGCCTATGGCGGAGGGCAGCTTTGGCGCCTCAGGAAACGCGTATGACTCGAATCCCCGATCATGAAAGTGGCGATCCTGCCGTCGATAGCTATAACAAATGCATCTTTTCAAGGAGCGCCGTGAATCTCGGATCTGCGCGTAGATTGCGAAAGGATCGGTCCGACCGAATCAAGGTTATCTCGGGTTCATTATTCTCGTAGGCACGATCCAGCCACTTGAATGCTTCATCCTTCTCATCTCGCAACGCGTAGGATTCGGCGATACCGTACGCGTGGGCATCTCCGTATTTGGCCTGCGCCTCCGTAAGCAAAGCCTTCGCCTCCGCGCGCCGGCCGAGTACCCACAAAGCGTCGGCCATGCAAATAGGACGACTAGCCTCATCGGTCTCCTCCCGAGCCATCGCAAGGGCAGCATCGGGCCTGCGCGTCGCGAGAAGTATTTCCCCCAATGCGCAGCGCGCTCCGGCGTAACTAGGGTTAAGTTCCAGAACACCGCGGAAAGCGGTTTCTGCCTCCGTCAGCCGGTCAGCCCAAAACAGCGCCCAGCCCACAAACTCGCGTGACGACGCATCGAGCGGATCACCTTCGGCAAGCTGCCGAAAAAGGGGCACGGCCTCATTTGGCTGACCAAGGGCTAGCGCATTTACGCCGGCATCACGCTTCACAGCTGGGTCGGCGGGATCCAGTGCGTCAGCCCGCCTTTCCTCGGCCCGCGCCAGAGCGAAATTGCGAGTGTAATTCCACTCAATCGCCGAGAGTACGCGATGTGCGAGCGCCAGTTGCGGGTCTATTTTCATAGCTCGATCAATAGCTTCGCGCGCTTTGGCGTATACCTCCTTGGGCGGCATCCAACCATTGAGACCGCTTATGTTGTACGCCCGCCCCAGCTCAGCGAAGGCGATTGCGTAGTTGGGATCAAGCCTCATTGCCTCTTGGAACGCCGCGATGGATCGCTCCGAATCTTCTTTCGTTTGTTTCTCAAGGAAATATCGACCGCGCAAGACAGCTTTGTACGCTTCCGTATTGGCGCCGATCGCCTGGACCGGCTGCGTGCCGGTGGCCATTGTGGCTTTGAGTGCAGTCACGACGGCGGTAGCGATCGCATCCTGCACTTTAAAGATGTCGCGCATGTCCCGATCATAGGTTTGCGACCAACGGTGTGAACCGTCGGATACTTTGATGAGCTGGGCGGTAACGCGCACGGTGTTCCCCGATGTGCGAACGCTGCCTTCCAACAGGTTGGTTACTCCTAGTCGCTGCCCAATGGTGCGCATATCCTCGTTCTTGCCCTTGAACTGGAACGATGACGTTCTAGCGATGACCTTCAGGTCAGCGATGTGCGCCAAGAGGTCAATGAGTTCTTCGGAGAGACCATCCGAGAAATACTCCTGATCTTTCTTCTCGCTCATGTCCACGAAGGGCAGCACGGCGATCGACTTGTCCGAGATTGCGGGTGCAGCAGTGGCTGGCACGGGTACTGACGCGGCTGGTGTCTGTGGTGACCTCGCGGCGGCTCGACGGTTGGATAACCACAAGCGGTCCGCCGCTAATCCTATAAGACCTAAGCTGACCAGAGACGCCACGATGATCGCCGTCCGGTTTCGCCACCGCGGGGACACGCCAGGCGCGGAAGCGTGCGGGGCTTGGACGCCTGCCGGCATTACGGCTGGGGCTTGCAGAGCGACCCGTACGGCAGCAACGAGCCTGGGCAGCGCGCGCTCCGCATCACGTGCACTCGTGTCCAGCCAGTGCGATGCGCTCAGAAAATACTCGAAGTCTGCAGGTAATGGCGCTTGGTCGATCCGCACCGATATGATCGGATGTCGCTTGGACGCAGCACGCTCCACTTCTCGCAGAACGTGTGGGGAGGATGCTGCATTTTGCGACAGTATCAACACGCTGGCCTTGGCAGCGTCGATCGCGTGGATGATCTGGCCGGCATAGGACGCGCCCGGCGTCACATCGCGCGGCGCGATCCAGCACTTGAGTCCCTGCCGCTCTAGGGCCTCGACGATGGTATCCGCGACGGAGACGTCCTGGGAGGCATAGCTGATGAAAACAGGCTGATCGGGCACGTGCACGGGCTCGTCAGTCGACGGGTCGCTTCCTGCCGACTCGGGCGCTTCTCCCGACATGCCCTGCCCCCGAAGGATCTTGCTGTTGCCGACAGGATGCTCCCGAGGTCATCTAGCCCGCAACTTGCGACCTGTCATTTGCGTTTTGCGGCTCGGCGATATTTCGTCGAAACGGCAGTCGGGAATGGCCGCTTACTGGCAGACATTCCAATAAGCGGTACTACCGCTTTTGGCCGCCAGCTGCCGGATTGGCCTCGTACTTCCGGTCCTGACCCGGAGCTGCCCGTCGCGAGCGTCCGCTCCTGGGTCGGTTGATTGCCATGAAGGGTTCTCGCCGCCGAGATCGCCCTTAAACGGCCTAATCAGCGGCTTTCCCTTTGCCTAGCACGGTGACCATCATCCAAATGAACAGTGCTGCCGTAATGCCGTATGGAAGACGTCGCAGCCACCAGTTCGTCACGATCAGCTGATCCACTAGAGGGATGGATAGACCTTGACTCTGGAGCTTGAGTTGTATCGGAATTTGAATCGTTACCGAAGAGATCCAGAGCACCATTTGAAGCGCAATCACCAACCATACCGACCATATGGGTATGGACGCCGGCCGAAACCACAGCATGAGAATCGAAAACACCGTACCGAGAGCTGCGGGAACGACCAGGAGCGCGAGAACGCGTGGCGTGATGAACTTGTGGAATGCCTGAAATTCTGTTGGTCCTATGAGGTGCCAACTGCTGTAGTTGACAAAACCTTCGATGAGAGCCGCGCCAGTCGTATAAAAGACCAAGGCGAAGGCGATCATGAAAACAATTGATCCCTTCATGGTCTCCCCTTCGAAAACAAGCAACAGTGCGGGACTTTCTACACTTCCTCGCACCTAAGCGCCAATCGGTGCAACTGCGTGCCTTTCACGATGTTGCGACGCGATCCGGACGCCAGTTGGGTAGAACCGTTGCTATTGACGCCGTGCGGCCACTTGTGAATGACCGCTTCCGGGAAGCGTCCGCTGGTCATCAAATTTGCGCGGATCTTCCGCGCGCTACTTCAGCTCCAGCACTACTGGCCCTGAAATCGGATCGCTGACACCGAGGCCGCCGCCCAAGTCTTCAAGCGTATGGCGGAACGAATCAAGCGTGGCGATCATGTTCGGGCGCGCTTTGGCAAGTGAATCCATGTCGGTCCATTCGCCAATAATGCAATAGGTTCCGTCGGCGGCCTTGATCATGTTCACTCGTCTGAGCCCCGGCCAATCGGTCGCAACTTTCTTGTGGGCATCGAGGAATTCTTGGTCGCGCCCGGGCTTTACCCGGAAGCGCACCGCATTGAAGGCGGTCATGAGGCTTTCTCCCGTCGTGGGCACGCTAATACGAGAGATGGCGCGAGACGCATGAGCTAAGGAGGCGGACTCCATTCCTTAATAGCTCGCTTCGACTTTTGCCGGAACTCCGCTGTGTCCTGATGGCCGTTAACCTCACAGCATGCTGCACGGCCACTTCGATGAGTTCGTTTTCACTGCCGGCGGAGCCGGCGACCGTACATTTGCACTGAGACGGCATTTTCCTGCAATCAACATACTTCCTAGCCATTGCTGCCTCCTGAAAGT
>Ga0302324_100023862_pt1 | contig 11813 bp, 12 predicted proteins | sample Palsa_T0_1_FD_201949 | JGI IMG/M metagenome (GOLD analysis project Ga0302324, IMG submission 201949) | Peat permafrost microbial communities from Stordalen Mire near Abisko, Sweden - Palsa_T0_1 | ecosystem: Environmental > Terrestrial > Soil > Palsa > Peat permafrost | place: Sweden: Abisko... | reverse complement strand
TCTGCAGGGCGCAACGCACCACGACGGTCCTTTTGAGATAATTTCCGCTTATCGTTCGCCACAAACGAACGCTGCGCTGCGACGCCAGTCGAGCGCCGTGGCTGAACACAGCCTGCACATGGAAGGGCGCGCGATCGACATACGGTTACGAGGATTCCCGACGATTAAGCTACGGGACGCCGCCATCGCGCTACATCGCGGTGGGGTTGGCTTCTACGCCGCGCCCGACTTCGTGCACGTGGACACCGGCCGCGTGCGGGTTTGGTGACTGGCTCGATATTCTTATACACGGCGAGCCGCCGTTCGCCAGCGGGCCGCATCTGTCGGTCGGCATAACGGGGGTGTCATTGATCCCAGCACGATGTGCCCGGATAATGGCTCGGGGTGCGAACGCAAAGTGACAGGCTATGAGCTACATCGGCTGGGCAGTTCTCGGCATGGCAGGTTATTCGGTGGTGACTCTCCTCGTGAAGTTAGCCACGCGCAGCGGACAGTTCTCAAGCTATCTCGTTTTAGCCGTCGCGAGCCTCGTGGTCGTGACAACCGCGGTGAGTATTGTGATCTTGCGCGGCGATGCGCGGGCTCTGCATCCACGCGATTTTGCGAGTCCGAGCGCCTTTTGGGCCTATGGCACGGGCATCGCATTAGCCATTGCGGTAACCGCGCTGTTTCGGGCGCTGTCGCTCGGACCTGCGAGTATCGTGGTGCCGATTTACGGAATGTTCATTGTGGGTGGCGCGGTCCTTGGAATGCTTTTTCTCGCCGAGCCTGCGAATCCGCGCAAGCTCTTGGGGATCGGTTTGGCGGTCGTGAGCATTTTTCTGATCGCCACGAGCGTCAAGCCGCGCTAGCGGTGGTCAGCGCATGCGCACCCCGAAATTCGGCCGCTCGGTCTTATGCTCGACCGAACGTTGCGGTAAGTAAATTCCCATAGGCCGCCGGATCGGTGAGAGCAACGAAAACGAGTCCCGTCAGCGCTCCACCAATGTGCGCGTCGTGATTGATTTTGCCGCGTGACTGCCGAGCGGAGTAATAGCTATATGCAAGATAGCCGAGAGCGAAGAGTGGCGCCGGTATTGGCACTGGGATGGGAATTATAAAGAGTCGTTGATTCGGAAAGTACACGATGGACGCAAACAGGACGGCGAGGATCGCCCCGGATGCACCGAGGGTGCTGTAGTTCGGATCGGCGCGATGTTTGAAGTAGGTGCCCAGATTACCGAGAACCAATCCGGCGAAGTAAAGGGCGAGAAAGCTTGCCGTGCCAATATAGCGCTCGAGAGCAAATGCGAATGAGTAAAACGTGATCGCGTTGAAGATCAGGTGGCCGAGATCAGCGTGCACGAAACCGGAAGTGATGAGCGTTGCGTATTCGTGCCGCCGCAGGAACCAGTAGGGCCGAAAGACTGCACGACCTATCAGTTGTGGCGCGGCGTAAAGTCCGATCAAACTCACGGCACAGGTGAGTGTCAAAATGATGGGCGCACCGCCCGGGTATCCCCTCAACATGACCTGGAAACTCCGCTAATGCTCGCCCCGCGCATGCAGCTCCTCACGGCCACGTTGACGCAGAAGAGCTTCCTCGCGCGCATCGTCGATCGCCGTCAGCACGCGGTCGAGATCGGCCGAGGTTTCGTTGCGGACGAAATTGCCCGTAAGCTTGCTGTCCGCTCGCAGCTCGCCTCTTTCAAACAAAGCCCAGATCTCCTGTGCGAATTGTGTGTCGAGCAGCTCGGGAGCAAACTGACCCAGCGTGTTTCTGATGTTGTTGACGTCGCGTTCCAGCAGGAGCTGTGCGCTGTTGTTGCCGGTCGCGTTCACCGCTTGCGGCAGATCAATAATAACAGGTCCGTCGGGACCCACGAGTACGTTGAATGCCGACAGATCGCCGTGGATGATCCCGACTGACAGCATCCGCACCACTTGCCGGACCAGGAACTCATGGTATTCACGCGCCTGCTCTGCGGTAAGTTCCACTTCATCCAGGCGCGGTGCCGAACGTCCCTCGGCATCGGTTATGAGCTCCATGACTAGAACGCCGGTAAAGTATCCGTACGGGCGTGGCACCCGCACGCCGGCTTCGGCGAGCTGATACAGGGCGTTCACTTCAGTGTTCTTCCAAGAGTTCTCCTCTTCCTTGCGCCCGTAGCGCGTCTTCTTGCCGATGGCGCGTGCCTGTCGGCTGCCGCGAACCTTGCGTCCCTCCTGATATTGCGAGCGCTGTTGAAAGCTGCGTTGCGCCATGTCTCGATAGACCTTCGCGCAGCGCTGCTCTAACCCGCACCGAACAATATAAACCGTCGCCTCTTTACCGCTCTTGAGCGAGCGAATCACCTCATCGATCACGCCGTCATCGATCAACGGCTGCAGCGCTTTGGGTATCTTCATGCGTTACGGAGGGACATCTTTATCCTGATCCTACTGTTTGGCTGGAGGCGCATTGTAGGGAGGATAGGGCGGCGTCACATGACTATCGGGGTGACAGCGGGTTTTGCAATGAATTTGACCGAAATATCGGCCTTTTCCGCACATAATCCCGGGCTTGGCCGCGCGAATGGCGGATTGAGTGACCCGTACCGCAGGCTGCTCGCCGCCTTCGCGTGGTCCTGAAGCGGCGAAAATGGCGCCTGCAGCAGCGGGTGTTACCCGAAGTAGGGATGCTAAAGTTGTGGCGCAAAGAGCTGCGGTCCGCCGGCTCGGGAAATGCAATGGCTGTCAAATCGACGATCTTCAAAGCGCAGCTGCAGGTCAACGATATGGACCGCAAGTACTATGCGGCGCATGCCCTCACCATGGCGCGGCATCCGTCCGAGACCGACGCGCGCCTGATGGTGCGGCTGCTCGCATTCGCGCTGCACGCGGCTGAAGCGCTTGAGTTCGCGGGCGGCTTGGTCTGCGACGAGCCAGACTTATGGCGCAAGGATCTGACAGGTTCAATCGATCTTTGGATCTGCGTCGGTCAGCCCGATGAGCAGCAGATCCGGCGCGCCTGCGGCCGCGCGCGCGAGGTTGTGGTGTATACCTACAGCGGCCGGAGTGCCGAGGTCTGGTGGCTGAAGGTCAGTGCAACTCTTTCGCGATCGAAGAACCTCACCGTAGTGGATGTCGCCGAGGCGGGTACCGAAGGGCTCGCCGCGTTAGCGCAGCACGGGATGCAGATCCAGTGCTTCATCCAGGACCGGGAAGTGCAGATGATGACGGAGCATGCGACTGTGCCGATCGCGTTGATCGCGAGAATGAGCGCCCGTTAGGGGTCGAGCAGCTTGCCGTCGGTCTGGTGCGAGCGCCCGCGAAATTGCACAATCTGCTCCTGCCTTTGATTCACTATGGCGATGTCGTAGAGCCCACTGCGCCGCGAACGCCAAAGCTCTTTCGCAACGGCAGTCAGTTCATCGCCATGCCGGGCGGGCAGCAGAAATTCAATTGTGACGCCAGCCGCAACCGTCACGGCGTTGTACGCGTTGCAGGCGAACGCAAACGCGCTGTCCGCCAGCGAAAATAGCGCGCCGCCGTGGCAGGAGCCGTGGCCATTTAGCATATCGGCGCGCACCGGCATCAATACCGTGGCGCGGCCCGGGGCGATTTGCAGGATCTTCATTCCCAGGCTGCGCGACATCGGGTCATGTTCGAAGAGGTGGTCGGCGCAGCGTTGCGCCAATTCCTGCGCCAATTGGGCCTTCAAGTCGAGCAGCGGATCGTTCATGGACCTACTCACTGTTTGCGTTTGTCGATGACGTGGCGTGCCTTGCCCGTCGAGCGCGCAAGAGAGCCGCAGGCTCCCGCTTTGATGTTTACGCTGATGCCAATGTAGGACTTGACGAGGCGGGCCAGGTGCGCTGCGGCCGAATCGGTTGCGCTCGGCTCGACACCCGGATGAGTCTCGACGTGGACAATCACGGAATCAAGATTTCCCGTACGCTCGATTTCCAGCACGTAATGCGCTGCAAAAACGGCAGTCTGCAGAATGAGATTTTCGAACTGACTCGGGAACACGTTTACGCCGCGAATGATGAGCATGTCGTCCGCACGGCCGACAATTTTCTGCATACGGCGCATCGAGCGGGCGGTCGGCGGCAGTAGGCGGGTGAGATCGCCGGTTCGGTACCGAATGAGCGGCAATGCTTCCTTTGTAAGTGAAGTGAGTACAAGTTCTCCGATCTCGCCGTCGGGCAGCACGGCTCCACTTTGGGTGTTGATGACTTCGGGATAGAAATGATCCTCCCAGATCACCGGGCCGTCCTTACTCTCAATGCACTCGCTCGCGACTCCGGGCCCCATGACTTCGGACAGGCCGTAGATATCGAGCGCGTCAATCGCCATTTCGGACTCGATTTGCGTGCGCATGCCCTCGCTCCAGGGTTCGGCTCCCAAGATTCCGATGCGCAGCGAGGTAGCGCGGGCATTGAGACCCTGGCGGCGGAATTCCTCCGCGATCACGAGCAGGTATGACGGCGTGACCATGATGACGCCGGGCTCGAAGTCGCGAATGAGCTGTACCTGCTTCTCGGTCTGGCCGCCGGAGACGGGGACGACCGTGCAGCCGAGTCGTTCAGCACCGTAGTGCGCTCCGAGGCCGCCGGTGAACAATCCGTAGCCGTAGGCGATATGTACGATGTCGCCCGCGCGGCCGCCTGCGGCGCGAATCGAGCGGGCGACGAGCGATGCCCAGGTGTCGATGTCACGCGCGGTATAGCCAACTACGGTCGGCTTGCCGGTAGTGCCGCTCGAGGCGTGAACTCTCGCGATTTTCTCACGTGGAACGGCGAGAAGCCCGAACGGATAGTGATCCCGCAAGTCCCCTTTAGCCGTGAACGGAAATTGCGAAAGATCCGCAAGCGCGCGTACGTCATCGGGATGTGCCCCTGCCGCGTCGCAGCGCTGGCGGTAAGGGGCGACGTTGTCATAGGTGTGCCGCAGCGATAATTTGAGTCTTGAGAGCTGCAGTGCAGCGAGCTCATCTTGACTTGCGGTCTCGATGGGCTCCAGTACTAAGTGCCTGGGGATCTTGGTCGTCACGATTGGCCCAAGGCGGCTGCATCAATCAGGTTTGAACGCCGTCGGTGCACGCGGGTCGATTTATTTCTTATCGAGATACGCGCGCCACGGAACCCAATAGTACTTGGACCATCCTTCCGAGACGCCCGAGAAATCAGAGTCTGCGACATTGACGTGCGTGAGCTCAATGCGACCGCCGCGTCCTTCAGGCCAAAATGAAAGTACCAGGGTTGAGTCAAGATCGTGCTTGGCGAAGTTCGTCGAACGCCACGATTGCACAATCAGGCGATTAGGTACGACTTGCAGGATCGTGCCCGAAAGCGCGCCGGCGAAGGCCTCGAAAGCCGCGCCGGGTTTTGCAGCGATCTTGACCGGCGCGCCGGTAAAAGCCGCATGCTGCTTGGGGTCCAGATACATCCCATACAACCGGGCGGCCGAAGCCGGGAGTGTGACTGCCAGAGTGACTGTGCGCGGCATAACCTGTCTCCTGCGCCACTCGACATGGCGGCTCGAGCACCGTCGGGGCTGCGCAAGCTTAACGCGGATCGGGCGAGGCAGTGAGCGTTGCGCAGAGGAAGTCTCGCTCCTCAACCGCCGGTGCCAAAGCCCGGATAAAGAGTCATGCCGCCGTCGATGAAAAGCGTGGTACCGGTTACATAGTCGGCCGCGTCGGAGGCAAGCCACACGGCCGCTTGCGCGACGTCATCCGGTTCGCCGATGCGTTTGTAAGGCACGAGCGTCATGAGGTCTGCGTAGGCCGCAGTCGTGCTCCAGACGGCTGTATTGATCGCCGTGCGGACAGCGCCGGGCGCGATGCTGTTGACACGAATGCGGGATGGGGCGAGTTCCTGCGCGATGCTTTTATTAGGAGCATCACACCGCCCTTGGATGCGGCGTAGTTGGCGTGGCCTGCCCAGGGGATTTGCTGGTGCACGGAGCTCGTGCAGATGATCTTGCCGGCTGCGACCGAGATGGGCTGCACGACACCGCGGCGCTTAAACTCGCGCGCGGCGGCGCGGGTGCACAGAAACTGGCCGGTGAGATTTACATTGATGACGGTGTTCCACTGCTCAAGCGTCATCTGATCAAAAAGGCGCATCGCGCTGCAGGCCGGCGTTGCTGACGAGCACATGCAGCGTCTTGAAATGACCAATGGCGGTTGCGAACATCCTTTCGACCTGGTCTTCCTTGCTGACATCCGCTTGTATCGCGAGCGCGCGGCGCCCGTAGCTCTCGATTTCGTGTGCAACATCCTCAGCGGCCTGCGCGTCAGTGACGTAATTGACGACGACATCGGCGCCGGCTCGCGCAAGGCTTAACGCGACCGCCTTGCCGATGCCCGAGTTGGCGCCGGTTACGAGGGCAGGCTGACCGACAAGGACCGTCGGATAGGCGACATGCGGCACGCGGGAGCTATCCGGTTGCGCGGGGGCTGCGGGGTCTTTGGAGTCGGGAGTGGTCATTGGAGAGCTTCCGGCACGAAAGGCTGATCGCCCGAGGATATCAGGCGACGCTGCAGGGTGGTTCGAGGCGAAATGAACGCGCAAGCCCGAATAGCGGGCCGCAATACGTGGCAAGCTCGCCCGGCCCGTATCGCCGCGCGCGGTGTTGACCGCGGCTCGCCAGCCCGGCAGCATCGCTGCGCGCGTAACGCTCGAGGGAGAATAGTGACGGATCAGATGGATTGGGCTGCAGTTCTGCGCTGCCCGCGATGCATGCGCGGCGCTCTGTCCTTGCAGCGCGCGGGTTGGATCTGCGCGGATTGCAGTGCCGGCTATCCTGTGTTGGGGGAGATTCCGTGGCTCTTCGCCGAACCGCAGAGCATGCTTTCCCAATGGCGCGGGCGCTTGCAGCTGCTGCTGCAGTCACTCGAGCGCGAAGCGCGGATTTTGCGTACCGAACTTGCCGCAAGTGCGCTCGGCGCGCGCACGCGCGCGCGGCTTGAAGCGCTTGCCGCTGCGCATGAAGAGCACGCCAAGCACCTCACGCAGTTATTGGCGCCGCTCGGACTGGCTGCGACTGCTACGGGCTACGAGACCCACCTCGCCTTGCGGACGCGCTTGCCGAGCGATCAGGGCCTGACAAACTATTATGTGAACGTGCATCGCGACTGGGCTTGGGGCCAGGCGGAAAACGAGGCCTCGCTCGAGCTTATTCGCCTCGCCGCTGCGAGCCACGAAGACTGGGGTCGGACCCTCGTCCTCGGCGCAGGCGCAGGGCGGCTCGCTTACGACGTGCACATGCAGTGCGCGCCGCGGCTCACGGTGGCGCTGGATTTCAATCCCCTGCTCCTATTTGTGGCGCGCGACGTCACAGGCGGCGCGACGCTGCCGATGTACGAATTCCCGATCGCGCCACGGCGCCTCGCGGATCATGCGGTGTTGCGCAGCCTTTGCGCGCCGCAGCCGGTGCGCGCGGGATTTCACCTCGTGGCCGCAGATGCGCTGCGCCCTCCATTTGCCGCGGAGGCTTTCGACACGGTCGTGACGCCGTGGCTGATCGACATCGTCAACATCGATTTCCCACGCTTGGCCGCGCGCGTCAATGCGCTCCTGCGGCCGGGCGGCGCGTGGATCAATTTTGGGTCACTGGCGTTCGCGGAAGGCGAGCGCGCCCTGCGGCTGTCATTCGAGGAAACAGTCGAGGTCGTCACACAGACGGGGTTCAGCGATCCTACGATTGTCGAGCGTAGCATTCCCTATATGGCCTCGCCCGCGAGCCGCCATGCGCGTCTTGAGACCGTTGTCGCGTGGTGCGCCCGCAAACAAGGCGCGCCGGCCGTGATGCCCGAAGTGGACGTGCTGCCCGAATGGCTGGTGACGAGCGACCGGCCCGTTCCGCAACTGGAAGCTTTCAAGGTGCAGGCGGCGGCGACGCGCATTCATGCTTTTCTGATGGCGCTCATTGACGGACGGCGCAGCGTTCGGGACATGGCGCGAATGCTCGTCGAACAGCGCCTCATAGCCCCAGAGGATGCAGAGCCTGCCGTGCGCAAGTTTCTGACACGTATGTACGAGGACAGCCGCAGAGCGGGCCGGTGAGCGCTCACGAGAACACGACGAGTGTGAGATTATGAGAGCGAGCATCCCTGCGAGCTTCTAGAATCCTATGACTCAGTTTCGCGCCAGCTCACCGCGCGGCCTCGGCGAGCTGCTCGCTCGCGAGCTTGAGTCGTTCGGCGCAACCGAGGTACGCGAACAGTCGCAAAGCGTCGGCTTTTGCGGCACGCTCGAGACCGCTTACCGCGCCTGTCTGTGGTCGCGCACCGCCAATCGGGTGTTTCTTGAGCTTGCACAGTTCCAGGCGCCCGACACAGAGGCGTTCTACGCCGCATCGCGAGCTATCGACTGGGCGGTTCATATCGCGCCGGGGGCGACTCTGGCGTGCGACTTTACCGGGCAGCACCCGACTCTCACTCACAGCCATTTCGCCGCGTTGAAATTAAAGGATGCGATCTGCGATGAGCTTCGCGCGAGCTGCGGCTTTCGCCCTGACATTGCGCTTGAGCGACCGAGCGTGCGCGTGCACGCTCATGCGCACGGCACGACAATCACACTGGCACTCGATCTTTCCGGGGAAAGCCTGCACCGACGCGGCTATCGGGCCGAGGCAGGCGAAGCTCCACTCAAGGAGAACGTGGCCGCGGGCATTCTTCTACGTTCCGGCTGGGCGCACCTCGCCGCCTCGGGTGCTGACTTTCTAGACCCCCTGTGCGGCTCGGGCACGATCGTGATCGAAGCGGCGATGATCGCGGCGGACATGGCGCCCGGAATGGGCCGGGAGTACTTTGGTTTTCTGGGTTGGCGTGAACATGATCCTGGCCTTTGGCAACGCTTGCGGGAGGAGGCGCGATTGCGCAGTCGCGCACATGAGCCCGCATCACGCGTGATTCGCGGCCAGGATCGAGCTGCGGCCGCCGTGTACAACGCGGCCGCGAATGCCGGACGCGCCGGTGTCGCAGAGCTGACGCAGTTTTCGCAAGGTACGCTGCAAGAGGCCAAGCCGCCTGATCGTGGACGGTCGGCCGCGACGGGCCTTGTGTGCACGAACCCGCCCTATGGTGTGCGCCTTGAGGACCAGCAGGCAGCGCGGGTCGTGCATCGCGAACTCGGGCAGGCTCTGCGCGAGCGTTTCTTGGGGTGGCAGGCGGCGGTGCTGACGGCGCCAGAACTGGGGCTGGAATTGGGGATCCGTGCGCATCGCACGCACGTCATCTGGAACGGGGCAATTGAGTGCCGCCTGCTGCGCTTGAACATCGATGCGGCCAGCATCGCGGCGGGTACACGGCGCGGCTCGGGTGCAGAGCTCGACACGAGCCTGCGCGACTCTGCCGGCGCCAAAATGTTCGCCAATCGCCTGGCGAAAAATCTGAAACGGCTGCGGGTCTGGGCGCGACGAGGCGACGTCTTCTGTTATCGGCTCTACGATGCCGACATGCCCGAATACTCCCTCGCGATTGATCTGTATCAGACTTTATCGGATGGCGTGACCTTCCTCTACGTGCAGGAATATGCCGCTCCGATGACGGTGGACCCGCAGGCGGCGCGGCGCCGGCGAGCCGAGGCGCTGTCGGTGCTGCCTGATGTCTGCGGCGTGCCCGCCGAGCGCATACGGGTTCGGCTGCGTCGCAAGACGGCGCGCGGCGAACAGTACCGCAAGCTCGATGAGCAGGCGACGTTCTATGTAATCGAGGAGGGCGGCCTCAAATTCGAGGTCAATTTCGATGATTATCTCGATACCGGCCTTTTTCTCGACCACCGCCTGACACGTGCACGCTTGCGCGACGCGGCCGCGGGCAAGCGCTTCTTGAACCTGTTTGCCTATACGGGCGCTGCGACCGTGTACGCGGCCGCTGCGCGCGCGCGCTCAAGCACATCCGTCGACCTGTCGAACACATATCTTGATTGGGCTGGCCGCAATCTTAGATTGAACGGCTTTGCAGGTCCCGAACACGTGCTCGTGCGGGCGGACTGTCGTGAATGGCTTGCATCGGCGGCGCACCGACACGAGCGCTTTGATCTTGTGTTCCTTGATCCGCCGACGTTTTCAAATTCCAAACGCATGGACACCGTGCTCGACATCCGACGCGATCACGCCTCTCTCGCGGATGCTTGCCGTGCGATTCTGGCGCCCGGAGGCCTGCTGGTCTTCTCCACCAACGCGCAGCGTTTCAAGCTCGACGAGGCGCTGCGTGAACACTTCGTCATACGCGACATATCGGCCGAAACGCTGCCAGTCGATTTCGAGCGCAATCCTAAGATCCATCATTGCTTCGAGATGCGCACCTCATGAGTGCACTGCCAGTGTCGCCACTGTCAGCCTGCCTTGGGCTGTTGGCAGCGTGGGGAATCATTGGTGTGGCGGGTCTCGTGAGGCCGATGAGCGTTAGACTTTCCGGGCGCTTACTTTTTCTCGCGGGCGCCGTATGTGGTCTCGCGCTCGCCCTCGTCAGTCTGTGGGCGCTCGAGCTACCCCCGGAACAGCTGGTATTGCCGATCGGGCTACCGGATTTACCCTTCCATCTGCGACTCGATGCCCTGTCGGCCGTGTTCTTGCTGCTTCTCGGCGCAGCGTCGGTTGGGATATCGGTATTCGGGGCGGGCTACTTCCGCGCCGGAGAGGGCACGGCGCCGGGACTCTTGTGCCTGCAATTCCACCTATTTCTGGCAAGCATGGGCATGGTGTTACTCGCTGACGATGCCTACGCGTTTATGTTCGCCTGGGAAGTGATGGCGCTGTCGTCGTACTTTCTCGTCACCACTCAACATCGTATCGCCGAGATCAGGCGCGCGGGTTTTCTGTACCTGCTCATCGCGCATATGGGAGCGCTGGCGATACTTTTATGCTTCGGGGTCCTGCATGGCGGACACTGGGAGTTCACGTTCGCGGCCATGCGGGCGGGTCATCTGACGCCGCTGTGGGCAACGATCGCCTTTCTCCTCGCATTTGCCGGCTTCGGTGCGAAGGCTGGACTTGTGCCCCTGCACGTCTGGTTACCCGAGGCCCACCCCGCGGCACCGTCACCGGTGTCAGCCCTCATGAGTGGTGTGATGCTGAAGGTCGCGGTGTATGGCCTGCTGCGTGTGTGCTTTGACCTGCTCGGCAGGCCGTTGTGGTGGTGGGGACTGATCGTCCTTGCAGTGGGTCTCTTCAGCGCCGTGTACGGTGTGGTATTTGCCGCAGTACAAACCGAAATGAAGCGGCTCCTCGCGTACTCCTCGATCGAAAACATCGGCATCGTTTGCGCCGGCGCCGGACTCGCCATGGTGTTTGCGGGGCTTGGCATGGCGCCGCTGGCCGCGCTCGCCCTGATCGCGACGCTTTATCATTGTCTGAATCACGCATTCATGAAAGGGCTGCTGTTTCTCGGTACCGGCGCGGTGCTGCACGCCACCGGCGAGCGCAATCTCGGCAAGCTCGGAGGGCTCATGCGTTACATGCCCTGGACCGCGTGGCTCACGCTCATCGGAGCGCTGGCAATCTCGAGCCTGCCGCCCTTGAACGGTTTTGTTTCCGAGTGGCTTCTCCTGCAGGCATTTTTGTTTACCGACCAGATCCCGCGTGCCTTCATCAATATGCTGCTGCCGTTGGGCGCGGCCGTGATTGCTCTGAGTGCGGCGCTGGCGGCGTACGTGATGGTGAAGTTCTACGGCGTGATCTTCCTCGGTGCACCGCGGGAGATCTCGCTCATGGAGGCTCGCGACTGCGGCATGCTCGAGCGGCTCGGACTCATCTGGTTGGCCGCCGGCTGTGTTCTCTTGGGCCTTGCGCCGGTTCAGGTACTCGCGCGCCTGAATGCCGTGTCAACTTTGCTCGTC
>Ga0302324_100023856_pt1 | contig 11814 bp, 10 predicted proteins | sample Palsa_T0_1_FD_201949 | JGI IMG/M metagenome (GOLD analysis project Ga0302324, IMG submission 201949) | Peat permafrost microbial communities from Stordalen Mire near Abisko, Sweden - Palsa_T0_1 | ecosystem: Environmental > Terrestrial > Soil > Palsa > Peat permafrost | place: Sweden: Abisko... | reverse complement strand
GCCTCGCGCTACGCAAGCGCTTTTGCCGTTCGTTCAATTTGGAGCTGCAGGCGGCGGCGACCGACAACGGCATCGTGCTCTCGCTCACCGATCAGCACGCGTTTCCGCTCGAGATCATCTTCGAGTACGTCAAGTCGGCAAGTGTCGAATACGTGCTCACGCAGGCGATGTTGCCGGCACCGATGTTCGCGGCGCGTTGGCGTTGGAACGCGATGCGGGCGCTTGCGATTTTGCGCATGCGCGGGGGCCGCAAAGTGCCGCCGCAATTGCTGCGGATGCGTGCCGACGATTTAATCGCGGCGCTCTTTCCGGATCAGGCGGCGTGCCCAGAGAATCTCACCGGACCGATTCGTATTCCCGACCACGTGCTGGTGCGCGAAACGATCGACAACTGCTTGCACGAAGCGATGGATCTCGACGGGCTGATCGGGATACTGCAGAGCCTCGAAGCCGGCGACATCCGCACGGTCACGATCGACACGCCGGAGCCGTCGCCGTTCTGTCATGAGATTTTGAACGCGAATCCGTACGCGTTTCTGGATGATGCTCCGCTGGAAGAACGGCGTGCGCGCGCGGTGCAGTTGCGACGGACGGTTCGCAGCGATGTCGATGGTGCCGGCATTTTGAGCGCCGACGCAATTGCCGAGGTTGCGGCCGAGTCGTGGCCCGTCGTGCGCGATGCCGACGAATTGCACGACGCGCTCGCGACGCTCGTGGTGCTGCCCACGGTTCCGCAGTGGGCCGGATGGTACGAAGAACTCGTCGTGCAGCGCCGCGCGACAACGCTGCGTTCTGTGGCCGGCGCGTTCTGGACCAGTGCGGAACGATTGGACCTTGCGCGAGCCGCCTATCCCGATGCGCGCCTCGAGCCGCCGATCGATGCGGTCGCGCACGGCGACGTGCCGGAGACACACGACGCCGCCGTGGCCGAGATCCTTCGCGGATGGCTCGAGTCGACCGGACCGGCAACGAATCTTGAGCTCGCCGAACGGTTCGGCATCGACGTGCCCACGATCGACGCCGCGCTTCTCCGGCTCGAAACCCAAGGCCAGCTCTTACGCGGGCGCTTCCGCGGCGGAGATGTGGAGGAGTGGTGTAACCGCCGCGTCCTCGCGCGGATCCATCGCCGCACGCTCGGCGCGCTGCGGCGCGAGATCGAGCCCGTCTCTTCCCTTGAATACATGCGTTTCTTGCATCGCTGGCAGCACGTCGCGCCCGGTTCGCGTCTGCACGGCGTCGATGGAACGCTGCAAATCGTTCGGCAGCTCGAAGGCTACGAGATTCCCGCGGCGGCGTGGGAAGCGCAGATTCTGCCGTCGCGCATCGCCGGCTACCGGCGCGAGTATCTGGACCAGTTGTGCTATTCCGGCGAAGTGATGTGGGGACGACTCTCCGCGCATCCCGCGCTCGAGCTGAACGATGAATCGACCCGTCGCGTGCGTCCGACGAAGCTTGCTCCGGTGTCGCTCTTTACCCGTGATGACGCGGAAGCACTGATCGTGCGCGACGAGTACAAGACCTCGGGTCTTTCGCACGCGGCCTGCGATGTGCTCGATGAGATTCGGCGCCGCGGTGCACCGTTCTTCATCGATATCGTTCGCGGCTCGAAGCGGCTCGCGAGCGAAGTCGAGGATGCGCTCTGGCAATTGGTCGCGGCCGGTCTCGTCACGGCGGATGGATTCGATGCGCTGCGTTCGCTGATCGACGCGAAGCGGCGTCTGGGTGAAAAGGGGCTGCGCGCTCGGCCGAGATCGTCGAGCGGACGCTGGACGTTGCTCGACTCGGTGGCCGAAGCGATTGACGCGGAGTGGTTCGCGCGACGGCTTCTGGACCGCTGGGGCGTGCTGTTCCGCGACGTCGTCACGCGCGAAACGCTCGCGCCGCGATGGCGTGACATTCTCGTCGCGCTGCGCCGGATGGAGGCACGCGGTGAGATTCGCGGCGGCCGCTTCGTCAACGGATTTGTGGGCGAACAATTCGCGTTGCCGGAGGCCATCGACGCGCTTCGTGCATCGCGCCGGAGCGGCGACGATACGGCGTTGACCGAAGTGGGCGCGTACGACCCGCTGCATCTCACCGGCATCGTTCTTCCCGGCACGCGCAGCGCCGAAATTGTTGCGTAGCCGGCGCCCCTTCGAGGCTCGCACCTCAGGGTGACAGCTCAGAGACCGGTGATCGTTTCGTGCTATACTAAGCCGTGAATGTAACCAAGCGGATAGCGATTATCTTTGCTGGTCTGATAGTCGTCGTCGCCCTCGTGCTTGCCGGCTTGCTCGTCTTCGGGACAGCACCTCCGCCACGCGAGCTGACTTCGGTAAGCGATCCGATGCGTCATATCGATTTTTCCGACTTGCCGGCGCTTCAACAGTTCATCGCTCGCGACGGACAAGTTCTGCATTATCGACTTTATCCTGGCTCGGCAGATACGGTCGTCGTGCTGATTCACGGTTCTTCCGGCGAAAGCAGCGGCATGCACGCCTTGGCGAAGACGTTGCATGCGAACGGCGAGACGGTTTACGTTCCCGACCTGCGCGGTCACGGCCATGATGGGCGCCCCGGCGATATCGATTACATTGGGCAGCTCGACGACGATCTCGCCGATTTTGTAGCCGTCATCCGCCGCGCGCATCCCGCCGGCGGTATCGCGCTCGTCGGGCACTCTTCCGGCGGTGGTTACGTGCTTCGCGTCGCAGAGGGTCCGGATGCGAAGCTCTTCAGCCGTTTTATCATCATTTCACCCGCCCTAGCGATTGGAACGCCGACGTATCGTCCGCACGTTGGAGGATGGGCAAGTCCATTCGTCGGCCGCATCATCGCGCTGCGGATTCTCAACCGGCTCGGTGTGCGTTGGTTCAATGGTTTGCCAATCGTGGCGTTTGCCGTCGATCAACACGCCTCAGTACCGCTGGATTCCACGTACTCATATCGGATGTTAGCGAATTTCAGCGCTCCGCAAGATTCGATTACACGGCTTTCTTCGGTACCGAAACCGCTCGCGGTGCTGGTCGGCAACAACGACGAACTCTTTTACGCCGACCGTTTCGCGCCGCTCTTCGGGAACCAGCGCCCCGACGTGCCGGTTATCGTGGTTCCCGGTGTTAACCATATGGGAATGGTTACCGCGCCGCTCGCGCTTGAGATGGTCGCCAAAATCGTCGCGAAACAGCCCTCGACCGCGACGGGCGTCTACGCAGACCAGCCGATAGCGGCGCCCGGGAGCCTCGCTATTCTCACGCATACGCCATGGTGGGTGTTCGTCGTACTCGCGGTGCTCTTGGTCACGGGCGTTCAAGCGCTTCGGCCTCGCGTCGTCGCCGTTTGGCGTCTCTTTATCGTCCCAGCAATTTTCATTGCCTGGGGCGTGCTCGGTGTCGTGCAACGCTCGGCCGCGGTACCCGTTCTGGCGCTGGATTGGATTGCAGCCGTTGCCCTCGGTGCTCTCATCGGATGGATGACGACGCGCCTCGACGGACTTGTTTTTGACGCGGGTGCGGGATCCGTTCTCATGCCGGGAACGGCGATGCCGCTCGCGCGGAACCTCACGATCTTCCTCGCCCGATATGGCATCGCCGTCGCCGCAGCACTCGCCGCGACCACGGCCATTCGCGCCAACATCGTGGTATGGGACGTCGCGGTCTCGGGACTAGCAACCGGCTATTTCGCCGGATGGCTCGGTCGCTTCGTTTCGAGGGTTCCCAGCAAAAACTAACGATTCTCACAGGTTTGCTGCCGATGACTCCTTTGTGCGCCCCGTGCGCATACGATAAGGAGCCTTCGATGAATATCTCCGGGATATCCGGGACAAGCTCGTCCGCGTATTTTGCAAGCGTCGCGAATACCGCACAATCGACGACGGCATTGCCCGCGTCGCTGACGAGTCTGAACCTCACACAAGCTCAACAGCAGCAGATCAGCCAGATCCTACAGAATGCGCAAAGCAGTTCGGTTTCGCCATCGCAACTCAAGAGCGAAATCGAATCGGTTCTCACCCCTTCGCAACTCGCGCAGTTGAAATCAGAACACCACGGTCATCACCATCACGCGAAATCGGGCGGGCAGTCGAACGCATCGAGTTCGTCGAGCGACGAAGACGCGTTCGGCGTGACGATACCGACGACGACGTCATCGCCGGCGACGCAGTCAATTGGCGACGCAGCCGCGTCGTTCTGGGCGCAGTCTCAGCTCGCCGACTAATCCCAAACCAGCGACGGACCCATAACGGGAATCGCGGAAGGCTTCCATGACTTGGGGGCCTTCTTTAGTTTGCCGCAACGGTGCGCATAGGATTTTTGGCCTATCCCTGTCGCGATGGGGGCGACGGCGTGGTACGTTGATATGCAGTTCGCTGGTTCCAGCCTGCAGGCTAAGTACGACGGCGTCCACCCAGGCATTTGACGGCGGTTGTTCTTGCATTTTAGGAGTGATCATGGCGCATGCTGCGTACGTTTTCGCGCGACCGAGCGGTGCGATTATCCTAGGATCCCCATATGGCCATGTTGCCTTCGGCTTTCAAATAGAAGATGGCGGCACGGTCTGCATTGGCGGCGTTGAAGTCGCGAATGGCAGCATTTCCCATATTAATAATGCAATGGACTTTTGGACTCAAGATAACCTCGATCCGGTAACCTTCATGTCGACCGAGGTCCCGTACGGCAGAAAGACCCGCTACGACATGTGTAAGAAGATATCGGTAGAAGTGCCGAACATTGCTGCCGCACAAACCGCGATCGCTCGAATCAAGGATATTGACTACAACCTGTTTTCGCGGAACTGCCGCACCGACACCGTCGAGATATTGCAGGCGTACGGGGTTAGCGGCTTGCCAGGCGGGGCTCGTCCTAGCGGATTCTTCGGCGGCGTAAGCGCCGAGATAATCCCGCTCACTGCCGCGTGGCCCGGACTTGGGCTTGACTTCTCTTTGTACAGCGAGCCCGACCAGTTTGGACTGCGAGATGACCCCGATGTAAACCAGGACGGCTATGTCGCGGACCCAAGCGCCGACGAAAATCCCAATGGGCCGGATTGGCCTGCCCCGTTCATCGGTTCGATTCTTGTTCGTCGCGGCTACCTAGCGCTTTACGAGAAGAACGGCTATCAGGGAGAGATTCAGCTAGTCCCAGCGGGCAGCGTTTTCAACTTTCGTCAGCTCCCCTGGCCGGAACAGGGTATTGGCTCTTGGTATGCATCCGTGACAGATTTTGACGCGAGCGCGATTCCGGGTCTGAATGTTACTCCGCGATTTTCCGGTATTGATGACCGAAGAGACCACCAGCGGCAGCTCGGCTCGCCTCCATTTTTTAGTACGTCGCAACAGCGACAGGGTGTTCTAGGCCATTGATTCCCCAAAAGCAACGGTAGGTGTTGTCCCTCGACTACGCTTCGCTACGCTCGGGATGACAAGATGGGTTTTAGGGTTATTTGGGGGTTGAAACGGAGCCCGGATCGCGCGTGTTCTTGCTGACATGCCGAAGATCGTGCAACTCTCCGCGTACGGCGGAGTCGATCAACTCAAGATCGTCGAGGTCGAGAAGCCCACACCGCAAGCAGGCGAGGTCGTCGTGCACGTCATTGCCGCCGGTATGAATCCCGGCGAGATTTCGATTCGCGAAGGGCTGCTCAAGGATATGTTCCCGATGAACTTTCCCTTTGGGCAAGGCGCCGATTTTGCAGGGCGCGTCGATGCCGTCGGAGCCGGCGTCACGGACTTTGCGCCCGGCGATTTTGTGCTTGGCTGGTCCGAACAACGCTCGGCTCAGGCGGAGTTCGTTGTGGTCAGCGCGATGCAACTCATCGGGAAGCCGCCGTCGCTCGATTGGTTCCGGGCAGGCAGTCTCCACGTTGTTGCTTCCACCGCGGTCGCGGCCGTGCGAGCGGTCGGGCTGAAGCCGGGCGACGTCGTCGCCATCAGCGGTGCCGCGGGCGGCGTCGGATCGCTTGCGGTGCAGCTTGCGCAGCGCACCGGAGCGCGCGTCATCGGCATCGCGAGCGCCGAGAACGCGCAATTCCTCAGTTCCCTCGGCGTCGAGCCGGTCGCTTACGGCGATGGTCTTGCGCAGCGCTTAAAGGTCGCGGCCCCAAAAGGACTCGATGCGTTCATCGACCTCTTCGGCGACGGCTATGTTGAGCTCGCCGTGACACTGGGGGTTCCACCCGAGCGTATCAACACAATCATTGATTTCGCCGGCGCCCAAAAATATGGTGTTCGAACGGATGGGTCTTCGGCGGCTACTTCGCGCGAAACCCTCGCATCCGTCGCGAACATGATCGCGTGGGGAGAGCTCATCATGCCGCTGACCGCAATTTATCCCTTCGCCATGGTGCGCGAGGCGTACGTCGAACTTGCACGTCGCAAGGCGCGCGGTAAGATCGTGCTCGCACTTGACGGACGGATCACGAAGCCGCTGCGGCCGTCGTAGCGAAAAGGGAAAATGGTAGCGCCCTGGCTCAACGCGCTCGCGATCGCCTCGCTCTGGATTGCGCTCGCGTGCGCGCTGTATGTTCTGGTCGACGTCGTGCGGCATCCGCAGGGCATGGCGATCATGAATTGGGTCTGGCCGATCACCGCGCTGTACGCCGGGCCACTCGCGGTGTGGGCGTATTTCGCGTGGGGTAAGGCGTCCGCGAAACCGCGCGCGGCGGGCGTGGCCGTTGACGTCTCACACTGCGGCGCGGGCTGCACGCTCGGCGACATCGTTGCTGAATCGGTGATCTTCGTCACCGGATGGAGCATCGCCGGTTCCGTTCTTTTGGCGGAATACGTTGGCGATTATGCCCTCGCGTATGTGTTTGGGATCGTGTTCCAATATTTTGCGATCGCGCCGATGCGCGGCCTTGCGTTCTGGCCGGGCATCTGGGCGGCGATCAAGGCCGATACGCTTTCGCTCACGGCGTTTGAAATTGGACTCTTCGGATGGATGGCGCTGATGAACTTCGTCTTGTTCCATCCCGCGCCGATGCCGAACCAGCCGGCCTTTTGGTTCATGATGCAAGTCGGCATGCTCGTGGGCTTTATCACCGCATATCCGATGAACTGGTGGCTTGTCCGCGTGGGCATCAAAGAGCCGATGTAGCGCGTGTTGCCGGCGCGTTCCCTGCGGACGACCCTTCGACAAGCTCAGGGTGACAGACTGGGAGCTCAGGGTGACAGACTGGGAGCTCAGGGTGACAGACGGGGAGCTCAGGGTGACAGATCTTAGCCGCCGGCCATGGCGCCGATGATGAGCAGCGGCTCCGTGCCGCGCGCGACGGCATCGGGGAGCGGCGCATCGAGTGCGTCGTGCGAGAGATCGCGCTCACAGGCGAAGAAGCGGATGAACGGACGGCGCTGGTGCGTGACGCGATCGCGAATCGTGCCGAGCAGCATTGGGTAGCGCGCCTCGATTGCGCCCACGACGGTGCCCAGCGTGACACTTCCGTCGAGCTCGAGCTGCACTTCATCGCCCACGCGCGCAAGCGCCTTCAGGTGTGCGGGAAGCACCACGCGGATCACGGCAGCGTTTGGACTTCGACCGAGAGCACGGCGGGAAGATCGTGCACGATCGCGTTCCACGAATCGCCGCCGTCGGGCGAGACGTACACCTGCCCGCCCGTCGTGCCGAAGTATACGCCGCAGGAATCGAGCGAATCGACCGCCATCGCGTCGCGCAGCACGTTCACGTAGCAATTGCGCTGTGGCAAGCCGTTGGTGAGCGCCTCCCATTCGTCGCCGCCGGTGCGGCTGCGGTAGACCTGCAGCTTGCCGTCGAGTGGAAAGTGTTCGGAGTCGCTCTTGATCGGCACGACGTAGATCGTTTCGGGCTCGTGCGCGTGCACGTCGATCGGGAACCCGAAGTCGGTCGGAAGATTCCCGCTGACTTCGCGCCAGGAGTCGCCCGCGTTATCGCTGCGCATCACATCCCAATGCTTCTGCATGAAGAGCACGCTGGGCCGCGAGGGATGCAGCGCGAGGCGATGCACGCAGTGCCCGACCTCGGCGTCGGGATCGGGAATCTGCTCCGATCGCAGTCCGCGGTTGATTGGGCGCCAGGTGGTGCCGGCGTCATCGCTGCGGAACGCACCCGCGGCCGAGATGGCGGCGAAGATGCGCTGCGGATCGCTCGGGTCGAGAAGGATCGTATGCAAACACATGCCGCCCGCGCCGGGCTGCCACGACGAACCCGTCGTGTGCGTGCGCAGGCCGGACAGTTCGCCCCACGTTTCGCCTCCGTCGGTTGAACGAAAGAGCGCCGCGTCTTCGACTCCCGCGTAGACCGTGTCTCGATCGCTCAGCGACGGTTCGATGTGCCAGACGCGCGCGAATTCCCATGGGTGCGGCGTGCCGTCGTACCATTGATGCGTGCCGGGTATGCCGTCATACGCGAACTGGTTGCCGACCGGCGTCCACGTCGTGCCGCCGTCATCCGAGCGCTGCATCACTTGTCCGAACCAGCCGCTGGTTTGCGAGGCATACAGCCGGTTGGGATCGAGGGGTGATCCCTTGACGTGGTAGATCTCCCAGCCCGCGAACTGTGGGCCGTTGACGGTCCATGACTTGCGCGCCCCGTCCGATTCAAGGATGAACGCGCCTTTGCGCGTGCCGACTAAGACACGTACGCTGCTCATTAACGACCTCCAGTGACGGGGATGACTGCGCCGGTAATGTACGATGAATGATCCGAGAGCAGCCACAGAATCGCATCGGCGACTTCTTCGGCCGAACCGTCACGTTGCATCGGAACGGTCGAGCGCAAGCGTTCGAGGCGGTCCGGTGCGCCCGCGTTGGCGTGAAATTCCGTTGCGATCAATCCCGGCGCGACGGCATTCACGCGAATGCCTTCGTCGCCGACTTCGCGCGCGAGTCCGAGCGTAAACGAATCGATCGCGCCTTTGGTCGCGGCGTAGTGCACCCATTCGTTGGCCGAACCAATCTTTGCCGCAGCGGAGGAAAGCGTTACGATCGCGCCGCCCGCTCCTCCGTGGCGCGTCGACATACGGCGCACCGCTTCGCGCGCGCACAGAATCGTACCAATGACGTTGACGGCAAAAACGCGCTGCAGCGCATCGGCGCGCAGGTCTTCGACGCGAGAGACACCGCCGCTCACGCCGGCGCAGGTCACCAGCGCGTCGATCGTTCCCAGTTCGCGCTGCGTCGTTTCGAACATGGCGAGAATATCGGATTCGGAGGCGACATCGCCGCGAATCGCCACCGCGCGGCCGCCGCCTGCGTTGATCTCGTCGACGAGCGCCGTCGCTGCGGCCTCGTCGTGCGCGTAGTTGGCGGCAACGCCGTAGCCGTTTGCGGCCGCAAGGCGAGCCGTCGCCGCGCCAATGCCGCGACCGGCGCCGGTAATCAGGACGTTCTTCACGAAGCCACTATTTGAGGAAGAAGGAGACTAGCCATGCTCAAGCCCGGAGATCACGTGTATATCGACGGAACCCGCGAAGAGGGGACGGTTAAAGAAGTGCATCCGCACGAGGCGATCGTGCGCGTCAAGGTTCCGGGTGGGCATGAGGAGCGCAAGTACGCGCTCGAAGCGCTCCGCCGCGATCCGACGCTCGACGAAGCTTCGAAGTTCGTCGATCATTAGGTGAGTCTCGGCCTCGCTGCCGTGATTTGGTTGTGCCGCCCCGGCATGGCCAACAATCCATGCGTAGCGGCGTTCACCACGACCGTCGTGGCTTCAGGAAAAGCGGTGCGGGTTACGCACCGGCGGCAGGCTACCGCCGCGACGTTCGACTGTTTCTATGTCTATCCGACCGTAAGCCGTGAGGCCGTCGACAACGCCGATCTCCACGTGCAACCGGCGGAGCGCGACGTTGCACTCGCGCAAGGGTCGCCGTTCTCGAGCGTGTGCGACGTGTGGGCGCCGATGTATCGCCAACTGACGCTCACCGCGTTGTTGAACAACCACTACTACCAGAAGCGGTATCAAGAGATCGCCTACGCAAGCATGGTGCAAGGCTGGCATGAGTATCTTTCGCACAACAATCGCGGACGGCCGATCATTTTCATTGGACACTCCCAGGGCGCGCAGCTGCTGATTCGCCTGCTGCACAACGAGGTCGAGACGAATCCGGCACTGCGCAAACGGTTCGTCATGGCTGTGCTCTTGGGCGGAAATGTGGTCGTCTCGCACGATCGACGCGTGCCGGGCAGCTTCGCACGGCTGCCGCTGTGTACGTCGCCGCGCGAAGCAGGCTGCGTGATCGCGTATTCGACGTTTGCGAACCCACCGCCGAAGAACAGCATCTTCGGTATTCCGGGCCAAGGGATCAGCCTTCCGGACGAAGTCGCGAGCAGCGGCGTGAGCGTCGCTTGCACCAATCCCGGCGCACTTGGCGGAGGAAGCGCGTCGCTTACCGCATCGTTCGCGGTAGGCCATGTGGGCTATTGGTGGGCGCCGGCGCATCCCGCGCCGCCGAGCGTGACGACGCCATGGGTTTCGTATCCGGGCCTCTTCACCGCGCGATGTGTGCGCCGCGGAGATGCCGCCTGGCTAAGCGTTACGCGCGACGGAACTCCCAACGAGTGGCCGCATCTCTTCATGGATACACCCGAGTGGGGGCTGCATCGCTACGACATGTCGGTCGCGCTTGACGCACTGATTCATGATGTGGCTAGTGCCGAAAACGCCTGGCAGGTGGTAGCATGTAGGTGGAGGGGCTTCTCATGCGCGTCTCACGTCGGCATGCACTTATCGGTCTCGCCTCGGCGGCTGCTTCGGCGGCACTGCCTGCGTGCGCGGGTGGCTCGCTCGCCCCAACGCCGGCTCCGTCACCGCAAACAACCTACGATGTCATTATCGTTGGTGCAGGATGCGCCGGGATTTCAGCGGCACGCGCTGCGCTGAGTTACGGTGCGAACGTCCTCATCCTCGAAGCGCAAAACCGGATCGGCGGAAGAGCGTACACCGACACCAAGACGTTTTCCGAGATCGGCTTTGACTTAGGCGCGCAGTTCTTTCAAGCGTGCCTTACCGGCGATGAGCTGTACGAAATCGCGCAAGCGCAAGGCTTGACCCTCCTCGATTCGGCTGGAAACGGACCACCCGAGTCACTCCTGACATCTATTACCATCGGGGCATCGCCTGCCGATAGTCTTGACGTCGCGGCGTTCGGCTTTGCGGTCGCCACGTTGAAGGCAGCCATTCTTACGAACGGCGCGCTCATCGCAGCCGATCCGGCGCTCGACGTTCCGGTGAGTTCGATCCTCACGCCATCGATCACCAGTCTTCCCTGGTACGTCCCTGCGGCAACGCAGGCGATTGACGGAATCGTCGGCGGCACGAACATGTCGCTCTTGGATCTTTACGTGTACACCAATTTCGAACCGCTGCCGTTTGCCGTACCGGGAAGCGACTTCATCGTCAAGACTGGCATGGGCACGTTCATTGCGAGTCTGGCCAAAGGTCTTCCAATTGTAACAAGCGCTCCAGTCAGCTCGATTACGACGGGCGGCGCAACCGTCGCGGTAACGACCGGCAGCACGACCTATCAGGCGAAGACCGTGATCGTCACCGCGCCAACGAACGTGCTTGCAAAAAGCAACACGTCGGGAGGCATCACGTTCAATCCGTCGCTCCCAAGTTCGTACCTGAGTGCGTTTGCGGGCCTTCCGCTCGTGCCGGTCTATAAAGCGCTGTTGGGATTCAAATCGAACTTCCAATTCGACGTGCCGCCCGGCACGATGCCGACGCAACAACCGTTCTCCGTCGTGTTGCCGCTCACCAACACCAAGATCTCGACGTTCTTCCCGAACTTTTGGGGCACCAACGCGTGCGAGTTCATCGCAGACGGCACGCTGGCGCAAACGCTCGACGCGGCCGGGAATCAAGG
>Ga0302324_100023853_pt1 | contig 11816 bp, 12 predicted proteins | sample Palsa_T0_1_FD_201949 | JGI IMG/M metagenome (GOLD analysis project Ga0302324, IMG submission 201949) | Peat permafrost microbial communities from Stordalen Mire near Abisko, Sweden - Palsa_T0_1 | ecosystem: Environmental > Terrestrial > Soil > Palsa > Peat permafrost | place: Sweden: Abisko... | reverse complement strand
CCAAGTCGATCCCGTAGTAAGGTCTGCCACATCATCCTCACCTGGACCTTGGTCGTTCCCGCCGGGACCTTCGCTACGATTTCGTATCTGGTCGTCGGAGCCCAATCTGGCCCACTGATCTGAAACGCCTGCACGTCGTAAGCAGCCATGAGGATACTAAGCAACGATGCCGCTCTCCAGGTCATTTGTTCCGGGTCGGATGTTCCCGGACCGCCTCTCGGCGGCCCGTAGAACACTCTGGCCCCCGGCGAAGGCGGCGGCGATGGCCTCACGGAGGCGACTTCAAAGGCGGGACCCTGCTCCAACTGTCCAAATGCGAATGTCAGGCTACTCAATGCGAGTATGGTCACCAGCAGGCCTCGTTGCCAGCAAGTTTCTCGGTCGAACTGGGGAATCATGAACGGCCCTTCCTCCTCAACCGCATTTTCCCAGATTGCAATAGCGATCGACACTAGTGTTCCGGGTCATAAGTTCTGCACCATTGGGGTGAAAACCCGCAAGTGTTTGTAGGGTCAAGGCTTCGGCCTTGCCGCCGGGCTTCTGCCCGGCGTCGGCATGGTGCAATACTTCTGTCCCGGCAGACTAGAAAGACGGAGGGTGTTCAGAGCAAAGTGGAACCTGAGAGCCTCGCTCGACTGATGAGCGCAACATAACCTCCCTTGTGTCCGGCCATCGCCTTTTGCAATTATTTGGTTTCCCGCGTTACGGTTGTTCAGAACCGGCGTGACCCGCAGCGGGGGCTTGCAGAGTACCAGCCGGCGCGCCGCGCTCCATCGGATTAGTTCTCCGAGGGCCTCTCCACCCTGTCGACGACGAGAATCGATACTAATCCCTTCGCCGGTTCCAGTTTGCTGGCTGTGGTGGACGAAGCTCATGAAACGCTGATCTCATCCCGCTGGTTGCTTGTGTCCGCGAGCGGAGTGATCGATCCTCCCTGGCCAATCCAGTAAAGGGCCGCCTCCAGCGCGTCGTGTTCCTTCGCCGTGACCATGACGACGGCTCGCTGATCCTTGCCGTCGGCCTGCACAGTGCCCTGCCAGGTGCCCGCCAGACTCTACACCTTCAACACCGGCGGAGTCCGTCCGGGCTGCCTATATCAATGGAGAATCACCAATGTGTCTGCGATGCCGTCAATGGTCCGCGCACTCGGATTGGTATACCGAGGACTGACTCACTTGTCGTCCAGTTTTCGCCCCGCCTCGAGGTGATCGAAATTCAGGATCGCATTGAAGACCAGGAAATAACTGCCCTTGGTTTCGGCGCGCCAGAAGGGATTGTTCGAGAACAAGATCACGTGACCTTTCCCGTAGGGCGAATCGATGACGGCGGCGTGCTGCGCCAGCTCCGATCCATTATCGAGGAGTCCGGATACCTGCAGGTCACTTGCGTTGCCATAGCGAAGGACCACGCGCGGCCGTTGCGCGGGAGGAATCACGTTGACCGGATTGCGCAACTGTTCGGAAGTGAGGGGAGTGGCCTGCCACATCTCGGAGTGCGGCTCTTCGGGAATTTCGGCAGCCGGCCGGCCCTGCGGAATGTCGGGATCGTCGGCGGTGCCTCGTCCCGTGGGCCGCTCCCGATCGGCCGCCGCGCCACGGCCTCCACCGCCGCCTGCCAGATCGGACAGTGTGAAGAGAGGCGGATTGGAAGCAAAAATCGCCAGATTGTCGGCGAAACCGTAAGCGATCGGGCTGGCGGCGTCCACCATTTTGGAGCGCACCGCTGACCCCGTCACCTTCAACCGCTGCGCCGCTGTGGTAGAGACTCCCGGGGTAAATCCGAATGACACCGCGAAGGCCGCGCTGTCGTTGGCGGTGATCAGCAGGCCGCCGCGTCGAACGAACTCCTGCAAGTGTTCCAGACCGCCCCAACCCAGGCCGGGGCGCATGTCGTCGGTCTCATCGGTGTGTGCCAGGTTGGGCGTCAGGGGAGTGACTTTCCAGGGCAGCGCGTTGCCATACATGGGCAGACCGGCAATCACGCGCTGCGGGTTGCCGCCCAGGCCGGGCGGGAAGATGATCACATCGAATCGCGAGCGAAGATCGCCCTCTTCGGAAGCGGTCTGCGTAGAAATATAAGAGTAGGGAATCTGCAGGCGGTCGAACTCCAGCCGCCACCAGCCTTCGGCCTGAGTGTTGAGCCAGGTATGCATGATGGCAACGCGGGCGGCACGCAGCGGATGAGTCTTGACGGACGGTGCTGCGGCCACGGAGTACGCCTGTACTCCGAGCTCGGCGGCCGCTCTGGCAAGAGCCGCGGCGGGAAGACTGCGGACGATGAAAGAGCCGCGGCTGAACTTGTGTCCCGCCGCTTCGAACGGTTCTTCTGCCGCTTCAAATGAGGCATTGCGAAACCGGTAGCGCAGGGTCATCAGGCCCGAATCGGCATTGTGATTGATCAGGAAGACGGCGTCCGTGCCCTCCACACCGCCGGATGCGCGCACTGGTCCACTTATCAGGCTCATGGATGCATCCAGCACTTTCGTATCGGTAACACGCGTCACCTGGACGTTGCCAAGCTCGCCAAAAGTCCACCCGGTGTCGTCGTAGATGCTCTTCTGCGGATCGTTGGTGGCCCAGTACTGATAATCGAGCAAGGTGTCGGCGATGCGGCTGTACGGCTGGTCCATCCGCAGTAGATAGGTTCCGGCCGGGAAGGTGCGCGGTTCGGGCTTGGGCTTCTCGGGCGGCTTGGGAGCGTCGCCGTCGGTAAATTCGGTGGCGCCTCCACGGCCTCCGCGCACTGGCGCCTTCTTGCCGGGCGTCATCACGGTAAACGGCGCGCTGGCACGAGAAATTTCGCAGCCCTGGTCCTGCAACATGCGCAACAAGTCAGCCTGGGCCCCGGGCCGCGGATCGTCGGCCGTAAATACGTAGGCCGCCGGACCCTCGGTCTTGGGCTTGTCGATGGAACGCTTCGCTTTGGTGTAGAAATTGTGCAGGAACAGCTTGTTGTTGGCCGCAAAGTAAGCCAGAGCTGTCAGCAGCCCGGTCTGCTCGTAATTATTATTGTTACGCTGCGACCATTTCGTGACTGGAAGCGGCGGATTCTGTTTGAACCATGTTCGCGCATACTCGTTCGGCCGCAGAGCGCGCTCTTCGGTATCGGCGCCGCCATTGCCGAATGTCTCGTAGAGCCGGCTGATGCCGTTGTGGGTAGCGGCGATAAACATCAGGTAGCTGGGCGACCAGGTATCGAAGGTGCCGTGCGTAAACACGCCGGGCATGCCGAACTTGGTCATTTCGGAAACATTATTCCAGCCCATCATCTGCCACTCGTCGGCGAGCATAGGATCGATCCAGGCATTGTAGGGACCGTCGCCTACGGTGTTGTCATAGAGGTATGGCACGGATTCGTGCAGATCGTGGAGCACCTGCGCCTTCTGGCCGACGAACGTGTTGAGGATGTTGCGCGTGAGTTGCAGGGTGAGCCCCATGGAGTCGCGATTGTTGTCGTGCGCGACGTAGTGGCCCCAATAAATCAGCGACGGCCATTCTTTACCGGGATTGGCGAGGTGCCAGCGGTAGATGTCCACCATGCGGTCGCGGCCATCCACTTCCACGATGGGTGTAATGAGGGTGATAACGTTTTCGCGGATGGACTTGATGTACGGGCTCTCGTCGACCGCCAGCCGGTAGGCCAATTCCATGAGTGCCGTAGGCGCACCGGTTTCGGGGGAATGAATAGTGCCCGTGATATAGTAAACCGGTTTGGAAGCTGCCACTAGGCGATCGGCCTCGGCGTCATCGAAACGGATGAGCCGCGGGTCGCCCAGTTTAGCGAGGCGGTCGCGATTCTGATCGAGCTCGGCGATAAGTTTCTCGGAAGCTACCGCGACGGCGATCATCTCGCGGCCTTCTTCGGTCTTGCCGATGCTAAGTACCTTTACGCGCGGGCTTGCGGTCTCGAGCATCCGCATATAGCCGTAGACCTCCTGCGAATAGGGCAGAATTCCCGGGGCGCCGGAGACGTCGCCGAGTACGGCTTTGGGAGTAGGGACGGTCTTCGAAGCGGGAAGATAGTCGGTGAGAGGGGAGTTGAAGTAGGTCGCGGTGGTGTACTCGCGGATCTTCCGTGTGTACTCCTCGTCAATCGGCTGAGCGGCGTCGCGGCCCGGCTTGATTGAAATGGTGGAGCTGGGTTGGCCGAAAAGCGAGGCGGTAAGAATCGCGGGAAGACACCGGAGCAGTTTCATAGAAAGACTATAACCCCCGGCGCTGTCGCGTGCGGTGTGCCGTTGGAACGGCTGCTATGCGCATTTGGACTGATGGTGGCTGGGCTCGCTTCAACGACGTTTGCACAGAAGCACGCTGATCTTCCAGCCCGGGTGCTGAAGGTCGCGGACACCGGCAACAACGGGACTATCGATCTCGCCGGAACAGAGTTTGAGGTCAAACCGAAGCGGACGCCGCCGCCTGGTTACCGGCGCCACTTAGTTAGAATCAGCGCCTTACCGAGCCGCGACTGTGAAGGAGCGGTAACGAAAATCAACTGCTCCGCACTTCACCGTTCCGGTGACAACTGCTTTCCGTCCAACCACTTATCGCTCAGCGAATTGGCGAATTCGAGGCATTTCGACTGCGGTTTTTAGGTTTATACGGCGCCACGGCTGAACCTTTTTTTATTCGCGATATCGCTGCTTGCAGAGCGAACTAAATTTTGCGAAAGCATTCTTGCACGGCGTTTGGCACTGGACCGTCAGACAAATGATGATTGGACGATTCCGTAACGCCAGCGTTTCTTTCCTCCTGGGGACGGCGGCCTTTGGTCAGACTCCGCCTCCGCTCCCCACCAGCCCACCCGGATTCGAGGTAGCCTCGGTGAGGCACGCGTCCGCAGGGCGCCGGGAGCGGGCGCCCGCGGTGGCCCCGGCGGTATGGGCGGCGGCCTCGGCGCGTGTCCCATCTCAATGAATAGACCGGGGCCGAGTCGCGATTCGGTGTGCGAACGTAGCGATGCTGATCGGGTACGCCTATCGCAAGGCTCCAGACCGCATCGCAGGGCCGGACTCAATCATGGGTTTGGGAGACCCGAGGTTCGACATCGAAGCGACCATTACGCAAGACGCATCGCTAAATCAGGTTCCGGAGATGTTTCAAGCCCTGCTCGCCGAACGCTTCAAACTAGTCGTCCATCGCGGGGCCGAGACGCAAGCTGCTCTCGCGCTGGTCGCGGCGACAGGTGGGCCGAAGTTGACGCTTGCCGCGCCAGAGGCAAGCGCACCCGCCCTCGACGCCGCCGCAGACTCGGACCCTGAATCACCGCCCGGCATTGAGTCGTTTGCCGGTGAGGTTCACGACCGTACGACCCGCAACGCGGATGGCAGCGGCGAGATTACAACGCTGAGCAGCCCCCGGATGGGAACGGTCCGGTGGACGGCAACCTCAAACCACCGGAATTGGCGACTGGAAGCCTCCGGCATTACATTCGAGGGGCTTGCCGAATTACTGAACAGAGTGGTCCCGTCGCCTTCGCCGGTCGTCGATATGACGCGGTTGAAAGGGCGCTACCAAATGGTGCTGGACGCATCTTTGAATGATGCACTTGTGGAGAACGCGTCAATGATGGAGAGGGATGACGCGGTACTGAGAGGATTCAACGACGGACTGAGGAAGCTCGGGCTTCAGCTGGAACGTCGCAAGGAGCCGGTTGAGACGCTCTTCGTGGATCATGTGGAAATGACTCCGACCGAGAACTGAAACCTATGCCTCCGCCTCTGCCTTTCGTAGGTTTCCGGTCAGTGATCGCCAGCGCGAGTTCAGTTATCGTCGTTTCCAGCGCGTGTTTCTTCAATAGAGCTTCGAGCGGCGCTTCCGGCCGGTGGAAAGTGGTGCGTTCCAGCTTTTTGATGGCTTGATCGAAATCAACCAGGCCGCGTTCCGCCGCGAGATCGAGGACGCCGAGCCTGCCGGTTACGGTGAGTCCTTTTCTTTCAGCCGCCCTCGCGCCCTTGCGATCGTCCATTAACAACAGGTCGGCATGGAGCGAGACCGCTAATTGAATGGCCGCTCTCTCGCCGGCGTCGATGCTTTTCAGGCGCCGGAGGTCGGGCTTATGAAGATGACCCTGCCTGTATTCCTCCGCCACCGGCGCCTCAAGCGCACGGCGCGAGAGATCGACGCCGGCATCCGTCATCCGGCTCGCGATGTAGTCGGGAATTTGAACGGTCACTTCCATGACTTCACCCTACCGGCTTTCCCGGTCCCAATCAACTCCCCGCGAGTGCGCGCGGTTCCCTGGTAACGACGCGGCGGCGTTATTTGGGATGGGGAATGATGGAGAGAATGACATATTCATCCCCCTCGATTTTGAAATAGAAACGCCAATCCCGCGTCACTCTGCCCTGCCACACGTCCAGCGCTTCGCTGTATTTTTTCGCGCGCAGTGAGGGATGGGCCCGGGTCAATGTGAATGAACCAGATTGGCGAGCGGGAAGCGCAGTTGCTTACCGAACGCCTTGCGGATGGTGACTGGCAGGCCGGCATAGTCCCCGTCGGCTTTTTCCGTAAAGCGCAGCTTCATGTTTTGCGCTTTTTGATATGGCGTTTCGCGCGCGCATCCAGTGCGGCAATCGCTGCGTCGGCGCTTTCGTAGGGGCCATGGGTTCTGCCCGCCCTCGCATCCTGCAGGCCTTCGGCCAGATGCCGATCCACAAGGCTTTTCGGGGTAAAGGTGATTTTACCGTCCTCGACGCCCGCTTCGAGAATGTCGCCGATCTCGATATGCACCTGTTCGCGGACATGCTGGGGGATCACGATCTGAAATTTGTTTTTTACGGTGACGATATCCATGGCATTCCTGTTCATTAGTTTAACTGTTGAACCGTACAACGGATGGCGACCGCCAAAGGCGGTCCTGGAAACGCTGCACGGTTTTTTGGCTCATCGACTCTGTCTGCTCAACGATCGCCGCTCCCGGCCGCTATAACTTGGCCCCCACCACCACTTGATCATTCCTCCTCCTGCGGGAAGTTGATACCCTCAAACCATGGAACTGCTTACCCCCGACGAGATTGTCCGTTTGTCGCCGCCCGAACGGATTGCGCTCATTGCCCAGCTTTGGGACAGCCTCGACGCCGACCACCTTCCTTTGACCGGGGCGCAGCAGGCGGAACTAGATAGCCGCCTCGCATCTCTCGACCAGGACCGGCAGGGCGGCGTCACATGGGCAACGTTGAAAGCTGAACTTGAGCACCGCTGCCCGTAGTGTTCACAGTCATCTTTACTCAAGCCGCGAAAGCGGAGCTTATCTGGTCGTAGGACTGGTACGAAGGCGAGGCTACCGGGCTCGGTCGCCGTTTCCGGCAGGCAGTCGACGTTGTGGCCGAGCGCATGAGTGCGAGTCCCCGGCAGTTTCCGGTTGTCTTCAAGAACGTACGACGCGCACTCTTGCGCCGCCTTCCCTACTCGTTATTTTTCGTCGTTGAAGACGAAACCTTGCTGGTGATAGCGCGTTTTCACGCCAGCCGCGATCCTTTGCAATGGCAAAAGCGAATATGACTGGTGCCTCTGCTTGCCAGCCGGGAATTGCGTCTCTTCGCCCCTCGCGATGCGCCTTGCGGCCCACAAATGTCCATGAAATAAAGGTGGGGCAGGCGGTTCCGCCTGTCCTGAACGCGCTCGCGAAGCGGAGCGTAGTGGCTTTGTCGCAATTATCGACTGAGCCGCTGCCCGCGCCTCCCGACGGCGTTCCCCACGAGAGACTTTGGCGGTCACCTGTCGTAGACCTCTCGGCGATGCGCAATGCGCGTGACGCTCACGAGCTTCGCGCCGTCGTCGATAATGTAAACCACGCGCCAGTCGCCCACCCGGATGCGCCACTGATCCTCGTAGCCCTTTAACTTCTTACACCCGGCGGGTCGTGGCACATTTTTCAACGCGTCCAGCTTTCGAATGACACGCGCCAGCATTTCATCCGAAAGCGCTTCCAGCTCTTTTTGCGCCGGTAGCTTTACCTCAACTGCGTAGTCACCCACGCAAACGGCCGCGTTTCACCAGATCCGCTTTTATTTTGTCGAGTGGCACGCCCTTTTCCTTGCGGCGCGATTCCGAAATCAATCCGTCCCAAAAATCCTCTAATACCGCTCCGTATCGCTTCAGATCGATTTGAACCGCGACCTTGCGGCCCTTCGCATCGGTTACGAACTGAATTCCAGTCACGGGGATTTCTCCTTCACTCGAATACAACAATCTCCACTCTAAATTGGAACGTATCGCAGTGTCAAAATCGCCGCCGGGATACGCCTTCAACTTATTCTTCATCGGCGGCAGCTACGCCCTGCGGGCGTCTTCCGACTTTCCGCCTCAATTTCAACGTCCTGCGTTAACCGATGTCATGACCCGCGCGAAACACTTCATCTTCGCCGGGATCGGCGCCGCGAATCTCGTCCCCGATCTCCTTCATGTGCCTTGCGGCCCAGAAATGGTGATGAAATGATGAAATGAAGGTAGTGACCGCCACATGTCGAGCGCTTCGCTATATTTTTTCGCGCGCAGTGGCGGATGGGCGCGATTGGCGAGCAGAAGCGCAGGTGCTCGCCGAACGCCTTGCGGATGATGACTGGCAACCCAGCATAGTCCTTGTCGGCTTTCTTCGTAAAGCGCAGCTTCATGTTTCGCGCTTTTTGACAGGGCGTTTCGCACGCGCCTCCAGTGCGGCGATCGCCGCGTCGGCGCTTCCGTAGGGGCCGTGGGTTCTGCCCGTGCCCGTCCTCGCATCTTCCAACCCTTCGACCAGATCCCAATCCACGAGGCTCTTCGTGGTGAACGTGATTTTTCCGTCCTCTACGCCCGCTTCGAGAATCGCCGATCTCGACATGCACCTGTTCGCCGACATGCTGGGGGATCACGATCTGAAACCTTGTTTTTTTAGTGACGATATCCATGGCGTTCCTGTGCATCAGCTTAACCATTGAACAGTGCAACTAAGCCGACGGTGGCGCCGCACTCCGGGTAACCATTACGCCATTGTATCGAGCGCCAACCATCGCGGGGTCCCAATTTGGGCGGTCAGACCGGCACGCGGATCTCTGAGGGATTTTAGTGATCATTTTCAATCCATTTCATTAGCTCGGTTGGATGGAGGATGTGCTTTAGTCTTGCTTGGGCTGCGTCGAAGGATCTGCTGAAGGATTGCCACTCCGGTTCACGAAGAGCAGTGTCCGCCGCATGCCCTCGTTGCTCAACTACTTCCGGTAAACGAAGCCATATGGATTTCCTCATTTGCCGCACCGCCCCGAGTACTACACGCATAATTCCCATCGATTCGGGGTCGATATAAATTTCAGCGACATTAAGTGTTGCAAAGAAGTCTCTTTCCGGGCGCTCGACCTGTTCTTGATACTCTTGCAGTTTTAGGGTTTCGGTTTGTGGCTCTGCCCTGACGAACTCGTAGTGGCAACGAACCATCGCGGCGTGTAGGTCTCTCAGCGCTTCCAGTTTAGGCCGAAGGTAAAAATCCGCTCTCCATTTCTGCAGCTCGAAACGCTTTCGGGTACGGTCATTCAATGCGCTGGCGACGGCAGCAACAACCGCGCCGACAATAGAACCGGTAAGGCCAAGCCCCAAAATGAGCTGCCACAGAGGTTGAGGCGCGACAGGTTGAGCAAAGATGTACATACGCCGAAACTCACACCGCAGCAAAAGGCCCACGCCGGGAAGTTGATTGAAGCCGGAGAGCGCCGCGAAGGCGTGGGCGCGTGTCTGAACTCGCACCGCACGACCTATCACAAGGCACTTTCCAGTTAATAACCATCGCCCACCCGTCCTGTACCGACCGGTCTATTAGATGAATCCCATTTATCCCGCGCATATTTAACAATTGGATCGTCAAACTCTATGCCAATCGCCCATTTAAGGTTACGGTAGAGCGACAACAGGAATTCCTTTTTCTTTTGTTCGTCGGGCGTCTCAAACGCGGCAATGCAAAAATCGCTACACGCTTTGAGTAGTTGCAATGAAACGACTTGAGTTTTTCCATCACCTTGGTTCCAGTCCCATTTTGACCCAACGTCTTCGACTGCTACCGTTACTAACCGCGGTGTTTTGCCGTTCTGGATATCTATGAGGATTATTTTGTTCACTTGCCCATTGGTGCCAGAAGCCCCCGCGACATAGAGGACCGAGTTATGGGGAATTACAGTATTGTCGTTGGCAGGCAAGTCGACAAGTGTGAATACCGCCCTGCCTCCGTTCTCACTATGCCACTCCGATGAACCCTTATTGAAGTCGATCACTGGATGTTTCAGTCTCTCAAATAACGCTTCTGTCACTAACGCTGACATGCTTTTATCTCCTAGTGTCTTCTGCGCCGCTTCCCAGATCGGAAGATCAGCGTCCCGGACGTACAGGGTCTTTTTTGGCATCCGTATCAGTAGACGTATACGTATACCACAAGGTTACCACGACCGGAGTGGGGAAAGCGGAATAGCCTAACAAAACTGACCATTATGTCCCGCTATCGGAGTTTTCCGGTCGCTCCTCCCCTTTTCCCCCGCGAATAAAAGGCGAAACCCAAAATCCTCAATTTCCCCGTTCACAAAAATCTTTCATCTTTCTACTCAATCCCCTCAACAACTTACCAAAATTCCCCACTAATTCTGCTCAACCCCGCGCTACTCTCCAACCAGGAAAGGAAAACGCACCCAAAATGTCAACTCTAAACGAAGACGCAGTCAACACCCCCAAATCCTCCACCAGCCCGAAATCCAAACCCGGCGACCCCGCCTTCTACAGCAGCATCCTCTACGCCGCCCGCGATTTCATCCGCCCTGGCGAAGACGAAGAATACGCCCGAACCCTCAACGCCCTAATGGACGAGCTCACCCCCGAAGGCCCCCTCGAACAAACCTTCGCTCTCGAAATCGTCGGCGCCACCTGGCGTCTCCGCCGCTGCCGCCTGGTAGAAGACGCCTTCTCCTCAATCGACAACTTAAACTTCGACGCCATGACCGACGATCGCACGGAAAAACAACAAAAAACCATAGACCGAGCCCGAGCCCAGTCCCACCTCATCATCCGCCGCTCCATCGCCGAACTACGCAAACTCCAGACCAACCGAACCATCCGCCAAAACCTCAGGGACGACGATATCCCCTCACTAACCGACATGAAACAAGTAGCCATCGTCCTGAAAATCCAAAACCAGGCCAACAGCAAAAAACCCGGCCCGAAACCGAAAACCGACGCGGGTCGCATATGGGAAGTCGTATGGGTCCCGGGATTTGACCACTCGACCGCCGTCAAATGCCCCTGCGGTTCCACCGCCTACTTCGAATACTGCTGCGGAAAGGCCGCATAGGTGGGACAGACGGTTTCGTCTGTCCATCTTCGTTGTGCATTGAAGTCGCACGGTGAAACAGACACCCCCATTCCGGCCCGGCGCAAAATGCTAACCTAACGCTTCGCCAGGCCGCGAATCGCCCCGTCCCAACGCACCCAACCCGGAGCCCAACATGACCCAACGAATCGCCCTCTACCTCCTCGCCCTCGCCGCGCCCCTCGCCGCGGCCGACTACAAACTCGCCGCCTCTCCCCAAACCGTAGTCGTCGGCAACTACTGGTCCGAATCCAAACCGGTCCTCACCATCAAATCCGGCGACACCGTCACCGTCGAAACCGTCGGCACCGCCCGCGTCGCCGCCCTTGAAAACGCCAACGTCCCCGCCGACCAGATTCCCGACTCCCTCCGTGCCATCACCAAAGCCATGGCCGATAAAACCCTCGACCGCGGCCCCGGCGGCCACATCCTCACCGGCCCCATCTTCATCGAAGGCGCCGAACCCGGCGACGTCCTCGAACTCCACATCGATAAAATCA
>Ga0302324_100023852_pt1 | contig 11816 bp, 9 predicted proteins | sample Palsa_T0_1_FD_201949 | JGI IMG/M metagenome (GOLD analysis project Ga0302324, IMG submission 201949) | Peat permafrost microbial communities from Stordalen Mire near Abisko, Sweden - Palsa_T0_1 | ecosystem: Environmental > Terrestrial > Soil > Palsa > Peat permafrost | place: Sweden: Abisko... | reverse complement strand
ATCCTCGACGAGCCGCTGACCGAGGCGCTGTCGCGGCGCTATCTGGCCTATGCGCTGTCGACCATCACCCAACGCGCGCTGCCGGATGTGCGCGACGGGCTGAAGCCGGTGCACCGGCGCCTGCTCTACGCCATGCGCTTGCTGCGGCTCGATCCGGAGACGTCGGCCAAGAAGTCGGCGCGGGTGGTCGGCGACGTGATCGGCAAATACCACCCACACGGCGACGTGGCGGTTTACGACGCCTTGGTCCGGCTCGCCCAGGACTTCGCCCAGCGCTATCCACTGATCGACGGGCAGGGCAACTTCGGCAACATCGACGGCGATAACCCCGCCGCGATGCGCTACACCGAGTGCCGCCTGACCCAGGCCGCGCAGCTGCTGCTCGATGGCATCGACGAAGACGCGGTCGACTTCCGCGCCACCTACGACGGCGAAGAAGAAGAGCCGGTCGTGTTGCCGGCCGGCTTCCCGAACCTGCTCGCCAACGGCTCCTCCGGCATCGCTGTCGGCATGGCGACCTCGATCCCGCCGCATAACGCCGTCGAACTGATCGATGCCTGCCTGATCCTGCTCGATCGCCCTGAGGCGACGACGCCCGAGCTGATGGAAAAGGTTCCAGGCCCCGACTTCCCGACCGGCGGCGTGATCGTCGAGTCGCGGGAGTCGATCCTCGAGGCCTATGAGACAGGCCGCGGCGGGGTCCGCACCCGCGCCCGCTGGAGCAAGGAAGACACCGGCCGCGGGACCTGGCGCATCGTCATCACCGAGATCCCCTACCAGGTGAAGAAGGCCGACCTAGTCGCCCAGATCGCCGGCCTGATCGAGAACAAGCGGGTTCCGCTGCTCGGCGACGTGAACGACGAGTCGGCCGAGGACATCCGGCTGGTGCTCGAACCGCGCGCCCGGACCGTCGAACCCGAGGTTCTGATGGAGAGCCTGTTCAAGCTCTCCGACCTGGAGACCCGCTTTCCGGTCAATATGAACGTGCTCGACGCCAGGAGCACGCCGCGGGTGATGGGGCTGAAAGCGGCGTTGCAGGCGTTCCTCGAGCACCGGCGCGAGGTAATCGTCCGCCGCGCCCGCTTCCGGCTTAGCAAGATCGAGCAGCGGCTGCACATCCTCGCCGGCCTGCTGATCGTCTTCCTCAACCTCGACGAGGTGATCCGCATCGTCCGCTTCGAGGACGAGCCGAAGGCGAAGCTGATGGCTGTGTTCGAGATCGACGATGTTCAGGCCGACGCCATCCTCAACACGCGACTGCGCCAGTTGGCCAAGCTGGAGGAGATGGAGCTGCGCCGCGAGCACGCCGACCTCGCCGAAGAGCGCGACGGCATCCAGGGCATGCTGGACTCCGTCCGGCAGCAGTGGAAGCTGGTTGGCGCCGGACTGCGCCACGTTCGCGAGGTGCTGGGACCGAATACCTCCGTGGGCAAACGCCGCTCGACGTTCGAGGACGCGCCTACGATCGACGCCTCGGCGTCGGTAGAAGCGCTGGTGGCGCGCGAGCCGATCACCGTGATCCTCTCCGAGCGCGGCTGGATCCGCGCCGCCCGTGGCCGCATCGACGATCCGTCCGAGCTGAAGTTCAAGGAGGGCGACAGCCTGGGCTTCCTGGTCCCGGCCGAGACCACCGACAAGCTGCTGTTGTTCGCCTCCGACGGCCGCTTCTTCACCCTGGCCGGCGACAAGCTGCCCTCGGCGCGGGGGCAGGGCGAACCGCTGCGGCTGATGCTCGACCTTGACGACCGGGTCAGCATCCTGGCGCTGTTCGTCTACAAGCCGGGGGCCAAGCGGGTGCTGTCGTCGAAGGCCGGCTACGGCTTCATCGCGCCCGAAGACGAGGCCGTAGCGATGCGACGCGCCGGCAAGCAGGTGCTGACGGTCGACGCCGCCGGGGCTTGCTTCTGCCTGCCGGCCGAGGGCGACCACCTCGCGGTCATCGGCGACAACGGCAAGGCGCTGATCTTCCCGCTCGCCGAGCTGCCGCAGATGCCACGCGGCAAGGGCGTCAAGCTGCAGAGCTACCGAGAGGGCGGCCTGCGCGACGCCCTCGTCTTCGCCGAAGCCCATGGCGCGGCCTGGATCACGTCAGACGGTCGCACCCGCGCCTGGGCCGACTGGCGCGATTGGGTGGGCAGGCGGGCAGGGGCGGGCAAGCTGGCGCCGCGCGGCTTCCCGACCTCAAAGCGGTTCAGGCCTTCATAGGGGTCAAGCTTGGCTGCGCTGCTCGCCCGTACGATCGCCGGATTCGGCTTTCTCTTGCTGGTGATGGGACTCGTCGTCTTCGGCGCCGCGGGGACGACGGGGTATTGGCAGGGCTGGGCGGTGATCGGCGTCTTCGCAGGCTGCTCAGGCCTCATCACGGTGTGGCTCTGGGGGCACGACAAGGCTCTGCTGGAGCGGCGGGTCAAGGCGGGACCTGGCGCTGAATCCGATCCGATGCAGAATATCGTGCAGGCGCTGGCCGGCATCGTGTTTCTGGCGACCTTCGCGGTTCCGGGCCTGGATCATCGGCTTGGCTGGTCGAAGGTTCCGATCGCGGTTGTCGTCGCTGGAGATGTCCTGGTCGCGCTCGGTTTCTGGGTCGTCTTCCTGGTGTTCCGTGAGAACAGCTTCACCTCGGGCACGATAGAACTCGCCGAGGGTCAGACGGTTATCGACACCGGGCCGTACGCCATTCTCCGCCATCCCATGTACGCTGGCGCGCTGCTCATGTTCGTTAGCCTGCCGCTCGCCATGGGGTCCTGGTGGGGTCTGGCGGCCGCGGCGGGTATCGCGCCGATCCTTATCTGGCGGTTGCTGCTCGAGGAGAAGTTCCTGCTGTCGAACCTTGCGGGGTACGACGCCTATCGCCGCCGCGTCACGCGCCGCTTGATACCGTTGGTCTGGTAGACACAACCTCCCGCACCCGCTTCGCCGCCGCGACCATGTTCACCAACGCGGCCTCGGTCTCGGGCCATCTGCGGGTCTTCAGGCCGCAGTCGGGGTTTACCCACAGCTGGTCGGCCGTGAGGTGGGTGCGGGCGGCCTGCAGGAGCTCGACCATCTCGTCCACGGTCGGCACGCGCGGCGAGTGGATGTCGTAGACACCCGGCCCGATCTGGGCGGCGTAGGCGTCCGCGGCGAAGGCGCCGAGCAGCTCCATTTTCGAACGGGCGGTCTCGATCGAGATGACGTCGGCGTCCATCGCGGCAATGGCGGGCATGATGTCGTTGAACTCCGAGTAGCACATGTGGGTGTGGATCTGGGTCGTATCGGCCACGCCACCCGCGGTCAGCCGAAAGCATTCCACCGCCCAGTCGAGGTATCGGCCCCAGTCGCGCCGACGCAACGGCAGGCCTTCGCGCAATGCCGCCTCGTCGATCTGGACGATCGCGGCGCCCGCCGCTTCCAGGTCGCCGACTTCATCGCGGATCGCCAGCGCGACCTGGCGGCAGACATCGGCGCGCGGTAGGTCGTCACGGACGAACGACCAGTTGAGGATGGTGACCGGACCGGTGAGCATGCTCTTCATCGGCCGCTCGGTCAGGCCCTGGGCGTAGCGCCACCAATCGACCGTCATCGGCTGCGAGCGCGAGACGTCGCCGTAGAGGATCGGCGGGCGCACGCAGCGCGAGCCGTAGGACTGCACCCACGCGTGCCGGGTGAAGGCGAAGCCGGAAAGTTGCTCGCCGAAATACTGCACCATGTCGTTGCGCTCGAACTCGCCGTGGACCAGCACGTCGAGCCCGATGGTTTCCTGCCAGCGGACGGCGCGGGCGGTCTCGTCGCGCAGGAAGGCATTGTAGTCGGCAGCGCCGAGTTCGCCCCTGTCGTGCCGGGCCCGCGCGTTGCGGACCGTCTCGGTCTGGGGGAAAGAGCCGATCGTGGTGGTCGGGAACGGCGGCAGGTCCATCAGCGTCTGTTGCACGGCCTGGCGCACAGGATAGGCGGATGCGCGCTGCGCCATCGCCCTGGTCGTCTGGGCAGAACGGGCTGCGACCGTCGCATCATGGATCCTGGATGAGGTTCGGCGGGACTGAACAGCCGCGCAAGAGGCGGCCAGGGCGCCGGCGACACTGGCGCGGCCGTGGTTCAGCGCCTGCGCCAGGACAGCCAGCTCCTCGATCTTTTGAACGGCGAAGGCGAGCCAGGACCGGATCTCGGGGTCGAGCGCCTTCTCCAGCGTCAGATCGATCGGGCAGTGCAGCAGCGAGCAGGAGGGCGCCAGCACCAGGTCCCGGCCCGCGGCCAACGGCGCCAGCCGATCCAGGATCGCTTCCAGGTCGGCCCGCCAGATGTTGCGGCCATCGATCACGCCGAGCGACAGCGTCAGACCCGGCAAGGCGGCTGTCGCGACCAGGTCCGACTGTTCCGGCGCCCGGACCAGGTCGAGGTGCAGCCCAGCGACGGGAAGGGCCAGCGCAGTGACCAGGTTGTCGCCGAGGCCGCCGAAGTAGGTCGTCAGCATCAGCTTGATCTGCGGCGCGGCCCTGGCGAGGGCGGCGTAGGCCACATGCAGTGCGGCGCGATCCTTGTCGTCAAGGTCAAGCACCAGACAGGGTTCGTCGATCTGCACCCAGTCGGCGCCCGCGTCGGCGAGCCGGGTCAGGACGTCGGCGTAGACCGGCAGCAGCGCGCCGAGCAGGTCGCGGGGATCGAAGGCGCCGCCCCGCGCCTTGCCCAGTTTCAGGAAGGTGACCGGACCCAGCAGCACGGGCCGTGTATGGATGTCGAGCGCCTTGGCCTCCAGAAACGCGTCCATCGGCTTGGTCGAGGCCAGTTCGAACACCTGGCCCTCAGCGAACGCGGGGACTAGGTAGTGGTAGTTGGTATCGAACCACTTGGTCATTTCGGCCGCTGGAGCGTCGAGTCCGTGACCATGGCCGCAGGCGTCGGGCTCGGCGTCGCCCTGGGCGCCGCGGGCCATCGCAAAATAGGCGTCCAGATCGACGGAGCCCCCCGACCAACCGTAGGCGGGTGGGATCGCGCCGACCATGACGCTGGTGTCGAGCACATGGTCGTAGAGCGAGAAGTCGTTGCTCGGGAGATGGTCGACGCCGAGGTCGCGCTGCCGCTTCCAGGCGTTGGCGCGCAGAGCGGCCGCCGCGGTCAACAGCGCCTCACGGTCGGTCTTGCCCGACCAATAGCGTTCGAGCGCGATCTTCAGCTCGCGGCGAGGGCCGATGCGGGGAAAGCCAAGGGTGGCGACGGTGATGGTCATGTGCGGCCTGCTTCTCTGCTGGGCGAGGCAGGCAGCCGCGAGCCGGCGCGCCCCGGAAAGGCGGCTTGGACCTGCGCCTGACCGGAGTCCCCGCCGGTGGACGTCATCTGTCGGGGCAGGTCTCCTGGCTTGCGGGTCGACGCCTCGGTCCGGCCTTCCCGACGCCCTGCGGGAACGTCAGTGACGCGAGATGGACTCCGGCTCGCCGCTCACAGTTGCGGGGGCAGCGCCGGCATGGACGCAATCTGCGTCGCCACCGGCTTCCCTCTTAGCTCCGAGGCTGACGCCTCGCAGAACCTCGACCATCCGATATCACCAGAGAGTCTAAGATGCGTCAATCGTTATATAAGGGTATCGTTATGGTCTGCTGCGGCACGGCCGTGCATTGATTTGGCGCCCCACGTTCTGATATTGATAATCGTTCGCGATTAGAGAGCCCTCCGTGCGCCATCTGAGTGAGTTCGACCTACCGAGCGCCGGAGAGGGGCTGGCCATGCCTGTCGGTGGATCGCCGCTGTCGGCTGAGCGTATCGGTTTCGCCGGCGTGATCGTCGAAGTACGGGCGCCCGATCAGGCCGGCGGCCTCAGTGGCGCGGAAATCGAACGGCGGCTGCTGGAAATGGGTTTCGTCGAGGGCGCGCCGGTGCATCTGGTGCACGAAGGCATCTTCGGGCGCGATCCGATCGCGGTCAGGCTGGCGGACCGCACCGTGGCGCTGCGGCGACGCGAAGCGCGGGCGGTGATGGTGCGGGCGACACCATGAGCGCGGCCGAGATCACGGCGCCCACTCTTGAGGCGGCCGTCGACGCCAGGCCGCTGCGCATCGCCCTGGCTGGCGTGCCCAATTGCGGCAAGACCGCGCTGTTCAACGCCCTGACCGGCGCCCGCCAGAAGGTGGCCAACTACGCCGGCGTCACCGTCGAGCGGAAGGAAGGCGTCCACGCGGCGTCGAACGGCGCGCGACTGACCATCCTCGACCTTCCCGGCACCTACTCCCTGCGCGCCCGCAGCCCCGACGAGGCGATCACCCGCGACGCCGTGCTGGGCAAGCTGGCTGGCGAGGCGGCGCCGGACGTGATCGTCTGCGTCGCAGACGCCACCTCGCTGCGCGTTGCGCTGCGCCTGGTTCTCGAGCTGAAGGCGGCGGGCAGGCCGCTGGTGCTGGCTCTGAACATGATCGATATTGCAGCCCGGCAAGGCCTCGAAATCGACGTCGAGGGCCTCTCGCGGGACCTTGGCGTGCCGATCGTCGCCACCGTCGCCACCCGCCGGCGAGGCATCGAGGTGCTCGCCGCCGCGATCCAGACCGCCGCCGCCTGCGTGCCGGTCTCTGCACCCAGCTGGAAAGAACCCGCTAGCGGCGAGATCCGCGTGCTGCACCGCGAGGCCGAGCGGCTGGTCAAGGCCCACGCTCAGCCGCCGAAGCGGCCCGACACTTGGACGGGCCGGCTGGACTCGGTGTTGCTGCACCCGGTCGGCGGCCTGGCGATCCTGCTGGTGCTGCTGTTCTTCATGTTCCAGGCCGTGTTCTCCTGGGCGCAGCCGGTGATGGACCTGATCACCGCCGGCTTCGCCTGGCTGAGCACCGGCATCGGTCACGTGCTGCCGGACGGCCTGCTGAAGAGCTTCCTCTGCGACGGCCTGATCGCCGGCGTCGGCAGCGTCGTCGTGTTCCTGCCCCAGATCATGATCCTGTTCCTGTTCATTATCCTGCTGGAAGACGTCGGCTACATGGCCCGCGCGGCCTTCCTGATGGACAAGATCATGGGCGGCGCAGGCCTGCACGGCCGAGCCTTCATTCCGCTGCTCTCGTCGCATGCCTGCGCCATCCCCGGCATCATGGCGACACGGGTGATCGACCAGAAGCGCGACCGGCTGACCACCATCCTGGTCGCGCCGCTGACCACTTGCTCGGCGCGGATCCCTATCTACACCCTGATCATCTCGGCCTTTGTTCCCAACCACACCCTGTTCGGCTGGGTCAGCGAGCAGGGGCTGGTGATGCTGGGACTTTATGCGTCGGGGATCACTAGCGCCTTGGCCGTGGCCTTCGTAATCCGCAAGGTGTTCTGGCGAGGCGCGTCCGAGCCGTTCCTGATGGAGCTGCCGGCCTACAAGCCGCCCGACCCGTGGAATGTCGCCCGCCTGGTGCTGCAGCGCGCCGAGATCTTCCTGCGCCGAGCCGGTACGATCATCCTGTCGATGATGGTGATCGTCTGGGCGCTGTCGAAGGTCCCGCTCGCGCCGCCCGGAGCCAAGGACCCCGCGATCGACTACAGCTTCGCCGGCATGATCGGCCACGCGCTGCAGCCCCTTCTGCAGCCCATAGGCTTCTCATGGCAGATGAGCGTCGCCCTGATCCCCGGCATGGCGGCCCGCGAGGTGGCGGTCGGCGCGCTCGGCACCGTCTACGCGGTCAGCGGCGGCGACAACAACACCGGCGTCCTGGGCGCGGCCCTGGCGAACCACTGGTCGCTGGCCTCGGCGCTGGCGTTCCTGGCCTGGTACGTGTTCGCCCCGCAGTGCGCCTCGACCCTGGGCGTGGTGAAGCGCGAGACCAATTCCTGGAAGTGGCCGGCGATCATGTTCGGCTACATGATCACCCTGGCCTACATCGCCGCCTTCATCACCTATCACGTCGCCCTGGCGCTGGGAGCGGGGTAGGGCGGCCGGCGCAACGACAGCCGCCCCGCTCCCCGCCGCCTTCAGAAGATCACCTTCTCCTCGCCCCACCAGAGCGGCGACTTTGGCAGGTCGATGAACTTCCGCTCGTCCTCCAGCAGCAGCCGGCCGGCTTCGGCGGCGGCGGGATCGGCGCGAGCCATGTCCTCGAAGCTGTCCCACCAGAGCTGCGCCACGCCGTCGAAGCCCTCCGGGCCTTGCCGGGCGGTCCGCAGAGTCTCGGAGGCGTCGGCCGGCAGGCTGTGCAGCTGGACGTAGCGCTGGATCCGCAGCGTGTCCCTCACGCTGGCCACCAGCGGCGCGTGGGTCTCGAACCAGTACCGCTGAAACGCCTCCCGCGACAGCTGCGGCAGCCTGACGAGGCAGAAGGTGAGCTTGATCATGGGCGGCGGCGCTTTCTCCGGGACCGGTAAACTCTTTCTCCGCCGATTGCGCCTCGCCGTCGATGGCAAGGCGCAGGCGATCGCTCGCGGGCCACCGAATCGCTCCTTGAGCGGATCAGTTCTGCGTTCGCGGCTTCGTCCGGCCGCCGCATTCCCAGTTGGCGAAGAGGAATCTGGACATGATCGCGCGATACGCGTCAGCTTCGCCACGGGCGACGCGACCGAGCGAAGCCTTGACTTCGTAACTGCGTCCATCGAAGGGAGCAAAACGGGGTTGAACCGGTTTTGAGCTGCGGGCCACTATGGGCCAAGGTGCGTAAAAGGGCTGGAGGTGCGGCCTGTGAGAGCCAAAAGCGTCGTCGACTGGGCTTCGGCGCGCGCCGAATTCTTCGCCAGGACTGTGTTCGACGCCGCGCCCCGGCTGGTGGACACCACCATGCTTTATGCGCCGAAGAGCGGCGGCGTTAAGCGCTACCTGACCGCCAAGCGGGCCTGGTTCGCCAAGGCCAGACCCCATATCCGCCACACCCTGGTCGTGCCGGGTCCGCGCCATGCCTACGACGGCAACGGAAGGCTTTCGATCTACGCCGCGCCGCTACCGTTCGGCGACGGCTATCGCGTGCCACTCGGCAAGACCGCCTGGATGAAGCGCCTGATGCGCCAACGACCGACCTTAATCGAGGCCGGCGACCCCTATACGCCGGGCCTCGCGGCGCTAAAGGCGGGCGAAGCGCTTGGCGTGCCGGTGATCGGCTTTTGCCATACCGACGTCGGCGCTCTGGCGGCGCTGCACTTCGGCGAGTGGGCCGAGAAGCCGATCCGACGCCACTGGGGTGAGATCTACCGCCGCTTCGACCGCGCGGTCGCGCCCAGCCGGTTCATCGCCGAGCGCCTAGCCGACGCCGGGGTGGACGATCCGATCGCCCTGCCGCTGGGCGTCGACGTCGAGGCCTTCCGGCCTGACGGCGCCGATCCGACCGGCCTGCGCCGTCGCCTCGGCTTGTCGGCGCATCACCGGCTGCTGGTATTCGCCGGGCGGCCGGCGCGGGAGAAGCGCGTCGATGTGCTGGTCGAGGCGGTCGAGCGGCTCGGCGATCCCTACGTGCTGCTGCTGGTCGGCGCGCGGGCGACGACGCCGTCGCCTGGCCGCGTAATCGAGCTTCCCTACGAGACCGACCCGACCAAGCTGGCCGCGCTGATGGCCAGCTGCGACGCCTTCGTTCACGCCAACGACAGCGAGCCGTTCGGCCTGGTCGTGCTGGAGGCCATGGCCTGCGGCCTGCCCGTCGTCGGCGTCGCGGCGGGTGGGGTGGGAGAGAGCGTCGACCGGACCGTCGGGGAACTAGCCATACGCTCGAGCGGTCCTGACTTCGCCGACGCCGTCGAGGCGCTATTCGAGCGGGATCTGGCGCGACTACGCCGCGCGGCGCGGCAACGGGCCTGCGACCAGCACGGCTGGGACGCCGTGTTCCGCCGCCTTTCGGCCATCTACGCCGAGGTCAGCGGCGAACCGGCGTTCGCCCGCCCGGCGGCGGACTTCGCTCTGGCGAGCTGAGCGCGATGACGAGGCTCACCGTCCGACCGACATTGCGAGCGGTGGGACGTTCACGCATTGTCGCGGACGGGAGGTCGTTGCATTTCCATGGATGACGCGGGCTTTGCTCCGGGGGTTTCGAGCGACGCGGTCGTCTGGGCCTACAGACTGCTGCTTGGCAGGAAGCCGGAAAGCGACGACACGGTCGCGGCGTATCAGTCCGTTCGGGTCAGGCCCTGGTGCGGGCCTTCATCGCCTCTGAAGAGTTCCACGTTGCGAACCCTGAAGCCATGCAACGCCTTGCCGAGTTGCGGCTCAGTGCGCCGATGTCGGTCGAGGTCGGCGCCGCCGAAGGGGACTTGGTCGAGCTGACGGGTCAGATCGCTGAAACCTGGCGCCAGCTCGGGTGGACCAAGCCGCATTGGTCGGCGCTGCCTGACGAACGATTCCTGCCGGAGAATGTCGACGGCCGGCGGCGGGAATTCTTTGCGTCAGGCGCCGACGACGTGGCCCAGCTGCTCGAAATCCTGCGGTATTTGGGCCGCGAGCCCGAGGAGTTCGCGACGGTGACCGAGTTCGGCTGCGGTCTTGGGCGCGTGACATTTCACCTTGCTCAACGATTCAAGCGCGTCGTCGCCTGCGACATTTCCGCGAGCCACCTGGAGTAGGCGCGCGACCAGATCCGACACGAGCGTCTCGGAAACGTAACGCTGCAAGCGGTGACGGCGCCTGATTTCGGCATGCTCGAAGCGTTCGACCTCTGGTCCTCACGCGTGGTTCTGCAACACAATCCCCCGCCGATCGTGGCCGCAATTCTTCGCAAAATGCTGTGGCGCCAGAACCCCGGCGGCCTCGCCATCTTCCAACTGCCGACCTATCGGCGTGACTATAACTTCAAGATCTCCGAGTAACCGTCGACGCCGCGCAATGACGAGATCGAGATGCACGTCATGCCCGTGTCCGCCGTGATCCGGCTGGCCAAGGAAGCCGACTGCGACGTTCTTGAGATCCTTGACGACAACAGCGCAGGCGCCGGGCTGACCTCGAATGTGTTCGTGATCGGGCGATAGAAACACCGACCCGGGTTCATCGCCACGTGAAGCGATGGCGCGAGTGACGGGGCTCGAACCCGCGACCTCCGGCGTGACAGGCCGGGGGAATCTTGAACCTTTTCAAGGATCGGTCCGAGCTATCGGCGCGAAACCGGCCCTAGAAGATTCAACGGCTTAGCCGGCGGAGTTGGAACGCTGGACTCGGGTGATCTCGGCCGCCAGGAGTGAGCGTCCGGCCAGCCGCATGACGGCGATCTCGCGCGCCTTGGCGACCGTCGGCGGGGTGTAGGTCTCGTCGAGGAATTTCGACGTGTTGATCGTGTTGGCGAGGATCGCCGCCATGTCCGCCTTGTCGGCGCCGGCGGCGTCAGCCTCGACATTGCCGGACCGGCGAAGATCCTGAAATTGGCGTGTGTCGCCGGGAAAGGCGACCTTGCGCACAGCCCTGAAGTCGTCGCCGAAGGTGTCCTTCGAGCGGTAGGCGTTGCCGTTGCGCTGGCGGATGAAGGGCGCGTCCGGCGTCAAGGTGAAGTCGAGGCCGGTGATGTAGCGGGTGATCGCCTCGTCCGTCGCCGTGGTGAGATGGCCGAAGGCCTCGCGGGCCGTCTTGGTCCGGTCCCGCTCGATGTAGCCTCCCACGCCGTCGCGCTTGCGCCAGCCGTCCTGGGCGCTCCAGACGTCCACGGGCGAGAAAAGGGTGTCCCAGGCCACGCGGATCGCGATGGCCATCCCAGCGTATCCTGACGCCTCGGCTGTGGTGATCAGCTTGGCGACCTCGGCGCCGAGCCAGATCGCGGACCGGCCGCGCGGTTGCGGGTTGGGGACGCCTTTGGCGGGGGAGGGGAACCCCATCAGCTTCAGGCGAGGGATGGCGTCGGCGTAGAGCGCCCGCAACACCTTGATCGTCCGATAGCGCTCATGCGGTCCCTTCGACTCCTCGAGGTCGTCCGCCAGGCGCTCGC
>Ga0302324_100023848_pt1 | contig 11817 bp, 3 predicted proteins | sample Palsa_T0_1_FD_201949 | JGI IMG/M metagenome (GOLD analysis project Ga0302324, IMG submission 201949) | Peat permafrost microbial communities from Stordalen Mire near Abisko, Sweden - Palsa_T0_1 | ecosystem: Environmental > Terrestrial > Soil > Palsa > Peat permafrost | place: Sweden: Abisko... | reverse complement strand
CTCCTGGCCTGTCCAGGCTAAATCGGACCTAAATCGCATGAAACACAAGTTGATCTTTCTGTTTTGCCTGTGCCTGCCGCGCGCGACGGCGGACGAGGGCATGTGGCTGTACCAACAGTTCCCCAAAGACGCCGTGCAGCAGAAGTACGGCTTCGAGGCCACCAACCAATTCCTCGACACCTTGCGGCTGGCTTCCGTGCGAATCGGCGGCGGATCGGGTGCTTTCGTATCTCCCCGCGGGCTGCTGCTCACCAACCGGCACCTAGTCGCGGGCTGCATTGCGAAACAGGACGGCTTTTACGCCGCCGCGGAGGCAGGCGAGGCGCGTTGCGCCGGTTTGGAGGTGAGCGTCCTGGTGAAAATCACCGATGTAACCAACGATGTGACCAAGCAGGTGAAAGCCGCCGTGCAAGGCGTCCCAGCCGCTAAGACGCTGGAGGCCCGCAACGCCGGGATCGCGCGCATCGAAAGCGAGTGCGCCGCCAGTTCCGGAAACACGTGCTCCGTGGTTACCCTGTTTTCCGGCGGCCGCTACGATCTGTATCTGTATCGAAAGTACACGGATGTGCGCCTCGTATTTGCTCCCGAGTACGCGCTGGCCTTTTTCGGCGGGGAACGCGATAGCCTTACTTATCTGCGGTACGGCCTGGACGTTGCGTTCCTGCGCGCGTATGAGAACGGCAAGCCGGCCGCCACACCGCACTATTTGAAGTGGAGCGCGGCGGGAGCCAAGGAGGGCGAGTTGGTTTTTGCGTCGGGCAATCCGGCGACCACGGCGCGAGCCACCACGGCCGCGCAACTGACCTTCTATCGCGATACCGCGCTGCCGGTGGCGCTGGCGCGCTGGGCGCCGCGCATCCAGCAACTGACCGCGTTCGCGGCCAAGAGCGAGAACGACCGGAGGGCCGCGCAGCCGGTGCTGACGGCCTTCTTGGAAAACTACAAATCCGCCGCCGGCAAACTAATCGGTCTGCGGGACGACCGGTTGGTTTCGCGCAAGACCATCTTCGACGCCAAGATCCGGCAGGCAGTGGAGAACGATCCCAAGTTGGGTAAACAGGGCGCGCAAGTGTGGGACCAGGTGGCTACCGCATATAAGACTTGGGTGCCGTTTGAGAAGCCCTATCAACTGTTGGAGGCGGCGCCCGCGCCTGGATCGGAGCTGTTCCGCATCGCGCGGGAGTTGGTGCGCGGCGAACTGGTGAAGAATTCCAGCGGACCGATTCACGAAGGGCTCGAGTCCATGCTGTTGACTCAGTATATCGAGGAATTGAAGAACCTGAAGGGGAAGGAAGCGCCGGTAAAGTCTATCCTTGGCGCGCAGAAGCCGGAGCAGGCGGCCGAGGAATTGGTGAAATCGACCAAGCTGAAGAACGCCGCCGTAATGCGTCCGGACGACCCATTGATCCGGCTGGCGCAGTTGTTGGAGGAACCCGGGCGCCGGCTGCGGAAGAAGCGCGAGGATCTGATCGGATCGCTCGAGACATCCGCCGCGGAGAAGATCGCGCAATACCGCTACATCTTGTTCGGCGACGCGGACTATCCGGATGCCACGTCTACGCCGAGGGTCGAATTCGGCACGGTCAAGGGCTATACCGACCGGGCCGGGACGCCGCAGCCTTTCGCGGCCACCCTCGGGGGGCTGTTTTTCCGTCGCGCCAATGAGGGCCCCTACCAGGCGCCGCCACGCTGGGTGCAGAGCCAGACGGCGTTGGACTTAGTCACTCCGCTGGACTTTGTCAGTACTTGCGATATCGGGGGCGGAGACTCCGGCAGTCCAACCGTGAACCGCACGGGCGAGTTGGTGGGTGTGATTTTCGATGGGAACCTGGAAAGCTTACCCAACACCTACCTGTATGTCGAGGAGCAGGCGCGGGCGGTGCATGTGGCGGTACAGGGGATTGCGGAGGCGCTGGACAAGGTCTATCGTGCGAAGCCGCTCCTGAGGGAGTTGGGGGTGGAGGCAGAGGGCGGGTTATAGACGTTAGAACAGGCGATATGTGGGGCAGGACGGTATCCTGGACGGTATCCTGCGCGCCGATTGCCAATCGGCGCCAAGCTTGCAGGGTTACAATTGCCCCCAAAAAGCGAACCCCGCGCTAGAGTCGGAAGGAGCGCAAATAAGGATGCAACCGCGCGCCAGTCTGCGGCGCATGGGCGCGCCGTTGAGTCCTATGCCGCCAGTCTGGTGGGAGAGGTGGTACAGACCGTGACCGCGGATCCGGCGCGATCCAAGGCTTGCCGCAGCGGAACGTAGAACAGCGTCGTTGGCCATGGACATAGCCATGGCCCGCCGGAATACGCGGGCCTCCAGGCGCGAAGACAGCCGCTAAGTTGCAACCGCAGGGAGTCAAAAAGGAACGGTTGGTTTGGGTGGACGGGAGTTGACGGTAGATCCAAGCGGCGGAGGAATCCGTTGCACCATTTGCGGAATACCCTGTCAGAGCGCCGCCGCCCCCAAACTGTCTCGGACCTGCTGCAGTTTCTCCGGCTCGGCGCACGACAGGAGCCGATTATCCTCCTCTAGAGGAGATCTTATACCCCTCCTGGAACTCGCTCCCTCGCCACGTCTGTCACATGCCTTGTGACAACTCTGTCTCCCGCCGCCCGCTTGCGAGGTTCCCGACCGGCAAATCCTTCGATATTGCAAAGGCTTAGAGTCGTCCTGGGATTGGCATTCACAATGCTCTTGGAGAAGTGGTGGATAAGCATATGACGCTCGAACGCAATTCAAATAGAGAACATGAAATGTTTCCTTCGGATAACCCCGTCCGTATCGGTCGCCAAAGGCTGCTAGCCCCCGGCCACGCCGTGTGGGGCGACGTTCACCGGCCGGGTCGTGGGGTGCTGGGCGCAGACCGGCTGCACGGCCGTTCCGGCACTCGCGCGAGTAACTACCGGCTGATCCGTGCGGCGGCGGTTCTCACCGTCATGCTGCTCGCCGGGCTCCATGCCTTTGGAGCCGTATCGACTATCAAGGAGCGGCCCAAACCCGGCGAAACAGTCGAGGTCCTGGTACGATACGCGTCCCAACCCACGGCCGAGCAACACCAGAGAGTCGTGGATCTGAACGGCCGTATCCGAGCCACGTTCGACCACGTCAATGTAGCTCACTACGACGTGACGCCGGAGGCGCTGGCGGACCTCGAGGCCAACCCCGAGGTGGTGTCGATCAGCCCCAACCTCCACTTGCGCGCGTTTGTCGACCGTGTGACGTGCTCGACGAACTATTGGCCGCTCAACAGTTACTATATTTCCAAGGGCTGGGGCAAAGCGCCGGGCATCGGGGTGGCCATCGTGGATAGCGGCATCAACGCCTCGAATCCGAATTTCAATCTTTGGCATACGAACAACACGCGCATCGTTTACAGTCAGAGCTTCATCAGTAGCGACACCAACGACGACTACGGCCACGGCACGCACGTCGCGGGCATTGCCGTCGGGACCGACAACATCACCACGGTGATTCCAAACGCCACCCGCGGTTTCGGAGGCGTCGCTCCCGATGCCAACATCATCAACCTGAAAGTCTTGGATCAGAACGGCAACGGGACCGATGCGTCAGTCATCGCCGGCATCGACCAGGCCATCGCACTCAAGAGCACTTACAACATCCGCGTGATGAATTTGTCGCTGGGACGGCCTATCTCGCAATCCTATACGACCGATCCACTCAACCAGGCTGTGGAAGCCGCCTGGAAAGCCGGTATCGTGGTAGTCGTGGCCGCGGGCAACGACGGGCGGGATAATTCGCAAAATACGTCTGGGTACGGCACTATCGCCGCGCCGGGCAACGACCCTTATGTCATCACCGTGGGAGCGTCCAACGACAACGGAGACTATAACCGTGCGGACGACGTCATGACCACCTATAGCGCGAAGGGGCCTACCGCCATCGATCACATCGTGAAACCGGATCTCGTGGCGCCCGGGAACCTGGTGGTGTCGGAACAATCGGTTGGGTCTACACTCGTCACGGAGTATCCCGCGAACCAGATTCCGGTCAATGATTATAATCCTTGGGGTTCGTCGGCCTACTCTCCCTACTTCTTCACGTTGTCCGGCACCAGCATGGCGGCGCCGTCAGTTGCGGGCGGGGCGGCGATGCTGATCTGTGGCAATCCGTCCCTCACCCCGGATCAGGTGAAGGCTAAGTTCATGCGCAACGCCTGGCGCGGATTCCCCGCCACTATGAATATCCCTGTTACCGTTAGCGGCGTCACCACTACGTACACGGTGTACAGCGACATATTCACGATCGGCGCCGGGCAGGTGGACATCTGGGCGGCCTATAACGACACGACCGTGCCCCCGAGTACGGTAGGTTCGGCCGCATCGCCCGCCGCATCGTTCGGCACCAGCAACGGAAAGGTGCAAATGCAGTTGAACTCGGTCAGCGCTTCGAACGTAGTTTGGGGAACCGGCACGACATACGCCACCAATATTGTGTGGGGAACGAATGTCAGCGGCACCAACATCGTTTGGGGCACCAATATCGTTTGGGGAACCAACATCGTCTGGGGAACCACTTCGCTGTGGGCTACTTCGACACCCGGCGCGGAATGCATCACTATCGCCATCGACGGGGACAACTACTAGCCTTCGCGGGCAAGCCCCGGGCGCCCGCGGCAGGCCGATCGCGCCGATTCCGGGCGCGCGCCGGAGGAATCGCAGCCATTCGAACAGATCCGTAACGAGCCCGGCGAGCGGATTACTCGCCGGGCATTCCGCGGAGCGGCACGCTTCGCGCCGGCGCCAGATCTGAAGGCGGCTCCCGAGTCCATATCCGACATGCGCCGCGTGACAAACTTGTCGACTTGTTTTCAAGTGTCCGATAGAACGCAATCCAATTGCACATTCCCCACCATCGAGGTGCGGACGACATCGGCCAACAGTGGCCGTTTCATCATCGCTCGGTCACTTTCGGCCCGACAGAGTGTCCGGCGAGCCGACCGTCCTTTGAAAATGGTTCGCAAAACTGTGCCTCGGCTCTTACGGTGAGACGGTTCTGGTTAATTTTGGTGCAAACGGGAAACGAACGGTTGCGCCGGGAGTTGGCCGACAAGGTTCAGGAGACCCACCGCCAGGGCGAGGAGATCGCCCAGCAGCAACAGCAGATCGCGGACCCCTCCAAGCCGCCTTCCTCCGTTTGGCTGGCAGGCGAACCTCGAGGCGCAAGAAGAGCCGGCGAGGGGCACAGTGGCCATCGCGGAGCGCATTGCCCCCCGAGTGCCCGCCGATAGAATCGACCAGATTCGGCCGGTCCTGCCCCCATCCAAGCTCGGATCATCGAATATCGGTGTCATCGGGTGGTCTGGCAGAGCGCGGGGAGAGCACGCGCGCGGCAGTGCCGGGGGCCGACCCGTGCCAGGAACTGGAACGGCATTCAAAGCACGCACCAAGCATTGAACCTGGATGAGACGGGCTGGCGGAGCAACCGCGCCAAGCGCCTGCTGTGGGCCTTCGTCGCCGCATCGTGCACAGTGGCGGCGGCCCGCGGTATCGCGGTGCCCATCCGCCTGCTGGGAGCCGCATTCCAGGGCGTCCACTGCGGCTACGTTTCATCCCGACCCAAAAGCGGCGCCTTGGCCGAGCGGCATTTGAGAAGTCCCTACCGCGAGATCCGCAATCTCGCCACGGCTCCATCCGAGCACAAACAGCGGCTGTTCACTTTCCTTGATCGGGAGATGCGTCGAGCCCGCCAACAACAGCGCCGATCACGGGCTACGTACGGGCGCGCAGTAGCGTAAGACCTGTTCCGGCAACCGCGGCGCCAACAGCGATGGCACACCTGGCTTGTTGGCCGCCTCACTGCTGCCCGACAGCCAATCGGAACATCGGCGGGGCCTGTTTCGCCGCATCTACTCTCCAGTTCGAGCCGTGCGCCAACGCTGTCACAGGGGGGACACATCTGTCGCCGTGAAAGCAGTTTCCATTTCATGAATGGTTCTTATTTTGTGGAGGTTACGGGCCGGACCGCCACCCCCATGTTTGGTCCGCGAGTTGCTTTATGCTTGTCCGAGGGCAAAGTGATGCGTTTTGAAATTGAAAAGCGGCTGACGCGAGTCGTCTCGGTGGGGCTACTATTGATGGGATCCTGCGGATTGTTTGCGGGCAATTCGAAGATCTCTCCGGACCTGCAACAATTATTGGGGAATTCGACGGGTAACATCAACGTACTCGTGCAGTATAGCGGGCCGCAATCGTGCGGCGGATGCCTGCCGGTCAACCTTCTAGGCGGGATCTTGAATACCAATTTTTCGCTTTTGAATGGACTCGCGGCGACGGTACAGACGAACAACGTGGAGTCGCTGGCGAACCAGCCCAACGTGACCTATATTTCGCCGGACAGGCAACTGGTCGGGGCGCTCGACTACACTACGCAGGCGGTTTATGCGCCGCAGGCTTGGAATTCGGGTTTGCGCGGAAACGGAATAGGCATCGCCGTGATCGACAGCGGCATCTACGACCATCCGGACCTGAACATGCCCGGGATACTGCCCTTCTCGCGGATAGTCTACCGGCAGAGCTTCGTCAGCGGCGGCGTGCTCAACGACGACTACGGTCACGGGACGCACGTGGCCGGTATCGTGGCCGGCAATGGCGCCTCTTCGCAAGTACCCGGCTCGACGCGCCTGCTCAGCGGCATTGCGCCCGACGCCAATCTTCTGGATCTGCGGGTACTCGACAAAAACGGCAACAGCAACGACAGCCTGGTGATCGCGGCCATCGAGCAAGCGGTGAATTTAAGGTATCTCTTCAACGTGCGCGTGATCAACCTGTCTTTGGGACGGCCGATTTACGAAAGCTGCACCGTGGACCCGCTTTGCCAAGCGGTGGAGGCGGCCTGGAAGGCCGGGATCGTGGTGGTGGTGTCGGGCGGCAACTTGGGTAGGAACGGATACGCCAGCATCACCGCGCCGGGGAACAGCCCGCATGCCATCACCGTCGGCTGTATGAAGACCATGGGGACTTATCCGCGAAACGACGACCTGGTTGCGAGTTATAGCTCCAAGGGCCCGACCTATATCGATATGACCGTGAAACCGGACCTGGTCGCGCCTGGCAACATGGTAGTCTCGCTGCTGGACCCCGGCTCGACGCTCGAGGCGCAGTTTCCGGCCAATGTAATGCAGCCCTCTTACTACGGGGGGTCGAGTAAAGGGCAGCCTATGTATTTTCAACTCAGCGGGACAAGCATGGCGGCGGCGGTGGTCTCCGGGACGGCCGCGATCATGCTGCAGCAGAATCCCTTCCTTACCCCGGACACCGTAAAAGCGCGGCTGATGCAGACGGCCACCAAGAATTTCCCGGTTACGAGCACGGCTACCGACCCCTTGACCGGGAATACTTACATGGACAATTACGACATATTCACGATTGGCGCCGGCTATCTGGACATCGCCGCGGCGCTCGCCAGCACGGCAACGGCGCAGCAGACCGCCGCTTCTCCCACGGCGGTCTACTCTCCATCGCAGGCCATGATGAACCTCACTCCGGCTTCCGGCACAGTTTGGGGATCTAATGCCGTGTGGGGGACGAATGCGGTGTGGGGCACCTCGGTGCTGACCGGAACTAATGCGGTGTGGGGTAGCAACGCAGTGTGGGGGACCAATGCGGTGTGGGGCACTAACGCGGTATGGGGCACTAACGCCGTGTGGGGCACCAACGCGGTATGGGGTACCACCGTCGGGTACGGCGACGGCGTGGAATAATCGTGCGGCGCGGCCGCGCGGCGTGACGGGGAGATTGCCGAACCCCCGGTGGCCGGGCAGAGTCCGGCAATCACAACACAACCAGCGGCGCCCTCGGAAATGCGAACTTGCGGCCTAACTGGTCGATGACATCGATCTGACAGATATAACGTCCCGGAGCCAGATCCTTGAGCGGAATCTGGATCTGCACGGGCACCGCTCCGGGGCGCGTGGCGGCCAGGCGCGTAGCATCCACCGGACCGACTTCGAACGCCTTCACACCCTTGCGATTGAACAGGCTCATGCGCACCTTCAGTTGGCGCTTTTGCGCGTCTGCGGGATCGGGCTGAGCGTCGTACACGTCGAAGGTCACATAAAGATTCTGGCTGCGGCGGAAAACGCGCGTGATGTTGGGCACGATTTTCTCTTCGCCCACAATCAAGGGGTTGGCCAGGCGTTCCTTGGCGGTGATCTTTTCGGCCGCGCCTACCGCGGCTTTCAGAGGCTCGCGCTGGCTGCTCCACACGATGGAGCTGAGCTTCAGACCCGTGGTATCCGCGCTCAGATCCGGGATGGTGAAGCGCATATCGAAGGTCCCCAGCTTGCCCGTCACGTTTTCGCGCACCACAAACTTCAAGCGGTATCTGCCGGGCTCCAAGGTGAACCCGGCGTCATATTGGAAACTCTGGTGGCCGGCTTTCGCGGCGTTGGCCCCGTCCAGACGTATCGTAATGCTATCGCGCACATTGCCGGCCACGGCATGTTGTTCGTCCTGGATCTGTCCGGCAAAGTCGAGCTGCGTCACACTGGCGCCGCGTTTGGCGGCCAGCGCCACCACCGAGCCGGGAATCTTAATTGAAACCGGAACGAAGTAAGTTGTCGGAGCCACGCGGAAATAGTTGATCTGCAGCGCCAGTGGCAGGTCCGTCGCCGGATCGCCGGCGGAGAGCGCCTCTTTCATCTGCTGTTCTTTCTCCTGTCCGTTCAGCTTGCCCCAGACCTTGGACGCGTAATAGCCCTTACGGTGTTCGAGCTTCGCGGACATGGGGTTGGTCAGCTTCACGGTAATCTTGCGGTACTTGCCATCCTGCGCCGGATTAGTGGTGTAGTAACCCAGCAGATAGTAACTACGCATCTGCTGCTGCGCCTGCACGATGCCGGCGGTAATGTCGTTACTATCGAAGAAAGCCTTGCCACCCGTATCGGCAGCCAGGGTGTAGAGCGTCTCCTGCGAGTCGTTGATGGTGGCCCTTTGCTGGTTGTAGACAGAGCCATTGTAGATGCCGGTACCGCGCGTAGCGGCGTGGCTGGCGTCGCCGCCGGGAGGGTCCGCCATCAGCCCGCGCGCATCGATCGGATAGACGGCCACATTAGCCTTTACCGCCGCGTTGATGGTGGCTTCCAGTTGGGCCTGGTTATCGATTCCGGTCTTGTTGACGCCGGCCGAAAAATAGATCAGCGCCTTTTTTTCGGGCAGCGGCGCAAGCATGCGGGCGGCCTCTTCGATGGCGGCCAGCTTTTGGTCGGTATTGAAGATGTTGAATTCGGTCTCGTCGGCCACGAAGGCCGCGCCGGTATCTTCACCATTAGCGCCGGTGGTATCCGCCAGGCCGGCCAACTCGCTCATTTCGCCGATGGGCAGAGCTTTGATGATGCTATTGATGACATCGCGATCGGCGGTAAAGTCTGTGAGCACCTGCACCTGGCTGGTATAGAGCAGAATGGCTACCAGATCGTCCTTGGTAATGTGTTTGGCGGCGTAATCGAGCGCGGCCTCCTGCGCGCGCAATTGTTCCGGGACGCCCATGGACGAAAAATCCAGGTAGAAGATCATCAGCCGCTTGTCGTGATACTGGATCTGGCCGGGCTTTTCGGCGGTGATGGTGGTCTTGGGAGCTTCGGGAAGCTTGAGCTGGTCGGCCAGAGCCAACTTGGGCGGCGGTTCGGGATCGTTGCTCAGCTTTTGAAATTCGAATACGGCGATCTTCTGGGGCTTGCCATCTTCGAACACCGCGAAATCCGCCGGCTTCAGGCCATCGATAGGCCGGCCGGTTTTGTCCTGCACCGTCACATCGACGATCACTAAGTTGCTATTCGAGGTGAACGTGGGTTGCGGCTGTTGGCCGGGGGCCGAAAGCACTACCAAGACGACGATGATGAATAATCTCAGAAGCTGAACCTCATGAGCAACTGTACCGCTCGCGTAGCGGTGGCGGCGGTGGGCAGCCCGTATGTTGCCGCATTAACGGTCGTGCCGAAGCTGGTAATGGCCACGTGATTGAGCGCATTGGTCGCGCTGAGCCGCAATTGCAGTTGACGGCGAGTGTCGCCGAAGCGGAAGGCGCGGTTCAATGCCGTATTGAAGGAAACCTGGAATGGTCCCGGAATCGTGTCTCTGCCGGCGTCTCCGAACTCGCCCGGCGGAGGCGGCATAAATGCCGCGAGATTGAAATAGGGGTAACCAGCGGCTGAGATAGGCAGGCCCGTGGCTTCGGCGCGCGTGCTTCCGGAACCGGCCAGACCCGCGGTGTTGGAGAGGTTCCCGGCGACCAGGGCGGTGAGGGGCATGCCGGAGGCGGCCGTGAACGTTCCACTCACTGTCCAGCCGGCCAAAGTCTTGGTGGCCCAGCCTTCGTTGCGCAACAGGCCGTGAACGCCGACGGGCGAAGAGAGCAGGAAGGTGGTCTGGAGGTTATTGGGCTGGTCGAAACTGGAAAGTCCGCGCTCCAGATTCAGATTGTCGATGAATTGCACGACGGTGCCGCCGGGGCCGCTGAAGCTGGATGCATCGTCGATGGATTTGGAGCGTGTATAGAGCACCACCCAGGAAAGGCCCCGCGCAAACCGGCGAGTGAGGCGGACCTGTCCGGCATTGAAGGTCGAATTAGCCTGCGAGGTTTCGTAAGTGAAGCTGGTGGCGTAGGGGATTTGCAGTTGCTCCTGTGAATCCAGCAGCGAGGTTCCGGGCAGCGGCCGATTGGGCTGCTCGGCGACGGGCAGGTTGGTGCCCTTGGTGCCGATGTACTCAAGTTCCAGGAGCAAGCCGTGCGGCAGAGTATTCTGAATCGCGAAATTCCAGGTTTGCGCGTAGGCCAGCTTGAAGTTGGGATCGACCGCGAAAGTGTTCGGGATGCTCTGGGAAGGTATGATCGGAAAGCCGTTCTGCAGCGTCAGTGGAGCCTGCGCGCTGGTGAGAGAGAGGGAGGTCGAGTAGGGCGGCTGGGTGGCCAGATAGGTCCCGAGCTGAGAGTATGCGGACGGACTGTAGAATATGCTGTATCCGCCACGGATTACGGTTGAGGCTTTCGCGGAAGGCCGCCAGGCGATTCCCAGGCGGGGCGAGAAAGAATGCGTGTCGGGCTTGATCAGGCTGCTGGGCAGTCCGGAGGCGCCAGGCGTCACTACGGACACGCCAGTGAATCCCGGATACACGAGCAGGTCCGCCAAGTGGCCATTCAGTTCCGTGTAGGGAGCGAAATATTCGTAGCGGATACCAAGATTGATCGAAAGTCCCCGGCTGGGGCGCCAGTCGTCCCGCGCATACCAGCCAGTGGCCCAGCTCCGGAGATTGTAATTGCCGTCGCCGTATTGCAGGGTACTGGATTGCGGCAAGCCCAACAGAAAGTCGGCGAAGTCGAAGCCTGTGCCGGATACAGGGTCGCCCTGGGCGTTGAAACCGCTGGTGAGCAGGCCGCTGAAAGTGAACGTTCCGCGCGCATTCTGATAGTTCAGGCTGTCGACGTCTGTCCGCCGGTAAAGGAAGCCGATGCCCAGGTTATGCCGTCTGCGCACGACGTAAGTAAGCGTATCGGTGAAATTGGCGGTTTGATTGTGAGTGAGGGCCGGCGCGGAATCCGTGAGGCTTCCCAAGTTAGTAAATGAAATATTGGGCGGACCGTAATCCAGTGGATTCTGTAAAGTACCGCCGATGCCCAAATCGCCTTCAATGTTATCCGCATAGGCAAAGTACGGGGATGTTCGGCTGGTGTTACGGCTAAAGGTGAAGTTGGCGCTGTTGTTGAAGCGCGGCGCGAAACTGTGGCTCCAGCCAGCCGAGGCGCTCACCCCGTGTCCACTGGCAGAATCCTGGAATCCGAAAAGCTGTTCGGTTTTCGAATCGCGG
>Ga0302324_100023847_pt1 | contig 11817 bp, 8 predicted proteins | sample Palsa_T0_1_FD_201949 | JGI IMG/M metagenome (GOLD analysis project Ga0302324, IMG submission 201949) | Peat permafrost microbial communities from Stordalen Mire near Abisko, Sweden - Palsa_T0_1 | ecosystem: Environmental > Terrestrial > Soil > Palsa > Peat permafrost | place: Sweden: Abisko... | reverse complement strand
ACGTACAGGAACACGAACACCAACAGGAACGGCTGCACCAGCGTGCGGATGACGAACTCGAGGAAGTTCTTCCTGAGCACGACCAGGTCGCGCAGGATCAGCGCGAGCAGAGCCGTGCGGCTGGCGGCCATCGTCGAGCGCGTGGGCTCGATGCTGATCGGCGAATTCGTGAGCGCCGGCGAGGCCGCAGCTCCGGTCGTGCTCGCGGCCATCAGTCGCGCAGCTCTTTGCCGGTGAGGCTGATGAACACGGTCTCGAGGCTCGGCTCGGACACCGACAGGTCGGCGAGGTCGAAGCCCGCGCTCTCGGCCGCGTTTACGACCCTCACGACGAGTCGCTGGGCGCCCTTGACGTGCAGCTCGACGCCGCCCTCGATGACCCGCGTGCGGGTCACTTCCGGGATCTCCCCCTGCAGCCGATCGGCCAGCGCCTGCGTGTCGCCGTCCGCCTTGACGGTGACGATCGTGTCAGCGCCGAGCGACTGCTTGAGCGCCTCGGGCGTGTCGAGCGCGAGGATCCTGCCGTGATCCATGATCGCCACGCGGTTGCACAGGTGGTCGGCCTCCTCCATGTAGTGCGTGGTCAAGAGGATCGTCTGGCCGTCGCGGTTGAGCTCACCCAGGATGTCCCACAGCGCGAGCCGGCTCTGCGGGTCAAGGCCGGCGGTGGGCTCGTCCAGGAACAGCACCGCCGGGCGGTGGAAGATCGCACGCGCGACCATCAGCCGCTGGGCCATGCCTCCGGACAGGGCGTAGACCGACGCCTTGGCCCATTTTGAGAGGTGCAGCTGCTCGAGCAGCTGATCGGCGATCTTGCGTGAGCGCGAGGCGGAGATCCCGAACAGGCGCCCGTGGAAGTAGAGGTTCTCCCACACGGTCAGCTGGCGGTCGAGCGTGTTCTGCTGGGAGACGATCCCGATCAGCTGCTTGGCGAGCGCCGGCTGGGCGACCACGTCGATGGATCCCACATAGGCCGACCCGGAGCTCGGAACCACCCTCGTGGTCAGCATCCCGGCCGTGGTCGTCTTGCCCGCGCCGTTCGGCCCGAGCAGCCCGAAGATCTCGCCGGCGTGGACGCTCAGGTTGAGCGTGTCGACGGCCGCGAAGTCGGTGCCCGCATAGACCTTGGTCAACTCGACGGTGCGAATCACCTCGCGGCGGCGGCCGTCGCCTCCGAGGAGCGCGCCATTCCCCTGCCCAGCCTGCGGAGCGTCGATTGGCTGGGCCGAGACCATCGCTCCCAATGTACAACGCACGCACGCACGCCCGCGCGGGCCCCGCCCGCGCTACCCTCAAGCCTTAAACATGGACACCGGCAAGATCGCCAAGAACCTCGAGCGCTTCGCCCAGGCGGTGGCCTCGCACGACCGCGAGAACCCGACGCACACCGCCCACGGCATCGGCCTGGCCCACTTCGACATGGAGCGGCTGGACTTTGATGAGGGCGAGGAGATCCTGCCGGGCATCACGATCCACGGCGACAGCGGCGTCACGGGAAACTTCAGGGTGCTGTGCGACGGCGAGCACGACGAGGGCCTCGTCGAGGCCGAGCAGGAGACGGTGGAGGCGGTCGCCAGGCAGGCTGTGCCGGTGTCCTCGCCGGGACACTCTCCATTCGAAGAGCCCTAGCCCGCGTTTTTTGGACGCCAGGCTAAGGACGGGGCGCCGGCGTGCGCGCAAGCTGGGAGAGGCCAAGCGCGCGCGGGGGTAACCGTCTCCTCATCTGTCTCAGAGTCCGTCTCCTCATCGATTTCAGAGCACTATCGCGACTGGGTCGGTCACGTGATCGTGTGCGGCCTCAACGACGTCGGCCTGCGCACGGTCGAGCAGCTGCATCTCGCGGGCGCGCAGGTGGTGGTGCTGGACGACGATCCCGATGATCGCCTGGCGCGCGTGGTGCGCGGCTGGGGGATCCCCCATCTCCCCCGCGGCGCCCATCTCTCAGAGCCGCTGTTCGAAGCGGGCATCTCGGGGGCGGCCGCCGTGGTGTGCGCCGAGCGCACCGACCTGCGCACGCTTGAGACCGTCCTTCTGATCCGCGACCTTCGCCCCGATGTGCGGGTGGTGGCGGACCTCGACAACCCCGCCGTCGCGCACGCGGTCGAGGAAGTGCTCGGCTCGGTGGGCGTGCTCGACGTCGCCGCCCTGTTCGCACCCTCGGTGGTCGAAGCGTGCACCGGGCATCGCGCCCGCGACATTCTCCTCGGCGAGACCGAGTTCATCGCAGCCGAGGTGATCGCACCCCGCGACGGGACGCTGCGCGAAATCTACGGGCACCTGGCGCCGATCGGCGTTGTCACCGAGACCACCGAAGAGCTGATCGCATGCCCCGGGCGAGACCAGAGGGTCGAGGCCAAGGACCGTGTGATGCTGCTCGGAACCGCCGATGAGCTCGACAAAGCGGGCCTGCGCCAACGGGGCGCCGACGACGGTGAGTCCTCGACGCTGCGCTGGAGGACGAGCGCAGCAGTGAAACGGGGCGTCAGGAGCGTGCTCCTCACGCTCGCGGATCGAGGGCTGCGCATCGGGCTCGCACTTGGGCTCGCGCTGCTGATCGTCTCCACGCTGGTTCTGCATTTCGCCTTCAAGCAGCCCGAGGCTCACGGGCATCTGTCCTTTCTGAATGCGATCTACTTCACGGTGGAGACGGTCGCCACGGTCGGATTCGGCGACTTCTCCTTCTCCCATCAGCCGGAATCGGTTGAGGTGTTCGGCATCCTGCTGATCATCGCCGGCACCACGGTCGTCACGACCCTGTTCGCCCTCTTGACCAACGCGCTCGTGAGCCGGCGCATCGCGCAGTCGCTCGGGCGCGACCAGATCCCGGGGATGCGCAACCACACGGTGATCGTCGGACTCGGCGCGGTGGGCATGCAGGTGCTCGAAGGCCTGCTGGCCAAGGGGCGGGACGTGATCGTGGTCGAGCGGTTCGACGGGAACCCGCTGATCGGTGAGGCACGCTCCCTGAACGTACCCGTCGTGATCGGCGATGCGACCCTGGCCCGGACGCTCGACTCGGTGAAGCTCTCCACCGCTGCCGCCGTGGCGATTCTCACCTCTGACGATCTCACCAACATCGAGACGGGCCTCGCCGTCCGCGATCAGCTGGGCGAGCGCTGGACGGAGGTGCCGGTGGTGCTGAGGGTGTTCGACCGCCAGCTCGGCAGCCGGTTGGAGAAGAGCTTCGGGTTCCGGCATGTGTGGTCGACCTCCGCGATCGCCGCGCCGTGGTTCGTGGGAGCGGCGCTCGGTCTCGACGTGCTGTTCAGCTTCTATGTCGGCAACCAACCGTTCCTGCTGGCCCGCCTGCGGGTCAGCGCCGGCGGCGGCCTCGAGAACCTGGCAATGCTCGAGCTGCCCGGCCAGATCCGCGTGATCGCCATCCGCCGAGCTCAGAGCTCGACAGCGCTCGAGCATCCGCCGCGGCGCGACACGCGCCTGGCTCGCGACGATGACGCCTACCTGGTGGGGCCCTACGCCGAGCTTTTGGAGGTGCTGCGCCACGATCGCGAGGGGCGAAGCCCGCCGGCCGGGCAGCCCGCCTGATCAGGACGCGGCCCGCTCGATCCTCGCTTCGATCATCGCCACGAGCCGCTCGATCGTCGGGCACTCGATCCCGTGGCGCGCACCCGCGCGCAGCACCGACCCCGGGATCGCGTCGAGCTCGGGCGCTCGCCCGGCCGCGATGTCGCGCTGCATCGAGCTGCCGAGCGTCGCGTGAGCCGAGCTCAGCTCCTCCATCGCCCTGGCCGGGTCCACGTCGTGCGCCCCCTCGGCGCGGCCCACGGCGCAGCCCTCCTCGATCGCCCCGAGCAGATCGGCGCGCAGCGCCGGGGTCGAGCGGATCTCGCCGAGCAGCTTGTCGTAGGCGCTCGTGGTGCAGGCCAGAGCGTTCAGGCGCACCAGCTTCGACCACAGCACCTGCGCCTCGGAGTCACCCACGCGCGCCTTGACCTGCGCGTTGTTGAGCGCGTCTGCGAGCTTCTGCATCGCGGGGCGCCGGGCCGGGTCGCCACTTGCCATCTCGACGAGCAGGAACGGGCTCGTGTGCACGACCACGCCGGCCTCCGGCCGGTCGGCCTCGACGCGAATCGATCCCGCGACGACGGAGTCCGGCGCAAAGCGCTCGCGCAGAACCGTCATGTGATCGAGCCCGTTGAGCAGCGGCAGCACGAGCTTCGGCTCGGTTGCGATTCGCAGCAGCGCCGCGTTCAGACCGGAGGCCTTGGTCGCCACGATCAGCACGTCCACCGGCTCTGCCAGCCAGGCCAGCGCGCGCGGATGGGCGACGAACTCGCCGAGCGTGACGCTCTGCACACGCAGGCCGCGCTCGGAGATCGTCGCCGCGGTCGACTCCCTGGCCACCACGATCACCCGGGCGCCGGCCCGGTCGAGCGCGCCTGCGAGCAGCCCGCCCACGCCGCCGGGGCCGAGGATCGCGATCGTCATGGCAGCGGATCGATCGTCATGGCAGCGGATCGATCGTCATGGCAGCGGATCGATCAGCACGCCCGGGTTCATGATGCCGCGCGGGTCGAGCGCGACCTTGGCCGCGCGCAGCGCTTCGGCGAACGGCTGCGGGCGCTGGCGGTCATACCACGGGCGATGGTCGCGCCCGACGGCGTGGTGGTGGGTGATGGTCCCGCCCTCGGTGATGATCGCGTCCGAGACGGCCTGCTTGATCGCCGCCCACTGCTCGACCTCCTCGCCCCGGCGGGCCGGGGCGAGCACGGTGAAGTAGGGCGCCGGCCCGTCGGGGTAGACGTGGGTGAAGCGACAGAACACCCTGCCCGTGGCGCCGCCCTGGCGGAGCACCGCCTCCTCGGCCGCGGCGGTGACGCGCTCGTGGAAGGCCTGAAAGCGCTCCCACGTGATCGCCGTCTCGAACGTCTCGGCGAGCACGCCGAGGGCGACGAGCGCGTCGCGCACGTAGGGGGCGCCAAGGAACGCCTCCCGCCAGGAGCTGACAGCGTCGGAGCCGGCTGGCCCGCCGGGCTCCGCCACCGCACCGCCGTGCTCGGCGCAGATCTCAAGGGCTCGTGCCATGGGGCCGTCGACGGGATGGTCGCTGGACTCGAAGCCGAGCACCAACAGGGCGCTCGAGCCGTCCCCGGCCATCGTCATCTGCGCCTCGCCGGCGTCGAGCAGACGGCAGTTCGCCGGGCTGAGGCCCGACTGGCTGATCGCGCGCACGCACTCGGCTCCGCCGAGAAAGCCCTCGAAGCGCACCCCCGCCGTACGCCGGTGCGACGGTCGCGGCTGCACGCGCACCCAGGCCTCGGTGATCAGCCCGAGCGTCCCCTCTGAGCCCGCGAGCATGCGATCGGGGCTCACCCCCGCGCCGGACCCGGGCAGCCTGCGTGACTCCCAGGCCCCCGCCGGAGTGATCGCGCTGATGGACTCCACGAAGTCCTCGATGTGCGTCCACACCGTGGCGAAGTGGCCGGCCGCGCGGGTGGCGATCCAGCCCCCCAGCGTGGAGAACTCGAACGACTGGGGGAAGTGGCGAAGCGTCAGCGAATGCTCGGCGAGCTGGGCCTCGAGGCCCGGCCCTAGGGCGCCGGCCTGGATGCGGGCCGAGCGCGAGAGGAGATCGACCTCGAGCACGCGATCGAGTGCTCGCAGGTCGACGGAGATGGCGCCGTTGTATGAGGGTGCGACGTCCGGGCTGACGCCGCCCACGACCGAGGTGCCTCCGCCGTAGGGAATCGCGGCGACGTCCTCGTGCGAGCACCATTCGAGCACCCGCTCGACGTCGTGGGCGCCGCGCGGGAACGCCACGAAGTCCGGAGGGTGCTCAAAGCGCCCGCGAAATCCGCGCACGACATCCGAGTAGGACTTGCCGAGCGCATGGGAGGCGCGCGCGTAGTCGTCGCCTGCGCAGATCTCCGCGAGCGCGCTCGGCACAGGCACACGGGCCGGCGCGAGCTTCAGCTCGTGCAGGCCCACCGGCGCCTCGACCTCGGACACAGCGATGCCGAGGCCCGCGAGCAGCCCCGATCCCATCGCCTCGACCTCCGCGAGGGACGGCTGCTGATCCTCATGGCCCCAGCCCCAGTGCTTGCGCCGGCGGATCTCCACGCGGGCGAGTTTATGCTCACTAGCCTTCCCCTTACACCCACTAGCCTCTCTCACGCGTGTCCGCCCAACCCGAACCCACCACCGAGCAGCCCGAAATCCTCGCCCGCGGGCCGTGGCCGATAGAGCGGGTCAAGGCGCGCTGGCGCGAGGAGCACTTCGAGCCCTCCAGCGAGCACGCGGCGGCGGCGGACGCCGCCATCAAGGGGCTTCAGGATCGGGGCTCACCGAGCCATGACGGGGTGGCGGCGCGGCTGTTGGACTACAAGCTCAACGCCGGCGGGATCGCGATCGAACTGCAACCGCTGCGCTGGGCTCTGCGGCTGGTTTCAGGCGACGCCTCGCGCAGCGTCGCGGCTCTGTGCGTGACGCGCTCGGCGGACGGCCGCTGGCTGGCCGGCCGCCGCGCCGACTGGGTCTCCACCTGGGCGGGTCGCTGGTCGCTGGGCGCTGGCGGCGCCGTCGATCTCGGGGAGAATCCCGCTGAGACGCTCGTACGCGAGCTGTGGGAGGAGTGGTCGGTCTCGCCCGAGCGGGTGCGCGGCGAGGCGCTCATCCGGCTGCCGCACCAGATGGTCATGTTCGTGGGACAGGCCTGGCTGGCCGAGGGGGCCGAGGAGACGGTCACCCCCGACCACGAGCACGACGCCTTCGCATGGTGGCCGCGCGAGATCGAGGAATGGCCGCCGGAGGCGGGCGACGCGCTGTCGCGGATGGCCCGCTGGCTGACCGAGTGAACGCCCCCTCGCAAGCCAAGGCCGCGCCGCGGGCGGGCCTCGGGCCGCTGACGTTCACGCGCCTTGAGTGGATGTCGTTCTTTCACTCGCTCGTGTATCTGAGCCTGATCGTGTGCGCGCTGGCCGGCTTCGCGGGCCCAACACTGGTGCTCGGCTGGACGCACGGAATCCTCTGGATCGGCATGTCGCTGGCCTGCATCGCGGCCGTGCGCCAGGGCGTCATACCCCTGCGCGTGGGTGTCGCTGTGGCCGTCCTCGGGGGGCTCGGCCCGTTCATCGGCAGCTACGAGTTCGTGCGCGAGCAGCGCCGGCGCGCGGGCGCCGCCCCGGCTCGCTCAGCTGAGCCATCGGCCAAGCCGCCGCGCTAGAGTGAAAGTGACATGGCAACGGGCACCACGGCTCAGCAGACGATAGACGTCGTGACGCCAGCCGCGGGGGAGTCGGTCAGCGAGGGAACGATCCTCGAATGGCATGCGCAGGTGGGCGACTTCATCAAGGCGGACGACACGATCGTCGAGATCTCGACCGACAAGGTCGACCTCGAGCTGCCGTCTCCGGCGAGCGGAACGGTGAGCGAGATCCTGGTGGCGGAGGGCGACACGGTGACCGTCGGTCAGGTGATCGCGCGCATCTCCGTCAACGGCTCGGCTGAGGCCGTCCAAGGGGCGAACGGCGGTCACGCCCCGGTCGCACAGGCGCCGGCAGCCGATGGCGACTCCACGCCGGGCGGCGATTCGACCCCCGTCGCAGGTTCGACCCCCGCCGCGGGTTCGACCCCCGCCGCAGGTTCGCCCACCGCCCAGGGTTCCGCGCCCGCACAGGCGCCCGACGGGGTGAAGGTCTCCCCGGTTGCGGCCCGCGCGGCGGCGGTCGAGGGCGTCGACCTCGCTACCGTGCCCGGCACCGGCCCGGCCGGGCGGATTACCAAGTCCGACGTGCTGAGCAGCGCCCTCGGCGCCCCTGCGAGCGCCCCGCCGGCGAACGGCGCGACGGCGACGGCGGCCGCTCCGAGCGTACAGCCGATGAAGGGCGGGGCCGCGGCGCTCGCCCGCTACATGGAGGAGTCGCGCGCGATCCCCACCGCCACGAGCTTCCGCACCCTGACGGTGACAGCCCTCGAGGCTCGCCGGCGCGAGCTGAAGGAGGCCGGGCAGCGGGTGTCCTTCACCCATCTGATCGCCTACGCGATAGCGCGGGCCGTTGACGACATGCCCGTGATGGGCAACCACTTCGCGGAGATCGACGGCAAACCGCATCGGATCGACGACGGGCAGGTGAACCTCGGCCTGGCGGTGGATGTCCAGAAGCGCGACGGCTCCCGCACGCTGATGGTTCCGGTGATCCTCGACGCAGGGCGCCAGTCCTTCGATCGATTCCTCCAGGCCTACGACGCGCTGGTGGAGAAGGCGCGCACAAATAAGCTCACCGCCGACGATCTGGTGGACGGCAACGTCACGCTGACCAACCCGGGCGGGCTCGGCACGGTCGCCTCGGTTCCAAGGCTGATGAGCGGCCAGGGCGCGATCGTGGCCACCGGCTCGATCGCCTACCCGGTCGGCCTGGGCAACATCGGCACGATGATCGGCGCCGAGAAGGTCATGACGATGACCTCCACCTATGACCACCGCATCATCCAGGGCGCCGAGTCCGGGCGCTTTCTGGCGCTGATCGAGGAGTACCTGCAGGGCGAGCGCGGCTTCTACGAGGGCGTGTTCGGCTCACTCGGGGTGGAGCTCGGGCCGGCCCCGACGCTGCCCGCTCCGGCGGCCGCGGCGGTCGCGGCGGCATCCTCCACGCGCCCGGAGCCCACGGGCAGCGCCGAGGACGAGCTGCTGCAGGCGGTGCAGGCGGCCAGCACGCTCGTCAGCCGCTTCCGCAGCCACGGCCACCTGGCGGCGCGGCTCGATCCGCTGGGCTCAGAACCAGAGGGCGATCCGGGGCTGGACCCCGAGCCGCTCGGGCTCACGCCCGAAATCCAGGCGAAGCTGCCGGCCAAGATCTTTCACATGTACGTGCCCGGGGCGACGCTCGCCGATGCCCTTCCGCATCTGCGCGAGACCTACTGCGGCACGATCGCGTATGAGATCGAGCACATCGCCTCCCACCGCCAGCGGGTGTGGCTGCGCGAGCACATCGAGTCGGGCGCCTTCCGCAAGCCGCTGACCGTCGAGGAGCGCAAGTGGCTTCTGCGGCGCCTGGTCAAGGTCGACGCGCTGGAGCGCTTCATGCACAAGGCCTACCTCGGCCAGCACCAGTTCTCGATCGAGGGCCTGGACATGACGGTGCCGATGCTCGATGAGCTGATCCAGCTGTCCGCCGCGCACGGTGGTGACGAGGTCGTGATCGGCATGGCACACCGCGGGCGGCTGAACGTGCTGGCCCACAACCTCGGCCGCGCCTACGACACGATCTTCGCCGAGTTCGAGGGCGCATCGACGCTCGAGGCCGTCACGACCATCCCCCAGGGAGGCACCGGCGACGTCAAGTATCACCACGGCACCCAGGGCTCCTACGAGCTGCCGGACGGGAGCACGATCCGCGTCAACCTCGAGTCGAACCCGAGCCACCTCGAGTATGTCTCGCCGGTCGTGGAGGGCGCCACGCGGGCCGCCCAGACGACCCGCCAGGGCCCTCACGCCCACCAGGACACCGACTCGGCGGTCCCGATCGTGATCCACGGCGATGCGTCCTTCCCCGCCCAGGGCGTGGTCGCCGAGACCCTCAACCTGCAGGCACTGGACGGCTACAAGGTCGGCGGGACGCTGCACGTCATCACCAACAACCAGATCGGCTTCACGACCGACCCCGACGACGCGCGCTCCACGCGCTGGGCTTCTGATTTGGCGAAGGGCTTCGACGTGCCGATCATCCACGTCAACGGCGACGACGTGCCCGCCTGCATGAGCGCCGTGCGACTGGCCTTCGCCTTCCGCAAGGAGTTCGGCCACGACGTGCTGATCGATCTGATCGGCTACCGGCGATTCGGGCACAACGAGTCCGATGAGCCGGCCTACACCCAGCCTGAGATGTACGCCAAGATCAAGACCAAGAAGCGCGTGGCCGAGCTGTGGGCCGAGCGCCTGGTGGCAGAAGGCGTCGTCACCCAGGAGGACGTCGAGCGCCAGGCCCAGGAGATCTGGGACAACCTGACGCTCCTGCACCAGCGGCTGAAGGCCAAGATCGCCGCCGCCGCCGAGCACGAGCATGAGGAGCACAGCACCGGCGAGTACCAGCTCGACCGCACGCCCAGCCCGGACGTCGATACGGCGGTTCCGGCCGCCCGGCTGCGCCAGCTGGGCGAGGAGCTGCTGCGCGCGCCCGAGGGGTTCACCGTCCACCCCAAGCTCGTCAAACAGCTGGAGCGCAGGCACGAGGCGCTGGCCGCGGAGAACCCGCCCGTCGCGATCGACTGGGCGCACGCCGAGGCGCTCGCATTCGCGTCGCTGTTGACCGAGGGCACCCCCATCCGCCTGACCGGGCAGGACACCGAGCGCGGCACCTTCTCACAGCGCCACATGGTCCTGCACGACGCCAAGACCGGCCAGACGGTGTGCCCGATCCAGAGCCTGCCCGATGCGCAGGCTCCGCTTGAGCTGCACAACAGCCCCCTCTCGGAGCTGGCCTGCATGGGGTTCGAGTACGGCTACAGCCAGGAGGCGCCGGAGACGCTCGTGCTGTGGGAGGCGCAGTTCGGGGACTTCGTCAACTCCGCACAGGTGATCGTCGACCAGTTCATCGTCTCGGGCCTTGCCAAGTGGGGCCAGACCTCGCGCCTGACGCTGCTTCTGCCACACGGCTACGAGGGCTCAGGCCCGGAGCACTCCTCAGCGCGCCTGGAGCGCTTTTTGACGCTCGCCGCCGAGGGCAACATCCGCGTGGCGAGCCCCACCACGCCGGCCCAGTACTTCCACCTGCTGCGCCGCCAGGCGCGCGTGGCCAAGCAGCGCCCGCTCGTGGTGATGACGCCCAAGTCGCTGCTGCGCCTGCCCCAGGCCACCAGCTCGATCGCGGACATGGCGGAGAACACGCGCTTTCAGCCGGTGCTCGCCGAGCCCGGCGTCGACGACGCACAGGTCACGCGCCTGGCGCTGTGCACGGGCAAGATCTACTACGACCTGGTCGGCCACCCCGACCGCAAGGACCACCCCGGCCTGGCGGTGGCCCGGGTTGAGCTTCTGTACCCCTTCCCGGAAGGCCAGGTGCTGCAGATGATCCAGCGCTACCCGCGACTGCGCGAGGTCGTGTGGGTACAGGAGGAGCCGCGCAACATGGGCGCTCGCGCGCACATGTTCCCCCGGCTCATGCAGATCATGCCCGAGGGGATTGGCTTCGGCTACATCGGGCGCCCGGAGCGCGCCAGCCCGGGCGAGGGTTACCCGGCCGCGCACATCGACGAACAGAACCGCATCGTCACCACCGCGATCGACCTCAACGAGCCCATCTCGCAGTATCCGCGCAAGGCGCCGGGAGACCGCTGATGTGGGCGCTGTGGCGACGCTTTCTGGAGATTCGCCGCCAGCGGCGGCGCAAGCGCCGCGGCCTGTAGCCGAAGCAGCCGCGGCCGGGTCGTGAATGTCCTGATCTATGGCAGCACGGAGACCTCGCCCTCGCTTCGGCACGAGATCCCGCTGGCGATCATCGATCCCTTTCTGTACCTCGAGACCGACGGGCGTCGGGCGGTCCTGACCAGCTCCCTCGAGGACGCCCGCATCGCGCGGGCGGCAGCGGGGGTCGAGCGCCTGCTGGACGATGCCCTCGGCCTGTCCGAGCTGATCGCCGAAGGCCGCTCGCGCGCACAGGTCGATCAGGAGCTGTGCGTACGCGCCGTGGCGGCGCTGGGAATCCATCAAGCGAGCGTTCCGCTGGACTTCCCGCTTGCCCTGGCCGACCGCCTGCGCGAAGCCGGCATCACCGTGACCCCCGATGAGGCGACCTTCCGCGAACGCCGGCGAGAGAAGACCGAGCAGGAGATGGCGGGGATCCGGCGCGCGGCAGCCGTGGCC
>Ga0302324_100023846_pt1 | contig 11817 bp, 10 predicted proteins | sample Palsa_T0_1_FD_201949 | JGI IMG/M metagenome (GOLD analysis project Ga0302324, IMG submission 201949) | Peat permafrost microbial communities from Stordalen Mire near Abisko, Sweden - Palsa_T0_1 | ecosystem: Environmental > Terrestrial > Soil > Palsa > Peat permafrost | place: Sweden: Abisko... | reverse complement strand
CGCCCGTCGCCGCGGTGCCGCCCGACTCATTGATTCCGGTGCTCTCCAGCAGTATGGCTGTGCTGCGCCCACCGGCTCCCGCGCGTGCGGCTGCCACGCCCACACCCGTGGCCGCCACACCGGCGCCCACACCCGTAACCGCCGCACCGGCGCCCGCACCCGTGGCCGCCACACCGGCGCCCGCGACCACTCCGGTGCCGACGCCGGCACGAGCGGCGGCAGCGGCGGCTATTCCACCGGAAACACCTGCAGCGGCGGCGACCGGGCAAACGACGGCACCCCCGGCGGCGCCCCCGATCGCCCAAGAAAAAAAGTTCGCAGCGCCGCCGCGGCGATCCGAGACCCCGGGAGCGCCGCTCGCGAGCCTCGATACGACGCAGACCCTGCGCCCGTTGACACCCAAGGAGTTGGAAGATGCGTCGGTGCTGCGTTGGTTCATCATCCAGCTCGCGTCCTCCGAGCAAGCATTCGATCCAGAAGCGCTGCCGTACCTCGATATTTTCAGCGAGTATCGTCTGTATTCGGTCTCCGGACTGGAGCAGGGCAAGCTCGTGCATGTCCTACGTTTGGGTTTTTTCTCCGAGGAATCGCACGCCAAGGCGGTCGCGGGTTACCTCGGGTCGTTCTACGAGAGTCCCGTCATCAAGCGTGTCAGTGCCGCCGAGCGCGCGCGCTTCGCCCAGCACCGCGTCGAGGCGCGCAAGGACATCGGTGCGACTGGCAGGCATGCAGTCATCGAGATCACGGACCAGCGGGTGATTCGACCCAAGCGGCCGGGCAACCCCGCAGGCCCGGCCATGGCGTCGACCCCGTCCTCCATGGCCTCGACCCCGCCGTCCGCCCGCAGCCGATAAGCGCAATCTACCAAGCCCCCCGGTGCACGCGTGGGTGCAGACTTCCGCGAAGCAGAGGCGCAGAATTCCCCGACGACAGTACCGACTCCGGCGACGGGAGGACCTGCCGCGAAGGAGCCAAGTAGGCACAACGGCGTTTGGGGGGACCATGAATAAGCTAGTAGGACGCAAGGCATTGGTCACGGGAGGGGCGCGCGGTATCGGTCGCGCCATTGCGCGGGCGCTTGCCGCCGAAGGCGCGGATGTCGCGATCAATTTTCAAACGAGTGGAGCGGATGCGGAGGCGTTGGCCGCCGAATTGGGCAACGCGGGCCGTCACACGCTGCTCTTCAAGGGCAGCGTCGCGGAGCGCGCGACCTGGAACGGAATGATGGAGCAGATTCAGCAGGCGTGGGGGCGCCTCGACATCCTGGTGAACAATGCGGGCATCACGCGCGACAAGACGCTGCGCAAGATGACGGACGAGGACTGGATGTGCGTCTTAAACACCAATCTCAATGCTTGCTATCTCGGAGTGACGGCGGCGATGCCGATGATGGTCGAGCAGAAATACGGCCGAATCATCAACATCAGCTCTTTCGTCGGTCAGGCCGGCAACTTCGGGCAGGCCAATTACGCGGCGAGCAAGGGCGGCATCATTGCGTTCACGAAGACGGCGGCGATGGAGCTCGCGAAACACAACGTGACCTGCAATGCGCTCGCCCCCGGCTTCACCGAAACCGGGATGCTCGCGAAGGTCCCCGAGCAAGTGCAATCGCAAATCCTCGCGCGTATTCCGATGGGACGATTTGGAGCGCCCGATGAGATCGCGCGCGCGGTTTTGTTCCTGGCCGCGGACGGCGATTACGTCACGGGACAGCAGATCAACGTGAACGGCGGGGTCTACATGTAGGCTTGGCGCAAGCGCTAACGTTCCCCGAGCCAATCGGCGATCGCCGGCGGCACCTGGCGCTGGGCACGTGCGCTCACGTACATGCCGATGTGACCCAGGTCGAGCTCGAGCGTGGTGAAGTCGCTGCTGCGGGTGAGGCCGCGCAACGCCGCCGACGAGGCAGGCGGCACGAGGTGATCGCGCGTACCGATGAGGTTGAGAATCGGCAGCTCGAGTGTGCGCAGGTCGACGCTGCGCCCGCCGATCGCAAGTCCGCCCCGCACGAATCGGTTTTGCTGATAGAACCACACGACGAATTCTCGAAAAGCGGCACCCGCCTGATCGGGACTGTCGTAGATCCATCGTTCGACACGCATGAAGTTCTCGATGCGCGCCGGATCGGCCTCGCCGCGCAGCAGGTCCACGTATTTCTGCTGCGACAGGCGAAACGGCATGAGCGCGAGGAACAGCTGGTTGAGCACATCACCGGAGACGTTGGCCTGGCCCACCCAGGCGTCCACGTCGATCTTCCGCGCCCACTTCGACAACAGATCGGCGCTCGTGTGAAAGTCCACCGGAGTCACCATGGTGATCAAGTTGCGCACCCGCTCGGGATGCAAGGCCGCGAAGCACAGGCTGAACACTCCTCCCTGACAAACGCCGAGCAGGTTGAGCGCGTCGAGTCCCCTTACTTTCAAGATCTCGTCGATGCAGCCCGCGAGCTGGTCCTCCAGGTAGTCCTCGAGGGTGGTGAAACGATCTGCGCCGTCGGGATATCCCCAGTCGATCAGATACACGTCCAAGCCGCGCGACAACAGCCCGCGGATGAGCGAGCGATCCGGCTCCAGGTCCATCATGTAAGGACGGTTCACCAGTGCATAAACGATGAGTAGCGGAACCGCGCCCGGGGCGGGAGAGAGCGGGCGATAGCGATACAAACGTACCTTTCCCGATCGCCACACCTCGTCTTTCTCGGTGCAGCCAGGTGCGCAGTGCCTTGCGGCCGACAGTGCCGCATACAAACGGGCCGTCACCGCTTGCCTCCGCCGCGCATTTTTTTGGCCGCGGTGGTGCGCTTCTTGGCTGCGGGCCGGGCGCGGGCGGCGCGCTTGCGCTTCGTTTCGCGTAGCTGCTTCTCGAGGGCGCGCAGACGCAGAGACAGGGAATTGATCTCGCGGCGCGTCGGCCAATCGAGCCATTTTGCCCAAGGCTCGATGGCGGCGGCGGACTCCTCGCGCCAATCGCTCGCCTCCTTCAAAGCGTCCGCGAGCGCCAGACCAAACGCCTCGCCGTGGGCCATGCGGGCATAGGCCTCTTCGGCGCAATCGATCCAGGCATCGTATAACCCGTGAAGTGTCTCGGCCGTCGGCGGCGCAGCCGGCGCTCCCAGGCGCGAAACGAAGTCTCGCGCCGCTTCGGCCAAGGCGTCCGACCACAGTCGCCTGAGCCGCCGCTGGGCTTGATCGAGACGTCGCCAGGCCGCGGCGGCGCGCTGCAGGCGCTCTTGCTGTTCGCGCGCCGGCCCGAGCGCGGGCGCCTCCTCGGCGGCCGCGGGCGAACCGCCGGGTGCGGACCCTCCCAACATTCCATCGAGCACACTGCCGAACTGCTCGCGCAGAAAGTTGGCGAATGCAGCGGCCGCGCCTTGCGAGCTCTCCCCGCTTTGATGGAACGCCCGCGCGGCGGCCGTGAATTGCTCGGCGTCGAAGAACGGCGCGAACGGTGGCGCCTGCTGGAAGGCGCCGAGCGGGGAGCGATCCGGCGGCGGGTTAAAGAGGGCGGCGAATGCTGCCCACTGTCGCCAAGCGTCAGCAGCCACGGAGCTCCCCTGGCTGTGCAACGCAAAACAAGCTCTGGGACGAAATACAATAAATAAAAAACATGAATTAATAATCCTAACTATATGTTTTTGTTAATATAAATGTTATAATAGAAAAGGAGGTCCAAATAGTGTGACGTCCTCAGTTGTGCGATGCCAGATGAAGGCTTAGGATATTCCTCGGAGTTGAATCCCGCGCATGCAAGAACGGCTCATCCGAAAATATTCTAACCGGCGCCTGTACGACACCACGGCGAGCCGGCACGTAACGCTCGAGGATCTGCGGCAAGTCATCGTCTCCGGCGACCGGATCAAAGTGGTCGACGATAAGTCGGGCGAGGATCTGACCCGCTCCGTCCTTTTGCAAATCATTGCCGAGCAAGAGCAGTTTGGCGTGCCCGTGTTGGGCTCCGAACTCCTTGAGATGATCATCCGCTTCTACGGCAGCCCGATGCAAGCACTGCTCAGCCGCTATCTCGGCGACGCTTTCGGGTCGATTTTGCGGCAACAGGAAGCCATGCAGTCGGAGATGGCCAAGGCCTTGCAGGCACCCTTTGCACCGTTGACCGAGCTTACGCGCCAGAACATGGAAATGTGGGAGCAAATGCGGTCGGCGACGCGCAGTGCCTTTACCGGCGGCGGAGCGAGCCGCCGCGCCGATTCCGGCGCGAGCGAGCAGCCGAAGGGTCCTTCTGAGAGCCCGGGCGGCGCGGCTCCAGGTGCGAGCTCCGCCAAGAAACGTAACAAACGTAAGTGATATTCGAAAGGTAAGTAATTGCTATGGATATGCGTGAGAAGACGGTGGTGGTGACGGGCGGCGGACGGGGCATCGGCCGGGCGATCGCTTTGGACCTCGCCGAGCACGGTGCGAATCTCGCCCTGTTGGATCTCAACGAGGCGGATCTCGAGGAAACGGTGCAAAGCTGCGCTGCCAAGTCCGTGAAGGCGCGTGGTTATCGGGTTAACGTCGGCGACGAGGCGGACGTGTCCTCAGCGATGAGCCGGGTGGTTTCCGAGTTCGGTCGACTGGATGGGCTGGTGAACAACGCCGGCATCGTCCGCGATGGACTGCTCGTCAAGGTGAAGGACGGCGCGGTCGTCGGGGAAATGAGCCTGGATCAGTGGAATGCCGTGATCGGCGTGAATCTGACCGGGGTGTTCTTATGTGGGCGCGAGGCCGCCAAACACATGATCGCGCTCGGCAACGGTGGGGTCATCGTCAATATCACGAGTATTTCGCGGGCGGGGAATGCCGGTCAGAGCAACTACAGCGCAGCCAAGGCCGGCGTGGAATCGATGGCTGTGGTGTGGGCCAAGGAACTCGCGCGCTACGGAATCCGCGCGGCCTCGGTTGCGCCCGGATTCACTCGCACCGATATTCTATCCGCCATGCGTCCCGAGGTGCTCAATAAGCTCACTGCCCCGGTGCCGCTGAAACGCCTGGGACTCGCGGAGGAGATTGCGCACGCCGTGCGCTTCATTTTCGAGAATGAATTCTTCACCGGCCGCTGCCTCGAAGTGGATGGGGGCTTGCGCCTCTAGCGCACGCCGGCTTGTTCGAGCTCCAAGGCCTGGCAGATCCGTCCTACAGTCGACAGCACGCGCCTCACGGACGAGGTGAGCAGGCCATCAGTCGGGCAATACCACCCGGGCGCGAGCACATCGTCGGCCGGACAGGGTAGACCGAGCCGATTCATGACCAGGCTTTCCACGGCTTCGGCTTCGTATTCATAGATGGTTGTGCATGCGTCTGGGGCGTCCGCTACATCCCGGTGCGCGAGCCAGTGCGTGAGCTCATGGACCAGCGCAAGCAGTTGCTGTTGGGGGTCCAAGCTGGCGTGCAATGTAATGCGATTGCGTGACAGGCCGCCATGAATGGCGTCGGGGAGCTGTTCGCGCACCACGCAGCCGCCACACCGTTCGACATAGCATTCGAGCGAGCGGATATGGCTCTGTATCGCCGTCATCGCGCGGTCTGCAACAGCATGCGGCGATCATGCGCCCGCGCTGCCTGCCCGTCGACCTGCGTTCGGCGCGGGAGGAGTCCTGGGAGCGTTGCCTTTCAGGGCTATTGCTCTTGCGTCGCAATATATAGATGCTCGAGATTGGATTTGTTTGTCATATATAAATACATTAAATACAATGATATACGCCATAAATGCCTCCGTCATATATTTCTCCAATATTCCTCTTGCACTGCATACAAATTGCGCTATAATGCCAGCCTGTAAATAGAGATCCATCCAACCAAGGAGTTGCCATGATTGACACCACATTCGATCCCAAGTCGATTTTCGAGACCTACAAGAATGCCTTTGCCCCGGCGCTCAAAGTGCAGCAGGAAGGCGTCAAGGCGCTCGCCCAAATGGGCCGCTATCAGTACGCGGTTGCCGGCGATTATCTGGAGTGGAGCCTCGCTCAGGCCAAGGCGGCGATCGCCGCGCAGACGCCTGCGGATTTCATCTCCAGGCAGGTCGAGTTGACCACCGCCCTCAGCGAGCGGCTGCGTGAGCGCGCCCAAGAGTTCGTCAAGCTGGCCGCGGATTCGCAGTCAAGCGTGAGCGATGCGGTGAACGAGGGCGTGCACCGCGCGGCCACGGAGACCAAGAAAAAGGTCGCCTAAGAGTCGCCTGTCGAGGCTCTCGAGTATGGGGCGCCCGCGAGGCGCCCCATGCGTTTCTGGACTAAAATCATCTCTATGAACGACCAGCCGAATGCCGCCGATAGCACCGAGGCCCTGGGGCGCACGCTCCGGGAACAGCTCGCAACCGTCACCGGCGGTCTCGCGCCCGATGTGTATGTGAACGCCTGGTGGGATTGGTACCTGAACGTCGCGCAGAAGCCCGTCAGGCAGGCCGAGATCCTGGAAGATGCCATGGCCAAGGCCATGGACAACTGGAATTTCGCGCTCAAGGCGAGTGCCGGCGAGCCCCTGGCCCCGGCGCAGGGCGACGCGCGCTTCAAGGACGAGGCTTGGTCGCAGTGGCCCTTCAACGTGCTGGCGCACGGCTACCGCAACTACGCCGATTGGTGGCAGAGCGCCTGGTCGAGCGTGTCGGGGGTCGCACGAGAGAGCGAGCAGCAGCTCGATTTCGTGGCACGCAACGCGCTCGAGACGCTTTCTCCCGCCAATTATCTTCTCACCAATCCGGAGCTGCTCGACGCCACACGGGCGGAAGCCGGCCAGAACCTGGTGCGTGGCTTCTCCAACTGGCTGGAGGACATCGAGCGCACGCTCGAGGGTAAGGCCGCCGCCGGCACCGAGCAATTCGTCGTCGGTCGCGACGTCGCCGCGACCCCCGGCAAGGTCGTGATGCGCAACGATCTCGTGGAGCTGATCCAGTATTCGCCGCAGTCCCCCAAGGTGCAGGCGGAGCCGGTGCTCATCGTTCCGGCGTGGATCATGAAGTACTACATTCTCGATCTCTCGCCGAGCAACTCCATGGCGCAGTATCTGGTCGCTCGAGGCCACACCGTCTTCATGGTCTCGTGGAAAAACCCCACGGCGAGCGATCGCAACCTGGGCATGGACGATTACCTGCGACTCGGCATCCGCGAGACGCTTGCGGCGGTGATGGCCATCGTTCCGGGCCGCAAGGTCCATGCGGTCGGCTATTGCATCGGAGGAACGCTCCTGTCCATCGCCGCGGCCGCGCTCGGCGCGGAGGGCGACGAGCGGCTCGCGAGTCTCACACTGCTGGCCGCTCAGCAAGACTTCAGCGAGCCGGGCGAGCTGTCGCTGTTCGTCAGCCCGAGCCAGCTCGACATGCTCGAGGCGACGATGAGCCGGACCGGGGTGCTCAAAAGCGAGCAGATGGGAGCGGCGTTCTCGTTGTTGCGCTCGCGCGATTTGCTGTGGACGCCGGCGGTGAACAACTACCTGCGGGGCAAGCGCGATACGCCCAACGACCTCATGGCGTGGAATGCGGACGGCACGCGTATGCCGTGCCGCATGCATGCCGAATACTTGCGCCGGCTCTATTTGGACAACGCCCTCGCGCGCGGGGAGTTCAGCGCAGAGGGCCGGCCGCTGGACCTCGCCGCGATCCACCTACCGATGTTCGTGGTGGGCACTGAAACCGATCACGTCGCCCCTTGGAAGTCGGTGTACAAGGCACGCGGGTTGACGCGATCGCCGGACTACACATTCTTGCTCACCTCCGGCGGCCACAATGCCGGCATCGTGAGCGGCCCGGTTCATCCGCGGCGCCGGCATCGCGTGCGCACCTGGTCGAACGCACTCGACACGCTTACCCCTGAAGTCTGGCTGGAATCGACGCCCTCTCAGCCGGGCTCGTGGTGGCCCGTCTGGGAGAGCTGGCTGAGCGAGCACTCGAGCAAGACGCGGGTGGCGCCGCCGGGCATCGGATCGGCGGCGGGGTATCCCCCGATCGCCGATGCCCCCGGCCAGTACGTGCTCCAGAAGTAGCCCGACGCTCAGGGTTTGATCATGCTGCGCTCGCCCGACGGGGGCAGCTTGTTGTGCTCATCGATGAGCTGCTTCACGACGCCCGGATCCGCCAGGGTCGATATGTCGCCGAGCTGATCGGACTCGTCGGCCGCGATCTTGCGTAAAATGCGGCGCATGATCTTGCCCGAACGGGTCTTCGGCAATCCCGGCGCCCATTGAATCACGTCGGGCGTGGCAATCGGACTGATTTCCTTGCGGACCCAGTCGCGCAGCTCGCGGCGCAAGGCTTCGCTCGGCTCCGCACCGGAGATCAACGTCACGTAGACATAGATGCCCTGACCCTTGATGTCGTGCGGAAAGCCCACCGCCGCAGCCTCGGCCACCTGCGCATGTGCCACCAGCGCGCTCTCGATTTCCGCTGTGCCCAGCCGGTGGCCCGCGACATTGAGCACATCGTCGACGCGGCCCGTGATCCAGTAGTAGCCGTCGGCATCGCGGCGCGAACCGTCTCCGGTGAAATATTTGCCGGGAAAGGTTTTGAAATACGTATCGATGAATCTCTGATGATCGCCGTACAGCGTGCGCATCTGTCCGGGCCAACTGTCGAGCAGCACGAGATTTCCCTCGGCCGCTCCCTCCAGGGCCTTGCCCTCGTTGTCGACGATACCGGGCCGCACCCCGAAGAAAGGCACGGTGGCGGAGCCGGGCTTCAGGTCGATGGCGCCGGGGAGCGGACTGATCAGGATGCCGCCGGTTTCGGTCTGCCACCACGTGTCGACGATCGGGCAGCGGCCGTCGCCGATCACGCGGTGATACCACTCCCAAGCCTCGGGATTGATCGGCTCGCCGACCGAGCCGAGCAGACGCAGCGTCTTGCGGGAGGTCGCCTCCACCGGCGCCGATCCCTCACGCATGAGCGAGCGAATCGCCGTGGGGGAAGAGTAGAAGATGCTGACCCGGTGCTTGTCCACGACCCGCCAGAATCGGCTGAAGTCGGGATGGTTTGGTACGCCCTCGAAGAGCAGGGTGGTCGCTCCGTTCGCGAGGGGACCGTAGACGACATAGCTGTGGCCGGTGACCCAGCCCACGTCCGCTGTGCACCAGTAGACGTCGTTCTCACGCAGATCGAATACCGCTTCATGGGTGAATGCGGCATAGACGAGATAGCCCCCCGTGGTGTGCAGCACCCCCTTCGGTTTTCCCGTCGAGCCGGAGGTGTACAGAATGAACAGCGGATCCTCCGCAGCCATCTCCTCGGGCGCGCAGGCTGTCGGCTGACGCGCCACCACGTCCGCATACCAGTGATCTCGGCCCTCCCGCATGGACACCCGCGTGCCCGTATGCCGCACCACCACCACCTGCTTGACGCTCTGGGTGCCCTCGTGGGTGAGGGCCTCATCGACACAGGCCTTCAGGGCAATGCGCTTGCCGCCGCGCAGTCCTTCGTCCGCCGTGATGACGAGCGTCGAAGCACAATCTGCGATACGTCCGGAGAGCGCCTCGGCCGAGAAGCCGGCGAACACGATGGAGTGCACGGCGCCGAGCCGCGCACACGCGAGCATGGCGATGGCGATTTCGGGAATCATCGGCAGATAAATGGTGATGCGGTCGCCCTTGCGCACGCCGAGCGCTTTCAAGGCATTCGCGCACTGGCACACGCGCTCGTGCAGTTCGCGATAGGTCAAGCGCTCGGAACGCTGCGGATCGTCCGACTCCCAGATGATGGCCGTCTTGTCGCCGCGCTTTTCGAGCTGACGGTCCAGGCAGTTCGCTGCCACGTTGAGGGTGCCGTCGTAGAACCAGCGGATGCGGAAGTCCTGCTCGGCAAAGCTGACGTCCTTGACCCGGGTGAATGGCTTGATCCAGTCGATGCGCCGACCGATGTCCCCCCAGAACTCCTGCGGCGAGCGGATCGATTCGGCATACATTCGGCCGTAGTCGGCCCGCTTGATTCGTGCGTTGTCCGTAAACTCTTGCGGAACCGGATATAGGCTCTTGTGCATGATGGCCTCTCGCGTTAAAGGCTCGTCCAGACGAGGCGTTGTGACCGTGGCTCTTGGGAACCCCCCCACTAGTTTAGCGTAGACTGGCGGTCGCGGCGCAGCCGTGGATGGGAAGAGCACCCCGCCCGCCTACAACTGATTGCGCCCGGGGCAGGCCACGAGAACTTCGCATGTCGACGCAGCCTGATTTCGATGCTCTGCGCAGGGAATTTCCTGTGCTCGCGCGCAAGACTTACCTGAACAGCGGCTCCTACTGCGCGCTCGCCAACGAGGTCAGAGCTGCATTCGAGGCGTACCTGGAGGACCGTCTGCTGGTGGGGGCGAACTGGGACCTCTGGATCACCAAGAACGAATCCGTGCGCGCGCTGACCGCATCGCTCCTGCGTGCGCTGCCCGACGAAATCGCGGTCACGGCCTCCGTCTCGGCGGGCATCAATTCGCTGGCGAGTGCCCTCGATTTCGCGGGCGCGCGCAACAAAGTCGTCGTGAGCGACTTCGAGTTCCCCACGAATGCCCAGATTTGGCATGCGCAGGAGCCTCGCGGCGCCCGCGTCGTGCATGTGCCGCGTGCCGCGGACGGCTACATTCCCCTCGAGATGTTCGAGCGGGCGATCGATGAGAGTACCCAGCTGGTCGCCATCACCCATGTTTGCTTCCGCAACGGCGCGAAGCTCGATATCCCAGGCATCGTGCGGCTCGCGCACGCGAAGGGCGCCCGGGTCCTGGTCGACTGCTATCAATCGGTCGGCTCGGCGGACATCGACGTGAAAGCCTGGGATGTGGATTTTGCGGTGGGCGGAATGCTCAAGTATCTCCTCGGAACCGCGGGCATCGCCTTTTTGTATGCACGCGGTACGCTGGTGCCCACCCTCCTGCCGACGAATAGCGGCTGGTTCGCGCAGGCGCAGATCGCCGCCATGGACATCACGGCCAACCGTCCCGCCCCCAGTGCCCGCCGCTTCGAAGCCGGAACGCCGCCCGTGGTCAATTGCTATGCCGCCGAGGCGGGGCTGCGTCTGCTGCTGCGCGTCGGCGCGCCAGCCATCGAGCAGCGCATCGGTGCGCTCACCCGCCGCTGCATGCTGCAGCTTGCCGAGATCGGCTGGCCGAGCATCACGCCGACGCTCAACGAGCGCCGCGGTGCAATGGTCGCGCTGCCGTCCCGGGACGAGGGCCGCTTGACGGCGGAGCTCATGAAGCGCGACATCGTCACGTCTCCGCGGGATGGCAACGTGCGGGCGAGCTTTCACTTCTACAACAACGAAGATGACGTGGACGCGTTCGTGGCGGCCGCCAAGAGTCTGCGCGACGCATTCGCTCCGCAGGCGCAAGCGGGCGCCTGACGGGTGCGATCACGATCATCGCCAAGAGCGAGGACGTCAAGTTGGAAATTCGGGTATTGCGCACGGCAGAGGTCCGCAGTCTTCTACCAATGAGGGAGTGCGTGGAGCTCATGCGCAGTACCATGATCGCGCTCTCGGAAGGGCGCGCGGTGGTGCCGCTGCGCTCGATCATGACGATGCCCGCGGCGCGCGGGTTGTTCGGCACCATGCCCGCGTATCTCGCGGACCCCGAATGCTTCGGCGTCAAGCTGGTGAGCGTCACGCCGCGCAACGAGCCTGCCCGACATTCCTCGCATATCGGCCTGGTCGTGCTCTTCGAGCCCGAGCGCGGCTGCCCCGTTGCCATCGTCGATGCCAGCGCGATCACCGCCATCCGCACCGCGGCGGCGAGCGGACTCGCGACCGGGCTGCTGGCTCGGCCGGATGCCGGGGATCTCGCCATTCTCGGCGCCGGCGAACAGGCGCACAGCCATCTCGAGGCCATGCTGGGCGCGAGACCGCTGCGGCGGATTCGCA
>Ga0302324_100023844_pt1 | contig 11818 bp, 10 predicted proteins | sample Palsa_T0_1_FD_201949 | JGI IMG/M metagenome (GOLD analysis project Ga0302324, IMG submission 201949) | Peat permafrost microbial communities from Stordalen Mire near Abisko, Sweden - Palsa_T0_1 | ecosystem: Environmental > Terrestrial > Soil > Palsa > Peat permafrost | place: Sweden: Abisko... | reverse complement strand
ACGCGTGCTCCGTCCTGCCAACGCATACGCACCTGGTGGTGCAACGGATGCCATACCCCATCGAACAGGCGTCGAATCTCCTCAAAGGCGCCGCCAGCGCTGAGATGACCCGTCAAGGCCTGCATCCATTCGCGCACCAGCCGTATCGCAACGGCAAGCTCCCCTCCCCTTGGGCGAGGCACGAATGGTCGCGTTTTCTCGACTGTGAAGCCGATATCCTCCGTTCCATCGAATACACGGAAAATAACCCGGCAAAGGAAAACAAACCCCGCCAGCGCTGGCAATGCGTAACCCCCTACGTCCCCGCGTAGCGGTCGCCCCGAAGGGGCACTCTTTCCCTTTCCGAGAAAGGGGGTCCGCTCAGACCCCCCGCGTGAGGAAGCCCCCGTCGATGATGATCGTTTCACCGCTGGTGTAACTCGCCGAGTCGCTGATGAGATAAATCGCGGCGCCGACCAGTTCATCGGCGTGGCCGAAGCGGCCCATGGGGGTGTGCTCCTTGAGCCATTTGCCGCGCGGCGTGCCTTCGATGAGGGGGCGATTGAGATCGGTGGGGAAAACGCCGGGGGCGATTCCGTTGACCCGGATTCCGTATTGGGCCCATTCGTTGGCCAGCCCGCGGGTCAGGCCCATCACGCCGCTCTTCGAGCATGCGTAGGCCAGCACCTCGGTCAGGGAGATGAACGAATTCAGCGAGGCAACGTTGACGATCGACCCGCGCAGACCCTTGCGGTCGGGCGTCTGGTCCTTCATCACCCGCCCCGCGGCCTGATCGACGATGAAATTACCGACCAGATTGACGCGCACGACTTTCTCGAAATCCTCCGGCGGCATCTCCAGCGACGGGATTCGCTTGATCACGCCGGCGGCGTTGACGACCGCATCGAGCCGGCCATGTTGCCGCACGATGTTGTCGATCACGGCCCGCACGCCGGCGGCGTTGGTGACGTCGAGCTGCACGGCGTCATTGCCTTTGCCCAGTTCCGCTTTCATCGCCGAGACCTTGTCGGCGCTGGAGGACCCGGCGATGACGACCGCGCCGGCCTCTGCGAAGCCCAGAGCCACGGCCCGGCCCAGGCCGCTGGTCCCGCCGGTGACGAGGCACACTTTTCCGCTAATATCCAATCCACTGTAGCTCATGATGCCTCGATGGGTTTGAGTGCCTTGCGGTCGAATTTGACACCGGCTTCATTGGCCATTTTTTCAAACGCGTCGATCTCGGCGGCGGTGAAGAGCAAGCCGCCGAGCTCGCGGCTGCGGGCGGCGGCGCGGGCCTCGGGCTGGCCGGGCAACATGGCCTTGTCGTTGCCGTGGCCGAGGATGTCCTTGAGGACTTCCTTCACGTTTTGCTTCTGCGTTCTCCCGCCGGCGAAGCTTCCGCAATCCAGGGCTTCGGCCCGCGTGCATTGGAAGTAAAACGACGGCGTGTGCTTCTCGCCCTGGACCGATCCCCATCGGCTGCGCAGCGTCGGCAGCGACCCGCCGATGTACGCGCCCAACAGCTCGTCGATCAGCGACATGCCGTATCCCTTGTGTTGACCAAACGGCAGCAGGGCCGCGACCTGGTTGGGATCGGTGGTTTCCTTGCCGTCTTTGTCGACGCCCGCGCCGGGCGGGAGCGATTTGCCTTCGCGGGCCAGTTGTTGGACGCGGCCCATGGCCACGACGCTGGTCGCCCAGTCGATGCAGATAGGGAACCCGACCGCGTCGGTGGTGGGGAACGCCCACGAATGCGGATTGGTGCCGAGCGTCGCGAATTTCCCGCCGAACGGCACCACCTCCGCCAATGCCGCGGTGCAGCAGGTGTAGGCGAGATACCCCTTGCTGGCGGCGTCGATCACGTAGCCGCCGCCCCAGAGATAGTGAAAGGCATTGTCCACCGCGACCGTGCCGACGCCGAACTCGTCCGCCAGCCGCATGGCCTCGGCCATCGCTTCGAACGCCACGGCCTGCCCGAGCTTTCGCTGCGCGTCCCAGCGGGCGACAGCCTTGAACTTGATCGGCAGCTTCACGACCGCCGCGCCGGGAACGCACCCGCCCGCGCCCGAGCCAAAGTGCTCGTCGAGGTGCAGCGCCTTGATGGCGTTGTGCGTCTTGACGCCGTGCCGGGCGGCCGATTCGCCGCTGCGGGCGGCCGCGTCGGCCTCCTCGGCGTTGTAACCGCGATTCCGATACGCCGCCGACACGATCGCATTGTGCATCGCCGGGGACATGAGGTATTCGGTGATGGGCATATTGCGTTCTCCCCGTCAAAACTTGTTGGCTTGAATGTAATCGGGATTGCCGTTGAGAAAATTGACCAGGTTGTTGGCGGCGCGGAGGCCCTGCCGCTGGACGCTCTCGTAGGTGCGGCTGCCAATGTGGGGCGTCAGCAAAATGTTGTCGATCTCCTGAAACACGTGCGGCGTTTTCATCGGCTCGGGATCGATCACGTCGGCGCCGTAACCAAACAGCTTGCCCGATTTACACGCCTCGGCCACGTCCTGCTCGACGATACATCCGCCGCGGGCGGTGTTGATGAGGATCGCGCCGTCTTTCATCATGGCGATGCGCTCGGCGTTGATGAAGCCGCGGGTCTCGGGCGTGAGATGGATGTGAAGCGAGACGATGTCGGCCCGTCGCAGCACCTCTTCGCGGGTGCTCACTCGTTCCAGGCGATGCTCCTTGGCGAAGTCGTCGTCCCAGTGATTGCCATGCCCGATGCAGGTCATGCCGAAACCGTTGGCCCGCTTGACGACCTCCTTGCCGATGCGGCCGAGGCCGAGAACACCCAGCGTTTTGCCGTACAGCTCGTGGCCGGTCTGGCGTTTCCACTGGCCCGCTTTGACCGCCCGCAGGTGAAACCAGAAATTCTTGGCCACGGCGATCATCAGACCAAAAGCATGCTCGGCCACGGTCGTTTCATTCACGCCGGGCGTGAAGAGGACCGGCAATCGCTTGCTCGTGGCATACGGCACGTCAATCGAGTCGAGGCCGATGCCGTATTTGGCGATCACCTTCAGCCGGGGCAACGCGGCGTCGATGACCTTGGCGGTGATGCGATCGTCGCCGTTGAGGAGGCCGTCGAAGCCGCCGTTGGTGCGGATGAGGTCGAGCATCTGGGCCTCGTTGAGCGGGCCGCGCGCGGTCACGACCTCCAGGCCGCTGGCGGCCAGCACGTCATGGTGTGCGCCTGGGGTGTCTTGGAAACTGGTGGTCGTCAGTAAGATTTTTTTTGGCATATTAAAAAGGCGTATTCAGTCCAGTGGGTGCAGACACGGGCTGGAAGCCCGTGCCACAAATTACCGCTTGATGCGGGCGCTGCCGCCTTTGAAGACGTGGGTGAGTTCCTCGAGATCGATCTGGCTGGAGTCGCCGCGGGTGGATTGGAGCAGGGCGCCGTGGGCGGCGCCGAGATCGACGCATTCCTGCGGCGATTTGCCTGTGAGGAAACCGTACGCGAAGCCGCTGGAGAACCCGTCGCCGCCGCCGACGCGGTCTTCGATCTCGAGGTTGTCGAACCGCCGCGATTCGTAGAATTTTCCGTCGCTCCAGAGAATGGCCGACCAGTTGTTGACCAAGCCGCTCTTCACTTCCCGCAGCGTGGTGCCGACCACCTTGACGTTGGGATAGGCCTTGACGACTTTCTCGACCATCTTCTTGTAGGCGCTGGTGTCGAGTGCGGAGAGATTTTCATCGACGCCTTCGACTTCAAATCCGAGCACCTTCTGGAAGTCTTCCTCGTTGCCGATCAGGCAATCGAGATACGGAGCCAATTCCTTGGTCACCTGCTGCGCCTTCTGGCTGCTCCACAGCTTGGAGCGGAAGTTCAGGTCATAGCTGATGATCGTCCCGGCTTCCTTGGCGGCGATGAGGGCTTCCTTGCAGACCGCGGCGCAGCCTTCGGAGAGGGCCGCGAAGATTCCGCCGGTGTGCAGCCAGCGGGCGCCTTGCTTGGCGAAGACGTCCTTGAAATTGATCATCCCCGGCTTGAGGTTGCTGGCCGCCGAGTGGCCGCGATCGTACATGGTGACGCTGGCCCGCACGCCGGTGCCGACTTCGGTGAAATTCAGCCCGATGCGATCGGCCCGGCCGACGCCGTCGTACTTGGCCATCACCACCTGGCTCATGTCCATGCCAACGGTCCGGCCGTGATTGACGATGATCCGCCCGACGGGATTGTCCACCAGCCGGCTGAGGAAGCCGGTCCGCATTCCGAGCCGCGACAGGGCATAAGCGACGTTGTATTCCCCGCCGCCGACCCACACCTCGAGCGTCGGGCTGAACTCGATGCGCCCATGCCCCGGCGGCGAGAGCCGCACCATCGATTCGCCCAGGCTCACCAGATCAAAACGACAATCCTTCGCGTCCCGGATTTTCATAAGATGTACCTCCGCCAAAGACAGTGGATGAACGAGCGAAATAATACGATCGGATGCGATGATTCACAATGGCTTTTTGGGGGCGTTGGAGCGTGTCCGAGCGATGGAAAGACCGATAAATCTTCTCCCGGCACACCGGCTTCCGGTTTTAGCGGCGGTCCCGCAGGGACGCGCTTTTGGCGTTCGAAGCGCGTCCCTGCGGGAGCGCCGCTAAAAGGCGGCAACCGCGTGGCGCAAATCCGGCCCCCTGCGCGCTTCCCGCACGGCCCGCGATTTGCTGCACGGCGGCTGGGTCGCCTAGGATGGGGGATCAAAGTCGTCGATCATCATTCACTTTGGCCGACGCGCCGCATCTCCGGCGCGCCCGCCGATGGAAGGAAACAGATCATGCTACCACGCCGACTTGCCCTGGCCCTCCTCGTGCTGGCCCTGATGGCATTTCCCACATTCGCGGCCGACGACACCAGCGGCGAGCCGACCTGGCAAGCCGTCGTCGAGCAACGGCTGCCGATGTTCGGCGACGGCAACCTGATCGTCATCGCCGACGCCGCGTTCCCTGAGATGAGCGTCGACGGCGTGCAGACCATCCACACGCACACGCCGCAGATTGAAGTGCTCAAAAGCGTGCTGGCCTCGATCGACGAGAACAAGCATCTTCGTCCGATGGTCTCCACCAGCGACGAGCTCAAGTTCGTCGAGGAGCGCGATGCGCCCGGCATCAGCGCGTATCGTGACTCGCTGCTCCAGCTCCTGGCCGGCCGCGAGTCTGACACCGTTCCCGAGCTGAAGGCGATTCACTCGGCCGCCGAAACCGCCACGCTCTACCGCGTCCTGGTGCTCAAGACCGATTCGACGCTTCCGTTCACCAGCGTTTTTATTCATCTCAAAAATGGCTACTGGTCGCCCGAGGCCGAGAAGCGGCTGCGCGACGCCATGACCGCCGACGAATCCAAGTGAGGAAGATGCCCATGCGCAAAGTGACATTTGTTTTACCCTTGCTGGCCCTGATGTCGGCCGGCTGCGTGACGGCCCACTATCATTACGAGGTGCAGGTTCCCGGCGCGGATGCCGAAACTCCTGCCACCGTCGAGGTGAGCTGGCACGGCGGCAGCCGTAGCTTCAATGTGCCTTCGGATGATCCCCTCCACACGCACGGCACGCAGGTGATGCAGGTTCCTGGCTCGGTTTTCATCGACGTTCCCCGCGGCTTTTCGGTCCGTGTGACGCGCCCCGGATATAAGCCGTGGGAGCACGACTACGCGCATCCCGACGAGGACTTCTTCTCGCCGAAATGGGACGTGTTCCAGCGGACCGACGTGGTTCAGCTGGAATCCGACCAAAGCCCCGGCGACTCCAGGCTAATCGGCGGCTCGCCGGTGTATCGCTGAGAATCCGTTTCATAGCCACGGTTACTGAGCACGGGGTTGATCCAGCGCGCTGCCCTCGGAGGATCCCCGGACAATGGACGGCAGATGCGGATTGCGGCAATTCTCCGCGCCTTGTGAACCGCGCGCTCAGTAAACGCAAGCGCGAGTTCGTTCGCTTCCGGCGCTAGCCGGTTGAGGTGCGATGGTGCTCGATCCAGTAATCGCGGAACGCCTGCAAGCGGGGGAGTGATTCGCGATCCTTCTGACGATTGGCGGCCGCCTTGCTGGCGATAATGTCATCGGGATGACAAACCGGGAACTTGTCCACCTCAACCCGTCGATTCCAGGCGTCGCCGAAATGCTCGATTCCATCGGGTGCGAAGACCAGATCGAGGTCGAACGGGCCGTCCTTGAGTTGAACGAAATCCTTGCCGCGCTCGATCTCCGCCGCCTGGGCGTCGGTCAGCGCAAAGCCAAGTTCACGCAGCGCGCCAACAGCGGCGCGCCCATTCTCCGGCGACTTCTCGATGAACAGGTCGGCATCCTGCGTGGTGTCGGGAAATCCCAGCAGGATCGCTCCGGTCTTGCCGATGAAAAGATAGCGCACACCCTGGCGCGCAAAGGCGTCGCGCACTTCTGCTGCCTGCCGGTATTCAAACACGGTGATAGCCCAGCCAGCTCGGCAGGTGATCTTCGCACCATTGGCGGTATTGTTCCATCGTGTCGAAGGAACGGTACCGCGCATCGTCGAGAACAGGCTTGTAAGTCTTGATGAAGGCGTATTTCATGCGCAGCGCCAATGGCCGGCGGGCCGCGGCCTCGAACTCGGCGAGCCAATCCGCGGGAATCGTTTTTTGATGAGAATTCTTTGGCTTCACACAACCACTATATCAAATCGCTTCAAGGAAGATCATCCACGTCGCATAGATTCTGCCGGATTGGGTGGGATATGCCGGCTGATGGGAACGCCTCAAGCCCCGGCGCGCGAGCCGAGGACGGTGTGAACGCGGTCGAGCCATTCCTTGGTCGGCACCGCGTAGGGGCGGAACTTCTCCATCGTTCCCTGCTCTTCGCTGTAGGCCAGGGCCCGATACGGCCCGAGCTTGTTGCCCATGGGGCTGTCGATCATGGCGCCCGAGTCGTTGGCGCTCATCTGGAAGAGGATGCGGTGATCGAACTCGCGGAGAATGCCGCGCTCGAAGGTGCGGTCGATGGAAACGGGCGTGTCCACCCAGATCATCAGGTGAATGCCGTAGGTCGGCCCTTCGCGGATCAGATCGCCGAAGGTTTTGTCCGGCGCAACCGGCTTGTCCGCGTCGGCGGCTGAGAAGCTGAAGCTGCTGTCTTCGGTTTTGCGTAGAACGCGATAGCGCTGCAAGCCATACACGATGACGAAGATCGCCGGGGCGGTGGTGAGCCCCTCATCCTGGCGGCGTTTGAACTCGGCGCCGAGCTCGGTGATTCCTTCGCCAGCCAATCGGTATTCCACGATCTTGATCTCATGCGGCAGGGACGCCTTGAGCCGCGGAAAGACCTGCGCCATCGCCGAATCCGCCGGGCTGCCGTCGAGGACGACAAAGCGGATTCCCGCCGGCGGGAGTTGCAGGGCCAGGCTGGTGACCGAAGCCGCCAGCAGCGCCATCGCCCCTTCCTCGGCTTGGCCCACCAGGATGGCGTTGGAGCCGCTCTGACGCCGAAACGCCAAGGCGGTAGGATCTTTGATAGCCACCGGATCACCCAGCCACGCCACCAGCGGCGCGGTTCCCGCGGCGGGCCAGGATTGGGCGGCGATCAGATTTTCCATCGCCCGGTTCTTGGTGATGTCGGCCGGTGCGTTGCCCTCGAAGACCAGCGGGTCGCCGTGCCCGTCGCCCTTGCTGACAGCCAGCTCATGCACCTTGGCCAGATAGCGGTCCTTCTTGTCATCCGACAGATAGGCGATCTGAAATGGGCTGTTGTTCTCGACCAATCCGCCGGCGTCGTTGTAGATCGCTTCTCCGGGGCGCGTGAGCGATCGGGCGGCGGAGTTGTTGTCGCCGAGGATCAATTGTGAATCGGCCTCGGACAACGCCAGGGCGATTCGCACGCCCATCTGCCCCAGCGTGCTGCGCGACAAGCCGCCCGCCCCGCCGATGGTCTGCGAGCCGAGCAGAACGTGCATGCCGAACGCGCGACCCTGACGCACGAGACGCTCGATCAACAACGATGCGTCCTGGGCCAGCTTGTCATCCTCGGAGAACAGTTCCTGGAATTCGTCGATGATGAGCAAGGTTCGCGGCATGACCTGGGCGCCGGGCGACCCGCGATAAGCGTTCAGGTCCTGCACGTCCGCCTTGCGGTAGAGAACGCCGCGGCGGCCCAGCTCCGCGTCGAGGCGCTGCAGCACGCTGATTCCAAATTCGCGATCGCTCTCCACCGCGATCACCCGCGCGTGAGGCAATGCGTAGTTGGCGTAGGTCTTGAACTCGACGCCCTTCTTGAAGTCCACCAGATAGAACTCGACTTCATCGGGGTTGTACCACATCGCCAGGTTGGTGATCATCGCGTGCAGCAGCGTGGATTTACCCGAGCCGGTTTTGCCGGCGATCAGCGCGTGCTGGGCGACGCCGCGGCCCAGGCGAAGCATCTGCAAGCGCGTCGCCCCCATGCGCCCGATCGGCACGCGCAGCTCCTCGCGGGTGCTGAGCGACCAGTATTCCTCGGGCTTGGGCGCGATGGTCTCGAACGCCAATTCCACGCGCTTGGAGTCCTTGGCACGTTGGCCGACGTCGTTGAGAATCCGGGTGAGAAACTCCTCCGACGGCGGCGGATCCAGCACCAGCGGGAATTGCCGAAAGACTTCATCCTTCCAGACATACCGCGGCGGAGTGCCCGCGGGCGCGTCCGGGGCTTGGGGCGCCTGCACCAGCGTGATGCTGTGCGATTCAACGTCCTCCAAGTGTGTGCCGGCGGGCATGGAAACCCGCAGGTCGCGCATGATCAGCGTGAAAACGCCGCAGCGCGCCCCGCTGCTGGCGATGCTGTTGAGCCGCCTGAAGCTTTCGCCTTCAAACCGCACCGGAAAATCGGAGATCACCAGATACCGATAGGGTTCGGACAACTCGCCGGCCTGGGCGTTGTACTCGTCGATGGTCTCGAATTCGTTGCGCAGATATTTCTGGATGACCGTTTCCATGTGCTCGGTCAGGTCGCCCAGCCGCTGCTCGATCTGGTCGGCATCAGTCCAGATGCGCGTGCCGACCAGGGCCTCGTCGTAGTCGGCCAGGTGCATGAAGCCGGCGAAGTTCTGGCCCAGACCGACCGGATCGATGATCGTGAACCGCACGCGTCCCGGCGGCACGCTGGTCAGCAGGCGGACCATCACCATCTGCAACGTCCGCACGGCTTCCTCGCGCCCGTCGCGGGACGCTTCAATCAGCAGCGAGGCGTGCTGCGGATAAGTCAGCATCGCCGGCAAGATGAACGAGCCGGGCAGCGGCAATGTGAAGGGAGTATCGCCCGGCAGCGAATCGACGATCTTCTTCAGATCGACCTGCAACTCGCCGAATCGCACCGCCGGCGGAAACGTCTTGGGGGGAACCCACTTCTGCCAGCCGGGATCGTCCCACCCCGGGAAAGTGCGGCTTCCCTCGGCCTCGCCCATCGGCGCGGCGATGCGCTCCAGGCCGCCCGACCATTTGGCTTCCAGGGCCCGGCGCGATTCCGCGTGGCGGCTCTCCGAGTCGCGCACGAGCGTCTGGTATTTTTCCTTGTGCGCCTCAAGCTCGCGTGCATGCCGCCGGGACAAGTCGGCCGCCTCGGTCTCGATCGTCGCCTTGGTTTCCGCCCGTGCTTTCTCGGCCGCGGAGAGAAGGCGCGAACCCTTGTGCTGCACCTGCGCCTCGATCGACGCCAGATCGGCCAGTCGCTGTTTCTCGGCGTTGGAGAGCACCGGGGCCATTTTCTCCTTGGCGGCGGCGATCTCCGTCTTGCGGCGATCGACGGCGTCCTGCAGCTTTTTATTCTGCTCGGCGGTGATTCTCTCCAATCGCACGGAGGCCGCCTTCCGCGCCACCGCCCCCGCGGCGAGAAACCCCAGATACGCCTGCCGCGCCTGCTTCCGAGCCGCAATGAAAAGCAGCCAACCCAGCAAAATGCCGACGACCAGGGCCCCACCGAAGAACTCACCGGCGCCCGTCACCTCGTTGTAAAAATACCCGCCGGCCCCAGCCAGAATGCACAGCATGAGGATCGCCATGTACGGCCAAGCCCCCACAAACAGATTCGGCAGGCTCAGCCGGCGCAGCGCAGCCACCTGTGCCTCGGTGCGCTCCGCCCCCTCCTTGAACGCCGTATCGACATCCTCCGGAACCGGCGGCTCGACGTCCGGCGCGGCCGGCACCTTCTGGTGATATTTCACCATCAGCGCCTTGGCCCGCGCTTCCATCTCATCCAGGGCGTCGATCAGCTTCTCGTTGGCGTTCTTGGCCTTCTTCAGCTCCGACTTGACCTGGTTCTGGCTGACTTCAAAAACGCTGTCGGCCAGCCACAAATCCTGGCTGAGCTTTTCCTTGACCTTGCGGACGATTGGCTCGTGGGTGGATTCGATTTTCTGCCGGGAGTTGCGCTCGGCGTTTTTGAGGGCCGCGGCGTCGGCCTCGCGCTTGGCCTGGACGGCGCCCTTGGCCGCCTCGTGCCGCTGGGCCGTCTGGGTGGCCTCGGCCTGCTGCCGCTGCTGCAGCACGGTGGCGCCTTTGTCGTGCTGGCGCTTGGCGCTTTCCAACTCGGTCTGACGCCGGCGGTCGATCTCCGACTCCTCCGTCGCGCACGCCGACGCCAACTCCAGCAGCTCGCGCAGCGCCGCCCGCTGGCGGTCGCGATGCGTCACCGGCTCATCGCCGCCCGCGCCGTTGGTTTGGAGTTCGCCCATAACTGGAGATGTGGTCATTGATTACCCTGTCGAATCGTCGCTGCAGTCGCGGCGCACCGCCGCCAGAATCTGAGCCATGCTGTCCATCGCTGACGTCGCCGAGCGCACGTCCATTTCCAGCATGATCAGAAATCGCTTCTCGAAATTCTGGCTGACCGAGTCGTCCCAATCCCCCTTGGTCTCGGCCCAGCGCGACAGCAGTTCCTTGATCCCCTTGGCCAGTTGACCGCGTCCCTCATATACACCCATCTCACACCGCCGGCAAAACAATGCCCGTTAAGTTGTCGGCGCCGCGGCCGCCGGTTCCGTGGCGGTGGCCGAAGGGGCGGGCTGCGGGGCTGCCGCCGCCGCCTCGGGCGCCTTCCACAATTCCTCATCGCGCGCGCCCAAGACCGATACCACTCCCCCGCCATCCAACACCGCCAGATATCCCTTGGGGAGCGTCAACAGGTCCACCAGATCGACGCGGGCATCGAGCAGGTCGGAGACCGTGATCGAGCCCCCGGGCTCGGTCGCCACGTCATCGGCCCGACCGATGTACCAGCCGCTGTCTCCAGGAAACGCGATGTCGAGTCGCTCCAGATAAATCTGGGCCGCCGCGCCCAGGTTTGCCGCCAACACGATGCGGGATTGCGGATCGACTGCCGAGCGCTCGGCCGAGAGCGCCAGCATGCCCTCGAGTTCGACCGTCGCCAATCGCGCCGCCCGCAGCTCCACTGGGGCGATAGAAGTTCCCGACGCCTTTTCACGGGCGTCGGCCGCAGGGGTTTTGGAGCGGAGCCGGGCCCAGGGGCTGCGTGCACCGGCGGCATCGGCCCCGCCGCGCGTCATCGACAGCGCCGCCGCGCCGATGCTCGAGGTCACCAGCTTGTCGTCGGCGCCCAGTCCCCCCGTTGGTCCCTGCATCGCCGCATACGCCTCCAACGTTGCCAGCAGCCGGCTCAGCTGCGCGCCCGCGGTTGGCACGTCTGATTGCAACGCCGTCGCCAGCCGCTGCACCGAGCCCTTGAACATCATGATGTCCTTGGGAAGTTTGCGGCTCCAGGCCATGACCGCCTTGCACTTTTGCTCTCCGTCCGCCAGCCGTTTCAGCGCCTTGGCCAGCGCCTTTTCTTCATCCACCGCCGATCCCGGTCGGCCGTCGGCGCCTTTGAAGAGCTTTTTCATCCGAACCGCTTCCT
>Ga0302324_100023843_pt1 | contig 11818 bp, 10 predicted proteins | sample Palsa_T0_1_FD_201949 | JGI IMG/M metagenome (GOLD analysis project Ga0302324, IMG submission 201949) | Peat permafrost microbial communities from Stordalen Mire near Abisko, Sweden - Palsa_T0_1 | ecosystem: Environmental > Terrestrial > Soil > Palsa > Peat permafrost | place: Sweden: Abisko... | reverse complement strand
TGGAAACCATGCGGGCGCCTTCGCCGCTTTCCGCTGGCTTCGACGAGACCATCTACGTCTTTCCGGAAGACGGGATCGGCCAATTCGCGCTCGATCTGATCGCGCGAGACGGTCTGCAGGGCCACCCACGGGTTATGCGTACTCTCCCACAAGTCGTGATCCAGCTTCCGCCATACTTCGTCGGCAGTGTGATTCCACGACCAGCGCATGTCCAGGGCGAGTTCCGCTAGGGAATCGAATCCTTCAATGTCTGTAGCTAGGAGTTGGTAGATGGGGTGGCTGACACGGGTTTGTTCGCTCATAAATTGTGACTCCGATCCGGCGTTGCTCCAGAGAGAAAGAGGACATGCCGGGAAGACCCTGGCCGCAATAGATTCGGTCCACGGATCTGGCCGGTGGCAAGATTCACCTCATCGGCTCACGGAGAGGCCTAAGTCGCCGATCTGTTCTCCTCGATCGAATATCGGCGCTAGCGATTTGATCTCGCCGGAAGCAGTCTAGGCAGCCGGAGTGCTCTAGGCAGCCGGGGTGCTCTATGCAGATGGATTGACGCATTCTGCCTCTCTGCTTTCCAGCCTTGCAACTTTAGCTACACGACGCCGGTGACGCTCGGCCCCACTGAATCGTGCCTGGAGAAATATCTTGACCAACTCCCAAGCGACTGTATTCGTCACCACGCGGCCGCCCAGGCAGATCACATTCATGTCGTCGTCCTCGACCCCTTGGTGCGCCGAAAAGCTCTCATGGATCAAGCACGCCCGCACATCCGGCACTTTGTTGGCGGCAATGCACGCACCCACGCCACTGCCGCAGATAGCGATGCCTCGATCCAACTCGCCGCGAGCAACTGCATGGGCCAGGGGCACGACAAAATCCGGATAGTCGTCCTCCGGCTTGAACTGGGTGTCGCCAAAGTCGACCACCTCATAGTGAGCCTCACGCAACATCCCCGCCAGATACCGCTTCGACTCAAACCCTCCATGATCGGCAGCGACACCGATGCGTTTGGGTGTCCTGGCTGGCGCGGTCAGCGAATCAGACATTTTCTTCTCGAGCAAGGCCCGTGGTCATTTCGACTCCAGGCGTCAGGCCGCGCTCCCGAGGGCCGCTGTCGGCCTTTTGCACGCCGTCAACCGACAGGAAGCGGATGGTGTCGATGGACGGCTGATCTAGCTAAGCTAAGCTAACAGTGAGTCTTTTCGGACTTTAGCCACGTCTCCTAAGTCCGTAAACCCTGGAAAGCCGCCGCTCCGCGTAGTATGATCGCTGGGCTGGAGTTTATTATGCGAAAAACTTGCCTTTTGTTGCTGATGCTCGTGTTGGGCATCGGAATCGGATTGACCATCTCAGGCCGGCTGGCATCGGTGCAGGCGCGCGCCAAGGCCGGCGCCGGATTTGCCGCGGTTCCAGGAAGCCTCGGCTCGGAGGACCTCACGGGCCCCTACGACGTGGTCAAGAACTGGCCCCAGGACATCAGCGCCCTGCCGGGCAATGAAAAATGGACTTACGGCGCGGGGGAAAGCGTTTTCGCGGAAAGTCCGAATCGCATCTACATGCTATTCCGCGGCGAGTTGCCGAAGATGGCCGCTCCCAAGCCTGTCTTGCTGCCGCAATTGGGGCCCAGCATTAGCTTTCCGGTGTCTGGTTTTTGGCGCGATGCCACGGTGGCATCTTTGCCGGGCACGGGCGGAACCGATAACGATGTGAGCGAATGGCTGACTTCCTGGGAAGGCAAATCGCCCCGCCTTGGAATCAAGGGGCCGCCGTATCGCCAGCTTGGCGTGGACGCGAAGTGGGAAAACTGCGTCGTGGTAGTGGACGGCAGCGGCAAGATCATCGAGACCTGGAAGCAGTGGGACAAGCTGTTCCGCCGTCCGCACTCCATCTACATCAGCCCCTACGATCCGGAGAAGAATGTCTGGATCGTCGACGATAACATGCAAGTCATCTACAAATTCACTCATGACGGCAGCAAACTTCTGCAGACCATCGGAACGCCCGAAGTCCCTGGGGCCGACGCCACGCACTTCAACCGCCCCACTTACATCGATTGGCTGCCCGACGGCACTTTCTTCGTCTCGGATGGCTACACCGGAACGCGCGTCGCGAAATTCAACAAGGACGGAAAGTTCCTGATGGATTGGGGCACCCTGGGCGGACCTCCTCGTGGCCCCGTCGACACCCGTCCCAGCTACTTCAGCAACGTGCACGGCGTGGCTGTGGACCCCGCCACTCACCACGTTTTTGTGAACGATCGGAACAACCATCGCATTCAGGTGTTCGACGAAAACGGCAAATATCTCTACGAATGGAAAATCGATGCCGACCCGTCCAGCCTCCATCTCCTCTATATCGGATCGGGCAAGAGCGTCTGGACCTACGACCGAACTACCAACAAAATGGTCGAGTGGGATTTGCAGGGACACCTCCTTTATTCCTGGGGCAGCCTGGGCGATTTTCCGGGAGGCCTGTGGGGCGTCCACGGCATGAGCGTGGATCAGGAGGGCAATCTGTACGTCGCCGAAGTGGACGCCGGGCGCGTGCAAAAGTTCCATCCCAAGGCGGGCGCGAATCCGGAATTTTTGGTTGCCAAGCCCGTCGCTTCGGTCTGGAAATGAGTGTGCCGGCGAGTGCGGTTGGAGTAGACTCTTTCTATGCTTGTCATTCGCGCTGTTGCCGCCGCCGCGCTGCTGGCGCTCAGCGCCTCGGCGCAAGGATCAATTACCCCACGGCTGGCATCCCGCGTACTCGGGATGGGCGGGAACCCGACCTGTCCGGGCTTTGGCAGCCTGCGTCCGGCGGCGCCGACCCGCAATTCATGGATATCGCGAAGGACGTGAAGGGCGGCCTGCCGTTTCGAAAGTGGGCAGCGGACTGGTGAAAGCGCGGCGATCCGAGCACAACAAGGACGATCCCGACGGCCATTGCCAACCGTTGGGAACCGTCAATCCCAGAGAGATCTTCCAGCTTCCGGGTTTGATCGCGATTCTGTATGAACGCGACACCGTTTACGGGCAAATGGGACGGAGACATGCTGGCGGTTCAGACCAACGGTTTCAAGGATGGTCTTTGGCTGGATATCGGCTGCACGCCCCTGACGGATGCGGCCAAGGTGACGGATGCGGCCAGAGTCACAGAGCGATATCATAGGCCCAACCTTGGAAACTGGAAATCGGAATTACGGTGGACGATTCGAAGGCGTAGGCCAGGCCGTGGACCATCCAAGACACCTGCTGAAGTTCTTTTGCGTGGAAAATGAAAGGGACGCTCGCCACCTGGTTGGAAATTGATCCTCCGGGCGTTATAGGAGTTTTACATGACTCTACGTGCACCAGCGCTCGCGTTGTTGTTCGCATGGAAGCTCTTCGCGGCCGAAACGCCGCCCGTGGAGCCGCTCTTTCAAGCGATTCAGAAATCCGATGCCCAGGCGGTGAAGCGTCTGCTGGGACGCGGTCTCGATGCGAATGCGCGAGACGCCGGCGGCACTCCCGCGCTGATGGCGGCGGTACTATTCGCCGATACGCGCTGCGTCAAGCTGCTGCTCGATCATGGCGCCGATCCCAACGCGGGCGACAAAGCTGGCGCCACGCCGCTGATGTGGGCCGTTCCCGATATTGCCAAGGTCAAGTTGCTGGTGGCGTCCGGAGCCGACGTGAATGCGGTCTCTAAGAACCTCGGGCGCACGCCGCTTTTAATCGCAGCCAGCTTCCCCGGGTCGGTGGCCGTGTTGCAGCTCTTGGTGGATCACGGCGCGAACATCCACGCCAAGGACCGCCGGGGAATGCATGCGCTGGGCAGAGCGGCGCTATCGGCCGATGTGGACGTGGTGCGTTTTCTGGTGGAACACGGCTGCGATCCCAATGAAACCGGTTACCTCAGCACCATTCGCTACGCCCGCCAGTATCGGCCGACGCTGGAGTATCTGCTCTCGAAGGGCGCGAACGTGGAGAAGGACGCTCTGGCGATGACGGCTCACTGGCAGGACCCGAAGTTGATCCAAGCGTGGATCGAGCGGGGCGCCGATGTGAATGCTCGCGCCGGCCCGTACAATCGGACCGCGCTGATGACGGCGACGGCTTCCGAACAATCTGGGGCTGCCCTGGTCAAGATGCTGCTCGAAAAGGGCGCGGACCCGAACGCCGAAGATATCGACGGCGAACGTCCCTTGGATTGGGCGGTGTACCGCGCCGACCGTGAGAAGATCGCCGTGCTCGAACAGTTTGGCGCTACCCGCGGCCACGGACCACGCCAAAAGCCGTATCCGAAGCCGGAAGAGGGCGGGATTGCAGATCCGCGAATTTCAGTGCAACGAGCTGTGAATTTGCTCCTTCCCGCCGCTCCGGTTGGCTATCAGAAGCGCGCCTGCATCAGTTGCCACAGCCAGGCCCTGGTTGGGATGGCCGCCGCGGAGGCCCGCAAAAAAGGAATCGCCATCAACGAGGAAATGGCGCAAACCAATCTGAACCAGACCGAAGCGTCGTATAAAACTGTCGGCGAACTGGCGATGCAAGGCGATCAGCCCGGCGGAAACATCATCGCCATCGGGTACACGATGATGGCTCTCGCGGCCGAGCAGCAGCCCTTCGACAAGATGGCCGCGCAATTGATTCACGCCTCTGCTGCGCTGCAATTGCCGGACGGCTCCTGGACCCCCAACGGCGTTTCGCGCCCGCCCATGGAGGACACGCTGGTAACGGCTACTGCAATGGGCGCGCGGGCATTGACGCTCTATCCCTTTGCCGCCCGTCAGCCGGTGCTGGAAGAGAAAATCCGGCGGGCGCAGCGTTGGCTGCTGGCCGTGGGCGCGCAATCCGCGGAGGATCGCGCGATGAAGCTCATGGGCCTGGTGTGGAGCAAAGCTCCCCGGCCCGCGGTGGAAACGGCAGTCCGGCAAATCCTCGATCGGCAGCGAAGCGGCGGCGGATGGGCGCAGCGAGATGAAATGGAACCGGACGCTTACGCGACGGGACTCTCTCTCTATGCACTGCACACTGCCGGCGTCCCCGCAACAAACGGCGAATACCTCAGAGGCGTTCGATTCCTGCAGCAGAATCAATATCAGGACGGCTCGTGGCTGGTGAAAACGCGCTCCTATCCCACCCAGCCTTATTTTGAAACCGGCTATCCGTTCGGGAACAATCAATTCATCTCGGCGGGCGCGGCCAGCTGGAGCGCGCTGGCGATCGCTTATACCTTGCCGGACGCAGAGCCCGCGCGTTTAGCTCGCCGGTAGTTCGTCCCTAGTGGGCAGTTCATTTCCGCCGGCAGATTGTGGCGCACGCACTCATGCGCGCACTCATGCGTGCCGCGTTCACAATCGTGTGAACGCCTTCCACCGGCACCCTCGAAACCTATCGAATGGCGAAAGATCGGGTCGACCTCTCTCGCGCTGTACTTCGCGTTCTACAATTTCTGCCGGATTCATTCCAGCATCCGCGTGACTCCTGCGATGCAAGCGGGCATCACCGATTCATGTGTGGGAGATCAAAGAACTGCATGCGTGAAGTCCAGCGATATAATGGGCTTAGGTGAACGCCCATGCTCAGTGAAGCCCAGATCAAACGTGTGTGGGGCAACATGCTTGCAGCAGAGACGCGCGCTCTTTACTTTGGTGACCTAGCGTCTCGTTATACTCACCAAAAGCAGTGGATCACAGGGATTTCCTTCTTCTTGTCTTCAGGGGCCGCTGCTAGCATCATCAGCAAAGCTCCGGCGTGGATTCCTTTAGTGCTTGCATTGATTGTTGCCGCATTGACCGCATATGCGATGGCGGTCAATCTGGATGGGAAGATTGCCACAATGATAAAACTGCACTCGGCATGGAGTGTCATCGCGACCAACTACGATAGTCTATGGAACCACACATATGAAGACGAAGCGGAGGATCGCTTGAACCAGATCGTACAGAGCGAAAGAGAACCGTCTGAAATAGCGACCACGGATGCCCCGAACGATCAGAAGCTTTTGGGTAAATGGCAGGATCGCGTTTTTGCCATGTATCACTTAAGCAGTGATCATGGCTAATCCAGATCCTCTCACAAAGAATTGGCCACCCATGCCGAGGCCGGCTCCGCCGCCTCCTCCCCCACCACCTCCGCCTTCCCGACCGTCACGGCATGAGCGCTTAATTTCACTTTGATGCGCTAGCAAAAGCAGGATGCGATTGCGCCAAATTCTGAAAGCGATGCTGTGTTCCGTCCTAACTACCACGGTCACGGTATTGCTTCTCCAGGAACCGTGGCCTAACGCTCCATCTCGTCGTGATTTCCTTGGAGTGCCGGGCTTGCAGTCTATGTTGGATTCTGGATCGCAGACAATCGCAGAAGGAAACGCGATACCTAAAGAGGAGGAGGTGAGCGAATGCCGGATACTGGAGAACCAGCCAGAAGTCCGGTATCGGGTGGCGTGGTAAACGGGGCATCCCGTTTCCCTTCAACGCACATTTCAGACACTACCGGGATGAGTCTGGGCGAAGTCCGTAATATAATCGAACGGGTTATTTTCGGCTCAACGGTAAGGAGAAAAGCATGCAAAGGACGTTTCTTGGCACGGTCGCGGCGATATGTTTGCTCTCGTGCACGCCAACTGTGAGCGGGCAGTCTGGAGCGAAGAATGGAGAGTGGCGAACATACGGCGGGGACCTTGGGAACACGCACTACTCGCCGCTCGACCAGATCAACGCGGACAATTTCAGCAAGCTTCAGGTTGCGTGGCGATTCAAGACCGATAACCTTGGCCCGCGCCCAGAACTCAACTTCGAGGGAACGCCCTTGATGGTGGGCGGCGTGATTTACTCCACGGCTGGAACGCGCCGGGCGGTGGTCGCGCTGGATGCGGCCACGGGCGAGCTGCTGTGGGTACACGGCGAGCATGAGGGCGCGCGCGGCACCGCCGCTCCCCGTCAGCTATCCGGACGCGGACTGGCGTATTGGACCGACGGCCGCGAAGAGCGCATCTTATACGTCACGCCCGGCTACCGGCTGGTCGCCCTGGATGCCAAAACCGGCAATCTCGTGCCTTCGTTCGGCAATGCCGGCCTGGTAGATTTGAAGCTCGACGACGACCAGGAAATTGATTTGGTGACTGGCGAGGTGGGCTTGCACGCGGCGCCGGTGGTCGCGAACGACGTAGTGATTGTAGGCGCGGCGCACCGGCCCGGCGGCGTGGTGAAGAGCAAGACCAACGTCAAGGGCTTCGTCCGCGGGTTCGACGTGCGAACCGGCAAGCGGCTCTGGATCTTTCACACCATCCCGCAATCCACCGAATTCGGCTACGACACATGGGAAAAAGATTCTGCTTCTTACACCGGCAACGCCGGAGTTTGGGGCCAGATCAGCGTCGACGAGCAATTGGGGATGGCTTACATCCCGGTGGAATTGCCGACCGGCGATTATTATGGCGGGCACCGCCCCGGCAACGGTCTGTTCGGTGAAACAGTGCTTGCCGTCGACCTGAAAACCGGTCAGCGAAAATGGCACTACCAGTTGGTCCATCACGGAATCTGGGACATGGACATTCCATGCGCGCCAATGCTGGTGGATATCACCGTCAACGGCCGTCCCATCCGAGCTCTCGCTCAGCCCACCAAGCAGGCTTTTCTGTATGTGTTCGACCGCGTGACTGGCCAGCCGGTGTGGCCCATCGAAGAAAAGCCCGTGGAACAGACCACGGTTCCCGGTGAAAAGACCAGCCCCACGCAGCCGTTCCCATCCAAGCCCCCGGCCTACGACCTGCAGGGCTTCTCGACCGACGATGTCGTCGCTTTTACTCCCGAATTAAAAGCCGAAGCGTTGAAGGTGGTTTCCAAGTATAAACTGGGCCCTGTCTTCACGCCCCCAGTGGTCAGCAAGCCGGAGGGTCCTTACGCGACGCTGGCTCTCGGCACCGCGGGTGGCGGCACCAACTGGGCGGGTGGTTCCTACGATCCGGAAACTCACATCGCTTATCTTCCTTCGCAACGAACCATAAGCAGCCTGGGACTGATTCCCGGCGATCCCAGCAGAACCGACATGATGTTCATGCAAGGCAGCGCCGCGGTCAGAGGGGGAGGCGGTGGCGGAGGCGCTGAAGGCGGAGGACCCGGTTTAACCATACAAGGCTTGCCCTTGGTAAAACCGCCCTATGGAAGCATCAGCGCCATCGATTTGGACAAGGGGCAGATCCTGTGGCAGATCGCGAACGGCGACACGCCGGACAACATCCGCACCAACCCCGCGCTCAAGGGACTCGATATTCCCCGCACCGGAAGGGCTGGCGTTTTTGGAGTTCTGGTGACCAAGACGCTGGTCATTTGCGGCGAGCGAAGCGCAGGGAAATCGCCCGTGATGCTCCGAGGCTACGACAAGGCCACTGGCAAAGAAGTCGGCGCGGTTCCCATGCCCGCCGGTCAGACCGGTACCCCAATGACATACACGCTCAACGGGCGGCAATACATTGTCGTGGCGATTGCGGGCCCGGGATTCCCGGGCGAATTGATCGCTTTCAGAGTGCCGGACGAAGAGCGCAAGAATTGAGTACGCCCAGCTCAAGGGTCCGCCTTTTTCGCCATTAACCGCTCTTTGGAGGAATACGCGCAAAACGGAGCGCTGCGCGAGGCAGTTCCCGGTCGGTTTGGAGGTGCGCGCCGCGCCCTTTGCGCTTACGCTGTTTGATGTCGGCGGTCACATCGGTATTCGGGCCGTGCGGCGGCCGTCTCATGTTCAAATGAGGACATCACGGTGAAAGCGAAAGTTCGCCCTTTTCTCCGGCTCCAAGGCAAGTCGAGAGAAGCCATAAACTTTTAAGGAATACGCGCGAAGCGGAGCGCGGCGCGAGGCAGTTCCCGATCGGTTTGGAGGTGTGCGCCGCACCTTTTGCGCTTCTATGTCTCCTTGTTCCCTGGAGGCGAAGCCGGCGAAGTTTTACGCTACGGTCCTGGTCAGGCCGGCACTCTGGGTGGCCAAAGAGTAATCTGCAGCGATAGATTGTGAAACGAGTTCCTCGTGGGTTGTGAGCCCGAGGAGGAAATTCAGCGGCGTTTTGCCGCGTTGCCGGAGCGGGGAAAACCTTTATGCCGCCCCGCGATTACGGTTTCAGCCGCCAATTCGCCTGGGTGAGCCACCGTCATGGCGTATCGTGGCAGTTGAATTTCGACTGACAGCCTGAGGCACCCCAGTGGGTCACCGGTCGCGAAGCGCCAAGCTGGCCGCCGCGCGACCGGGATTCCTGAGGAAAGAACTACTTCGGCGGGGCGTAAGGGCCCACTTCGGGCTTGCCCTGCGTGTCCTTCAGCGTACCGAGCTCGTCGGCTACCCCGCGCGCAATGGCCGCGGTCTCGCTGCCATTCTGGAAGCAGGTGAAATCCGCCCGGTCGCGCCATGAGAAGGGACCGCACAGCCGCTTGCCCGCACCAATGGCTGCGTCGTGCACGACGTTGATCAGCCGCTCATAGTCCGGCGTGCCTTGCTTGTAGCCGGAGAAATTGCCCAGATCCCCGCTGGCCGCAAAAATCGCGGTGACGCCCGGAATCGCGGCGATTTCACGCGCGTCCATTGCGCCATCCAACGTTTCGATCATTTCGATCAGCACCACATTCTTGTTGATCGTTTGGCGATATCCGCCCGGAACGTTGCCCCACATCAGCGGATCGAAGGCTTGGCCGCCACCCTGGCTGCGCTTCCCGAGCGGCGGGAACATCGCCCAGTTTCTGGCGGCTGTCCCCTCTGCCACGGAGCGGACCGTTGGGATCACGATCACCAGCGCCCCTAAATCCATAGCGTGCTGGATCTCTCGCTCATCGGTATAGGCTACGCGAACGCCCGGAACAGCTTTGGCGTGCGGACACGCCTTCCACATACGGCCCACCGCTTCCCAATCGCGCGAGTCGTGCTGCATCTCGGTCCAGATGAAATCGTATCCCGCGTTTGCCATCGCGCAATAGGTTTCCGGACTGTCGGTGCTGAAGACCGTGCCGCCGGTCACTTTCTCGCCCTTCATCATCTTGATCATTACCGGATTCCAGATCTTGGCGTCCGCTGGCGCATCGAAAGCGGGGCCATATTTCCATTTGCCCGGATCCAGAAGGCCCTGATTGACGGCCCCGGCCGGCGCGGTCGTAATTGCGCCGGAGTCCTTGCCGGCGAGCGCAGCCAGGGGGAACTGCAGTTTGCCCGCGTCCGGGTTGTTCGCATAGGGGTCCGCATTGGCCGCTGGCGCTTGGCCCGCGGGCTTTTGGCCCGCAGGCGTCTGCCCCTGTGCCTGAAACATCGCTAATCCGAGCGCTGACATGAGCGCTACTGCCAGAAATCGTCGATTCATCTCGATCTCCCTTTTTCGTGTACTCGCGACCGTGGGCGTTTGGTCGTCGCTCCCGGTCTTGGAATATACTATCAAGCGCAGCGGGTGCGCGTGGGATGCCGGGCGGGAAGCGCAAAGGGTGCGGCACGGGTTGGGACCGCCCCAACGCCGAAAAGCCAAACGCCGACATCAAGCGAAAGATATGATTTGAAGAGAGGTCGTACCACCATGAAGCACTTCTGCGCCCTTGTGCTTAACCTGCTCCTTTCCCTAGGCGCGGGGACAATCGCCTATGCCGCGGACCCTGGCGGCGGTCAAAAGTCCGAACCCCAATCGGCCACGCCCGCAGCCAACGTATCCAATTCACCCGCCAGCGCCGCATCGTCCCAACTGCACGCGCTGGATCAACAGGAAAAGGCCGAACTACAGGCTCTGAACCAGCAGATGACGGATCTGAAGCAGAAGCACCGGGCGGATACCACGCCGCTCGAGCAGCAACTGGCTGGGCTCAATGGCGAATTCGACAGCGCCATGAAACAGTTGCGCGAACAATATGAGGAAACCCGCAATCGCGACGACGACGCGCGGGCCGAGATCCTCGATAGAATCAAGCCGGGTTGCCTCGCTCTCTACAACGAAAAAAGGAAATCATTGTCGGCCGTCAATGGCCAGGAGGAACAATCCATGCAGAGCCTCCGCCGTGAGGAGGATACCGAACTTCAGAGCATTCGCGAGAAGTACGATGCCTTGCGCAAGAATCTGCAGCAGGAATCTGCCGCTCAACGTCAGGCGATCGACAGCCAATTCGACGCCGCGGTGAAGGCGCTGAAGTAAGTCAGGTGCCCTGGACGCGCGTGCTTCTCATCGCCGGAGCGTCGCTTCTGGTTCTCTACCTCGGCGATTACATCTCCATCGCATATCGGATTCCGCAAGGGCGCCCCCAATTCGGATCGGTTGAGGTGCAGAAGTTGCTCGCGGTCCCGCAGAAGAATCACAAAACCGAATTCATCGCCGATCCGCCGGAACCGCAGCAGTGTGTGCGGTCCCTGTTTCCGCAACTCGGGCTCTCGCCCTGCTGGTATTTGGCGCGCCACGCCACGCAGCAGATCGATTATTGAATTTCACCTTTGTCTTTCGGGCTGTGCGCGCCTTAACTAACTAATTAAGAGAGTGTCTGGAGCGCGTCGCGAGTTTTGTGAGCTGCGCGCCATGCTCTTCAGGCGACTTTCAGTCGCAGCAGATCCCAGCAGCTTTAACCCCAATACTATTCACTTTTAATTCACTTTATGAGACGCCGGTACACGCGACCTTTAGTCGCGTCTGGAGTTTCTACATTTTCCTGAGAAGCGAGGGCAATTCGGAGCACTGCTCTTGGATCGGGTCGGGTGACCGGGATTTACGGCCCGGTCACGCCGCGTAGGCCCGGGGAATTGCACCCCGAGCCTCTCACAGGACCGGACGTAAGCCTCTCGACTTATCCGGCTCGTACGACCCTTGAAGGCTGCCGCCTTCCGCCGAGACCAGCGGGTTCCTCCTGTTGCCA
>Ga0302324_100023841_pt1 | contig 11819 bp, 12 predicted proteins | sample Palsa_T0_1_FD_201949 | JGI IMG/M metagenome (GOLD analysis project Ga0302324, IMG submission 201949) | Peat permafrost microbial communities from Stordalen Mire near Abisko, Sweden - Palsa_T0_1 | ecosystem: Environmental > Terrestrial > Soil > Palsa > Peat permafrost | place: Sweden: Abisko... | reverse complement strand
CCGTATAGCGAGTCACTGAGTGCGATGGAGCTGGTGAGCTGAGGGCTAGTTGTGGCCGGGCTTGGGCGCTAAGAAAGCTCTACACAACTGCGGCGTTGGCGCCACGCAATGTTGCAGGGGCTGAAGCCCGGTCTTTTTGTCGGCCTTATTGGCGCGACTGAAGTCGCGCCCTGATACAAAGCCTCTCGATGCAGGTATCTGAACTGCCTTTTTCGAAAGCCTGTGAAGTCGTGCCCTGACTCAAGCTGTGAAGAGGGGCTTAGAGTGAGTGAGTGGGTCAGCTCTCTCAAATCTTCCGGGGCATCTTCCGGCTCAAGGAAAAGTCGCTGGTTCGCGGCGTTGGGCTTTGCCTGGGCGCGTTTGCCGGGAGTCTGCGCCTGGCCGGGTTTCCGGTGATCGAGACTCTGCACGGGTCGCCGTGGCAGTTGGCGATGATTCCCATTGTTTGCTGGGGCATGGTGGACACGTTTCGCTGCCTGGAGCGGAAGTGGAGCATGTATCATGCGGGCGTGCTGATCCTGCTTTACTCGGAGCTGATGATTCTGGCTGCGGTGGTTGCGTTGTGGATTTATCCTTAGGCTGCTTCAGGAGCTCGCGACCGAGGCAAGGGAATTGAGGCTGGAGGAGGAGATGATCCCCGATAGCGGAACCGCTGGCCTCCAATGTAGGATGGTCGCAATCGTCGGGCTTCAATCCCGCCGAGTGAGGCCGGGATTAAACCTCAGGCCTCTTGTGTGCCGTCTCTGAAGTCGGTCGAGGAACCGCGAAGAGCAACCGCAGATCCTTCGACTGCGTCCCGGCGCGCCGGGACTTCGCTCAGGATGACAGATCAACTCTTTTACGCACTTTGGAAACATAAAAGTGGCTCAGGCTTTTACCTCAGATCAGATGATTGGAGAAGGACATGTTCAAGGGATTTCGTGACTTCATCCTGCGCGGCAACGTGCTTGACCTGGCAGTAGCGGTGATCATAGGAGGCGCATTCGGCAAGATTGTGGCTTCGCTGGTTGGAGATGTGCTGACGCCGCTGATTGCAGCGGTTGTGGGCAAGCCGGACTTCAGCGCGATTGTTTTGCATGTGGGTGCGGGAAATATCAAGATCGGAAACTTTTTCAACGAGGTCATCGCGTTTTTGATGGTTGCCGCGACGGTTTACTTTGTGATCATTGTGCCTGCGAACGCGCTGATGGCGAAGTTCAAAAAGCCGGTGCCCGACGTGCCACCCGCGACGAAGGCTTGCCCGGAGTGCCTGAGCGATATCCCCGCCGCTGCGAAGCGGTGTGCGCATTGCGCGCAGCCGGTGGCGTAGAGGATATCGGCGAGCCGCGCGGCGAGGGTGGGGCACCTGGGGATTTGGTTTGGTTAGGATCGGCGGCTGGAGATTCATGGTCTGCCACCCTAGCCGCAAAAGCAAGGACGCGGCTAGGATGGGGCACCCGGCATTGATTCACTAGGAGGTCGACTGTGACTTCTGAACCCAATCTGAGCGCTAACGTGAAGCAGGCGGTGCCGTTTTTCGGCGTGACCAACATGGAAGCCTCGCTGCGGTTCTATGTGGATGGTCTTGGGTTCAAGATGAAGAACTCCTGGATTCCGGAAAGGGACAATCACTACCCGGGTGGGCGGATAATTTGGTGCTGGCTTGAGCTTGGGGATGCCGCAATCATGCTTCAGGAGTTGCTGCCGGAACGCATGCCGAAGGAAACGCTCGGCACCGGAATAACTGTGTGCTTCCAGTGCGAAGACTCGCTGGCGCTCTATCGCGAGTTCAAATCGCGTGGAATCGAACCGCGGGCCAGGCCGTTCGTCGGGAATCGATTGTGGGTGGTGCCACTGAGCGATCCGGACGGATACCGCATTGAGTTCTCGAGCCCGACCGATGCGCCGGAGGAAAGCGTGTTGGAAGAATAGAGCTGTTCGGGGCTTCCCGTGCGCCGCGAATCTGATGGGGACCTGATGCGTAGCGATGTTTCGTCGCGCCCCTACAGGGCGCGAGGGTCTTGTTGGTGGCCAGGTTCTCCGGGTTGCGCTGCGCTCCACCCGGGGCTAACCTCGATGCCTCCCTCCGGGAGGCACACCGTTAGTCAAGTTCGCGCAGGGGCTTTGAGAAGGCGTAGAAACCCAGGAACACAATCATACAAACGCAGGACATGGCCGCGAGGGCGTGCGTGGTGGGGATGTGGCGGGAGAGTTCTCCGGCGAGCAGCGCTCCGACCGGCGGCAGGCCCAGAAATGATGTGCCGTAGATGCTCATGACGCGGCCGCGCATCTCATCGCTGGAGAGGTGCTGCATGGCGACGTTCACCGAAGAGATGGTGAGGATCATTCCGTAGCCCTCGATGAGCATGAGGAACTCAGAGAGCAGAAAGTTGCGCGAGTAGCAGAAGGCGATGACCGCGGCCATGACCGCCGCGCCGACGAAGGCGATGACCGCGCCGCGATGACAGATGCGGCCGAACCAGGCGACGGTGACCGCTCCCAGCACTGCGCCGGCGCCGCTGCAGGCAAGCAATAGGCCGAGGCCGCTTTCGCCGACCACGAGAACCGAGCGCGCGAAGTAGGGGATAAAGGTGAGGATGGGGATGGCGAGCAGGCTGGCGACGCCGATCATCCAGACCAGCACAAACATTTGCGGCTGGCTGCGCACGTAGCCGAGGCCGGCACGGAAACTGGTGAGCATGCTTTCGCGGCGGGTCTTGTTCTCTTCGGGGTAGCGGATGCGGACGAGGGCAAAGAGAACGGCGAGGAAGCTGACGCCGTTGAGGAGGAAGTTGCCGGCGACGCCAAAGGCCGCCATGGCGTAGCCGCCGAGGGTGGGGCCGAGAATGCGCGACATGTTGAACTGGGCGGAGTTGAGGGCGATGGCGTTGGTGAGGTCTTCGCGCGGGACGAGGCGGGGGACGAGGGCCTGGTAGCTGGGCGCGTTCATGGCCATGGCGGTGCCGTTGAGGAAGGCGATGAGAGCGACCTCCCAGACCGTGATGACCTTAAACCAGGCGAGGGCCGCGAGAAGAAACGCGAGCAGCATCATGGTGGTTTGCGTGGCGAGAAGCAGGCGGCGCTTGTTGACGCGGTCGGCGATGACGCCGCCAAAGAGGGTGAAGAGAAGGAACGGGATTGCGCCGGCAAAACCGACAACGCCGAGCCAGAAGGCGGAATTGTTGGTGAGCGTGAGGACGAGCCATCCCTGGGCCACATTCTGCATCCAGGTGCCGATGTTGGAGAGGAAGTTGCCGCTCCAGAAGAGGCGGAAGTTGGGATTGCGGAGGGCACGCGCTATCTGCGGGAGGCGGCGGTCTTCCTGGTCGGGGAAGGCTTGCGTTGCGGCGGCAGCCTCTTCGACGGCGAGGCTTTGAGGCTCCTCTTTGAACTCGCGGTCCGCGCTCAGAATCAGCTCCCTCTGGGTTCTAGTGTAAGCTGTGGCCTAATTGCGGCGTGGGACGGAATGCGCGGTTAGATCGCGTGCCGGGAGTGCGCATGTGGAGGCGAGTAAACGCGCGATGGTGGAGTTGAAGGAGACGACAACGATCGCCGCGCCGATTGAGAGGTGCTTCGACCTGGCGCGCAGCGTGGAGGTTCACCTGGCTGGCAATGTGCATTTTGGAGAGAGCGCGGTTGCGGTGGGAGGGGTGACGTCGGGGTTGGTGGATCTGGGACAGCGAGTCACGTGGCGGGCCAAACATTTCGGCGTGTGGCAAAACCTGACGAGCGAGATCACGCGAATGGACCGGCCTTCGTATTTCCGCGACGAGATGATTCGAGGCGCTTTCAAGATGATGGAACACGATCACTACTTTTCGGCGACGTCGGAGAGTGGAACGGTGATGACGGATCTTTTTCGGTTTGCGGCGCCGCTGGGGATTCTCGGGAGGATTGCGGAGGTGGTTGCGCTGCGGCGGTACATGGCGAATTTGTTGCACGAAAGGAATGTGGTGATCAAGAAGATTGCAGAGTCGGAGGAGTGGCAGAGGTACGTCAGGGAGAAGATATGAGTGATGGTGACCCGAAGGTGCGCACGCTGAAGATGCGTACGATGACCAGAACGCTATTGATAGTCAATTTTGCACTGCTCTTGTTGATTTTTGGTCCCTGCAGTGGCCGCCAAGAGTATTTGGCAGAGAAAAGATTAGGGATAGCCGATGTTCTGACCTACGCGTCGCAGTTCTGGTTTTTTGCTTCGACTTTTTTGTCAGTGGTGCTCTTTATTTGGATTCTGGTTTCCAGATCAGAAGCGTGTCGAGCACAGCGCCCTACGGGACTAGATTGGACGCTCTTTCTAGGTTGGATATTCGCTGCTGCGATTGTATCTTTATTTGCCTTCATCACAGGATTAGGAGGATGAACAAGGCCGCACAACAGATCGGCGGTCACGGGTGTGCGGGCTCAGTGAACGGAATGTGGCGATGTAGTTCGGAATACTAGTATTCACCTGAGGGCAATTCGTGATGGTGTCTCTTCGCACTTGGTTCTTCGCAGCGATTCTGTGTGCGATGGCCTTTGGACCGTTTTTGTACGCGCAAGCACCCGATGAGCATCTACGAGCTTCTGGCCAGGCCCCAGCGCTGATGCACACATGCCTGATTACCAGCGAGGTGAAAAGGCTTGTGGAGTTTTATGAGCCGGTGCTGAACTTGAAGGCCAAATGGTCTGGACCGGATTATGCCGAGTTCGCCACAGGTGTTGGCGTGTTGGCGATTTTCTCGTCGGACGCTCAGGAGAAATATATTCCGGGATCGGCCGAGGCGGCAAAGAACAGGAGTGTAATTCTGGAGTTCAAGGTTATGGATCCGGATTCGGAATACCTGCGGCTCAAAAATTTTGTGAAGGTTTGGGTGAAACCGCCCGCGACGCAGCCGTGGGGAACGCGCTCAGTATACTTCCGCGACCCGGACGGAAATCTCGTCGATTCTTATGCGCCGGCCAAAGCTCATTAAGGGACAATCTTCTGCGAAGGGATTCCAATGATCGACTCGAACAAACGGCACGCGCTGCTTCTGATTTCAGCATTTCTCCTGCTCGCGTTCCGTTCTGACAGGCTGCTTGCCCAATCCACAGCGCCGCACGCGCCGGCGTTGGTCTTCGGCTACTCCGACTTCACCGCGGAAGCGAAGATCGAACAACAATTCCTTGCGATTCCCAATGCGAAGCTGGCGGGCGAGCACCTGAAGACGCTGACGGCCCAGCCGCACCTCTCGGCAACGCCGGAGGATCGTGCGACGGCCGAGTACGTGGCGCAGAAGTTTCGCGCAGCCGGCCTGGAGACGGAGATTGTTCCCTACCGCGTGCTGTTGAACCGGCCAATTGAACAGCATGTGGAAGCCTACGACGCCGCGGGCAAGCTACTGATGAGCGGGCCGACGAAGGAGCATGTGGAGGGTGACCGGTTCCAGGACAATCCGCACATCATGATGCCGTTCAACGGGTCGTCGGCGTCAGGTGACGTGACGGGCGAAGTGGTGTACGCGAACTATGGGCGGATCGAGGACTTCGATCAGCTGGCGGCACAGCATATCGACCTGCACGGAAAGATCGTGATGGTGCGGTATGGGCAGAATTTTCGCGGGATCAAGGTTTACCTGGCCGAGCAGCGCGGCGCCATTGGGGTGCTGATCTACAGCGACCCGCAGGACGACGGGTACTACAAGGGCGACGCGTGGCCGCTGGGACCATGGCGGCCGGAGACCGGGGTGCAGTACGGATCGGTGCAGAATCTGTCGCGATACACCGGCGATCCGGAGACGCCGGGCGTGGCATCGACGCCGGAGCTGCCCGACTCTGCGCGGCTACCGTCAGACAATACCGGAAACCAGCCGCATATTCCATCGATTCCGCTGAGCTACCACGATGCAGCGCCGATTTTGAAGGCGCTTACCGGCCCTGGCGCGCCGCAGGGCTGGCAGGGGGCGCTGCCGTTTCGTTATCACCTGGATGGAGGGGTGCGGGTGCATATCGTGTCGAAGCAGGACTACGCGCTGCGCATGATCTGGGATGTGATTGGGAAGGTGAAGGGCGCGGAGTATCCCGACGAATGGGTGGTGGCGGGAAACCACAGGGACGCCTGGGTGTATGGCGCGGTTGACCCCTCGAGCGGCACGGCGGCGATGCTGGAAGCGGTGCATGGGATTGGCGGGCTGCTGCTACAGGGATGGCGGCCTAAGCGGACGATGGTGTTCTGCAGTTGGGATGCCGAGGAGCAGGGGCTGATGGGCTCAACCGAGTGGGTGGAGCAGCACGCGCAGACACTGGAGCACGCGGTAGCCTACTTCAATGTGGACGTCGCGGTGAGCGGGCCGGACTTTTCTGCTTCGGCGGTTCCTTCGTTGAAGCCGTTTGTGCGGGAGGTGACGCGAGCCGTGCCAAGCCCGCTGGGGGCGACGGTCTACGACCAGTGGAAGATGGAACGGGGAGAGAGCAACCCGAACCGGGCCGCTGTGATTGCAGATAATCAAGCGGACGTGCGGATGGGAGACCTTGGGTCGGGGTCGGACTTTACGCCATTCTTTGAACATGTAGGGGTTCCGTCGACGGATATCGGGTCGGTTGGACCGTATGGGGTATACCACTCGGCATTCGACAACTACGACTGGTTTGTTCAGAACGCGGACCCGCACTTTGCTTATCTGGAAGAGATGGCGCGGGTGCTGGGGCTGGAGGCGTTGCGCATGGCGGATGCGGAGGTGCTGCCCTACGACTATGCGACGTATGCGAATGCGATTGACGCGTATGTGGCGGCGGTGAAACGGAAGGCGCAGGATGCGGGCATGAGCGGGCTCGACTTTGGACCGCTGGAGGCGGCCGCGGGGCGGTTTCTGGCAGCGGCGCAGAGGGCGCATGAACGGCAACTGGCGCCAACGGGGGACCTGGCCAAGATGAATGCCGCGCTGCGGGAGACAGAAAAGGCGTTTGTTTCGGATGAGGGGTTGCCCAATCGGCCGTGGTACAAGCACCTGATTTTTGCGCCGGGCGAGTATACGGGCTATGCGGCGGTGGTGATGCCGGGGGTGAGCGAGGCGATTGACGGCCGGGACGCGCAGCGGGCAAAGAGCCAGCTCGAAGTGCTTACGCGGGCGGTGGAGCGGGCTGCGGCTACGCTGAATGGGGTGCAGTGAGGGTGGGGTAGCGGCGACTTTTCCGCGCCACGACCGCGGGCGGGGGATAAGAACGTCATTTCACGCTTCGGCCGCCCGCCCAGATCTGTTTCCAGGCAGCGCCGTCATCCGTGATGTAGAAGAGCGCAACGGCTCTCCCATTCTGTTCAAGTTTTTCGTGTTCTCGATATGGCACAAGTTCGAATGATTCAGTTATGCCGTTCACAACGACAGAGCCACCATTCCACTTTGCCTTTACTTCGTTGAGGTGTTTCCCTTTCCTGTCTTTTAGTACGAATTTCGCCTCAGGGCCTCGCAATGGCGTGTAGAGGTTCAATGTGACTGAGACGTCTTTGCGTGTGAGCCCGGGCGGGAGCGCCATCCATTTCGGCAGTCTACCCTCACTCGCTAACTGAAAGCTTGACTCAATGCATCCAGTCATCGCGCAGGAAGAAGTACATAAGGCAACGATGAGCAGGCGTCGAAGCATGGGTCCTCCGTTCTGCTCGATTCGCGGTGGTTCGCGGGCGCTGCTTACTGCGCGGGTGCGGGTTGGATTGGTTGCGCAGGACGCTTGACGAGGGGCCAGTGAAGATGCGCGGCAGTTGAAGGCCCGGGCTGGGTATAGATGGTCTTGCCGGGCATGAAGAGCGCAATGGGAATGGCAACGACATATCCAACGCCCGCGCCGATTCCCCCGAGAAGGGCCGCTTGCCAGGCCCTCAGAGCTCCCGTGTCGGGTGTTGCGGGCGATGCGGCTCCAACAACAACGCCTGCGCCTCCGAGCACGGTCATGACAACGGCCCTGTCGCGCGGGTAGTTGTCGGTTCGGATCGACGCAATCTCATCGCGGGCGAACTCGCGCAAGTCGAAGCCGAGCAGCAGATTAGCTCGTTCGCAGTACAACGAGTGATCTGTGATGCCGCGAAAGATGCAGTGAACGGGAAAGCCTGAGCCGAGGCTGACGATAATCCGCCGGCCGTCAGGCAGGTTGCCCACGTGATTCCAGCCGGTCATGTCGGGCGTGGCGGGCGGCGTTTGTGGACTTGATTGTTCCGGCAGCGCCTGGCCGACCGCTTCAACTGCGAAAACTGCTCCAGCGCAAACGAACAGCGCCCATTTCAAGACACACTTTGACATATACCCTCCCTGGGTTTGAAGTTGCCGGCGATGCGTTACCGTGTTGGAGCGGCGGGCGCTTTCACGATGGTGTGCGAGGCGATTGCGTGGAGCTCGAGCAGGAGGATTCCTGCGACAAATAAGACACGCGAGAGCACGACATTGCCTGGCTCCTTTGCTGTTGATCTAGAGGCAATGGTAGGGAGTTGAAACGATCTGGTGTGAGGGAGTGTTACAGTTTCGCGAGTGTCACATGGTTAGGACAGTTTCGGAAGTGTCATAGTGGGGGGAGTTACTCGCTGTCGTGCGGTGTCCTCGGTATTGGTTCAGGAACAACCGCAGATCCTTCGACTTCGTCCCGGCGCGCCGGGACTTCGCTCAGGATGACAAGCCTTTTTTGGCGGGAAGTCTGCGGTCAGCAAACGAGCAATGTGGGGGTTGATGGGCCGGTTGTTACAGGGCGAGGGAGTTATCGGGCCGAGTGTGGCTAATGCGGTTTCCGTTGAAGAACAACCGCCTTCGTTTGTCGCCAGGTGCGGGACAAACTTCGCTGCTGGTGAACGGGAATCGGCGGAAACGTTTCGCCGCGCCGCCGACGGGGCGCGTTTTTTTTGGTGGCCGGGTTCCCCGGGTTACGCTGCGCTCCACCCGGGGCTAACCTCGCAGCCTTCCTCCGGAAGGCAAGGCAGCCGCCGGATGACGGCCCTTTGGGGGCACGGGCCTTGGACAAAGCACGCAAGCCGCGGGTGAGTTATCAGGCCTCGCGAAACGTGAGTTATGAGGCTTCGCCGGCGGCGGCGCGGGTGGCGGCTTCCATGGCGCGTAACTGGGCCATGCCTTCGGCGTCGAGCAGGGTGAAGCGCATGGGATGGACTCCGGCGGGGAGTTCGCGTTCGGTGACCGAGTCGACTACCACGCCTACGGTTTCGTCGAGGCCGCGCTCCCAGCCCGGCTCGTTGGCGTCGCGGACGAGAAGTGTTTCAGAAGGCAGGCCGGCGGCCACCAGCATGACCTGGGCAAAGCGCTGGAACTCGGTCCAGTGGGAGGCGATGCCCACCAGCGAGCCCAGCTTTTGAGGCAGATAGCGCTTGAGGTAGACCTGCAGTTCGGGCGCGATGGGATGGACACGGAGCGTGGTGAGCTGGGCGCCCGGGGGCAGGAGCGCGCGGACCGCGGCAGCCTTGCTTGGAAGGACGATGGGCATGGCCCCCGCCAGGACGGCTGGGTCGGCGCATTCCTCCGGGGTGCATCCGCTCATGGGGAGGTCGAGCGCGGTTGAAAGCTCGGTGAGGACAATTTCGCAGAGCGCAGCGTCGGGCTCAATCAGTAGCCATCGCGCGGGAGGCGCAAGCTCAAGCCATCGGGCCAGGCGAGCGCGGAGGAGTTTTTCATCGGCTCCAAGCTTGCGGGCGCGTGCAACAAGGTCGCCGATCAGCTGGTCGACGGCCATCTCGGGCGCGAGCGGCGCAGAGGGGCGCGTGGCGCGGACATAGACGCCGCTGCCGTGCTTGACCTCAAGCCAGCCCTGGGCTTCCAGTTCTTGATAAGCCGCGCTGGCGGTGTTGGGATGGATGCCGTGGCGCTGGGCCAGTTCGCGGGTGCTGGGCAGGCGCTCGCCAGGCGGCAGCTCGTTGCACAGGATGCCGAGGACGATCTGCGTCGAGAGCTGCTCGCGCAAGTTGACGTCGCTGTTCCGCTTAAGCCAGAGGCGCATGGGTTCCTGTTCAACGGGGCGCAGGGCGGACTGTTGAGGTTGATCGTCTCCCAGTCTGAAAAAAAACAGACATGGGTTGCCCGATCATCTTGGTTTGGTTACATGGGCGAGTTGAGATTCGTGGTCTCCCACTCTAGCCGCAAAAACAAAGACGCGGCTAGGATGGGGCACCCGTCATTTTTTGGACCGGGGATAGGATACGCCGCTGGGGCGGGGTGGCGGATGCCGTCCTTTCTTTTGAGTCAGAGGACCCGACAGCGATGTAAAGTGATTTAGATCACATGCGGATCGGGGCGGCTCCTTCCACAATGAATTGACGACAAACGAGGGCCAAAAGGGTCCAAGGGTTGAGGCGACTTCCTCCCGTTCGTTTGACCCAGTTGATCCGGCACCCGTATCGTTAGAGGTTGAGATGAAGATTCCTGCGAACACATTGCGAATCACGATAGCGGCGGTCATTATTGTGGGCACGATCGGCTGGCTGGCGCTTTCAGGGTATACCGCCGCCAACACGAGCTACTATGTGACGGTGGCTCAACTCAGCGACATGGGCGAAAAGGCCTATCACAACCAGCTTCGCGTGGAGGGTTTTGTGGTTCCCGGCTCGATTGAAACGAACGGGACCCATGTGACGTTTACGCTGAACGAGTTTGAAAGCCACTCGCCGAAGGCACTGCTTGGCAGGGAGCTGAAGGTGGTGTACCACGGGTCGGAGCCGCCGCCGGATACGTTCAAGGACGACTCGCAGGCGCTGGCAGAGGGCTCGTATGGCCGCGATGGAGTGTTCCACGCGAACGCGCTGCAGGCCAAGTGCGCCAGCAAGTATGCGCCGGCAACGCCGCTGCATCCGGGGGATGCAAAGCCAGGCGCGCCTCCCACGAAGTCGAACGTGTCGAAGGCAGTTCAGCCTGGCGTACCGGCTTCGTAAGGAATCTCTGCGCGGGTAGCGTTTTCGTTGAGTAGGATTTGCAGGGGCTAAAGCCCAGTCATTCTGTTGGCCTTATCGGCACGACTGAAGTCGTGCCCTGATACAGAGCAGGTTGTGCATTACTTTATGGGCACGACTGGACAACTTGCTGAGAAGGCCGGAGCGTCCCGCGAAAATGCATTTTTCAGGGGCTGAAGCCCGCGCTGGTTTTTGCTGCATTTACGGCGCGACTGAAGTCGCGCCCTGACTCATGGAACGGGCTCGGCGGGCTTTTCACCAGGTCTTGAAGCATTCACGGCATGACTGAAGTCGTGCCCTGACACCGATCAAATTGTGCAGAGGTTCCCCGGAAATGACCGTGCAGCCCGGCGAAATACCAACTACTGGGGCAGCAACGACGCATGCGCCGGCTAACTTCAGCGCACGGCTTGCAGGCGTGTCGAAGCTCTTTGGTTCGTTTGCCGCGCTGCGGCAGGTGACGGCCGATCTGGAGCCGGGGCGCTGCTACGTGCTGATCGGCGAGAATGGCGCGGGCAAGTCAACGCTGCTGCGGATCTTAGCTGGACTGCTGCGGCCGAGCTTTGGCACGGTGAGGGTGTTTGACGGGCTGGAGCCGCACCAAGATGAAGCGCGGGGACGGATTGGATACATGAGCCACGCTCCGATGCTCTACGACGAACTGACGGGCGAAGAGAATCTGCGCTACTTCTCAAAACTTTATCCGGGCAGGCCGAGCCTTTCGCCCGCTGAGGCGCTGCGGCAGGTGGGGCTCGATCCTGAGCTGAAGCGGCCGCTGGGGCAGTATTCGCAGGGAATGCGGCAGCGGACCTCGCTGGCGCGGGTGCTGTTGCCGGTGCCGCAGCTTTTGCTGTTGGATGAGCCTTTCTCGAACATGGATGTTGAGAGCGTGAGCCAGATGGTGCAGATGCTGGCGAAGTTCAGGCAGAGCAACCGGACGATTGTGATTACG
>Ga0302324_100023839_pt1 | contig 11819 bp, 8 predicted proteins | sample Palsa_T0_1_FD_201949 | JGI IMG/M metagenome (GOLD analysis project Ga0302324, IMG submission 201949) | Peat permafrost microbial communities from Stordalen Mire near Abisko, Sweden - Palsa_T0_1 | ecosystem: Environmental > Terrestrial > Soil > Palsa > Peat permafrost | place: Sweden: Abisko... | reverse complement strand
GGCCCATGAGGGCCGCGCCGCCGTGTTATGGTCGCGGAGAGCGAGCCTGCGGCAGGTCGGCCGCAGATCCGCTCAGCGAGTTACTTCGGGCAGGTGAAGGTTCCCGCCGTAGAACAATCGGCCCCGTTCCACCAGAGCGTATCGCGGTTTAGCCCGATTTGCCCGACCGGCGTTGAAAGCGCCCGGTTAGCCCCTTCGAAGCGCAGGTCGAAATCGGCGACGAGCGGCGTTGTATCGGCGCCGGCAGAGAAGAATTCGAAAGCGGCGGCCTGGCTGCCATCGCCAATCAGCTGACCGGCAGGCAGGTTGCCGAGGTCTGCGTTAGTGCAGAGATTGGGCGGGCTGGCATTCTGATCGCCTAACGAGTAGCCGACTATATCGGGACTCCCGGGCGTGCCAATCAGGTCCATGTGGGCGTAATGCAGCCGGAAGTAGCCGCTGCCGTCCGGACGAGGCGGCTTACCCACGAGGGCTTTGTTGAAGCGCAGGTCAGTTGGTCCCTCCTGGCCATCGAACGGAACTTCATTGTTGCCGATCGGATTAGCCGGGTTGAGCGGTTGGGTGGCATTCTCGTCAACCCCGGTCCCGTCATCGTAAAGATAGGCCTCGAAGGTATTGCTCGAACCGCAGGCCTCGCCGCCGGTCTCGGGTACATCGATCCAGCGAACCTTGAAGTCATTGATGCCGGCGAAGCCCATCGCTTGCACCGGGAAGGTGTTGAGGTTGGTGAGCGACGTCCGGCTCGACGTATCGAGATTGGCCCAGGCCGGCGCGATGCGCGGCGAACCAGTCAGAAACGAGGCGGGCTCCGCGGCGGGGTTGTCATCGCCCGCACCGAAGGTCACGTTGCCATTGGAATTGAGGAAGAAAGTGTTCCAGGGCGACGTGCAGGTACCGTCGATATTACCGCCAAAGATGTACTCGAACCCGCCGTTGAGCGGACCCGTAATAGCAGGATTCGAGGGGCCCGAATGACCGTCCGAGTCGTCACCGCGATAAGGGAAGTTCTGATCGTCGCCACCGGAAACCTGATGGCCGGGATCGAAGTCCTCGAAATTGATAGGACCGGCGGTGCTGTTGGCGGCTTGCGTGGCGCCATTGGGTAGCAGGTCGATCGAAGTGCTGGTCGTCGGATGCGTTCGGTTGGTGTACAGCAGGAATCCATGCGTGAGGCCCGCGATACCTATGGGAGTTGAGCTTACGGCGTCGAGCGGGGCTTCCCAGAAAATGTAGTCGAAACGATTGGCCTTGCCGTTACCGACGTTGCCGCTGGTGACCGACGGGCTCGGGATTACGTCGCCGCGGAGATCGACGTAGTCGGCACGCCGGTCGTATGGAGTATCGTCGGGGAAAAGCAGAATCTCACCGCGAGTCGGCGACGGATTCCTGCCCACACCGGCCGGAGTTCCGCCGGAGATCACATAGACTTTACCTTCCTCGTCAACGGTGATTCCGGAAAAAATCGTGTAGTCAATCAGAAGATCGACCTTGCGCGTGTTGGTGGCGTTGCCGAACACTGGAAACGAACCGCGACGATCCGGCCCCGTCCCCATTACAAAGGTTTGAAAGTTATTCAGGCCGGGCACGAGCGGCTGGTTTTTGACAATCACATCCGCGATACCGTCAGGAGCGGTCAGGGCCGGATTGCAGTTATTGGTCGCGCCTACGGCGTCGGCGAAACTGATGATCATCGAAGGAGTCGGTCCGAGTTTGGACATATTTGCGAAGGGCCCTTCGGTGTTCTGCACGAGGAGCGGATCTTTCGAATTGCGGGAGCGCGCGACGGCCGCGTAGAGCACGTTTGATGGACCGGTCGCGATTGCGGCGATGTTGCCGAAGAGCGTCGCGGTGCCGGAATAGTTCGTAAAGAGGTTGACCTGCGACGGGGGGCCCGACTCGGTGCCGTAAATGCCGTTGGTGGGATTCAGGGTTGTGATGGTAAGGAAGCCGTTGGTCGCCAGCGATCGCGTATTATTAGTGCCGACGGCCTTGATCTTGACGATATTGCCACCGGTCAGGTTGATCAGATCGGCCTGCTGAAAGTAGATGCTGCCGTCGTCGTCAACGGCGACGCCGCTGGGGTTCGAGAAGGTGGAAAACGCGACGCCGAAAGCGCCGCCCACCTGAACCGGAAATCCGAGCGGACTTAGTATCCCGGACCCGGAGGGCGCTGCCGAGGTGATATCGGCAACCGGAAAAGCTAACACGCCACTGCGGATTAATGCGCCGGTCTGAGTCCCGCGAAAGGCGCCGGTGGTATCGGTAAAGGTCACGTACAGGATCTCGCCGGTGAGTCCGGCATAGGAGGCGTAGCTGCCGTTCACGTTCGAGAATGAGGTCAGGTCGGCGACGGGATTCACGGCCAGGCCGGTGATGACGATCTGATCATCGCTCGAGAGCGAGCCAAACGCGTTGAGCGCGGTCGGCAGGTTAATAATGAACCGGGTGTCGATCAGGCCATCGTTGTTGGTATCGGCCCCGACGATGACGTTGCCGGTCGAATCGCCGTAGTAAAAAACATTCTCCGCGAAGCCGTTGGCCACCGTATGCTCGGAAATGGCGGAGCGCGTCAGAGTCCCCCCGATGATTGGTGCGGATTCGTCCGAGGTCTGTAATAGGGGTGTAGGGGACGGTGTAGGGACGGGTACCAGGCTCGTGTCGGCAACCTTCAAGGCATGGTCGGCGACCAGGTCCTCGCGTCCGTCAAGGTCACCCAAGAGCACGACCTGATTCAGCGAATCCGCGCCGCCCCCAATAGCAGTTCCAACCACCGCCGAGAATGCCGATTTCGCCGACATCTGAATCGCCAACCCGGCGACCTGCTGAACCGGTCCCCCCGACGTTCCCCTGCGTTCCATCACGGCGATGCCAAGGGTGCAGCTAATCCCGACCACCGTCAGCAATGAAACCGCCTTCTTCAAGTGCATTAAGTTTCCCCTCCTGCGAAATGAGCCCGTCCGCGCGCTTATCCGCGCGGCAGTGAACATTCGCAACAAGCCAACACTTAATGACGATCTTGCAAGGCATGCAACATAAAGTTTATTTTTGCTACAGCTATGGTCGGCATAGACCAGCGGTATTTTCAGGTCGGATTAGGCGGCGACCACCAATGACCTCTAAATATGGGCAGCGACAATCGATGATAGGTCCCTCTAGAAAAATTAGAACAGGGTGCCGACGTTGGCGATGGCGGGGCACGTCGCGCGGCGTTTGATCGATTAGTACGGTTGCGCGCACGCGTGAGTCGCGTGATGGGTGCTCAGGTCCAGCCGGTTCGATCGAAACAACATCGGGTATGAGAAGGTTACATTCTGGTGGGACCCGACGAGCGACGCGCTTTCAAAGACGCCGCGTGGATGATCGTTTGAAGGGACCGATCGAGCCGATCCCTTATTTGAGGTATCCGCGGAGCTTAAACTAAAAGAAACGTTGCCGCTCCGTAACAGCGCGCAACCATAGCTTTATTCGACGGCTCCAGACGACGGGGCTGGAGTGGGAGCGGGCTTCGTGTCATACGCGTGGACGGCGGCGCCGCCTCCAACTGCACCGACGCCCAAGCCGGCCAGGAAACATCCAGAAAGAAACATCGAACACACCGCTATAGCTATCATCACATACTTTTTCATTGCCGTTTCTCGCGATCCCTACGAAGTGAATTTTTTACCCAACTGGCTTAGTTGTCCGCTGGGCTGTCATCGTTCTGCAAGTTTACTTTTGCACAATCCCTGCCAATGACGACTGGCGCACGCGCCCAACTGATTCGGGAGTTCACCAGGTTATGAAAGGGCCAAAACACGGACTTGGACGACTTGATAGCGATATTCTCAGCGCATTTTTAGCAGCGTATGTAACGAGGAAACGGGAAATTATTTCACGAGCCGCCGGCACCTTGAGGCTGGGAGGAGATCAAAATATTCGGGCGGTCAATCTGCGGCAAAACCGTTCGGGGCTGCTGTTGTTGGCACTTCAATCACCTTTTAAAATCCAACCTTTACGACCTCTAGAAGGTGACTCGCCGCTCTCGCGGACACGATGGGCTTGGAATCCGCGCTGCGACCCAACTAACCTGATTCCATTATGGCTGATGGAAAATTTGTCACTTTGAGCGCACCGCTTTACGACTATGTCGTCGCCCACGGTCACAACGGCGACGCCTTGCTGAAGGAGCTCGCGGCGGAAACCGCGGCCCGGCTCGGTCGAATCAGTGGGATGCAGATAGCGCCGGAGCAGGGCACCTTCATGAACCTACTCGCACGGTCGATCGGCACCCGCTTCGCTGTGGAGGTTGGGACTTTCACCGGCTACAGCGCGATCTGCGTTGCACGGGCGCTGCCGCGCGACGGCCGGTTGTTGTGCTGCGACGTCAGCGAGGAATGGACCTCTATGGCGCGCGGATACTGGGCGAAGGCGGGCGTGGCGGAGAAGATTACGCTGAAAATCGCTCCGGCAATCGAGACGCTGCAAGCGTTGCCCGTTGACCCTGCCCATCCGATCGACTTCGCCTTCATCGACGCCGACAAGACCAACTACCGCCTCTATTACGAGGAGGTGCTCAAGCGGACACGCCCCGGCGGCCTGATTCTTATCGACAACGTGCTGTGGAACGGCGCCGTGATCGATCCGCAGGTGCAGACTGCCGATACGAAAGCGATTCGCGCGCTCAACGATTTCCTTGCAACTGACGACCGCGTCGATATGGTGATGTTGCCGATTTCCGATGGGCTTACGATTTGCCGCAAGCGTTGAGGACAACGGCGACTAAATCCGCGTCAGGGGGAATCACGATGGACAAGGTCATTATCGAGGTGCGCATCAACGAATACGCGTCGCGCAATCGCAACGCCAACGTTCCCTTCAGTCCTGAGGAAATCTGCGAGGAAGCGCTGCAATGCTGGCGGGCCGGCGCGTCGATCGTCCATTATCACGCGCGCGATCCGAAGACCGGAGCGCCATCCGCACAGGCCGAAGTCTATGCCGACACCGCACGGCGCATCCGCGACAAGAGCGACCTGCTGATAATGCCGACGCTCGGAGCATGGACGCTGCCGTCGCCCGAAGCGCGCATGGGCCATATTCTCGAGATGGCGAAGGATCCGGCGACCAAACCCGACTTCGCGCCGATCGATATGGGCACCAGCAACGTTGACGTGTTCGACACGCGCGCCAAGCGCTTCATGAGTGATGACGTGGTGTACATGAACACTACCAAGACGCTGCAATACTTCGCGCGCACGATTCGCGAGGCGGGCGTGCGGCCGGTCGCGGTGCTGTGGAACGTCAGTGCGATTCGCGTCGCGAGCGCGTTCATTGAGGCGGGACTGTTCGAATCGCCAGTTTACGCCGAGGTGGTACTGACCGAGAGCGGTCTGCTGGCCGGCCATCCGGGAACGGTTCGCGGGCTGGAAAGCATGATCGATTTCATGCCGGAGAATCCGCGCTTCGAGTGGAACGTGATGTGCGTCGGCGGGAATCTCTTTCCTGTTGTCGGGGCGGCGATCGAACGCGGCGGCCATATCGCGATTGGACTTGGCGACTATCCATACTCGGAGTTCGGCACGCCGCGCAACGCCGAACTCGTGGAACGGGTCGCGTTAATGGCGCGGCAGGTCGGCCGTGAAGTCGCAACGCCAAGCGAAGCCCGGCGCATCCTGGGCGTGGGGTGAGGGAAGAGGGGGAAAGTGTTGTGAAACCTTTGAAAGGTTTCAGAAAAAGGCTTTAAGTTCCGTGTTCTTTCACGACTTGATTAGGATCGAAGGGTCGCGCGAGATCCCCTCGCTCCCTTCAGGATGACCGCATCTGGTCTTCTCGGACGCACGCGCTGGTTGGAGCGCAATGCGTCGGCGGAAGCTCGCGTGGTTGGAGCGCGAGGGCTTGGCAGGCTAGAATTATCGATCCCAATGCGGTCCGCGAAAGTAGCTTGCGAGAGAGCCTGCGAAACAATACCGATGGAAGAACGTTACGAGCCGAAAAATATCGAGCCCAAGTGGCGCGACGAGTGGGAACGCACCAACCTCTACCTGACCCGCGAGGATCCCGGTCGCCCCAAATTCTACGGGCTCGAAATGTTCCCCTACCCATCCGGCGACGGCCTGTCCGTCGGCCATCTGCATAACTATGTACCCTGCGACGTCACCGGCCGCTACAAGCGGATGGCCGGCTTCAACGTGCTTCATGCGATGGGTTGGGATGCGTTCGGCCTGCCCGCCGAAAACGACGCCCTGCTCAAGGGGCTTCATCCTAAAGAGACCGTCCCGCGCTATGCCGCAAACTTCAAACGACAGTTGAAGTTGGCGGGATGCGCCTATGACTGGACGCGCGAAATCAATTCGTCCTCGCCGGAGTATTACCGCTGGACGCAGTGGTTCTTTTTGCTCCTCTACAAACGCGGCCTCGCGTACCGTGCGATGGGCTCACAGTGGTGGTGCGACCTCTGCCGGACGATCCTGGCCAACGAGCAGGTGGTCAACGGCTGCTGCTGGCGGCATACGGAGAACCCGGTCACCAAGAAGGACCTTGAACAGTGGTTCTTCAAGATCACCGCGTACGCCGATCGCCTGATTGCGGACCTGGAGGGGATCGACTGGCCCGAGCCAATCAAGCTGATGCAGCGCAACTGGATCGGGCGATCGGAAGGCGCGGAACTCGCGTTTCCGGTCAGCGGCCATCCTGGCAAAGAAGTGCGCTTTTTTACCACGCGGCCCGATACGGTCTTCGGCGTGTCCTTCATGGTGCTGGCCCCGGAACATCCGCTGGTTAGCGAGATCACCACCGAAGCCCATCGCGCAGCAGTTGAAGAATACGTTAGCGACGCGCGCCGGCAGACCGAAATTGAGCGGCTCTCGACGGCCAAGGAAAAGACCGGCGTCTTCACCGGCGCATACGCGCACAACCTGTTCAGCAACAAGGACATCCCGATCTGGATCGCCGACTATGTCCTGATGGGCTATGGCACCGGCGCGATCATGGCGGCGCCGGGCGAGGACGATCGCGACTTCGCGTTCGCGACAAAGTACGGCCTCGAAATTCCATTCGTGACCGCACCCGCCGACGGCAGCGCCGCGCCCACCGACCGGCCGTTCACCGATCGCGGTATCGCGGTCAATTCGAGCTTCCTGAACGGGATCAAGACGGACGATGCGATCCGCGCGGTCTGCAAGTACGCCGAGGAACAGGGCTTCGGCAAGGCGACCGTCACCTACCGGATGCGTGACTGGCTGATCTCGCGGCAGCGCTACTGGGGCTGTCCGATTCCGATTCTGTACTGCGAAAAGGACGGGATCGTGCCAGTCCCCGACGGTCAACTGCCGGTGATACTGCCCGATATGAAAGACTATCAGCCGTCCGGCACCGGCCGATCCCCGCTCGCCAACGACCCCGAATTCGTCAATGCGATCTGCCCGAAATGCGGCGGTCCAGCGCAGCGCGAGACCGATACGCTCGACGGCTTCGCGTGCTCGTCGTGGTACTTCCTGCGTTTCGCGTCGCCGCATTACAATGAGGGTCCGTTCGAGAAAAGCGCCGGCGACTACTGGCTGCCGGTTGACCTGTACGTGGGCGGCGCGGAGCACGCCGTGATGCATCTGCTGTACGCGCGGATGTGGACCAAGGTGATGTTCGACGCCGGCCTGATCAACTTCAAGGAACCGTTCCCGGTGCTGCGCAACCAGGGGATGATCTGGGCGGGCGACGGCCAGAAGATGTCCAAGAGCAAGGGTAACGTGGTCACGCCCGATGCGATGGTCGAGAAGTACGGGGCGGACGCGCTGCGCTTGTGGGAACTCTTCATGGGGCCGTTCGAGGAAGCGACCAACTGGAACGAGGAAGGCGTTTTCGGCACGGCGCGCTATCTGCAACGCGTGTGGGGTGTCGTGCGCCGCTACGTCGAAGCCGGATGTCCCGCCGGCACGCCCAGCGCCGAGACGATCAAGCGCGCGCATAAGACCGTCCGCACGGTCACCGATCAGGTCGAGCGGATGCGCTTCAATACCGCGCTCGCCACGATGATGGATCAGCTCAATTACATCGCACGGCTCGCACCTGAAGAGCTGGGCCGCTTCACAATCGAGAGTTACATCCTGATGCTCGCGCCGATGGCGCCGTATGTTGGTGAAGAGTTCTGGCGCGAACTCGGCCACGACAGCTCGATCCATCTGGAGACGTGGCCGAAGTTCGACGCCGAATTGACGCGCGACGAAACCGTCATCGTCGTCGTCCAGATCAATGGCAAGGTCCGCGATCGCCTGCAGGTGCCCGCGGGGATGGGCGAAGTGGCGAACACCGCAGCCGCGCTCAACAGCGACGCGGTGATGAAGATGATGGCCGGCAAGTCATTCAGGAAGATCATCTACGTGCCGGACAAGCTGATCAATATCGTCGTTTAGAGGATCGCCAGGTCATGCGAGAGAATCCACTGCGCGCCCGCACATAGAGAAGTTGTTAAGGAACTCGGAACTTAAAGCCTTTCAGGAAACTGAAACCTTACCAAGGTTTCAGACTTCCCTTTGGGCAAGAGGCCAGCTGAGCCTTAGGCGAACTGAGGTAGGGAAGCATAATGGAGTGGCGCAGGTTAAGGTTCGGAGTGCTGAAATCCATCAGTTTGGTTGCTTCGCCAACTTCCTCACTTCTGAAAGTATGATAACCACATCTGATTGCAGGTCGCTGACTTAATGAAATCAGAGAGCGAAATTAGCAAAGCGCTGGCGGAGCTCAATACCCATATCCATGGGATTCGTCTAATTGACGAAAAACTGCGCGCTTTCAATGTCTTTGAGGTTCTCCGCGTTCAACGACGAGAACTTCAACACAGCAATTTTCTTGCTTATCTTTTGGATCCCAGTGCCCGACACGGCCTAGGTGTCGCCTTTCTCGAAGATTTCCTGAGACTTATAATCAAGCATAACACGGGTTCGGAAAAATCACGGGAATGGATTAACAAACTAGACCTGAAGGCTTCATATGTTGTTCGTGAGTGGGAGAGTAAAGATATCCTGATCCTCAATGCGAAGTTGCGGTTCGTTTGCATAATCGAGAATAAGATCGGCAGCAAGGAACGGCTCCATCAACTGGAGGGCTATCGGCGACGCATCGAAGAACAGTATCCGAATCGCAAAAAGCTCTTCGTCTTCCTGACGCCTGATAAAAGCGAAGCATGCGATCCGAAATGGTCGAGTCTCGGGTATCTCGAGGTGGTGAACCTGCTCAGGATGCTGCTCGATCGCCATGGACCGAATCTCGATTATTTGCAGCGTTCGGTGATCGAACAGTACCTAGATGTCCTAAGGAGGCATGTCGTGAAGGATACCGAACTGGTGAAGCAAGCTCGCAATCTTTATGTGACTCATCAAACAGCGCTCGATTTTATTTTTGAGAACAAGCCCTCCTATGTGACATCGCTACACGAGCACCTCAGCGGATTCATTTCGAAGCGCAAAGAACTCAGGCTCGATGCTCAAGAGCCCAAATATTTCAGATTCGTTCCTCGTGAATGGGACAAGATACTTAACCTGAAGACGAAAAGAGGATGGGAAGATGGGAGTCTGATAGCGTGCGAGCTCGAGACCCCGGATTCGGAGGCTCGCATACTCAACCTACACATAGTCCTGCACATGCACGGATCGATGCCCAACCTCAAGCTTGGTCGTTCGATTTACGAGCGTATTGAGAAAAAAAAGCTTCGTTCCAAGAGCGAGTTTCTTTGGGCTTGCAGAAAAAGAATCCCAGTGCCGTCAGAGTTTAGCGACGACTTTAATGAGTGTGTAGCAGAGGATGTCGCCTCATACATCCGAGACGATCTCCCCAAAATTACGGCAGAGATAAAGAAAGCTGTTGCCGCTTTCGATGCCGCTGTTAGATCGCCTCCTCAGAACCGAAAGGCTACAATTTCCAGAATATAATCACGGTGGCGAAACGACGAGAGAGCGGCCTTCGATGAGGAGACTTCGCGGCAAGGCACGCTTGATGCGGGCGGCGCGGGCGTGCGATTGTCGGGCGAGTTCCCCAAGCGAAGTGTGAGGTAGCCATGGCCGACGACGTGCTCAAGGTCGAGCGTCATCCGAATTACGTTACGCTGATTTTGAATCGGCCCGAGAAGCGCAACGCGCTCAACCAGGTGCTGTTCGAAGCGCTCGACGCAGAACTGGCGAAGATCGAGAACTCGCCTGACGTTCGCGCGGTAATTCTGCGCGGCGAGGGACGCGCCTTCTGTTCAGGGATCGATTTGCGCGAGATCGGACAGATCGGCGCCGGGGGCGCGCCCGCACCGGAGCGGATTTTCAGCCGGATTCAGAAGCTGCCGATACCGACTATCGCCGCGGTGCAGGGCGACACTCTCACTGGCGGATTGGTGCTCGCGCTCACTTGCGACTTGAGAATAGCGGCGCAAGGCGCGCGCCTCGGGATGACGCCGGCGCGGATCGGCTATCTGCCGACGTTTCAGATTTTCCGGCGCTTTATCGAAACGGTTGGGCCCGCCAACACTGCCGAGATCATGTACCTGGCCGACCCTCTCGACGCCGCTCGGGCGCGCGAGATTGGGCTGGTGCACAAGGTTGTGCCCGACGATCAACTGGTCACAGCGGCCGATGCGTGGGCGGCAAAGATTGCAGGCAACGCGCCGCTCTCGGTGCGCGCAATGAAGGTCAGTATCCAGCGCGTGATGAGCAAGGCTTTCGAGATCGACCACAAGGATATCGACGATCTGGGCAATACGGTCCGCACCAGCAACGACGCGAAAGAAGGCGTGCGCGCGTTCCTCGAAAAGCGCAAGCCAGTCTGGAAAGGGGAATAACTCCGCATTCCGTATTATCGAGCAACGGGAGCGTACATCAGAGGGGAAGGCTTGACTTAACGCACCTCGCAGACTCGTTTGCTCGGCTCGCAGGCTCGCCTAGTGACCTAAAAACTTAAAGGTTTGGGTTCCGCAACAAATCTCCTTTTATGCCGCGCTTGAAGCATCCGGGCGGGGCGTGCGATGCTCGGCCACACAAATTTGTCTGCAAATTTCGTCCGATCGATATCTAAGGAGCTGGTCAGATGGCCGATCAACTTTTCCAGGTGGAGCGTCACGACAGTTACGCCACGTTCACCCTCAACCGTCCCGAAAAACGCAATTCGCTCAACGAGCCGATGCTGAAGGCGCTTGACGAAGCGGTCGCGTCGGTCGAAGACGATAAAAGTATCCGTGCGGTAATTATGCGGGGCAACGGCCGCGGCTTTTGCTCCGGGATCGATCTCGCAGAAGCAGAGCGGCTCGAAGGCGGCCATAGCCCGGTCAACCTCGAACGCATTTTCAGACGGCTCGAACATCTGCCCGTGCCCGTCATCGCCGCAGTTCAGGGTCCAGCACTGGCGGGAGGATGCGAACTCGCGTTGCATTGCGATATTCGTGTCGCGGCAGACGACCTGCGCATGGGGATGACGGTCGCGCGCGTGGGCCTGGTCGTCCCGTACAACTTCATCCGCAAGCTGATCGAGATTATCGGCGCGGCCAACACCTCCCAGATTCTCTACACGGCCGAACCGGTGGACGCCCAGCGGGCGCTGCAAATGGGCATGGTTCATGAAGTCGTGCCCGCCACAAAACTCGACGAAGCGGCGATCGCATGGGCGCAAAAGGTCTCGGCCAACGCGCCGCTGTCGTTGCGTACGATGAAGAAGAGCCTGCGCCGCTCGCTCGATGAATCAAACGACGCCTGGCACGAGGATATCCTCGAGATGGGTCGCGCGGTGCGCTCGAGCAAGGACGCGAAGGAAGGGATTCGCGCGTTCCTGGAGAAGCGCAAGCCGGTCTGGCAGGCGGAATAGGAGAAGATCGAAGAGGC
>Ga0302324_100023838_pt1 | contig 11819 bp, 8 predicted proteins | sample Palsa_T0_1_FD_201949 | JGI IMG/M metagenome (GOLD analysis project Ga0302324, IMG submission 201949) | Peat permafrost microbial communities from Stordalen Mire near Abisko, Sweden - Palsa_T0_1 | ecosystem: Environmental > Terrestrial > Soil > Palsa > Peat permafrost | place: Sweden: Abisko... | reverse complement strand
GGGTCCAGGCCGATCGCGCGGGTCAGGTCGGCGACCGCCTCCTCATACCTGCCCATCAGCCGGTACGTCTCACCACGCCTGCCGAAGGCCCAGGCGTACCCCGGGTCCAGCTCGACGGCGCGGGAGAGGTCCGCGACCGCCTCCTGGTAGCGGGCCAGGGCCTGGTAGCACTGGCCGCGGCTGCCGAAGGCCCAGGCATACTCCGGGTCCAGGCCGATCGCGCGGGTCAGGTCGGCGACCGCCTCCTCATACCTGCCCATCAGCCGGTACGTCTCACCACGCCTGCCGAACGCCCAGGCATACCCCGGGTCCAGGCCGACGGCGCGGGACAGGTCCGCGACCGCCTCTTCGTGCCGGCCCATCAGCCGGTACGTCTCACCACGCTCACCGAAGGCCACGGCGTACCCCGGGTCCAGCTCGACGGCGCGGGACAGGTCCGCGATCGCCTCCGGGTGGCGGGCCAGGGCCTGGTAAGACCGGCCGCGGCTGCCAAGGGCCCCGGCGTTCTCCGGGTCCAGCTCGACGGCGCGGGTCAGGTCGGCGATCGCCTCCTCATACCTGCCCATCAGCCGGTACGTCTCACCACGCCTGCCGAACGCCCAGGCATACCCCGGGTCCAGCTCGACGGCGCGGGACAGGTCCGCGACCGCCTCCTCATGGCGGGCCAGGGCCTGGTAGCACTGACCGCGGCTGCCGAAGCCCCAGGCGAGACCTTGATCCAGCTCGACGGCGCGGGTCAGGTCGGCGACCGCCTCCTCATACCTGCCCATCAGCCGGTACGTCTCACCACGCCTGCCCAAGGCCACGGCGTGCTCCGGGTCCAGGCCGACGGCGCGGGACAGGTCCGCGACCGCCTCCTCGTACCTGCCCATCAGCCGGTACGTCTCACCACGCTCGCCGAAGGCCACGTGCTCCGGGTCCAGCTCGATGGCGCAGGTCAGGTCCGCGACCGCCTCCGGGTAGCTGGCCAGGGCCTGGTGGCACTGGCCGCGGCCACGGAAGACCCAGGCGAGACCTTGATCCAGGTCGACGGCGCGGGTCAGGTCGGCGACCGCCTCCTCATACCTGCCCATCAGCCGGTACGTCTCACCACGCTCACCGAAGGCCACGGCGTGCTCCGGGTCCAGCTCGACGGCGCGGGTCAGGTCCGCGACCGCCTCCTCATACCTGCCCATCGGCCGCTACGTAACAGACATTGCCCATGCCGCCATAGTAATCTCCGTCCGCTGGCTCAGCGTAACGAGCAGCGAACACGCAGTGGTTGCCAGCACGCACCCGGGCGAGCGGCTGACATGCCGCCCGCCCGTGCCGCGTTCTGCTCACCTGCTTAGCTTGACTTGACGTCGATGTACAGATCGACAACGGGCTGCGTGCTCTCGGTCAGCGCGGCTGGCAGAGCAGACGCATTGATGGCAGGAGAAAACGTCGATGTTCCGGCGGCTGGTCCGCCAGCTGGCGCTTCCTGGTCAGACACTCCGTAGGCGGGATTGTCCAGGATGGACACGGCTTGGTTTGCGAGTGCGTCGGACTGGCTTTGTATTTGGTCAGAGTCAAGGCCGGGCTGTTGCAGGGCTTCCAATTCGGCCCGCACTTGGGCCAGACCCCGTTCCTGCTGATCGGTCAGCCGACTCTGTTCGTCAGTAGCGACAATTATCTGGTACGCCTCCGCCGTATTGGCGCACCTGATACACGCGTAACTTGTCGCATCGGCGTTGTTATTCGCATTGATTGCGGTAAGGTTCTGGTCCGTCACGAACACCACCTGAAAGGCAATCGCCAGGGCACCGCAATCATGGCAGTTGGCGGTCAGCGCCACGGCGCTATTGTTGGCGTTGAGCACCGAAGGGGAACCCTGCTGGAGCTGGAACCTCAGGGTGAAGGCATGGTAGAAGTTCCGTAGCGAAGTCGCCCTTGCCAGATTGACATATGTCGCGGGCTGCGGGCTCGCCGGCGGAGTAGTTGAAACACCCGCGGATGCGGTGCCCGGAACAGCCAGCGTGGCGCATATCGCCAGCGCCACCACACCATATCGTAACCGCAAAGCGCCAGGCCTCGTTGTATGCATCATAGTCGTCCTTTCATAACTCGTGCCCGGCAATATACCAGACGCGGCGGTACCGCAGCCGAGCGTTCGGCAGGAAGGCCGGCTGGCAACAGCATCGACGGACCAATCTCGGCATAGTGCCGATTATGTGGACACGCCGGTTATGCCGATGGCAACAGAACGGCCCGGACACCCAAGTAGCGCCCAAATACGCAATATCCGCAGATGAGTTAAAGCCCCGAAGGGCATACCACGCCACATTCTTAGGACTTGAAAAACGGCCGGCTCTTAGCGTTAGATCTGAGGGGTAGATTAGCGATCGGCCGGGGGAGGGGTGGTCCGTGACGTCTTCGCGTCGTGGTTGGCCACTAGGCGTTCGTGGTCTCGAGTGGTGCGGCATGCGTGCTGCTCCAGGCGAAGGTCCGCTCGATGACCCAGCGGCGCGAGAGCATTGGCCGCCTCCGGGCGCCCGCATACCCCGGGCCCGCGGGCGCTGGTCTCGTCGTGGTCGTCACCTATCCGATCACGGGGCCCGCGCCCGGTCCGTATCAGCGGACCAACACACGGCCAATCCTGACAATGCCGTCACCAACGGCTGTCCGGCAAACTTATCAAGCATTCACCAGGTGCCACATTTATGCAGGACTCACCAGGTGCCACACGGGTCGGCCGGGTCAGTGCCGAGCCGAGCTCGTTCCGCGGCGAGGGCTAACTCATTCCGCCGACGTGGCGAACTCTTTTCGAAGGCCGTTATCTGTAATACGCAAGGGAGCGGGACTTTATGCGGCTTGTTCTTTGTGACGGTAATCGTATTTTTTGCGAGGCGCTCGCGCTCGTGCTCGAGGCGCGCGGTCACCAGGCGCTGGCGATTGCCCTGACGGCTGATGCGGGCGCCGCTGCGGTAGCCACGCACCAGCCCGACGCCTGCCTGATGGATTTGCATTTCCCTAACGGGGGAGATGGCCTGCACGCCGTCCGGGCCATCCGGGATCGGTGCCCGGACACGGCAGTCCTCGTGATGTCAGACCTCAGCGACCCGGCGGCCTCATCGGCCGCCATGCAGCTCGGTGTTACGGGTTTCCTCAGCAAAGATCAGGAACTCGACCAGGTAGCCGCGGCGCTGGACATGATCGCTGCCGACCGGATGGCGCTCGCCGCTGGGTCGTCGCCCAGGTCGGACTCGGGACCAGGCCCACGGCGCACTACCGACCTGCTCTCGAGACTGACGCCGCGGGAGACGGAGGTGCTGCGACGGATCGCCGCGGGGCAGGACACCAAGACCATGGTCCGCGAGATGAACGTCACGACCGGAACCTTGCGGACCTACGTCAAGAATGTTCTCGGCAAACTCGGCGCGCACAGCCGACTTGAGGCCGCGGCCCTCGCCAGCCTGGGGGTCCCGTCGGGTCACAATGAACCGGACCGCGACCACCCATGGTTGGCCGCGCTCACGCCCCGAGAGCGCGAGGTGCTGCTTTACCTCATGAAGGGCTTCGCACTGGCCGAGGTGGCCAAGCAGCTGCACATGTCCTCAAGGACCGTTCACACCCACTTGCAGAACCTCAGGAGCAAGCTCGGCGTGCACTCGACCCTGGAAGCGGTCACGCTGGCGCGGTCCAGGCTTGACGAACGCCCCAAGGTGGGTGCTGGAGCCATGTGACTTATGCCGTCTTCCCTTTAAGGCCAGACTTCTGTCGTATGCCGTGCATATGTAATCTTCCCGGAATTAGCTGCAAAATGAGGGCGTTGGCAATCTCAGCAAAATGAGGACGTTGGCAATCTCAGCAAAATGAGGGATTGCCGGCTGGCTAGTCCAGGAACTAATGTCATAACCGAGAGTTCAGAGTAAGTCTTCAGCGCTGACCTATCAAAGAAGGAGGGGGGGTAGGAGTTGTCTGTAAATGAGGGGCTCGGTCATGGCGAGCTCGATCTTGAGATGGCCGAAGTGCTGTCACCTCGAGAGACGCTGACTCTTGCGGTCCCAGTCAACATCACGGTCGCGCCAAGCATCGTGGTACTGCCGGTGGTTGGCCTCGCCGTGGCGGTCCAGGCAGCGACCATCGGGGCGAGCAATACCGCCGTCCTGGTCCAGAATCTGCACGTCCCCTGACCGCGCGTCAGTAACGTGCAATCCCCGGTATCCGCAATACCGTGGTGCCGGGACCTAGTAAGAAAAGAATGGGAGCAATCATGTCCGAGCTTAGCATTCACGACCTGGAGACCCAGACCGGCGAGCTGCTGCCGGAGCGGGAAGCCCTGAGCATCTTCGCCTTCGACACCGTTACCTTGGTCTCCGCGAACAATGGCGCGGAAGCCGTCCAGGCCCTCACGGCCCTGTCGGCGAACCACGCAACAGCCCTTCAGTCCATCAGCATCAGCTAAGTCTGAACGCGCGTGTGAATCACTCTGGCGGGGGCCGCTTTCTGTACGGTCCCCGCCAGGTGCTTTTGACCCGTAAACCGGCAATCTCAGCAAAATGAGGGATTGCCGGCCGGCTAGTCCAGGACCTAACCTCGTGACTGAGGCTCGACCCGAGCCTCGTGGTAACGCCGTTGACTGGCCCGCGGTGGCGGTCCAGGCTGCGACCGTCGGGGCGAACAATGTCGCCGTCCTGGTCCAGAATCTGCACGTCCCCTGACCACGCGTCGGTAACGTGCATTCCCCGGTATCCGCGATATCGTGGTGCCCGGAAACCTAGTCAGAAAAAGAATGGGAATAATGTCCGAGCTCAGCGTTGACGACCTGGAGACCCAGACCGGCGAGCTGCTGCCGGAGCGGGAAGCCCTGGGCATGGTCATCGGCTTCTTCGACAACCATATCGTCGCGATCAACAGCGCGGAAGCCGTCCAGGCCCTCACGCTCGCGTCGTCGAGCCACACGGTACCCATCACGCAGTAGCCATTCAGACGGTCATCACGAGCTGAGCCTGAACGCGCACGCGTGAATACAACCTGGCGCGGGCTGCTCTCGGTCCGGTCCCTGCCAGGTGGTTTGACACGCAAACCGCCGGACCTGCATGGATCACACCGGCGGGCTGGCTGGAGTCGGCGCTTCGGTAGCTGGTCGCACGCTGAGGGGGGCGACAGGTCATGTCATCCAGCAGGGGTTCCGGGACAGCGGCGCAGGGAGCGCATCATCCCAACGAATCGCTCCGCCGGGGTGCCTGGCCGGATCTGGCCGCCGGCCGGGCCGTGGCTACGGCAACGGCGCCTGCCTCCAGCCGGGACCGAGCCAGCAACGCTGAGATCGGCTCCGCGGTGCCGTACCTGGTCCCGGAGACCCAACGGCTCATCCGGCGCGCCAGGCGCGGTCCGGCTGCGGGGGCTCACGTGCCCCAGCTGGCCCCGGGGGTGGAGCAGTTCGGTGAGTACCAGGGGTCGGGTCTGACCAATGCCACCTACCTGGTGCGTAATCCGGGCGGCAAGGTCGTGCAGGTGTCCTGGCTACTGCACCTGGTGCTGAGCGGGATCGACGGCTGCCGCACGATCAGCGAGATCGCCGCACGGGTCACTGCCGACTTCGGCCGGACGGTGAGCGTCGGCAACGTGGAGTACCTGCTGGCGAACAAGCTTGCCCCGCTCGGCCTTCTTGCCGTCGGCGCAGGAGCGCACCAGGGCGCCGCGGCCGGCCAGGATCAGGCTCTGCTGGCCCTGAAGCTGCACCGGACCCTGGTTCCGGCGGCGCGCGTACAGCACATCGCGAACCTGTTCCGGCCGCTGTTCAACCCGGTCGTGGTGGCGGCGATGCTGGCCGGCCTGATCGCCTCGGACGCCTGGCTGATCCGCGGCGGCCGGATCGAATCTGCTCTCCTGTATATGCTGCTCAACCCCGTGCTGATACTCCTGGTGCTCGGCCTGGCCGTGCTCTCCATGCTGTTCCACGAGTGCGGCCACGCCGCCGCCTGCCGCTACGGCGGAGCCCGGCCCGGCATCATCGGCGTGGGCTTTTTCGTGATATGGCCGGCGTTCTTCACCAACGTCACCGACACCTACCGGCTAGGACGGGCCGGCCGGATCCGCACCGACCTCGGCGGCGTCTACTTCAACGCGGTCTTCGCGCTCGGGCTGGTTGGTGCTTACCTGGCGACGGGGTACGCACCGCTGGTCGCTGCCCTCTTCCTGGTGCACATGGAGATGATTCAGCAGCTGATGCCGTCGCTCAGGCTGGACGGGTATTTCATCCTGACCGACCTGATCGGCGTGCCCGACCTGTTCAAGCGGATCGTGCCCATACTGCAGAGCATGATCCCCGGCCGGCCGGCCGATCCCCGGGTGGGGGGCCTCAAGCGCAGGGCCCGGGTGGTCCTCACCGCGTGGGTCCTGCTCGTGATCCCTATGCTCGGCGGCCAGTTGGCGCTGATCATCCTGAACGGTCCCTCCCTGCTCAGGACGTTCGTCCGCTCCGCAGACGCCCAGGCACACGATGTTGCCGCGGCGTTCGGGCGGATCGAGATCGCGGACGGGCTGGTGAGCGCGGTCTCGCTGGTACTGCTCGTCCTGCCGATGGTCGGCCTCGGCTACATCCTGCTGAGCATCGGGCGGCGAGCCGGCCGCTCCGTCATTGCCGTCAACCGCCGGCATCCGGTGCTCCGGGTGCCGTCCGTGGCCGTGGTCCTCCTCGTCGCGGCCGCGCTGGCCGCTCACTGGGGGCTGCTGCCGATAGGCCGCGGCGCGGTCTCGCCACACCCGGCCGAGACCGCCGGAGGTTGGCACCGGCCGATGGCGCTCCGGTCTGGGCCCGACAGGGCGGCCAGCCCGGCTGGTCCCGCGGCCGCCGTGCTCACGCCGGTCAGCGCGCACGGGTTCGACGCGCTGACCAGCCCGGGCAGCGACCCCGGCGACGAGAACGACGATCTGGCCGGGTACGCCATCGACGGGAACCCGTCGACCGCCTGGCAGACCCAGGACTACTACGCCAACCCGGTGTTCAGCGGCCTGAAGACCGGGACCGGACTGATCTTGGACATGGGCCGGCCGGTAAGGCTGCGGTCCGTCACGGTCACGTTCGGGCCCGCGCCGGGCGCCGGCGTGTCAATCGAGGTCGGCAACCACGACACCCGGGCCGCCGCTACCCTGTCCACGTTCACCACGGTGGCCAGGGCGCAAGACATCGGCGGAACGTACACCTTCACGTGCACCGGCCCGGCTCGCGGGCGGTACGTGCTGATCTGGTTCACCAAGCTGGCTCCGGCGGGCTCCGGCGGGTTCCAGGCGCAGATCTTCAACGTCGTCGTCCGGGGATGGGGCTGACCCGGGCCGGCCAATGAAACCGCCGTGAAACCGCGATGAATCCCGCTGCGTGCACCTTCGACATGGTCGCGGCCGCCGGCCGCGATGATGGCGAAAGGAGCAGCATGACCAGCGGCGGCGGAAAGACCACCACCCGATGACGGCACAACCGGTGACAGCGCAACCGGTCCAGGCGATCCACGTGCAGGGTCTTGAGAAGTCATACAAGAAGCTGCGCGCGCTGCGCGGCGTGGACTTCGACGTGGCGCGGGGCAGCATCTTCGCCCTGCTCGGTTCCAACGGCGCGGGCAAGACCACGGTCGTGAAAATCCTGTCCACGCTGCTCAAGGCCGACGCGGGGACGGCCACCGTCAACGGCTTCGACGTCGCCGCGCAGCCAGCGGACGTGCGGGAGTCGATCAGCCTCACCGGGCAGTTCGCGGCCGTGGACGAAATCCTCACCGGGCGGGAGAACCTGGTGCTGGTGGCCCGGTTGCGGCACCTGAAGGAGGCCGGCCAGATCGCGGCTGACCTGCTAGCCCGCTTCCAGCTCACCGACGCGGCGGGCCGGCGGGTGTCGACGTATTCCGGCGGCATGCGCCGCCGCCTGGACATCGCCATGAGCCTTATCGGGAATGCGCCGGTGATCTTCTTGGACGAGCCGACCACCGGGCTCGACCCGCAGTCTCGCGTCGAAGTGTGGAACAGCGTCAGGCAGCTCGCCGGGCAGGGCAGCACGGTGCTGCTCACCACGCAGAATCTGGACGAGGCCGAACAACTCGCCGACCGGGTCGCGATCCTGCACCAGGGGCGGATCATCGCCAACGGCACCCTCGCCGAACTGAAACAGCTCTTCCCGCCCGCCAAAGTGGAGTACGTCGAGAAACAGCCGAGCCTCGAAGACATCTTCCTCGCCATCACCGGCACCGACCGCACCGACAGCGCTGACGGCACGGACAGCTAAGGAGCCACGATGACCACGCACTTCTTCGGCGACACCGCCGTCTTGCTCAGGCGGACCATGAGCCACATCACGCGCAGCCCGGACACCATCATCACGGTCTCCATCATGCCTATCGCCCTCATGCTGCTGTTCAGGTACGTGCTCGGCGGCGCGATCAACACCGGGCAGGGGCCCGGGCAGTACCTGAACTACGTGCTGCCCGGAATCCTGCTGATCACGATCGCGACGGGCATCTCCTACACCGCGCTCAGGCTCTTCACGGACATGCAAACCGGAATCTTCGAGCGATTCCAGTCCCTGCCGATCGCGCGCTCCAGCGTGCTGTGGGCGCACGCGGCGACCTCAGTGGTCTCCACCCTGATCTCGCTCGTGATCGTCGTGCTCATCGCCCTCCCCACGGGATTCCGCTCAGCCGCGGGAGCGCCGGCCTGGCTTGCGGTCGCCGGAATCATCGTCCTGCTCACCCTGGCACTGACCTGGCTCGCCGTCATCGCCGGCCTGTCCGCGAAGACCCCGGACGGCGCGGGCGCCTTCTCCTACCCGCTCATCTTCCTGCCGTTCATCAGCTCGGCATTCGTGCCCACCCGCACCATGCCCGGCCCGGTACGCGCCTTCGCCGACAACCAGCCCATGACATCCATCATCAACACGATCCGCGACCTGCTCGCACGACAGCCGGTCAGCACCAGCATCTGGACCGCCCTCGCCTGGTGCCTGGGCATCGGAATAGTCGGGTACGCCCTCGCCATGGCCACCTACCACCGCAAGATCGCCTGAGGATGTGTCCTGCGCGGCCGGGCCGGCGGGACCTCAACCGCTGAGGAGGGCCCGTTCCCGCAGGGCGGCGCGGGCGGCGGCGCGCAGGCCGTCGGTGTCCAGGCCTGCGTACGCCGACACGGCCTCGGCGTAGGCCGGCTCGTCGGCGTCGGTCGCGGCCCGCCGGGCGCGCGCGGCGGACATGGTCCGCTGGAGCCCGTTCTTGAGGCCGAAACGCTCGGCCAGCGCGATCATCCTCGCTCCCGACCTCGCAAGGCCGGCGTCCGCCGCGCGCTGGCCCCGGTCGATGTCGGTCATGGCCAGGGCCAACAGGAGCGAGCCGCAGACGGCGAGGCCATAGGAGGCGGCGAGCGTCCCGGGCGGCGGCCCCGGGTCCGCGGTCAGCGTTGACAGCGCGGCCGGCAGCGCCCCGGTGGTTTCCGCAACCAGGCCGAGCCGGCCGTGGTGCGCGTGGGCCACCACGGCGACGGCCTGAACCTGCAGTGCCCAGGGATCCAGTTGGGACAGGTCGCTGCCGGGTCCGGGGCACTGCGAGTCCCGTAGCGTCGCCGCGGCCGTACGCCACAGGTGCAGGCCGGTATCGACGTCGCCGCGGCCGAGCGCTATCTCCGCGCGCATCGCGGTGTCGAACATCGACATATCCCAGGGCTCGTCCGCGCTGCGCGGCGTGGTCAGCTTCAGCTCGCGTTCCGCCTCGTCGTAGGCGCCCCGCTGCAGGTTGGCCCCCACGATTGCCTCGCGCACCCGGTTCGCGGTGGACCACGCCCCGAATGCCTCGATCACCGACAGCGCCGCGCTCAGGTGACGCAACGCCTCGTCGTCCGAACCGGCCTCGTCCACCCGCAGGCACAGTTCGCCGATCCGGGCGTGCGCGGCGGCCCGGAGCCAGGCGCTGCCACGGCGCTGCCACGCGGCGAGCGACCGCCGCGCCGCCGTCAGCGCGCCGTCCAGGTCGCCCGCCCCCTCCCAGACGTAGCTGGCCATGTAGTCGGCCATGCCCGCGACCAGCGGATGGTCGCTGCGGCCCAGCGCGTTCAGAGTGGCGAGGTCCGCCTCGGGTGACCCGTCCAGCTCGTTCAGCACGGCCTGCGCGGCCCGGGCAAAGGTGTCCGGCGGAGCCGCCGGGAGCCGGCGCAGGCCCACCAGGAACCGCGCCGGGCTCGGCCCCCGCAGCAGGAACCCGGTCACCGCGCCGAGCACCAGGCTGGTCCGGGTCGCCTCGACGAAGCCGGGTTCCGGCCGGAACGGCGGCAGGATCCCGGCCGTGTCCCCCGCCAGGGCACTCAGGCGGGCAAAACTCGACTCGACCGCCCACAGCCCGCCTAGCACGGCCGACACCGCCGCGACCGTTGCCCCGTCCTTACGGCCCAGCCCGTGCGCCAGCGCCTGGACCAGATTGTCCTGCTCGGCCCGGACCAGCTCGAAGGCAGGCAGGTCGTCACCGGTGAGGACCGAGTCGTGGTGGGCCACGCCGAAGTCACGGGCCCAGGCGAGGAACCGGCTGGTCACGCGGTCCGTCTCGGCGGCGTCCTCCCGGCGCGCCGCGGCGAACTCCCGAACGGTCTCCAGCATCCGGTACCGGGTACCCGACGCGGTGTCGACGACCTTGACCAGCGACTGATCGGCGAGCTGCTCCAGCACCGGCAGGACGTCGGCACCGAGCAGGTGCCGGGCGGCATCGCCAGTGAACCCGCCGGGGAACACCGAGAGGGCGCGCATGGCCACCTGCCCGGAAGGCTCAAGGAGGTTCCAGCTCCAGTCGATCACGGCGTGCAGCGTGCGGTGCCGCCGCGGCGCGTCCCGTGCGCCGCCGCCCAGCACGGCGAACCCGTCGTCGAGGCGGCGGGCGATCTCGGCCACCGACATGACCCGGACCCGCGCGGCGGCCAGTTCCGCAGCGAGCGGCAGCCCGTCCAGGCGGCCGCTCAGCTCCCGCACGGCCTGCGCGGGCAGGTCGGCATCGGGCCGCGCTGCCCGCGCCCGTTGCTCGAACAGCTCGGCCGTCGTGGGCAGGTCCAGCTCGGGCAGCAGGTACACCGATTCCGACGACAGGCCGAGCGGGGCACGGCTGGTGGTGAGCACGCGCAGGTCCCTGCTCAGCCCCACCAGGGCCTGCACCAGGTCCGCGGCGCCGCGTGCGACGTGCTCGCAGTTGTCCAGTACGAGCAGCGCCGGGCCGGGACCCAGGGCGGCCACGATCCCGGCGGGCAGGCCCGGCGGGCCCGGCGGGGCGCCGCGGCGGCCGACCGGGTTGCCGCCATCCTCGCCGACGCCGAGGGCGGACGCGACCTCGGCCGTCACGTCGCCACCTGGGGCGACGCCCGCGAGCTCGACGACGTGCACCACGCGCTGCTCCGCCTGGGCGCTGACCGCGTGCGCGAGACGGGTCTTGCCCAGGCCGCCGGTGCCCACGATCGACGTGACCCGGGAGGTGCGCAGCAGGCCCGCCACGGCGGCGACGTCGTCGCCGCGGCCAAGCAGCGGGTTGGGCTCGTGCCGGACGCCGCGGCGGATCACGGGCGCGCCGGCCTGCAGCAGTTCGGCGTGCACGCCCTGCAGCGCGGGGCCCGGGTCGGTGCCGAGCTCGTCGCGCAGCCGCTGCCGGTAGGCGGCGTACCTGGCGAGAGCCGCCGCGGGCCCGGCCGTCGCCGCCTCACACCGCAGCAGTTCGGCCAGGATCTCCTCGTCCCGCGGGAAGCGCAGGATCAGCTCGCCGAGCGGTGCGGCCGCCTCGGCCCGCCGCCCCAGTCGCGACAGCGCCAGCGCGCGGGCCCGCAGCAGTGACCGGTAGACCGGAATCCGCGCC
>Ga0302324_100023837_pt1 | contig 11820 bp, 6 predicted proteins | sample Palsa_T0_1_FD_201949 | JGI IMG/M metagenome (GOLD analysis project Ga0302324, IMG submission 201949) | Peat permafrost microbial communities from Stordalen Mire near Abisko, Sweden - Palsa_T0_1 | ecosystem: Environmental > Terrestrial > Soil > Palsa > Peat permafrost | place: Sweden: Abisko... | reverse complement strand
ACAGAACTGGGGCGCTGGATTGCCGGCTCCCGGCGCGGATCAAAATTCCGTGATCGCGATTCTTAAGGCCCTCGATGACTACGCGGATGCGCTCGGGGATCTGTCGATCTCCGAAGCCGTGTTTCAGGTGGTTCGCGGCAACTTCGGCCACGGAGGCGGTTTGATGGACGCGATTTCTCGTGGCACGCGTCCGCCTACACCGCAAGTCGTCGATACGCCGCGTGGAGGAATTGATCTGACCCACCGCGTCGCGATGCTATTTGCCGGAACTCCTTCGCCGAACCCGGCGTGGAGCGCGATCCTACAGCATCCGCGTGCAGCAGCCGAGCCGTGGCTGGATGCGTGGGTCGGACAAGTGTTGCCCGATCCGGCTACGGTTCGCTGCCAGGTGCAATACACGGATTCGTCCGGCAATCCCCAGTCGACGGCCGTGAGCCTTCGCGATTTAAATGTTGGACCGCTTGACGTTCTGGCGATGTCGGATGCGGCCGAAGTTCCACAGCAATCCGAATTAGAGAATCGCATTCTCTACCAGGCTGCCGTTCCCACCGGCTCAACGAATGTGCAAATCGCATTTCAAACCAGTTCGCTCCCGCCCGGCACGGTCGCATTCCCGGACGCGCTCTATGTGGCGCAGAAGCTGCGCAGCCTGCTTGGGGCGGCCCGCGCGCTCTCACCACAGGACATGAATACGCCGGAAACGAGCGTGACAGAAACCGTTGGGATTGAGTTGCAGAACCGTGTGACCGTGGCCGTGACAAGTCTGAACAACGACATCAACACGCTCACCACGGCTGCGGCGGGATTGCCCAACGCTCCTGATCCGGTTCGCTTGGCGCTGCTCGAGTGCAGTTTCTATGGCGTGACCGGATCTATTCCCCTCACCACCAGCGGCCAGGACCCCAATCTGGCGACGCAATCGAGCAACGTGGTCTCGGTGCTGCAATCGCGCTACAAGAGCGCGTCGGCGGTCAACGTAGCAACCGCGCAAGTGGCTGACCTTGAGGGCGCGCTGCAAAACATTTTTGGAAAAGATTTTGTGGTGTTGCCGCAATTCACTCCTCCCAATTTGGCGGCGCTGCAGGCCGCGTTCGGCCAGTCGGCTGCATTAACCGCATCCGACGCGCAAGCTCCGGCGCGCTGGTTCCGGCAACTGACGCACATTCGCACCGGTGTCTCTCGTCTCGACATGGCGTTGAGTGCCGCGCAAGCGCTGAGCGCTTCTGCGGTGTATCCGCCGTCACTTTTGCTGGGACAGATTCCTGCTCCGTTGTCGGGTACTGATCAATGGCTGGCGCTGCCGCTCGATCCGGCGAACCCTCCGCAAAAGGGCCGGGTTGCGTTTGCCTGCATCACGCAAGGAGATCCCACCACCCTGAACACATACGCCGGCTTGATAGTGGACGAGTGGCCAGAACGAATTCCAGAAACGCAGCAGTCTGCGGCTGTGGCTTTTCATTTTGAGGAGCCCAGCGCGCGTGCTCCGCAGTCGTGGTTGCTGGCTGTATGCCCCGACAACCGCGAGACCTGGGACGATGCGATTCTTCAGGCCGTGCTGGCGGAGACCCTCGAGCTGGCGAAGATTCGCACTGTCGACCTGGCCAGCGTGCAGCAGGTGGGGGCGATTCTGCCGGCGCTCTATTTTGCGCTGAATCTGCAAGGCGCCACGGTGTCCACGCAGTTCGCCATTCCGCGGGAGGCTATCATCCGTGCCGCTTAAAGCTCTTGCCACGACGACCTTAGCGAATCCATCGATCACGACATGGACGCGGCTGGAGCCGCTTCCGCGCGATGCTTCCATGCAGCGGAGTTTACAAGCCCAGGTACGAGATCCCGCATGGATGCTGGCTCGCCAATGGCAGGTGGGAGAGTTCACCGGCGCCGACGCGGGCTCTCCGGTTCAGGCTACGCTCGCCGGGCAATTGCAGACCATGACCACGTATTGCCCGGGCAGCGATCCCTCCGCCACGATGCAGCTCGATCAAAAGCTGCCGCTCGAGGTGCATGTGGAGCGGGAAGACGTCGAGTTGAAATTGAGGGGATCGGTGCAGCTTGGTTTTTATTTCGAATCGCTGGTCCAATCGGGCGGCGTTGCTGGCCCGGATGCGGTCATCGCAGCATTTCGTGCATCATTTCCCATCAGCGCCACGCCGCCAGATCCAACTTATACGCCGATCGATGCGGTGCGCTTCCGGTCATTGATGGCGGGCCGGGTTACCGATGGGGAAGCGCTTTATACTTCGGCCGCGGCCGTGGCCGCGGCGACAGCCCCGCCCATTCCCCTGCCCAGTGCTGCCGGCAATCCCGGTATGGCCGCCGTGATGGCCGCATTTCTTACCTATCGGGAAAGCCTGTTCAGCGAGCCTCCGGCCAGCGATCTGCCCTGGCAAAGTGAAGCGTTGGATTACGACTTCTCGCTGGGCTCGCCGACTCCAGCCGAAAATCTTCTTCTCACCGCGCCAACTTTTCCCGGAGGCCATCTCGATTGGTATTCGTTCGGGATGGCAACCGGCAGCGCAAATCCGGTGGCTACCGCGAATCCTGCGCAGGTCACTCCCGTGAACTTCAACTTCTTTCCGAATCACGTAACATTTCGGGGCGTTCACGATCCGCGATGGTGGATGTTCGAAGACAGCGTCACCGATTTTGGGCAACTCGAAGCGCAGCAGGTCGATCTCGCCAAACTTCTGGTCATGGAATTTGCCTTGGTCTACGGCAACGATTGGTTCAGCGTGCCGATTCCAGCACCCGTCGGTACCCTCGCCAGCATTGACACTCTGGTGGTAACCGACACCTTTGGAGTCCGCACGCTGATTCGCCCGGCCGAGCAAACCACCGTCAACGCCGGGGAAACTCCGTGGTCGATGTTCAAGCTTTCCGGCGCTGGGACGCGATCAGATTTCATCATGCTGGCACCGACGCTGGGCGTCGTAGAAGACGCCGTGGAACTCGAAGAAGTGTTGTTTCTCCGCGACAACATGGCCGCCATGGCGTGGGCCGTTGAAAATCAACTGCAGGGCGATTTGGATTCTCCTATTGATGCGCGGCAGGCCTACTTGCAGAGATTGGAGACGAATCCTCCACCGCCCCCGCCACAAGCTACAGCGGGCGGCCCCCAGATTTATTACTCGCTGGAACGACCAGCTCCGGACAACTGGATTCCGATGGTCCCGGTGCAGACGGCCGCGGGCGCACTCTATTTGCGTCGAGGAACGATGGAGATTCCTACGACCGACGGCCTGCTATACGTAACGGCGCGGGCTCTGCTGCTCAATCCAGGGCAACCTTTTTTCCTGGCCGACCACACGGTGCCGCCGACTGGAATACTTGTCGATCGCTATTTCCGCAGAACCCGCGCCATGGATGGAACCACGTACGTGTGGCTGGCACGCAAGTCGGGCCCCGGTAGCGGCCCGGGGTGGTCAGGACTGCGCTTTGATCTTGTGCAGGACATGAAACAGCCACCGACCTCCTAGATTATGCAAGTCAATTCGTGAGGAATCAAGGAGTGGAGCCCGGCTACTTTTTTAGCCGTCCAACCACCCGGATTCGGTGCACATCCGCTGCACTGCGTACGGTCTATAATTGCGCCTATTGATGGCGCTTACCTCGGGCACCAAACTCGGGCCGTACGAGATCGTATCGCCACTGGGCGCGGTGACTGATGAGGTAGGTTCTAGGCAGGCGATCTCGAATTGCCACCCGGTTCCTTCGGCGGAGTCATGCTGTACTCCGTACAAACCGGAGTGCCTGTGCTCGTTGGAAACGTCGGCTACGATCAGATGTGGAATATATCGTCGAATCAGGGTGTGGTGAGCGGCGTCTCGTACAACGATCCGCAAGGCTCGGTCGACATCTTCGAGGCCAACGTCACCAGCGGCGCTATCGCATCCCAGAACATCATCGCCGCGCTTCCCTCCGACGCGAACACGTTCATACCGGACACAAGCATTATCGTCGGCAATCAAATGTTTGTTTCCGTAGAAAAAAACGATAACTCGGGCGGATACCTTCTCACCTACGATCTGACAACTTCTCCGCCAACGCTCGAAGGAACTGTCGACGGGCGGAGTCTGGCCTTTTATTCTTCTGGCAATTTCCTGTTCACGGCGCTCAGCGGTATGGAGATCTACGGTATCTCAACGGGACTGCCGCAATACCTTTCATATGTCGACGGCATGAATGCGGCCAATCTCAAGGGAACCGAGTTAATCGCGATTACAGAACAACAGGGTTGTCTGATCCTCAACCTGAGTGATCCCGCGAGCCCCCAGGTCGTTTCCACTCTGTTCGATGGTGTGATTAGCGGATGTAATGTTCCGCTGTTTGTGGGCAATTATGTCCATGCCGATGAATATGTCGGCGGCATAGGAATCTACGATGGCTCCGAGCCGGGCGGCCCCGTGGTTGAGGCAACCCTTTACGGAGGTGGCGGGGGGGCAAGCGATATCTATGACATGCTTTACCAGTCTACCTATGTGTACGCCGCCGCTTCCACAGACGTTGGTGAGACTTTAAACGTTTACGACACCAGCACTACTCCCGCGACACGAGTGGGCCAATATTTCGATCAATCGCAGGAGGCCTTTGCGGTGCAGTCCTCAGGCAACTATTTGTATGTCGGAGGCAGCAGCAACATAACGGTTCTTGATATCACGCAGCCGACTTCGCCAGCGCTAGTGACGAATGTCTCTGTGCCCGCGATCAGTTTGGCGCGATCGAACAACTCTATCTTTGCAGGAACCGGCAACAATCAAATCGCTATTCTCGATGTCACCAGTATCGCCGCCCCCGCCGCCCCAAGTCGATCGGAACGTAGCGCCGATCCTTGCCTTTGCCCACCACCCTGTACAACTTCACCGACAACGCCATATTTCCTCCGCAGAACCTAATACCGAGGTTCGGAGGAAATACCTTGAAATCCGTAAGCGAGGCTTTTCAGCCCGGAATTACGCTGCAAGTGGTTGGAAATAAAAGCGTAGAAAATCTGGCGGAGAGGGAGGGATTCGAATCCGCCTAAAAACGTAAATTCAACAACATGCAGGACCACGGATGGCATGTAAGTACATGAAGAGCACGCATAAGCCAGCTAATGGATCGCGAATGGATCGCAGAAGTCATTGATGAAATATGACATCAATATTGGGCGGAGCGTAGCCGAGCACAAAGTTTCCTACGATCAGGTCGGACTTTCCATTTTTGTTGAGGTCTGAGGCCACGATCGCGACCGCATCCGCGCCGGAGGCGAAGAACGATCGCGTAAACTGGCCGTTGCCGTTGTTGAAGAGTATGCAGGCTTGCTGGCTGAACATCAGTCCTACGGCGATATCAGTTCGGCCATCGCCGTTGAAGTCGCCCACGGCCATCCCTCCAGGTGTTTGGCCAGTGTCGATCACCGCGCCCTCATAGAATGTTCCGTCGCCATTGCTGTACCAAATGCTAATACCCGTCTCGTCCCCGTAGTTAGTGGCGACATCGTCTTTTCCATCCCCGTTGAAATCGCCGACTACCGCGATTACATCTTCAGTTAGCGGGAGGTTGTTGTTTTGGACTTCCTGAAAGGTGCGGCTGCCCGTATTCAGAAACGTCGCCCCGCCTGCTGCGATATCCAGTTTGCCATCTCCGTTGAAGTCTCCGACGAGGTACGGCGAGTTCAGATTCGTCAGGGCTACCGGCGTGAACTGATATGCGCCGTTGCCGTAGAAGATTTGCCCCGCACACATCGAATACTGGCAGGCGGAAATGACGTCTGCGTGGCCGTCGCTATCCATGTCGGCAACGGAGACATTTGAAGTCGCCTGCGAAAACGTGATCGGGGAAGATGAGAAATCAAGAGAGCCATTGTTCGGCCAGATCTCCAGACTGGTGTTCCCCCCCAGCAGATCCACGACGCCTTTGCCGGTCAAATCCGCCACTTCGAAACTACTGGGATCTGTATACGCGGCGAACTGAAACGAACTGTTGCCCTGATTCAGAAAAACAGTTCCGGGAGTTCCATATGGTAGAAAGCCGCCAACAAAAATCTCCGGCAACCCATCCCCGTTGATGTCGCCCGTAGAAATGTTGGTCACGATCGCCGGGCTTAAAGCGAGCGGTGACGGAAAACCGCGTCCCTTGCGTCCCAATGCAAGCGAAACAAAGTTGTAAGCGTCGGGCACAACAACATCGGGAATGCCGTCGCCATTGAAATCGCCGACTGCGACGTATTGTCCCTCCGGACCAACCACCGTCTGCATCGTGAAGTTGCCGTGTCCGTCGCCGAAGAAAAAAAGGATCTCCGAAGGTTCGAGTCCTGTAGGGCCGGCCAAATCAGGGAACCCGTCGTGATCGAAATCACCCGATACCAACTGAATCGGGCCCGGTGTCTGCACCACCGACATAGACGTGAACGATCCGTTCCCTTGTCCCGCAAAGGAATAGAGCAGACCAGCGTCGCCCTGCTGCACCTGCACGATGAGATCGGGGATGCCGTCGAGGTTAAAGTCCAGAACCGTTGCCAGCCCAACAATGCCATTGAGCCCACCCACAGCCTGATCCGTGAAATTTCCATTGCCCTGGTTCATCAGAATGTGCAGCGACTCCGAAGCGGTCGATGTGCCCGACACATAGAGAATGTCCGGCTTGCCGTCCCCATTAAAATCGGCAATCGAGAAGCTATAGTTTGCAAACGTAGCCAAGGTTACCGGCGCGGCGAATCCCCCGCCAGTGTTTTTCAGCCAGACGATGCTGCGCAAGACGCTGAATCCCGTTTGTCGAATGGCAAGAACCAGATCTGGTTTGCCATCGCCGTCCAGGTCGGCCAAATATGCCGGTCCCGGAAAAATTGCCGCGAAGGTTTGTTGGTCCGAGGGCTGCTGAAAATTCCCGTGACCGTCGCCTGAAAGGATGCTCACAGTAGTCGACGAGGAATTATCGGTGGTGATCGACACCAGATCGGTCGTGCCATTCCCATCCACGTCCCCAGCCGCGAGCGCATACGGGGTTGCCGGGACCAAAACATATTGCGCTGCGGAAAGCGTCCCGTTCGCCTGCCCGTGAAGAATGGCGATGCTTTGGGGATTTGGCGGGGAGGGACCGGGCATGATGACATCGGCGAGGCCGTCGCCGTTGGTATCGGCAGCCACGATAAACGTAGCGTTGCTCTCGTTCTCCGAGACCAGAAATCCCGGAATCGCCTGCATCACAAATGGTCCCGGCTGCGGCGTGTAAACCGTGAACGGCAGGGAATTGGACACGGTGCTTCCGTTCTCCACCGAGATCTGATAGACGCCCGGCGTCGCGCCGACCGAAGTATTGAAAATGCCCTCCAGCAGGTCCGGCGCTTCGAGCACCGAACTTAGCGGTTGACCGTTCAGCAGTACCTGCGATCCTGAATTGATGCCCTGGCCAGTTACGTACACGAATCCCTGGTTCACTCCGACCGTGATCGAAGCAGGCTGAAGCTGCGAGATGGAAAAGCCTCCACCGGTTGGACTACCGCCACCTCCGCCGCAACTGGACAGAGCAAAGGCGAACAAACTAACGATCCAGACGGTCGATAGGCGATTCGGCATGGCTGCGGCGCAAAGTATATAACGAAATAGAAGGCAGCTCAGCCCGATTCCCACCCACCGGAGAGAACGCGAAAGATGGCCCCCCTATCGTGCCAGTCCAAATGGCCAGGCCAGCCGCCCTTTATAGCTGATTCCAACGAGGTCAAAAACCCCTGGCCGTCCGTCTCACTTGCCGCGTTCGGCCGAGTGCTCCGTAGTGCCGCCTAAGTACTTGTAATAGACTTCGGTCCCCTCCGATATCTCCTTCGAAAGTACCTCCTTCACGTCAACGAGTTCCTGAAATATCCACTCTACAACGATCCCTTCGACGTTCACAAAGCTGTGCTGCTTCCGTCTTGCTAATTCCAAGGCCTTGTTCTTGGCAGACTCATCATCTTCCGCTGTCAGCAGAAAATAGCGGAGTTCTAGGAGTTGCGAGGCATTACTGTTCTCATGGACCGAGCGAAACAAGCATTCTGCCGTATACCAATTCACTGGGTGATAACCTCCGACACGGACGCTCACTTATCAAATCTGCTGTCGGCTTCTGCAACGATCAAGTCCGTTCTGCCAATTCCCCTTAGATCGCCTGTCGCAATCCAAGTTGGCGACTGTCCCAGAGTGATCGGAACAATGATTGGCAGGCTGAACGTTCCATTTCCGTTCCCGAAGTAAAGCCATAGGTTATTGTCGCCGCCGTTCGCGACGACGAAATCCAGATTGCCGTCGCCATTGAAATCTCCGGATGCGACGGCGGTCGGTATGTAGCCAGCGGGCAACGAATCGCGGAGCAGAAATCCCGGAAGGTCGGACGCAGCGAACTGTGCTGATGGACTGCTGTTGTGAGCCGTCCCCCGCGCTGCGTCCTTTAGCAGGTCCGCTCGCGAATTCCTTGCCCTGGGACGGGAAAAGCGTTTCACGTAGTCGGAGCGGACCTTGCCCGGATGCTTCCAGCCTTTGAATGGCACGGGCAAGCCATTGCTGGCGGACGGTTTCTTCTCAAGCTCTTGTGCATTTTTCAGTACTCGCCCAGAAAGTTTTTGGTAGCTGCGGTAGGACTGCTGAGCCCGACCTGGAGCCAGAAGCAGAAATGGAACCAGCACGAAAAGCAGACGCCGCGTCAATAATCTGCCCATTTGCCTCCTCGCCTTCTTCTCAGATTCTTTCCCCTGAAAATCGTGCGCACCTCTGTGTGGAAAAACATAAGGAAACGGGCGGCGGATGGCTAGTTCTTGACCTTGGCCGTTAGTCCAGGACAAACATCGCGGCGCGACTCCCGGCGAGCGGTGGCAGATCATTCCAGAGGACGAACGTCGGCCACTCCGCCTCTGTAGCCTGAAGACTACGCAAGTTGGCTTCACTCAACTCCTCCATCCCGAAGCCGCCCGCGCGTACTCTTCTTCGCTCACTTTGAAACCGATGGATTTCGTGCGCAGCGGCGGCTTCACCATGTCCGGCCTTCCTCTCTCGCCACAACAGCCGAGACTAGCAGCCGCGCTTAAGAATCAACAAGTTCGCCTGCGTTAACTTGAGGTTGCCCTACGGCAACCGGATCGGCGGGATTTTCCCCTAGCTGTTCTGCTTTCAACAGGTTCGCGCCCGGTAACCCAAAGTTACCGTGCAGCACCCTTTCAGGGGTGGAGTGTCTCCATTCCACCCCGTGCGCAGCACGGCTAAAAACCCTCAACCCGGAAACCAGCTATCGGGAGCGCCACAACCTCACCCCTCACCGTGCTGGAATCACCACACTGACGGGCCGGGAATCGGGACCGCAAAGCGCACCTAATCCGACCCGGATCGGCAGTTGATTACCCGCGCAATTGGGAACGAATCGGCAGGGCGGTCTTCTGCAGCACGGTAGGCGCCCTATATCGTCGATTCAGCGTTCCTGAAGGGCATGTGATCCCAGTCCGGAATAGCCAGCTTGCGATCCGGAAAGCGAATATCAAAAAATTTTTCGGGTCCGAGCCACTCGATTGCCGCACGTTGTTTTTGAAGGACATCAATATCCCTGCAGCGATCTGGAGACTCGCAGAACTTGAGCAACCAGCCGCCGCAGGCTAAACGCTTCAATGTGGCAAGTTCCACAGGAATCCCATTCAACCCAAGCCACCCTGCCAACTCGTCACTGAACAGATTGATCCAGTAGAGTCCTGGAACACCAGACGCAAGGTCATATCCCTGGTAGCTGTGGCTCATTGGACCTTGGTTCTTGGCCTTCCGATCAACCCCTGTGGTCAGCAGAGCAAAGTCGGAGCCCGTCGCCCGAAACATGTCGGACACAAAACCTTCAACCTTCTCGATTCCGACTTGAACCGCCCACTCGCCATCAAACCTCCCTGTCCAATAGTTGCTAAACAGCGGGGATTCGAAGCGAGAGGTTGGGGGGAGAGTTCGATTCCACATTTCACCACTGAGATGAATTGGGCTTCCCTGTCGATAAAGAAGTTCTCCCTGTGGTTTCGCCAGCCACCGAACGGGATCGCTGAGGTTGGCTGGGTCAAACGGAGTCTTGATCGGCTCGAACTCACTAGCCTTATCGGGGCGCATAAGACCGCCATCGAAGCCGCTGAGAGCGGCAATCTGCTCCCGTGCAACCGACTCGGTCAAGGACCGCCGCGAAGATAGCGCCATTTCCAATTCGTTTTTCATTGTGATGGTGGGTCTTGTTTTGCCGGCCTGATTTGAAGATTGGGGTTTTGCTGAGCTGGGGCTGAGACGTGGACATTCGGATTCGTTGTTACCACGAGCAGCGGTTGTCCTGTAGCGGCCTGGGCGGCTTGCCCTGCCTGGACGAGCTGACCCGTATTGCTGACCGATTGTCCAGATTTCACTTCTATCTTTTGCCCCGTGGCGTCAACTGTGCCGTCGGGTATCCGGTTCGTGCCAGGTAACGGAGCGGTGTTCTTGGTAGCGCCCTCTGCTGCCAGCGTTTCTTTCTCAGTTTGTGCACCGGGTTGCGTTTGGCCAGGTTCCTTCGGAAGAAACCTACCTTGTGCGTCGCGTCCTTGCTCCGTCGTCCCCGGAGCAGGTGCGGTATTGCTGTCTGATTGGTGGATAGTTGAGCTTACGGCCTTTACTACCTCGTATGTGACGAAAAGTCCAACGCCCGCACCTATGGTTGCACCGATAGCGGTCCCCACCGGCCCAAAGACACTTCCACCTGCGCCGAATTCAATGGTGCAGCTAAGCACTTCTGCGCAGTGCCCGTCTGGGTCGCGAGTTGTCGTAGGGTTGTTGTCGACGTAGCTGTAGAGATTGAGGCTCTGCGGGTTTCCAAAACTGGCGTAAGGAACGTCGGTGGGCTTTGCCTCCCAGTCCGGCGTCATGAACCTGCCGAGGCTCGATCCGTAGTACCTGGCACCGAACATGTCGAGGCCGGATTCGGTGTCGCGTTCTTTGCCGGTGAACTTGTATCGGTTGGAATCGGTGTCCGTGATCACAATTTCCCCGCCGTAGGGGTAATAATCAGACTCGTTCTGAATGTTCCCGAGAGCGCCGGTGACGATGTTAGTGGAGTTCAAACGATCGTGGAAGTAGTAGTGAACCACATTGCCCGGAAGGTCAATGCGGGCCGCGATCTGACCATTGATTCGGTCGTACGCTGCCGTGAAGTTTCCGCCCAGGTCGCTTTCGTTGAGCGTGCCGCCCTTCTCGTGTAGCCAATAAAACGTGCCTGTGGCAGTGCTGCTGCACGTCCCCGGCGTTGTGCCTTCCGTGCATTTTTCGATCCGGTTGCCGTCACCGTCGTAGACATACGAGATGTGGGCCGTGGGGATCGCGATCAGCCGATTCTCGGCATCGTAGGTGTACGTCGTCGTGCCATTCTTGATGATGTTCCCCGCCGCGTCGTAGGTATAGCAAGTGTTCAGTTGGTTTTCCACGTTGGCTGGAGCACAATTAAAGGGGTTCTCGGAACCCGTCTTGCCCGTCACCCCCGATCTGTTCGTCAAGTTGCCCCAAGCGTCAATTCCGGCATTAGCGGCGGAAAAAGCCGTGCCCGCTGCATATTTGGTCGGCGAGTAGGTCTCTCCCCAGTTCGTGCCGTTTGTGTACGCCTGCCAGATGCGGTTCAGCGGGTCGTAGACGAAGTTCTGGGTGCGGTTGCTGTCCTTGCCATTGGCAATCTGGATCACGTTGCCGTTATCGCTTCCCGTGACACCATTCCCCAGATTGAAATTGTAGGTCAGCTTAAGAATCGGGGTCCCGCTAGCTGTTGAGGCCGATACCAAAATAGGTTGCAATTGACCTGCCCCCAAAATCCGTTCACGTAAGAATACGACAACTT
>Ga0302324_100023836_pt1 | contig 11821 bp, 10 predicted proteins | sample Palsa_T0_1_FD_201949 | JGI IMG/M metagenome (GOLD analysis project Ga0302324, IMG submission 201949) | Peat permafrost microbial communities from Stordalen Mire near Abisko, Sweden - Palsa_T0_1 | ecosystem: Environmental > Terrestrial > Soil > Palsa > Peat permafrost | place: Sweden: Abisko... | reverse complement strand
CAAAGAAGCATGGAAAAAAGCAGGACATCAGCGCGAGCCAAGAGTTTCGGTGAGCCGGTCTATTTTTGCATTGATAACTGATGAGGACAGATATTTATTTGGACAGGACACCAGGGACGGCGATACCATCGGGTATATTGAACAGGATAAACGCGCCATTTTTGGAAGAAGTTATGCTGGCGAACCGGATCGACTTATCAGGGAGTTGGCCCAGGATGAAGCCATCCAGGAGGCCGATACGCTGCTTTTGACGATACCCAATACGCTAGGGGTGGACTATAATGTACACGTCCTGTCTTCTATTTTGAAGCATGTTGCACCCGGATTAGGTTGGCGGTAAAAGCGGGCTGACAGCGCATGGCGAGCGCATGGCGGCAATAATCCACTCGGGGTACATTGGGAAATGATGGATTTTCAGTAGCTTAGACTAACCACTGATTGCAATGACCCTCTATTTTTTGCAATATTTAAAAGAGCATATGGGATTGACCGACCTTCAGCTGGAGGAACTGATCCCCAAGCTGCGCTCTAAGGTCTTCCCCAAGGGGTCTGTTCTGGTACGTCCCGGGGAAACACGCAGCCATGCCTATTTCGTGGAGACAGGATTGCTTCGCTCTTATTCAATAGATGAGACGGGAAAGCAACACGTCATTCAATTCGCTCCGGAAAATTGGTTCATCAGCGACAGAGGCAGTCTGTATTTTGGGGCACCCTCCAAATTTACTATCGAAGCGATAGAGGAAACCACCGTAATCGTGATCGATCAGCAGTACGAAGATTATATCGCCGGAATACCCGGCAGTCAAAAGAAAATTGAATTGATTTTACAAAACCACATCTGGTTTTTGCAAAAAAGGATTGACAGCCTTCTTGCCGCAACGGCAGTAACAAGATATCTCGAATTTATCCGGCTATATCCCAACCTTACCATGCGCGTTTCTCAATGGATGATCGCCTCCTACCTCGGCATAACGCCGGAAAGTCTTAGCCGGGTTAGAAAAGAATTGGCCACTCGCCATACTAAATCGCATCCATAATCACTTCTTACCATACATCAATGGAAGTAGGCGGGTTCGCTTACTATCTTTGTGTCAGAAGATTTGGCAAAAAGGATATACAGAAAGGATCTCACTCACTCAGACAGGTTTTAGGGGGGCAATGGCGATAGATCGGTAATTGCCCCATTTTTTACAATTACATTAATAATTACGGATTATGGATAATTTCAGAATAGACCCCAGTAAAGGGATGGAAATTGGACTATACTCATTGGGCGATTATATGCCGGATATAGTATCAGGAAAATACATTACGGAATCCCAGCGCATCAAAGAGATTCTGGCTGCCGCAAAGCTGGCTGAGGAAGCGGGCCTGGATGTTTTTGCACTGGGGGAAAGTCATCAACAATATTTTGTCAGCCAGGCTCATCAGGTTATACTCGGTGCGATCGCAAACGCCACTTCAAAAATAAAAATTACGAGCGGGGTCACCGTTTTGAGCACTGCGGACCCTGTACGGGTGTATGAAGAATTTTCAACATTAGATTTGCTTTCCGATGGCAGGGCCGAAATTATTGCCGGTCGGGCATCGAGGGTGGGCGTTTACGAATTGATGGGTATTAATTTGAAAGATTACGAGGAAATTTTTGAAGAAAAGTTTGATTTATTACTAAAATTAAACCAGTCGCAGCCAATTACCTGGAGCGGCAAATATCGTCCGGCTTTGAATGATGCCGAATTATTTCCAAAGCCATTACATGGAAAATTACCCATTTGGAGAGGTGTAGGCGGATCTCCTGCCAGTGCCGTAAAGGCCGGATATTTTGGATCTCCCATGATGCTGGCTATTTTAGCGGGTCCATCATCGGCGGCTAAACCGACGGTGGACGCTTTTCGTAATATTGCAGATCAATATGGACATGATTCAAAATCTCTTCCTGTTGGTACAACCAGTCTGTGTTATATCGCTGATGATTCCCAACAAGCTTTGATAGAATATTACCCATACCTCAATAACGGCTGGAAATTATTACGTGGCGGAGGTTTTCCAAAATCTCAATTTGCCGAGTCGTCGAATGCTAAAAATGCCATGATGGTGGGTAGTCCACAACTAATTATCGATAAGATCTTGTATCAATATGAATTATATGGGCACCAACGGTTCCTGGCACAAATTGATTTTGGCGGAGTCCCATTTGATAAAATAGCAAAAGTGATTGAGTTATTAGCCACAAAAGTTGCACCGGTCATTCGAAAGGCAACAATAAAATAAAAGGAGGATGAATCATGAAAATAGTTGGAATTTCAGGCTCAATTGTGGGTTCAAAAACCCGCACAGCCGTAAAGCAGGTTTTAGGAATCATTAAGGAACAAAATCCTGAAATTGAAGTTGAATTATTGGACCTGGGAGATTACCAGATTCAATTTAGTGATGGCAGAGACTATCGGGATTACCAGGATGATACAAAAAATGTAGTGGAAAAAATTATAAGCGCTGATGCTTACATCATTGGAACGCCTACTTTTCAGGCCTCCATACCGGGGACGCTTAAAAATATCTTCGACTTGCTTCCCATTGATGTTTTTAAGGACAAAGTCATCGGTATAGTTGCCACTGCCGGTTCAGCCAAGCATTATTTAATGGTAGAACATCATTTGAAGCCAATACTCAATTACATGAAGGCTATCGTGGTGCCAAAATATGCCTTTTTGGAAGAAACGGACTATTTGAACGGAGAAATTGCAGATGATGAAGTCATATTCAGGCTACATCATCTGGCGGAAGATACGGTGGTCATGATTAATGCAATCAACGCTGTTTTAGCAGCAAAAGAAGAGGCTTATCCGTTTTAAGGCGGTCCCCGGCGTGAGGCCGGTCCCCGACCCGCAAAAACCATTTACGCGCCCAGGTCGACCGGCAGCTTATAGATCCGCTTGCCGGTGGCCGCATAAACAGCATTGCATAAAGCCGGGGTGTACGCCGGCACCGGCGGTTCGCCTACCCCAGTCGGCTTATCCTGGCTCTCGACGATGGATACGTGGATCTGTTTTGGTGACTCCGGCATCCTAATGATCTTATAGGCATCGAAATTGTTTTGTTCCACCTGGCCATTCTTGATGGTGATCTCACTTTTCAAGGCGATACTTGTACCAAACTGCGCGCCGCCTTCGAACTGGGACTTTATCCTGTCCAGGTTGACAGGCGTGCCACAATCCAGGGCATAGTACACATTGGGGATAGTGATCTGGCTGCCTTCTACCTTTACTTCCACGATGCAGGCCGTATAGGTCAAAAAGCTTTTATGTGCGGCGAAACCCATTGCCGAGCCCTTGGCGAACTTTTTTCCCCAGCCCGCATCCCGGGCCACCCTTTCGATTACTTTTTTCATCCGGCCGGTCTCCCATGGATACCTGGCAATATCCTCGTTATAATTGGGATAAGAACCTTTCGGGATCTCGGAATTGAAGGTGATTGACCGGTCCGCACCAAGCAAGTCAATTGAGTTTGCGATCGGGTCCATTTTCCTGGCCTCGGCGATCTCATCCAGCATGGTTCCGACTGCAAACGCCTGGGGAATATTACGCACCGATCGGAGCCAGCCCACCCGGATATGCGACGTGGCGTCATGCGTTTCCACCTTTATCGCCGGAATATCATAGGGAAAATCCAAAGCCCCCTGGCCCAGTTCCCCGTCCGTGGGCTGTATGACCGATGCGTCAAAGGTGGCGCCGATAGACGGGTAGGCGATATGGTGGTTCCAGCCGCTGAGCTTATTGTTGGCATCGATGGTGGCCACCACCCGCTGAACGCTTAACGCATGGTAGAAGTCGTGATGGATATCATCTTCCCTCGTCCATTGCACCTTTACCGGGAATCCACATTCCTTAGCCAGCATTGCCGCCTCTACAATAAAATCAGGTTTCGACTTTCTTCCAAAGGCTCCCCCGAGCAAGGTGACATTTACTCTTACTTTTTCCGAACTCAACCCGAGCTCCTGCGCGAGGGCGTCGCGTGCGCCCTGGGGATTTTGGGTACAGGCCCAGACCTCGCAGCTGCCGTTCTTTACCACCGCCACTGCGGTGGGGGTCTCGATCATCCCATGGGCCATATAAGGAGCCACGTAGGTATGCTCGATGATCTTCTTCGCATTTTTCTTCGCCTGGTCAAAGTCGCCCCGGGCCCTCCTTACCGTCCCTTCCTTCACGATCTCTTTTTTCAATTCTTCTATATGTGCAGCCGAGCCATACCCGGCGTTAGGACCGAGGTCCCATTCTACTTCGATCAGATCGCGCGCTTTGATCGCCGCCCAGGTATTGTCCGCCACCACGGCCACGCCGCTCAATGGCTTGAAGATCGTCATAGGGATGTCGCCTCCATTGATCGGTATTACTTTGAGGACTCCGGCAACCGCCATGGCTTTGTCCGCATTATAGGATTTTATCTTCCCACCCACTACCGGGCAGCGCTTGATGGCGGCGTATTTCATGTTGTCTACCGCCGCGTCGATGCCGAAGACGGCCTTCCCGGTGACGATATCATGCAGATCGATGATCGGCGTTTCACGTCCGATCAGCTTAAACTGTCCCGGATCCTTGAGCTTTAACTGGTCCGGCGGAGGCATCGCCACGCCGCCGGCCGCCTCCACGAAGTCGCCGAACGGGGCCGTTTTCCCGGAAGCCTTATGGACTACCTGGCCGTTATCTGTATCGCATTCTTCCGGCTTAACATTCCATTCTTTCGCCGCGGCCTGTATCAGCATGTATCTGGCCGTTGCACCCGCCTGGCGCATCGGCAGATAGAACTGGCGGATGGAAAACGAGCCGTCGGTATTCTGGTTGCCATATTTCTTTTCATCTCCTTCGGCCTGCACAACATGGACCTTGCTCCAGTCCGCCCCCAACTCGTCGGCAACGACCATCGGAAGGGACGTCCGGATGCCCGTCCCCATTTCCGAACGGTGGGCGATGATAGTGACTTCCCCGTCCGGGTTGATGCTCAAATATACGCTCGGCGTCAACGAGGCAATCTTTTTGCCTTTCTCAGTGCAACTATAGAAGTTGACTCCCAGCATAAATCCCCCCGCGACCAAGCCTCCTACTTTGAGGAAGTCCCTTCTGCTTGCCACGAATATATCCGACCGCACGTTGGCGGGCTTTTTCTCAAATGGTGGTATTATTTTCATGTCTCCACACGTTTAATGGTGATGAACTACTGGCCTTATAGACCAGATTTTTCCTATCCCATGACGGTTTGCCCGGTTGCGCTTTGGATGGCCAGTTTGATCCTGTTATAGGTGCCGCACCTGCAAAGATTGCCCTGCATGGCCTGTTCGATGTCCTCTTCGGAAGGTTTGGGATTTCTTTTCAACAAGGCGGCGGCATTCATGATCCGTCCTGTCTGGCAATACCCGCATTGCGGAACGATATGCTTTTCCCATGCCTGCTGAAGGGGGTGATCACCCTTTTCCGACAAACCTTCGATCGTGGTGATCTTGCTTTGCCCGATAGCTGACACCGGGATGCTGCAGGAGCGAATCGCCGTATCATTCAAATGGACAGTACAGGCCCCGCAAAGAGCCCTGCCGCATCCGAACTTCGTTCCTTTCATTCCCAGAATATCCCTCAAAACCCATAACAGGGGCATATCTTCGAGCACATCTACATCGTGTGTACTACCATTCACCTGGATTGAATATTTTGGCATAAACTTGATTTTATTTTTTGCCGGCCGGATTGAGAGGGTTCATAAAGTCCGGATTGAGGGGGGGCATAAAGTCCGGGGTGAGAAAGTTCATAAAGTTAAAAAAGTTTCCGATTATCCAATTAAAAAACAAAAAAAAATCAGCGGTGATTATTTATTCTAATTTTTCCCGTCGGCCATTTTCGTAATCCCGAGCTTTTTAATCCTGGAATTCAAGGTGGAAACATTTATGTTCAATAGTTCTGCCGCACCTCCTTTTCCATATATTTTCCAATTGCATTTTTCCAGCGCCGACAGGATATGTTCGCGTTCATTGTCAGTCATGCTTTTAAAGCTATTTTTGACCCCGTTTACATTACGCTTGCTCAGGTCTACGGGTAGCTGCAATGAAGTAACTATATGTCCTTTTGCGAGTAATACGCCTCTTTCCATCAGGTTCTGCAATTCCCGGATATTTCCCGGCCAGGAATAACCAAGCATCGCTTCGATAACAGGATCTGCCAGACCTAAAATTGTCTTATCCTGCCTATCCGCGTAAATTTTCAAAAAATGGTTAGCCAATAATAAGATATCTCCCTTGCGTTCGCGCAAAGGTGGCAATGAGATCGGGAAGACATTCAGGCGATAATATAGATCCAGGCGAAAACGACCTGCGGCCATTTCTTCGTCTAAATTGCGATTGGTAGCGGCTATGATACGCACATCGATCTTTTTTTTCTTGCCTCCGATTGGTTCTATTTCCCGTTCCTGCAATACCCGAAGAAATTTCACCTGCAGGTCAATAGGTAATTCACCTATCTCATCCAGAAAGATGGTTCCACCGTCCGCCTGTTCAAACTTTCCGATCCTCTTATCCGTAGCGCCGGTGAATGTGCCCTTTTCATGGCCAAATAGTTCTGATTCGATCAGGTTCGACGGAAGTGCTGCACAATTTACCACGATGAGCGGCTTCGCTTTTCGGGAAGAGATTCCATGGATGCCCTGGGCGATCAATTCCTTACCCGTCCCGCTCTCTCCCAACAGGAGAACCGTCGTTTCAGCAGGTCCTATAATTCTTACACATTCCAGTACGGCTAAAAAAATCTCATCCTGGCCTATAATATTTGTAAAATCAGCGCCGGGAGAAGGATCCGACGGCCGCGAATGTTGACTTTTTTCCCCTGCCGCCAGGTTCTGCTGATGAAGATACCAGGCAACGTCCAACATGATTAATACATCCTGGTTCCGAAAGGGCTTTACCAGGAATCCATAAGGCCTGGTCGCTTTGGCGGCGTCGAGTGTTCGCCTGTCTGAATTGGCCGAAAGATAGACAAATGCAATATTCTTGTGGGTGAGAGACGTGGCCAGATCAATCCCTGTCAGGTCCCCTTGCAAATAAATATCCAGCAGTACAAGATCCGGGCGTTCATCCTCAATGATCTTCAATGCTGCCGGAACCGAACGGGCAATTGAACATACAGAATAACCTGCTTTTCTAAGAATTATCTTAAGGTTATTGGCTTCAATAAATTGATCTTCCACAATCAGTATTTTCTCTCTCACGAGTATACCCCCTTTTCTGTTGAAGAAATGACCAGGTTGTCAAGGTCTATCAGCGGATCAACATCGGCTGTGACCGTGATCTTTGTCCCCTTTTGAGTTTCAAATCGAATTTTGCCATGTATGTCTTCGGCTAAACCCTTCATCAGGTCAATGCCCAGGGAATTCATTTCACTCTGCTTTTTATCCGGGTGAATTCCAACTCCATTATCTTCCACTACCAATTCGATTTGACCTGCAATTTGATGAAGACCAATCTTAATTACGCCCATTCTGTTCTCAGGAAAGGCATATTTGATCGAATTGGTAACGGCTTCGTTGATGATCAGTCCCAATGGTATTGCCTGTGATACGCCGAGCTGCAGGGGATCAATATCTGCCTGAAAACGAATATGCCCGGGTACTCCAATGCTGGCTGCAAGATAAAAGACAAATTCATTGAGATAGACCGACATATCGATCGCTTTAATGTCTGCCGATTGATACAATTTCTGATGGATCAATGACATGGCATAGATGCGATGCTTGCTGTTCTCGATGGCTTTTAAGGCATCGTTTTCCAGGTACGCGGCTTGCGACTCCAGCAGGCAGATGATGGTATGCAAATTGTTCTTTACACGATGGTGCACTTCCTTCAGCAGCCATTCCTTTTCCACCACCAGGTTTTGCAGGTGATGAGCTCATTTTTTTCTGTGATGACCTCGTTCTTTTCGGTGACGAGCTCATTTGCCCGTTGTTTTTGCCGGTACTGGCGATACAACAGACCCCCTCCCGACAGTAAGATCAAAATTCCCAAAAAAGTGATATTCCTGATTAGATTCGCATTGTGGAGATCAGCCTGCTGGATCTGATTGCGCTGGGTTAATAAGAGAATGTTCTGATTTTTTGACTTGATCTCGTCTTCCTTTTTTTGCGTTTCAAGTCTGATTTGTATCTCCTGGATGGCCTTGGTTTTGGCTATCGACGCCAGGGAGTCGTCCAGCTTCTTATTAATATCTAAATGCCTTATTGCGGAAATATAATCTCCGCCCGCAGAATCGCAGAGAAAAAGCCAATAATGCAGCATGGATTGTGCATTGATATTCATGGCGCTGTTGGGAAAATTCAGTGCTTTCAGCAAATATGGTTTCGCTTGAGCATACTTGTGATCCTGGATATAAGCATCGCCTACATCCGAATATGACTTGGCAGTTGCCAGCTTTTTTTGCCTGGCAAGATCCAGCAGCTGGAGCGCCAACTTTTGCGACAGATCGTATCTTTTCACGGCAATATAATAGCCGTCCATGGTGGAGGCAGCTTCCAGGCTATCAAGATAGTTCTGAGGAGTATAGTGTTTGAAAAAACTTTGTAGGAATGCGTACGCCTCATCGTTCCTGTGTAGTCGCGTCAAGGTGGCGTTGATAAGATAAACGGGACCGAAAAATGAATACTCCCCCCAGTGAATTTTATAGCTGGCTATCGCCCTTTTACAATAATCCATGCACAGCTGATGTTCGCCAATAAATTTATAAACAAGGGCTAAATTCAAATAGAAATCACCCGCAAGGACCGTATCGCGGGTTGCATTCATGCTTTTTACGGTCTCTAATGCATAAAAGAGGGCCTTATCGAAATTCGCCGTTTGTTCGTAAAGTAACGAGAACAAGAAATAGGGGTATTGAAGATAAGGGTAGTGGATGGCCTGCATGCGTTTTACAACCGTCTGAAGTTCGCTTTCTCCAAGAGACAGCTTATCCTGGTACAAATGAGCGGCGGCGATGGCTTCAAGAGCCAAAATTTCCTTTTCCTCCAACCGGAGTTTAACACTTAAAGCCCTTGCCTGCTCCGCGAATTGTAAAGCTTTACTATAGGCCTCGCCTTCGTCAGTAAAAACATCCCACCGGTAATGAAAATTCAGTAGAAGGAGCAGGTCAATCCTGGCGGTGTCCGGCAATTTGTCCAGAATGGCCTCCGCAGAAGGCATATCACTGGTTTCCGCGAAAATATCTGCCATATACAACTCAGCCCGGGAATAGCCCGCACTATAGTGCAGCGTAGTGCTCAGTTGACTAGCCTGCCTCGCATAATGCAAGGCAGCGTCGAAATTAGCTCTGATCTTGAGGGGCTTATTAAAATAGAGATTGGACAGGTCCAATAGCAGATTGACTTTATTGCTGTCTGAGCTGCTTCTTTTCAATTGAGTTAACAGCTCGGATTGTCTGCCAGGGCTGACAGGCACAGGCTCCGGATAATATTGCGCCCATCCGGCAGAATGAAATGTACTTACCAAAGCCAAAACCAAACTATAAGCAACTAGTTTCATGGACCAGGAGTATTAGTTACCTGCCAATTGCATGTCTAAAATTAAAGTAATTGTTTATGATATATCGCCAAATTCTTGATATGTCAATAACATTACTATAGGAACTAATGTATAAATAATTGATTATTAATAATATATTCCGTGGTACGGAACTTGGCCTTCCCTCAATAAATATCCATGAACATGATACTGCTTTTAGCTCTTTCATTAGCCTCATGGATAGCAGTTGTGATATTCCTGTCCGATAATGCCATGCAAATCATCCGGGAATATTTTACGCGGAAGAGGGGAAAGCTTTAGGCCAGATATCAGAAAAAATTATATCGGATTTCATCAGAGCTGTCAGCAGGTTGGGTTTTAGGGCGGATTTAAAGTTGGATTTTAAGTGGAACGCCAGGTTGGAAGTAGACGGGGCAATTGACCTCCAATTGCCCCAATTTTTAAATTCTTTTTATGAGTACAAATTCATTGATGTCAAAGCTGATCATCTCCCTCCATGAAAGAGGGTTTGAAGATGATATCGAATTGGCCGGAAATGAATTCCTCTGTGTACAGCAAAAGATATTAGTGGGGATTGGGGATTTGTCCATTATTGAATGGCACAGACTTTATAAGGAAGGTCGCCCGGAAGAGGATGTGATTGTATTCGGCTTGTCGGCTGTGTCTCAGGGGATCATGGGCATTTTAATAGTCGATGTTAGAAAAGTTGCCGCTAATGTTAAAAACTATTAAGGGTATGTTACATTCAAACTTCACAACGGACAATGATCATTATCAGGGTTCCCCTCTTGCTCCGATCGAGCTGATCCAGTACGGCGATTTTCAATGTGAATACTGCGCTGTGGCGTATCCCGCGATCAAATGGCTGCAGAACTCCTTTGGCGACAGGCTGAAATTTGTCTATCGTCACTATCCGATGCCGACCCGGCACCCGCTCTCCCTGCAGGCTGCCGTAGCTACCGAAGCCGCGGCGTTGCAGGGAAAGTTTTGGCACATGCACGATATGATCTATGAAAACCAGAAATACTTGTCACGGACCTCCTTCAGCGAATTCGCCAGGGAGATCGATCTCAACATTCAGGCATTCGAAGACTGCCGGGAACACTGGCAACAATTCCGGAAAGTCATTAGCGATTTCGAAGGTGGTGTAAAATGCGGCGTGAACAGCAGCCCGACGTTTTTCATCAATGGCGCCCGCTATGATGGTTTTAACGATCTTGGCGGCTTATACTCTGCATTGAAAAATGTCAATTATTTCGAATATAGTACTACCGTAAAGGCAGGAAATTCACCTATCGATTTTGCCTGTTGAACGACTGTGCCTTCTCCCCCTCTCTCGCTGATGATAACTTTGTCTTCGTAACCAAAAAAAGGACACATGAAACCCATTTTCACCCTTGTTTCCGCCGTTTTGCTGTTCACCGCTCCGATGGCCGGCTGTAACAGTCATACCGAAAAGGCGCAAAGTCTACAAGCGCAGATCGACAGCCTTCGGCTCCTGTTGAACAACCTTTATAAACCCGGCATGGGCGAACTCATGAGTAACATCCAGCTCCATCATTCCAAACTTTGGTTTGCCGGCGAAAATAAAAACTGGCCATTGGCCGAATACAACGAAAGCCTGATCCAGAGCGCATTTAAGAAAATTCAGCTCTATCATGGCGACAAACCGGAGGCAAAGGCCGCATTCATGTTCCTTCCCGCAATGGATAGCATTTCGAATGCCATAAGGGAAAAGGATAAGCGGTCGTTCGAAAGGAGCTTTACCCTGATGACCGTTACCTGCAACAATTGTCACTCGGTCACCGGCCATCCCTATAATGTGATAACTATCCCTGCCATCCCGCCTGTAACCGACCAGGATTTCAAAACGCCCTGAAATAAATGATAATTATCGCAATAATCTAAGGAAGAATGCAAGTCAATAAAAAACTCCTGTTCCTGCTCATCTCTTTTCTGGTTGCCGGCCATTTCCGGCCGGCCCTTTTTGCACAAACGAAGATTTCCCTGAAAGAGGCTATTAATATAGGCGTTGCCAACTATGGGACGGTCAAGGCCAAACAACAGTATGCCGCAGCGTCGAAAGAGGAAGTGGCTCAGGCCAAACGCGATTATCTGCCCAATGTGAATTTCGCGGCACAGGTGGATTATGGCACCGTCAATATGCAGTACGGACCCTCCTATGGTTTTGGCGGCCTGGGGTCAGCTGCGATAGGTCCTGTATTGCCAAACCAGAGTTGGAATGCAGCATTCGGGTCATTGTACCTGACCAATGTCAAC
>Ga0302324_100023831_pt1 | contig 11822 bp, 11 predicted proteins | sample Palsa_T0_1_FD_201949 | JGI IMG/M metagenome (GOLD analysis project Ga0302324, IMG submission 201949) | Peat permafrost microbial communities from Stordalen Mire near Abisko, Sweden - Palsa_T0_1 | ecosystem: Environmental > Terrestrial > Soil > Palsa > Peat permafrost | place: Sweden: Abisko... | reverse complement strand
TCCGCCGGTACTCGCTATGTTCGATCAGGCGCTCGAGCATCTGTCCGAACTTGACTTCCCGGCCCTTCCGAGCACTTTCAAGGCCCGTTGCGTCAGTTGATGCACCTTGTGATTCGCTCGTCATAAAGTCCTACTTACACGTTCGGTACCACGACTGTATGACAGGCGAATGGATGTGTCTACATCCGGGTTGTAACGGGCACTAATGAAGCGTGAGCGAAAGAAATTCAGCCTCGCTGAGCGACTGGGAAACATCTCAAGCGTATCGGCCAGGTGGACGGGAGGACACTGAATCAACAAAAAGCACGGCCGATGTTGGCCCATCGACCGTGCTAAGCACCGAAACTCAGAGTCCAGATAAGGTCCAGTGGTTGCCAGGTATCCTACCCGCCCCGGAGGAGAAGCAACACCCCCGGTCGGCGCTCCGATGACCATGCCGCCACTGGCCGGTGAGGAAACGAAATGATCCCTCTCTTCATCGCGCTCGCCGTCGCCTGCGTGGCGTTCTGGAAAGTCGCAGTGAAGCTCCTGGCCGCCGTAGCGCTCTTCCTGCTCGTCTCGGGAGTCGTGATGGTCATCCAGGACATGCATCACCTCAGGTAGGTCGGCCTGCCGGTCGGCTCTTGCGACGTGGGAAGCTCCGGCCGGCCGGGCGGAACTGAGCCGTCACGGCGTCACGACCTGCCCCTTGCCCACCACCGTGATGCCGCCGCTGGACACCGTGAACCCGCGAGCCAGGTCGTGCTCCTTGTCCACCCCGACCGCGGCCCCCTCCGCCACCACGACGTTCTTGTCCAGGATCGCGTTCTCCACCACCGCGTGCCGCCCAACCCGCGAATTGTGCAGCACCACGGCACGCTCGACCCGCGCCCAGCTCTCCACCCTGGTTCCCGGCGACAGCACCGAACTCCGTACCAGCCCGCCGGAGACGATGACCCCGTTGCTGACCAGGCTGTCCACCGCCCGCCCCAGCCGGTCGCCGTCTTCGTGCACGAACTTGGCCGGCGGCTGCGCCGGGACCTCGGTCAGGATCGGCCACTTGTTGTTGTACAGGCTGAACACCGGTTGCGTCGCGCACAGGTCCATGTGGGCGTCGAAGTAGGAATCGATCGTGCCTACGTCCCGCCAGTAGCCGTGGTCGCCCTCGCCGGTCCCGGGGACCTTATTAGTCAGGAAGTCATAGACGTGCGCGGCGTTCTCCCGGACCAGCATCGGGATGAGGTCACCGCCGATGCTGTGCTGGCTGTCCTCGTCGGCCGCGTCCTTGCGCAGCGCGTCCACCAGCACATCGGCGTCGAACACGTAGTTGCCCATCGACGCGAAGGCCTCGTCCGGCCGGCCCGGCCGGCCCGGCGGGTCCGCAGGCTTCTCCAGGAACGCCCCGATCCGGTGACCGGCCGCCGCGCCGCGCACTACGCCAAACTCCGTGGCCTCTGTCCGAGGCACCGGGATGGCCGCGACCGTGACCCCGGCGCCCCAGGCCGTGTGCGCCTCGATCATCTGCATCGGGTCCATCCGGTACACGTGGTCGGCCCCGAGCACCACCACGATGTCGGGCCGCTCGTCGTCGATGAGGTTCAGCGACTGGTAGATCGCATCCGCCGAGCCGGTCTGCCAGTAAGGGCCGCGCCGCTGCTGGGCCGGCACCGGCGTCACGTAGTTGCCGAGCAGGCTGTTCAGCCGCCAGGCGGTGGTGATGTGCCGGTCCAGGCTGTGGCTCTTGTACTGGGTCAGCACGCAGACGTGCCACAGCCCGGCGTTGGCCAGGTTGGACAGCGCGAAATCCACCAGCCGGTAAAGGCCGCCGAACGGCACGGCTGATTTGGCCCGGTCGGCGGTCAGCGGCGCGAGGCGTTTGCCCTCGGCGCCCGCCAGCACGATGCCCATGACCCGCTGTCCCGCCATCTCGCTGCGATCCTATCCCGGCAGGAAGGTGAGCCTCTAGGCATCGCTCGGAGCATCCTGGCTGCACCAATTGTAGTCGGTGATAGTATTCTTTTGCACCTAGTGCAATCGCAAGCCCCAGGAGATTCGATGACCCCGCAGGCGCCCGAGAATCCGACCCGTAAGTGGTGGACCCTGGTCGCGGTCTGCACCGCGACATTCATGCTCCTCCTCGACATCACTGTGGTGAACGTGGCTCTGCCGGACATCCAGCGGTCGCTGCACTCAAGCTTCAGTGATCTTCAGTGGGTGGTCGACGCCTACACGCTCACCCTGGCCGCCTTCCTCCTCACCGCGGGCGTCTTCGGCGACATGTTCGGCCGGAAAAGGTTGTTCGCGCTCGGGCTCGCCATCTTCACCGTCTCGTCGCTTGTCTGCGGCCTTGCGGATTCGTCCCTCATGCTCAATCTGGCCCGGGCGGTCCAGGGGCTGGGGGGCGCCATCATGTTCGCGACCTCGTTGGCGCTCATCGCGGGAGCTTTTTCCGGTAAACAGCGGGGCACCGCCTTCGGAATCTACGGCGCGGTCATCGGCGCGGCGGTGGCGGTCGGGCCACTCGTCGGAGGGGCACTCACCAGCGGGATCAGCTGGCGGTGGATCTTCTACGTCAACGTGCCGATCGGCGTTCTCGCGGTGATTATCACCCTCTTGCGCGTGCACGAGTCCAAGGCCCCCAACACTCGGCGGATCGACTGGATCGGGCTCTTCTCCTTTTCCGGTGCGCTCGTGATGGTGGTAGTCGCTCTCGTGCGCGGACCTGACGACGGATGGGGAAGCGCTCTCATCGCCGGCCTGCTGATCGGCGCCGCCGCGCTGCTCGGCACCTTCCTCCTCGCCGAGTGGCGACAGCGCGATCCTATGCTCGACTTGACTCTCTTCAAGCGACCGGCCGTAGTTGGCGTCTCGCTCGCCGCGTTCACCCTCGCGGGCTCGATCTTCGCGATGTTCTTGTACATAACCCTCTACATCCAAGACGACCTCGGGTACGGGCCGCTCGCCGCTGGCGTGCGCTTCCTGCCGCTTACCGTGATCTCCTTCCTTGTCGCCTTTTTCGCCGGCAAGTTGACCGTGCGGATACACGCGAGATTCCAGCTCGGTATCGGACTGCTGCTGATCACCGGCGCCTGCCTGCTCATGGCGACCACCCACGCCTCGTCTGGATGGACCGTGCTCCTCCCTGGGTTCGTGATCGCCGGAATCGGGATCGGCACCGTGAACCCGGTCCTCGCATCGTCCGCGATCTCGGTCGTGCCTCCCCAGAAAAGCGGCATGGCCTCCGGCATCAACAGCACCTTCCGGCAAGTCGGCATCGCGACCGGTATCGCTGGGCTCGGAACTGTCTTCCAGACTCAGATCCTGGCCCGGACCACGAACGCACTCAACGGCTCGCCGGTCGGGCAGGCGGTGGCTTCCCATGGCGGTGCCGCACTCCAGGGCGCACTTGTCGGCGGCAACGTGCACGCGGCCATCGCCGCGCTCCCGTCGCAGGCGGCGCGCGTCGTTCTTCTCCACTCCTACCGGGTGGGCTTTTCCGCCACTTTCGACCGTCTGATGATCATCGCCGCGATCATCGCCTTCATCGGCGCTGTCGGTTCCTTCGTCCTTGTCCGCCAGCGGGACTTCGTACCGAGCCTTGGTCCGCCAGCCGGAGCCAAGCCGGTTGAGTCCGACGTTACCGCGTCAAGGTCATGAGTCCCGGTTCGTCTGGGCGGCGATCGTGCGTAGCGAACCCAGCGCGTCGGAGAGGAAATCTCGCAGCGGCCGGTTCTCGGCCGACTGCGTCCATCGTTGTAGCGCCGTCTGCTGGACGAGCACGCCGACGTGGGCCGAGAGGAGCGCTGTCTCGGAGTCGATACCTCGCTTGCGGAGCGCGCCAGCGATGGCGTCGGTGAGCGCGGCCTGCTTGCGGAGCTCGCGTTCGGCCAGCTCGGGATTCGCGTCGATGATCTCACGGCGTCGCCTCACCGCGTCGCGGCGTGCCTCGAACAGCGTGTCGCCCGCGGCTTGCAGGCCGTAGACAACAGCCTCGAGCGGCGGCAGCGCATCGGGACATGCGGCGACTTGCTGGGCGACAATCTCTAGCTGAGTTTCGGAGATCGGGCCGAAGAGCACCTCTCGCTTGTCGGCGAAGTGATTGAAGAAGCTTCTCTTCGTGAGCCCCGCCCGCCGGGTTATCTCGGCGACCGTCGTGCGCTCGAATCCCTGTTCCGCGAAGAGCTCGAAGGCGGCGGTTTGCAGCCGGACGACCGCATCTGGTTCCCATCGAGGCATAGCTCGGAGCATACTCAACTGCACCAAGTGCAGTAAACAATCAAAATATTCGAAACGAACCCTGGTGACAGCGCCAACTCAACCTAGGACAGCCGCGGGAGCAGGACGATGCGCTGCTTGGCGTCGGCGGCCGCGGCCCATGCTTGCTCGACGTCGGCGAGCGGCACGGCCCGGGCGTCGACGTCGAGGGTGCCGGCGGCGATCGCCTCGGCGATGGCGGGAAGCTCGGCGACGTACTCCCGCGCGCTGACCGAGCCCTGGCCGCTGCCGACGATCTGCAGGCGGGCGGCACGCAGCGCGGCCGACGGGATCGGTGCGGTCGGGCCGGCCACCGAGCCGATCTGGATCCAGCTCAGCGGCTTGCCTCGGTCGCCGCGATGGGCGATGACGGCGATCATCGCCGCCGCGGCGGGCTCGCCCCACAGGTAGTCGATCACCACGTCGACATCTGCGGCGGCCTGCCCCAGGGCCGTCTCCCCGGCGTCGCCGTCGAGCCGGACCGTGGCGGTAGCGCCGAGCGCGGCCAGCCGGCCGGCGTCGCGGCCGGCCGCGATCACGTTTTTCGCGCCGAACAGCCTCGCGATCTGGACGGCCATCTGACCCGCGCTTCCCGTCGCGCCCAGCACGAGCACGTCCTGCCCGGGCTGGAACGGCACCCGCTGCCGCAGCGCGACCCAGGATGACATCGCAGGGTTCATCGCCGCGGCCACCGCGACGGGATCGGTGTCGTCGGGCAGCACCACGCTGCGCCGGACGTCGATGACCGTCTGCTCGGCCATCGCCCCCATCGTGGTGTCCGGCAGGATGAAGTAACGCAGTCGCCCGTCCGGCCCGCGCCCGACGCCGTCGATGCCGGGCACCAGCGGCAGCTCGTCGGTGCTCGTGTAGTGCGATCCATTGGCCTGCGACCGGACCCGCGGGTGCAGCCCGGCGGCGAGGACATCGACGAGCATTTGGTCCTCATCGGCCGGGACCGGGGCCGGGAACTCCTGGTAGCGCGGAGCGGAGTCGAACGTCGTGACAACAGCGGCATGCATGCTGGCCTCCAGGACATTAATCAACAGGGCCGTAATCTCCAGAGCAGTAATCTCCAGAGCAGACTAGTTTGTATTACCAATAAATATAGTTGGTAGTACAACCTAAATCAAGTAGGCTTACCGGATGGCAGCCTCCCACCCGCCAGCCGGTCCGTCGGCGGACGATCAGCGAGATCTGATCGACGCCCTGGCCCGGACGTCCTTCGTCACGATGGCCGTGCTGAGCAAGATCGGCGCCGAGCACGACCTGTCCCTGACCCAGCTCCGGATGCTCGGGATCCTCCGGGACCGGCGCCTGAAGATGAGCGAGCTGGCCGACTACCTCGGACTGGACAAATCCACCGTGTCCGGCCTCGTCGATCGCGCCGAGCGGCGCGGCCTCCTGCAACGGACCCCGAACCTGGCCGACCGTCGCGCCGTGGACGTGCAGCTCAGCCCGGACGGGATGGAATTCGCCGCCCGCGGCGCCGCCCTCGTCGCGCGGTCGCTGTCCCCTATGACCGGCAGCCTCACCCGAGCCGACACCCGTCGCCTGACCGCGCTGCTTGAGCACATGCTGGCAGGTGAGACCCTATTGAGAGTCTTTGAGGGCCTCGACCATCTGGGCGTCGATGGCCCTGGCCTGGGCCAGGTAGGGGCGTAGCGTGGCGTCGAGCTCCCGGAGCTGCCAGTTCTCGTCCACGTCGTCGTCGGCGATGATCAGTTCCAGGTGGTCGTCGAGCTCGCGCATGTGGAGCCCCTGCAGGATCACGTGGAACTGCCCGGCGGCCTTGCTGCCGCCTCGGGTCCCGTAGGTGGCGTAGCTGGCCGGCTTGCCCCGCCACTCGACGTAGAGGTAGTCGAGGGCATTCTTCAACGGGGCCGGATAGCCCCAGTTGTACTGGGGGAACACGAAGATGAACCCGTCGAAGGAACTGACGGTGCGGCTCCAGGCCCGGGTGTGCTCATGCTCGTACTGCTGCAGCGCGGCTTTCAGCGGCTCGTCCAGGAACGGCAGGCCAACCTCAGCCAGGTCAACCAGTTCGTACCGCAGCGGGCTGTCCTCCTGGACCACCTGCATGACCCACCGGGCGATGCCGGGGCATATCCGGGTCGGCCGGGTGCTCCCGACCACCACGGCGATCCGCCCCGGCGGGGCGTCGTCGCTGGTTACCACGTTCATGGTCCCTTCGTCGTCGTACCGGCCAACCTAATTTGTACGTGACGCGTACCGCTTTTCTTCACCGCGACCGCCCATTTCCGCCTCCGCGCTTCGTCCTAACCGCGACCGGACGAAATTTCCGACCCAGGAGGTCCCCCTGATGAGTCTTCCCGACGTCACCTCACGCGAGCAGTGGCTGGACGCCAGGCGCCGGCTGCTGGCCCAGGAGAAGGAGCTCACCCGCAGGCGCGACGCGCTCAATGCCGACCGGCGCAGGCTGCCCATGGTCAGGGTCGACCAGGAGTACGTGTTCGAGGGCCCGGACGGCGCGGTGACGCTGGCCGGCCTGTTCGGCGACAGCCGGCAGCTGATCGTCAAGCACGTGATGTTCGGCCCGGACTGGGATCAGCCCTGTCCCGGCTGCTCGTCCGACATCGCCGAGCTTTCCCTGGGCGTGCTCGATCACCTGCGCACCCGGGAGACGGCCTTCGTGCTGTCCTCCCGCGCCCCGCAGGAAAAGATAGCCGCCGCGGCCAAGGAACGGGACTGGTTCATCCCCTGGTACTCCAGCTACGGCAGCGACTTCAACTACGACTACCAGGTCACCCTGGACGCCACCCGCGGCCAGGACCAGTACAACTACCGCGCCCAACCGGACCTGCTCGGCGGCGACCAGTCCACCGAGATGTCCGGTGTCAGCTGCTTCCTGCGCGAGGGCGGGGAGGTCTTCCACACCTACTCGACCTTCGCCCGCGGCACCGATGTCCTCGGCGGCGCGTACTCGCTGCTCGACCTGACCGCCCTGGGCCGCCAGGAAGACTGGGAAGAGCCCAAGGGCCGGGTAGCCCCGGTCCGCGGCGGCGACCCGACGTTCACCAGCTGACGTCCCGGCCGGCGGCCCATTCCGCCCGCAGGATGGCCCGGCGGCCCGCTCCGATAGTGTTCTTATTTGAAAGCGGAATGGCGTACCCAATACCCCCGTGAGGTTTCTCAAATACCCTCCCCCGGTTTACCGAATGCCGTCATGGTGTTTCCGGCAAATTAAAGATCCAGCCCGAAGACCTCTGCTACCAGCGCGTTCCTGGCGTAGGGCCGGTAGCCAGGGGCCTTATTCCCGGTATCGCTTGAACCTGGAATAGCCGCCCTCTACTCTTTTACGTGACATTACCCGGGTCGTCGCGAAAGGGGCGAAGGGGACGTCAGGCCGGGGCAGTAAGCGAGGAGAGCCAGGATGAGCGATATGGCCGTCCCTGGGGGTCGTGCTGTATGGCGGGGCAGGCCGGACGCCGGCCAGGTGGCCACCAGCGCCGCGCCCGACATCAGGCGGATGCTGCAGCTGGCGCTGGCCGGGGTGTGGCTGCTCGACGGGGTGCTGCAGTACCAGTCCTTCATGTTCACCAAGGCGTTCGGCCAGATGCTCGCGGCGACCGCCCCCGGGAACCCCGGCGTCATCGCCCGCCCGATCAACTGGGACGCCCGCCTGATCGAGCATCACGTCGTGGTCCTGAACGCGATCTTCGCCACGATCCAGCTGCTGCTTGGCCTGGGCATCGCGTGCCGGCCGACGGTACGGGCGGCTCTAGGCGCCTCGATCGCCTGGGCGCTCGCCGTGTGGTGGTTCGGCGAGGGACTCGGCGGCGTGCTGAACGGGACCGCGAGCCCCGTCAGCGGCGCTCCCGGCGCGGTCATCCTCTACGCGCTGCTCGCGGTCCTGCTGTGGCCGACTGACCGCGGCGCGACCCCGGTGCCGTTCACGGCGGCGCGAGCCGTGGGGGTACAGGCCGCGCGGGCCCTGTGGCTCGTGCTCTGGCTGAGCCAGGCCTACTTCGCCCTGCTACCCGCGAACCGGGCGCCGCAGGCGCTGAACGGCATGATCGGGGGCATGGCGAGCGGCGAGCCCAGCTGGCTCGCCGCCCTTGACAGGAACGCGGCCGCGCTGACATCCCACCAGGGGCTGGCGGCCTCGATCGTGCTGGCGATAGCGTTCGCGGCGATCGCGGTCGGCGTTTATCTGCCTGCGCCAGCCGCCCGGGCCGCTGTCGTCCTGGCCATCGTGGTCGCCGCGGTGATCTGGGTCGTCGGGCAGGCGTTCGGGGGCATCCTGGCCGGCGGCGCGACCGACCCCAATTCCGGCCTGCTCCTTATCCTGCTGGCGCTGGCCTACTGGCCGTCCAGGACCGGGGCGGTCCCGCGCCAGTCCCTGGCCGGTCACCCAGCCGAAGGGATACCGACATGACCATCCCCGCCTGGATCCTGGACATATTCGCCGCGGTCATGCTCGTGGTCGCGGCGGTGAGCGCGGCCCGGCTGGTCGCGGCGCGGCCGTGGCGGCGGGGTCGCGGCGCGGCCACCGCGGACATCGACGTCGCACATCTGCTGATGGCGATCGCGATGGCGGGAACGCTAGCGGCGAGCCTGCGCACCCTGCCGAACGACGCCTGGGATGTCATCTTCGCCGCGGCGACCGCGTGGTTTGCCTACCACGTCGCGCGGGATGCGCGCCGGGTGGGCATCCGCGCCCTTTCCGGTGGCCACTGCGCGCCGCACCTGGTGCACAGCGCCGCGATGCTCTACATGTTCGTCGCCGTCACCGCCCCCGCCGCGAGCGCCGGATCGGCGATGAGCGGCATGGCCGGGTCAGGCATGCAGACGCTGAGGCTGCCGATCGTGGCGTTCCTTTTCGCGCTCGTCCTGATCGGCTACACCATCTGGGACCTTGACCAGCTCTCCGGACCCGGGGCTAGCGGCCACTACAGCCTCGCCGCCCGTATCGCCCCGGCGGGCGCAGTCGCCCCGGCCCTGGCCGGCGCTGAGTCCCCGGCTGCCGCGTTTTCCGGCCTGACGTCCGCCGGAAGCCCCACGTCCGCCGGAAGCACGGTGGCCACGGTCCCCCCGCCCGCCGAGGCGGACCAGACCGCTCCCCGCGACCCTTACCCGGTGAGCAGCGGGGCCGGCCGCCTGGTGCTCGCCCCGTGGGTAGCGACGAGCTGCCGGATCGCGATGGGCATCACCATGGCCCTCATGCTGATCATCATGATCTAGTGCCACGGCAAGCTCTGCTGACCCGCAAGCGGTTCCTCACCAGCCCCCTCAGTACCGCCACCGGCCGCAGGACCACCCGGCCCGCCGCACCGATGTGGCATTGGTGCGGCCACAACCGCACCGATGTCACATCGACGCGGTCAGATCTGACCGGCGGAGGCGCGTCCCGGCTAGCGCGTCCCGGCGAGCTCGTAGCCGGCCTCCTCGACCGCCGCCTGCAGGTCCGCCAGCTCCGGGGCGGGCTCGGCCAGGATCCTGACCTCGCCGGACGCGACATCGACGTCCACCTGGCTGACGCCGGGGATGGCCGAGATCTCGGCCCGCACCGCCTTCTCGCAGTGCTCGCAGGTCATTCCGGTGACGGTGATCACGCTCAGACTCATCCCGACATCGTAGCTTCGCGGCCAGAGCCGGGTACCTCGGTCCCGGCCGATAGCCGCTGGAGTACCGTTACCGTAGCTTTGCGGAGGTGTGGAGGGGTGGTGGATGTGGCGGCGGCGAGCCCGCTGACCGACGTGGCGCCCGACACGACCCAGGTCGAGCTCATTATCGGCGGGATGACCTGCGCGGCGTGCGCGGCCCGGGTGCAGACCAAGCTGAATAGGCTCGACGGCGTCACGGCGACTGTCAATCTTTCTACGGAACGGGCACACGTCACAGCACCACCCCAGGTTTCCCGCCAGGAACTGGTCAAAGTCGTGCAGGCGGCCGGCTACTCCGCCGAGCTGGCTAGCCCGCAGGCGGCGGACACCTCGTTCGCGGCCGACAGCGCCACGGTTAAGCGTCTGCGCCGCCGGCTGATCCTGGCCCTGGTGTTCTTCGTCCCGCTGACCGACCTGTCCATCGTGTTGTCGATCTTCCCGTGGTCAAGGTTCCCCGGCTGGCAGTGGGTCCTGGTCGCGCTGGCCGCGCCGGTCGCCACCTGGGCCGCGTGGCCGTTCCACCAGGCCGCGCTCAGGCAGGCCCGGCACCTGTCGTTCTCGATGGACACCCTGGTATCGATGGGCATCCTGGCCGCCTGCGGCTGGTCGATCTACGCGATGTTCTTCCTGGATCGGAGCCGGACCGGCGCCAGCGGCCTGCACGCGCTGCTGCACAACTCCGGCGGCGGCATCTACCTCGAGGTCGCCGCCTCGGTCACCACGTTCCTGCTGGCCGGGCGGCTGTACGAGGCCCGGGCCCGGCGCAGCGCCGGCGAAGCCATGCGGGACCTGGCCGCGGCCGGGGCCAAGGACGTGTGCGTGCTCGGCGACGACCACGCCGAGCGGCGGATCCCGGCCGGCCAGCTGCAGGCCGGCCAGCGTTTCGTGGTCCGGCCGGGGGAGCGGATCGCCGCCGACGGCGAGGTGCTGTCCGGCCAGTCCGCCGTCGACCGCAGCATGATGACCGGAGAATCGGTCCCGGTCGACGCGGCCGCGGGTGACAGCGTGACCGGCGGCACCATCGTCCTCACCGGCCGTTTGGTGGTGCGCGCGGTCAAGGTGGGCCGGGACACCCAGCTGGCTCACCTGGTCGCGCTGGTCGAGCAGGCGCAGGCCGGGAAGGCCGGCATCCAGCGCCTCGCCGACCGGATCTGCGCGGTCTTCGTCCCGGCCGTCCTAGCCTGCGCCGCCCTGACCCTGGCCGGCTGGCTGCTGGCCGGGAGCCCGGTAGCCCACGCATTCAGCGCCGCCCTGGCCGTGCTGATCATCGCCTGCCCGTGCGCTCTCGGGCTGGCCACCCCCGCCGCCCTGGTGGTGGCCTCCGGCCGAGGCGCCCAGCTCGGTATCTTCATCAAGGGCTATCAGGCCCTGGAGTCCTCACGTCGGATCGACACCGTGGTCCTGGACAAGACCGGCACCGTCACCACCGGCCAGATGACCGTCACCGCCGTGCAGCCGCTCCCCGGCGTCAGCCGCAGCGACCTGCTCCGCTACGCGGGCGCCGTCGAGCAAGCCTCCGAACACGCCGTCGCCGCCGCCGTCACCGCCCTGGCCCGAACCGAGTCGCCTCACCTTGCGTCCGCCGACCACTTCGCCGCCCTTCCCGGCCTAGGCGCCCGCGGCGTCGTCGACGGCCAGCAGGTCATCGTCGGCCGCGCCAAGCTGTTCACCGACCTGGGTGTCCCCGTCCCCCCGGACCTCATCGGCTGGTGTCGCGCCCAGGAAGAAGCCGGCGGCACCACCGTCCTGGTCAGCTGGGCCGACGCGATCCATGACGCCCTGGCCGTCACCGACACCGTCGAGCCCTCCGCCGCGATCCACGGGGCCTTGGCCGTCACCGACACTGTCAAGCCCTCCGCCGCCGCGGCCGTCACCTCCCTGCGCCGCCTCGGCCTGCGGCCCGTCCTGCTCACCGGCGACAACTCCGCCACCGCCTCGGCCGTCGCCGCCGTCGCGGGAATCGAC
>Ga0302324_100023826_pt1 | contig 11823 bp, 5 predicted proteins | sample Palsa_T0_1_FD_201949 | JGI IMG/M metagenome (GOLD analysis project Ga0302324, IMG submission 201949) | Peat permafrost microbial communities from Stordalen Mire near Abisko, Sweden - Palsa_T0_1 | ecosystem: Environmental > Terrestrial > Soil > Palsa > Peat permafrost | place: Sweden: Abisko... | reverse complement strand
TTCCCGCCAGGCGGCGAAACGCGGAAACGATGTGCCTGCACTCGAACTCGACGAGGCGCTCGCGGTGCCGCTCAAAACCGGCACGGACCTCGTCGCTGTCGATGATGCCCTGAAGGCCCTGGCGCTATTGGACCCGCGCAAGGGCCAGATCGTGGAGTTGCGCTTCTTCGGCGGGTTGAGCGTAAAGGAAACTGCCGAGGTCTTGAAGGTCTCCGAGGAAACGGCGCACCGGGATTGGAGGCTGGCCAAGAGCTGGTTGCGTCGCGAACTGGGCCGCGATTCCGGCAAGGAGAAGCCCCATGGATACTGAGCGCTGGCAAAGGGTCGAATCTATATTCCACGATGCGCTCGACGAGGCCCCGAGCCGAAGAGCAGCCTACGTCCGAGAAGCCTGCGGCGGGGATGAAGCATTGCAGCAGGAAGTTCTATCTCTGCTTGCCGAGTCTGACGGAGCGGAGAGCTTTCTTGAGGAGCCGGCCATGAAGATGGCGGCCAGGGCTCTTGCCGATTCTGGCACTGCGTCAGGTCAGGCGGCGTCCTCCGGCCCCCATCCCGACTTCATCGGCCGATATCGCGTCATTCGCCTGCTGGGTGAGGGCGGAATGGGCAGGGTCTACGAAGCCGAGCAGGAGCAGCCGCGCCGCATCGTTGCGCTCAAGATCATTCGTCCTGGCCTGACCTCGCCCGAACGCCTGCGGCGGTTCCGGCACGAGTCTCAGGCGCTCGGCCGCCTGCAGCATCCGGGCATCGCACAGATCTACGAAGCAAATACCGCCGACACCGGCTTTGGTCCACAGCCCTACTTTGCGATGGAACTGGTCCGCGGCCCTTCGCTGGACGAATACGCCAAAGCGCATCCAATGAACCCCCGGCAGAAGCTCGCGCTGATGGGCAGAATCTGCGATGCCGTGCAGCACGCGCATGAGCGGGGACTCATTCACCGCGATCTCAAGCCCGGCAATATCCTGATCGACGAGTCGGGACAACCGAAGATTCTGGACTTCGGCGTAGCTCGTGTTACGGAGAGCGAGGGGCAACCGACGCTGCAGACCGAAGTGGGCCAGATTGTTGGGACGCTGGCCTACATGAGCCCCGAGCAGGTCGTGGGAGATTCCCAGAATATCGACGCGCGCAGCGATGTCTACTCGCTCGGAGTCATTCTGTACGAGCTGCTGTCTGGACGCCCTCCCTACAACGTGCGCGGACGCCAGGTCCATGAGGTTGTCCAGACAATCCAGCAAGAGGATCCGACTGCATTGAGTTCCGTCAGCAGGAGTTATCGCGGCGATGTCGAGACCATTGTGGGCAAGGCGCTGGAAAAGGACAGGACCCGCCGGTATGAGTCGGCAGCGGCTCTTGCGGCCGACATCCAGCGCTACTTGAATGATGAGCCGATTCTGGCGCGGCCGCCAAGCGCCGGCTATCAACTCGAGAAGTTTGCCCGGCGCCATCGCGGACTGGTAGGGGGCGCCGCGGCGGTGTTTGTGGTGCTGATCGCCGGAATCGCGGTCAGCGCGGCGCTTGCTATCCGCGCCCACCGCGCGGAAAAGACGGCGATCGAATCCCGGGACCGGGCCGTCGAAGCCGAAGAACAGACGCGCACGCAACGCGACCGGGCCACGGCCGCGGAGCTGATGGCCACCCACCAGCGCGACCTCGCGGTGATTGCGCAACAGGAGTCGGTACGCGCGGAGAAGCGCGCGCTCGAAGAGAAGGCACGGGCTGACGATCAAGCAGCCACGGCAATAGCGGTGAGCAACTTCCTGGAGAAAGACCTGCTGGGGCAAACCGGCGCAAGGGCCCAGATACGCGCTGGGGCCAAGCCCGACCCGGATCTGAAGGTGCGTACCGCACTGGATCGGGCGGCAGCTCACATCAACGGCAAATTCGAGAAGCAGCCTTTGGTTGAGGCTTCGCTCCAACTCACCATCGGTAAAGCGTATCGCGATCTCGGCGTTTATCCTGAAGCACAACGGCACATTGAGCGGGCCATCGAGCTGCGACGGCACGCGCTGGGAGAAGAGAATCCCGACACCCTGTTGAGCAAGCGGGACCTGGCTTCACTTTACGCAAGCCAGGGGAAGTTTGCCCAGTCTGCCACGCTCTTCAACCAGGTACTCGATCTCGAGCGGCGCAAGCTCGGCAACGAACATCGCGATACCATGGAAACCGCATTCGAACTGGCGGTTGTTTATGACACGGCGGGAGAAGTCGCGCGCGCCGAGCCTCTGCTTGATCAGGTGCTTCAGGCGCAAACGCGCGTGCTGGGCAAAGAGAGCATTGACACACTGGAAACCGCGGCCCGCCTGGCGGAACTCTACGTGGGCCGCCGCGAGTATGCAAAAGCCGAGCCGCTGATGACCCAGACGCTCGAGGCGCAGCGGCGTGTGCTCGGCGAGGACCATCCCGATACGCTGCTCACCATGCAGGGTCTTGCCGCGCTCTATTTGAATGAGAACAAGTACGCGCAGGCAGAACCTCTTCTTACCAAAGCGCTCGAAGTACAGCACCGCGAGATGGGAGACGAAAATCGCGAAACGATCTACGGCATGAACATGCTGGGGTATCTCTATAACATTGAGGGCAAGTTTGGCGAGGCCGAAACGTATTATGCCCGCGCCCTTGAGGTGGAGCGCCGCACTTTGGGCGAGGAGCATGTCGACACGCTGGCTACGATGCAAAACCTGGCAAGCGTATACCAGGAAGACGGCAAGTACAAAGAGTCTGAACCGATGGCCGTCAAGACCCTTGAAATCAGGCGTCGCTTGTTGGGTGACGAAGCCCACGACACGCTGGCCAGCATGAACAATCTCGCCAACCTGTATTTTTCCGAAGGGAAATACTCCCAGGCCGGGCCCCTTTACACCCGAGTCTTGGAAATACGTCACCGCACGCTCGGAGACAAGGACCGTCTGACCTTGAACAGCATGAATAATCTTTCGGAGTTGTACAAGGTCCAGGGCAAATATGCCGAGGCCGAGCCGCTGCTGACCACGGCGCTTGCCGCGCGGCAAAGTCTGTTGGGCGGCGAGAACTCAGCCACACTGGAGAGCATGCGCTCCCTGGGCGTGCTCTACCGCCTTGAAGGCAGATATGCGGAAGCCGAGCCGCTGCTGACCAATTCACTGGAAACGCGGCGGCGCGTGCAGGGCGTCGAGCACCCAGACACGCTCGGCACCGTCGATGACCTCGCCGCGCTGCGTGAGAGCCAGGGAAAATATGCCGAAGCGGAGGCACTTCTTGTTTCGACCCTGGATGCGCGGCGCCGCGTTCTCGGCCCGGCAAATCCTGACACGCTGGGCGACATGATTTCGCTTGCCAACGTCCGAATGGAGCAGAACAAGTACACCGATGCAGAGCCGCTGCTGCGCGAGGCTCTTGCCGGCTTTGCAAAAACTGCGCCCGGCTCATGGCCACTCTTCCGCAGCCAGAGCTTGTTGGGATCCAGTCTGGCTGCCCAGGGCAGGTTTGCCGAGGCGGAGCCGCTCCTGGTCGACGGCTGCAATGGCATGACCGGGCAGACGGAGGAGATTCCATTCGAGTTTCGCTCAACAATCGACCGGACTCTCCGGCAGATTGTTCAAATGTATGAGCGCTGGGAGAAACCGGAGAAGGCTGCCGCCTGGCGCAACGAGCAACTCACGATCCAAGCCGCGCGCACGCCTTCAAACCTCAGGTAGCCAGGCAGCGCTGACACCCGGGCAGGGTTCAGGGAACACCCACCCAATCAACATTTGTGTTCTGTCACTTCCAGTTGTGCAGGATGCGCAACGTAGTTTATATGCAACGCTCTCAACACACTTCGCCCTCTGTCGTGGTCGCAGTTCTTGCCCGTGATACACGACCGGGGCAGGTTGAATAGTCCTCACTTCGCCGTTGGGGCTGGTGTTTCGATGCGGGGAAGCATCTCGGCGCGAGTGGCTGCATTGTAAGCAAACCATGCTTCGATCATTGCTCCCTGCATCACGTCGCCATTCTGTACCCGGTCATACAGATCCATGTTGGAATGGTGAGTGCGGGTGCCGTATTCAAGCGGATCCTGCATGAAACCGATGCCGTCCAGGCCGATCCACGAGAAACTGGTGGAGTCCGTGCCACCGGGCTGAAGAGTGGGGCCAGCGGTCAACCCGGTAACGGCCTGTAGCCCCAAGTCTTTGATCGGCGCAATCCACGATTGGAAGATCGCGGCAAGCTCGGCATTGCCCAGTGCCGATACGGCGCGAAACTTACCCGAGCCCGAGTCGTCGTTGAAGTACACGCTCAGCTTGTCATATTCCGGAGTCTTCTTCATGGTGTCGCGTGGAGCAAAGTGCTGTTGCACATAGGCCAGCGAACCGTAAAGCCCCTCTTCTTCTCCGCCCCACAACGCCACCCGGACAGTACGAGCCATCGGCTTGTGCAGCGTGGCCAGAATGCGTACTGCTTCCATGGCAACGGCCGAGCCTGTACCGTTGTCCGTTGCACCCGTGCCGCCCTGCCAGCTATCGAAGTGGCCGCCCACCATCACAACCTCGTCGGCTTTGGTGGTGCCGGGAATCTCCCCAATCACGTTGAAGGCCATCTGGTCATCCTTCTGATATTCGGTCTCGATGTCAAAGGTCAGCTTCGGCGCGATGCCGTGCTGCAGCAGGCGGCAGATTCGGTTGTATTGTTCCGGCGTAATAGCAGCCATTGGCGGCCCGACGGGATCTTTGGGATCCTGCGATCCGCCGTAGGTGGCAAAGATCGTGCCGCCGTCGCCGTTGTAACCTGGTGTCAAAGCCACGGCCACACCTTCTTCTTTCAGGAAGGCATTGACCTGGTTGCGCAGAACTCGGCCGGTGGGCGCAGCAGTGGAAAGCGACATAGGCGTGTACTCGCCCGGCCGAGGCGCTGGGGTTCCCGGCCGGCCACCGCCACCAAAGCCGGTGTGCGAAGGGTCAGGTGTCCTGGTGCGTGCTTCGACCTCCTCATCGGTCAGGCGGTGTGCATCTGCCTCAGTATGGAGGACAAGCTCGCGCGGATCGAAGATCAGCACGATCTTGCCCTTCAGCTTGCCCCTGTATTTTGCAAAGTCTGCCTCAGAGTGCAGCGGCGCTAATACGGCTTCAGCCGTTACCGGTCCGTTGGTGCCCGGTGTCCATGCCAGGGGGAATCCTATCAGCGCGGCGTATGCGGGCGCCTCCAGCGCGCCGTAATACTTCTTGATTTGCCATCCATCGCCGAATGGCCCCCATTTCTCCAGGTGCACATTTTGAAGCCCCCACCCTTTCATCTGCTGGACGGCCCACTCGGCGGCTGCCCGATGATTGCGGCTGTTGGTCACGCGTGGCCCGTAGACCTCTGAGATGTAGAAGAGGTTCTCCATGGCCTGCGAATGTTGAAAGGCCTCATTCTTGATCTGGGTCAAAGCGCCCAGATCAACCTTATCGCCGCCCTGTTCCTGCGCGGGCGCGACCAAAGTCAATGGCAGGGTTGCGATGCAGACGGTGACAGACAGCCTGAAGCGGAGCAGATTCACGATATTCTCCCTTTCAAAACGATGTTTGGTTGGAAGAAGGGATTGGGCCGCGTCGATGGGCCGAAACCCCTACTTCATCGCTGTGGCGGCCCGCACCACTGGAAGCATCACGGCACTCGCTCCGGACGGGCCATGTTCAATCGAAACCGTCGCCTTTCGAAAGTCTGAAGGCTGCGCGAAGAAGATGTTATTCACGTAAGCCTGCGGGTTGCGATCGTAGAGCGGGAACCAACTCGACTGGATCTGCACCATAATCCTGTGGCCGGGCTTGAAGACATAGTTCATGGTGGGCAGTCGGAATTTGTATTCCTGCACTTCACCGGCCGGGATCGGGCTCGGCGCCGCGAAGCTCTTGCGGTATCGCCCGCGGAAGATATCCATGCTGATTGGAAGCTGATAACCGCCCATCTCGGGCTGCTCGGCGTAGGTTGGGGGATACACATCGATGATCTTGACGACGAAATCTGCATCGGTGCCCGTGGTCTTGGCGAAGATGTCCGCAAGAGGCGCCCCTTCGACACGCACAGGCTCGGTCAACACGGATGTCTGGTAAGAAAGAACATCCGGACGGGTGGAGACAAAGCGCTGGTCCTGCACGAGCCAGGTGGTCCAGCGCGCATGGTCGTCGAACGAGACCGGAGGCGCGATGAAGGGCACGGGCTTGGCCGGATCGGAATCGTAGCTGTCCTCATTGGCGGCTGCGGGGTCGGCGGCTGCCGATTGGAAGCTGAGGCCGTTAGTCGCCTCGAGATAAAGGGGAGTGAGTTGCTGCTCGTTTGCGCCCGGCCAATCGGCGAATTTATCCCAGTGATTTTCCGCGGGGTTGTAAATTAGCACCGGCGGCAGCGATTCGGCGGGCTTTTCATCCTTGAGATAGGTATCGAAGAACGGGATCAGCACGTTTTTACGGAAGTCGGCCGCGGTGTCGCCCTTCCACTTCAGGGGCCCGAGATTTTCTGCCGCGCGGTTGACCTGGCTGTGACACCAGGGACCCATGACAAGGTGGTTGTTTTGAGCCATGCCCTTGGCCTTGAGAGCTTCCCACGCATGGACCGCACCGTACATATCCTCCTGGTCCCACAACCCTTGGAGCCACACCGTGGGTATTGAAGCGGGATGGGCGGCGACGGCCGCGTCGAGCGCTTGACCTTGCCAGAAAGCATCATAAGCTGGATGCGCGGAGAGGCGATTCCAGAACGGCAGTTGCTCAAAGCCATTCTTGTTCGCCCAGTTTCCGGCCGAACCGGCGTCAAGAAAATTCTGGTAGTCGTCCGCGCCCCAGCGCGGCACCGAAGCTCCGGAGCCGGTCTTGCTGGATTGATCTGTAAAATAGTCGAGGTTGACCTGCCGGAATGCGCCGTAGTGAAACCAGTCGTCACCCATCCAGCCGTCGATCATCGGACTCTCGGGCGCCGCAACCTTGAGCGCGGGATGCGGATCCAGCAGCGCCATGGTCACTGTCCAGCCGTCATAGGAGGAGCCGATCATGCCGACGCGCTTGTTCGATTCAGTTACATTCTTGACAAGCCAGTCAATCGTGTCCCAGGCGTCTGTTGTGTCATCAGTCTTGCTCGGATTGAGCGGACCCATAGGCGGACGCGTCATGACGTACGCGCCCTCTGAGCCGTATTTGCCCCGGATGTCCTGATAGACAAAGATGTAGCCGTCGTCGACCCACTCGCGATTTGCCGACCACAATGTGTCGCGAAGATGCGGGCTGTCATGAGATGAAAAGAACTCTGCGTTATATGGCGTGCGCTCGAGCAGCATCGGCAAATCGCGCGTACCCTTGGGAACAAAGATGACGGTGTGCAACTTCACACCATCGCGCATGGGAATCATCTCGTCGCGCTTCACGTAGTCGTAGCCGGTCTCGGGCTTCTGCCACTTGGTGGGAATGTCGCTGCCGGTCTGAACCATGCTGCTGGTTGCCGGGTCGTTGGTTTGCGCCAGAAAAGCGGGCGTGGCCAGGCAGGCGAAGAGAATGGCGATGATGAAACGCGATTTTAGATTCACAGGAGCCTTCCATAACTCAAGCGGTGACTTCTCATATAACAACATACAAAATCCAAATGACCTGCGTACACCGCGCCAACCGGGAGCGCAATGGCCAGTTTTGCGCGGAGGTAGGTCAAGGTGGCCGCTCTAGTTTTTTAATTGATTCCAATGTAGATCGATATTTTGGCGAGGCACAACCTGTGGCTAGCCTTCCTGTATCTTCGGGGATTTAAAGAAACAAATCGCAGTTGCTTCCTATCTTCATGGCCTGCCTCCGGCGACCAACGAAGATACAGCGTAGGGCAAGCCGGAAACGCAGGTCTCCCGGTAAAGCTCCCCGGCTGCCGCAGCGCTGATTGGTCTTGAGAACAGGAACCCTTGAATGAAATCGCAGCCCAGCTCATGCAGGCTGCTTAGCTGTTCCTCCGTCTCGACGCCTTCAGCGATGACCTTCAGTCTGAGGGAGTGGGCCAGTTCCAGGATGGCCCTCACAATGTCCAGGCTACCGTTATCGTCGCCCAGTCCACGAACGAAGGAACGGTCGATTTTGAGAGAGTCGAAGGGAAGCCGCTGGAGGTAGCTCAGCGAGGAATATCCGGTTCCGAAGTCGTCAATTTCCAGCCGGACGTTCATGGCCTTGAGGCGGTTAAGGGTGGCAAGCGTCTGATCGGCATTTCCCATGATCGAGCTTTCAGTCACCTCAAGCGCCAACGAACCGGGGTTCAGTCCGGATTCGGCCAAAGCAAACCGTACATCCTCCACCAGGCGGGAATCTGTCAATTGCCGAGCTGAGACATTGACACTGATCGCGAGAGCAGGAACTGAAGTAAATCTCCTCTGCCATTCGGCCATCTGCCGGCAAGCCTCGATCAGAACCCAGCGGCCGATGCGGACAATGAGGTCACTTCCCTCGGCGACGGGAATAAACTCGCCTGGAGGGATGAGGCCGCGTTCCGGGTGATTCCAGCGAACGAGTGCCTCAAAGCCGCAGATGCGATTATCGGCGTGCGAGACGATTGGCTGGTAATGCAAAACAAGTTGATGCGCGTCGATGGCCTTGCGCAAACCGGTCTCGATCTCAAATCGGGTCGTTACCAGTTCGCGCAATCCTTCGTTGAAGAATTCGAAGCGCGCTTTACCGTTGGTCTTGGCCAGATACATGGCGGTGTCGGCATTGTGGAGCAGCTCCTCCGGTGTGTTGCCGGTGGAGCTGAGGGCGATTCCTATGCTGGCGGAAACAAGCATCTGGCGGCCCTCGAATTGAAACGGCTCCGTAAGCCGCTCGAGAATGCGGGTAGCGACCGTAGAGGCGTCGACCTCGTTCTGCAGATGACCGAGGAAGATGGCGAACTCGTCCCCGCCGATGCGCGCAACGAAGGATTCCGCTGACCCGCCGCGGCGTGAACTGGAGCGGATGCTGGCGCGCAGCCGTCCGGCGACATCTATGAGCAGTTCATCGCCTGCCCCATGTCCCAGGCTGTCGTTGACCAGTTTGAACTGGTCGAGATCAACGAACAGGACAGCGAAAAGCGTGTCTTGCTGACGGGCGGTCTCGATTGCGGATTCGAGTCGATCGATGATGTAGAGACGGTTGGGGAGGTTGGTGAGCGGGTCAACGACTTTGCCTTCAGTGATGTCGGTCTGCGAGCCAGCCATGCGGATTGCTTTGCCAGAGGAGTCACGTACGGCAATGCCGCGACTGAGCGTCCAGATATAGCCGCCGTTTTTGTGGCGCATACGGTATTCACATACGAACTCCGGAGTCTTGCCGTCGCAATGCGCGCCAATCTCAGTGCGGACCCGCTCGCGGTCTTCGTCATGAATATGGCTGAACCACTGTTCGCTGCTGCACCAGGACTCGCTCTCTGAATACCCGAGCATGTGGCCCCAGCGGGGAGAGAAATAGATATCTCCGGTAGTGAGATTCCAATCCCAGAGGCCGTCGTTGGCGCCGCGGGCGGCGAGAGCATAGCGTTCTTCGCTTTCCTTGAGGGAGGTGAGAGCATCCTGGAGCGCCTGTTCGCGCGATTCGATCCGGGAGAGCATCTCATTGAAGGAATCGACAAGAAGTCCGGACTCGCCGCCGGAGCGGACATGAGCGCGGACGGAGTAGTCCTTGTCAGTAGAAATGCGGCGGGCGACAGCGGCCAGCTCCACGAGCGGATCCGCGATGGTACGCGCCAGGCGCGAAGAGGCCATGAATGTGATAAGGACTGAGAGAACGAGAACCAGGGCGGCTATCTTCCCGTATTCGAGAAGCCGCGAGCGGAGGCCGGGGAGATCGAAAACAAGCGCAATGGAACCAGTGCGTTCCCCATTCAGAAGGACACCGCGAAAAAGAGTCAGGGATTCACCTTCGAAATAGGCTCCATCGCCTCGCCGCGCGGGAAGTATAAGAGCGGAACGACTGCCGGGACCGCGGTATTCCGCAAAGATGCGCCCCTGATTGTCATAGAGACAGGCAACCAGAACATTGGGCTCGGTGGCCAGGGCGCTGAGCATCTCCCCGGCGGTCCGCTGATCGTTGAACGCAAGAGAGGCGGCGGTATTTGCGCCGAGGGTGTCGGCCAAAGCGGTAAGTTCGCGAACAGCACTCGCGCGATAGCTCTGTCGCTCAAAGACGGCAAACCCGAGAGAAGCGAGCAGGACGGCAAGCGCGCTGGCGGAGAGGATCAGGATGGCGAGATTGAATCGGATGGAGCGGTCCCTGATGCGCATGGGCTCACCGTCCCCGATCTGCAACGCCGCCGCGAGTCACTGAGGTGGCGAGGAGCAGCAGCCGTGAGCTGATTTCGAGATGAGAAGACTCGGCGGCTGCAAGGTTGATGTCGAACCGTGTTTTACCATCCTCGAGGTGGAAGCGTATCATCCCGCCGTCAGAGAGGAAGTTGGAGGTTTCTCCCACGGTGAGAACCGGCATGCCGCGCAGACTCTTGAGGATTGCGGACTGTCGCCGGGCTTCGTCACGGCTGAGGAAGAGGATGTTGCAGCCCTGGATTTCCTGCGGTTGGCTCATCAGGCGGACCTGGAACGCCCGGGCTCCGATGAGCTTGCCTTCGACGGTGCTTTGGAGTTCCTGGCGGCGTGGCTCGTCGTCGAAGATGCACAGGGTGAGGGAACGGTCTGCAGCATTGAGTGATTCAGGAGGCCAATCAAGAAACTGCGCGAAATGGAAGAGAAACGCGGCCTTGACCTGATACTCATCCACATCGGATTGGGCGCGGGCTAACTGCGGCGCCCCCGGCACGAGCAAGACGAGCAGGACGATGCATAGCAGCCCGAGCTTCCGGCCAGAGGTCCAGGCTCGCCCGATCCAGGTTTGCCCTGAAAGCGCTTCCTTGGTCGAATTATCCGTGGTTCGAAACATAGTCGACCTTTGCTCAGAAAGACCAGGAAATCTTGCCGTATACCGATCGCCGCATCAGGCCGGACTGCACAGTGGAATTGGGTCCCGCGAATTCCGGGTGAAGGTCTTTCAGTAGATTCTGCCCAACCAGGCCCAGAGAGGTCCTTTCTCCCACAACCCAGTTCAAGCCGGTGTCAAAGCGAGTGTATGAAGGGATGGACGGGGCGGAAAGGCGGTTCACAAAGTATGTCGAAGCGTTCCATTGCAGGTTATGGGGCAGGCTTACACTGGAACGCAACTGCGCCTGGTGGTCGGGAGTCTCGCCTTGAGTTCCGGGAATGGATCCGTCCTGGCTGCCGGCGAATTCGTGAAGGTGTATGGAGAAGAATGTATAGCCCGGATGGAGAGTCCAGAAGTTCGTCACCTTCCAGTTTGCGAAGGTCTCAACGCCGTGCGTTTCTCCGAAAAGGCTGTTGCCGAAAGACTCTGGGATGAGCACGTGTACGGGCCCGGGATTCGTCTCAAGGCGCATGGCTTCGGGTTGCACCGAAGTCAGATCGCGATAGCGGTTGTAGAATGCGGTGGTATCCAGCGAGAACCGGCTGGTCAGCGCTGTCCGGTAGCCTGCCTCGAATGCCGTTAGTTTCTCGTTTTTCTCGTTTGGATTCCCGAAGAGGCTCACAAGCACGGGCAGGTTGCCAGTCTCGGGAGATCCGGGGAGCGCCTCGAAGTTTACTCGGAAACTGGTGTCACTCCGGGCGGGCGTGCGGTCGGCGTCGGAAACCGCGGCCCAGAACGAATTCTTGCTGTCCGGGGTCCACACGGTGCGTACTGAGGGTTGCAGGTTGAAGCCGGTGTAGTCGTTGCGCTCAAGCCGTGCGCCCAGGCTCAAGTGAAGGCGGTCGGGAACAACGGCGATCTCATCTTGCGCAAACGAACTAAAGAGCTGGGTACTCCGGCTCTTGGGAGTTGCCGAAAC
>Ga0302324_100023825_pt1 | contig 11823 bp, 9 predicted proteins | sample Palsa_T0_1_FD_201949 | JGI IMG/M metagenome (GOLD analysis project Ga0302324, IMG submission 201949) | Peat permafrost microbial communities from Stordalen Mire near Abisko, Sweden - Palsa_T0_1 | ecosystem: Environmental > Terrestrial > Soil > Palsa > Peat permafrost | place: Sweden: Abisko... | reverse complement strand
CGAAGTTGCGCAAGCGCTCGCGCGCGCGCTCGACGTCTTCCGGTAAATCGACCCGCGCGAAGTTCTCGTGGAGTTCGTCGCGCAGCGCCAGCAGCGCGGCAAAACCGCTTCTGCGCCGTTCCGCCAAATCGCTGAGCAGCGAGTTCCGTTCGCGCAGTTTGCCGACGTCAACCAGTTTTCCACGAACCTCGGCGAAGCGGCCGGAGGTCGAAAGCAAGGCCGCGAGCTCGGCTTGCGTCAAGGTCTCGCCGTCGCCCAGCAACACGTCGACCTTGAGCTCGAACCAATCCGACTCTTCGCCGGCGCGGACAGCCGAAACGTTGATATCGAGCTCGCTGCGGCCGCCCGCGAGTTCGCCGAGGCCCGGATCGAGGCGGCGTTCGAGGTCGGTCCACGTCGGAAGCGTCTCGCGCACGAAGGCGGCGGCGCGGTCGGGGCCGTGCAACGCAAAGCCGTCGCTGGCCCGCGGCACGAAGCCCGCGTCGAGGAGCCGCGTGCGCAGTTGCGCCGCGTGCTCGGGACTAAAGCGGATGAAGCGGTTCCCCTCGGGCGCGATCGCGCCGAGGGCCGTGTAGGGCGCCCGGGCGCCGCTGGCGCGATCGCTGAAGGTCAGGGTCGCGAGCAGCGCGCCGTTGGCCCAGCCGACCGCGATCTCGGCGCCGGGTTCGGTCGCGTCGCGGATGCCGAGGTCGGAGCGGTCCTCCTCGGTCAGGAACGGCGCGACGCGTGCGATCGTGCGCGGCGAGGTCGCCGGCTCGGCGGACTCGAGCGCACCGTTCATCGAGCGCGCGACTTCGATCGCCTTGCGCGCGTCGAACGTGCCGTCGATCAAATACACCGCACGGCGAGTCGCAACCCAGACCGGCGGACCCTCGAGCAGAAGCACGTCGCGCGCCGCAATGCGCCGGCCGTCGGAGGTCTCGAAAAGCGGCATGAAATCGCCACCGTGGCGCGTCGCACGCAAGGCGACGCCGCGTAAGTCGATGTGAAACTCGGGCAACTCGGAGGGGTGCCGGCCTTCGGAGGGATCGTCGTCGAAGCGCAAGCGCGGATGGCGCGACAGCGAAAAGAGCGCGCGCGCGAGCGCGCGCGGCGCGTTTCTTCCCGCGAACGACTCGACGACGGCTTCGTCGCGCAAGAGCTCGCGGTCGACCTCGTCCCAGTCGTCGAGCGGCGTTGCATCCATCATCGCGACGACGGCTTGCGCGTCGCGCACGGCTCCGCGCAGACGCGGTGAATCGAGCACCAGCGTCGCGCTCAGCGTCTGTCCGTCGGGCGAACTGAAGACCGGCCAAACGCTCCGCGCTCGAACTTGCCGCGCCTCGACGCGCGGGACCGGCAGCCAGTTGAGATTGAGCTCCGATGCCGGCGCGGCGCTGTCGAGTTCGGTTTGCGAGCGGACCGCCTCGAGCGAGGCCACGACGTGTTCGCACATCCCGCTCGCACCGCACGAACACACCGCTCGCAGCGCGAGCGGTCCCGTCCCGCTGCCCCATTCCACCGCGACGTTGCGCATGCCGCCGCGCGGATCGTCGACGCCGGCTTCGACCTTCGCATCTTCTACCGCGCGAAGCGCGACGCGCCCACCCTCGACGAGGGCGAGCGCGTTACGGACAAGATCCCGGGCGAACCAGGAACCGATCGAGGCGGGGAGACGCGCCCGCCAGGTGGCGAACGGCGTCACGAAAGGATGCTGATCCGGTTACCCGACGGTCAGCTCCGGCGGTGCCGCGGCTGGCGGATCGACCGACGGAATCTTGGAGAAGCGCAGCTTATCGGGATTGTCGGGATTCACTTCGGCCAAGATGCGGTCGCCCGCGCTGAAGTGTCCTTTGAGCATCTCCTCGGCAAGTTCGTCCTCGACTTCGCGCTGAATGGCGCGGCGTAGCGGACGCGCTCCGAACTGCGGATCCCAACCCTTGCGGGCGAGAAGCGCTTTGCCTTCTTCCGTGACCTCCAGGTCCATCTCTTGCGCCTTGACCTCGAGCACGACTTTGGCCAGTTCGAGCCCGACGATTTCTTCGATTTGCTCGCGGCTCAACTGGTGGAAGACGACGACTTCGTCGACGCGGTTGAGAAACTCGGGCCGGAACGTGTGCTTGACTTCCTCGAGCACTTTGTTCTTCATCCGCTCGTAGGCCGCATCGTCGACTTCGCCGCTCGACTTCGAGGGACGGAAGCCGATCTCGGTGGTCGTTTGCATGCCGGTCGCGCCGACGTTCGAGGTCATCGTGATGACGGAGTTCTTGAAGTCGACCACCCGGCCCTGAGAGTCGGTCAAGCGTCCGTCTTCGAGAACTTGCAGCAGCAAGTTGAAGACGTCCGGATGAGCCTTCTCGATTTCGTCGAGCAGCACGACGCAGTACGGACGGCGCCGCACGGCCTCGGTCAGCTGACCGCCTTCTTCGTATCCGACGTATCCGGGCGGTGCGCCGACGAGGCGGCTGACCGCGTACTTCTCCATGTATTCCGACATGTCGATGCGGATCATCGAATCGGCGTCATCGAACAAGAACTCGGCGAGGCTGCGCGCGACTTCCGTCTTTCCGACGCCCGTCGGGCCGAGGAAGATGAACGAGCCGATGGGACGCTTGGGGTTCTTGAGGCCGGCACGCGAGCGACGGATCGCCCGGGTGACGACTTCGATCGCCTGGTCCTGCCCGATGACGCGCTTGTGCAGCGCCTCTTTCATCGTCAGAAGCTTTTGCGTCTCGCCTTGTGCGAGCTTGGAGACGGGAATGCGCGTCCAAGCCGCGACGATGTGCGCGATGTCTTCTTCGGTTACTTTCAGCGTCTTGTCGGCGTGAAGCTTGCGCTCTTGCCACTCCGCTTCCAGGCGCTGCTTCTCGATGCGAAGCTTCTCCTCGCGATCGCGAATGGCAGCCGCCTTCTCGAACTCTTGCGACTTGACGACGGCTTCTTTCTCGATTTTGACCTTACGGATCTCGTTTTCGATCTCGCGCACTTCGGGCGGCGGGAGCGTCGCCTGCAGGCGGACGCGCGAGCTCGCCTCGTCGACGAGGTCGACGGCTTTGTCGGGCAAGAACCGGTCGCTGATGTAGCGGTCCGAGAGTTTTGCGGCCGCCGCGAGCGCTTCGTCGGTAATCGTGACCTTATGGTGCGCTTCGTAGCGATCGCGCAGACCCTTGAGGATCTCGATCGTTTCTTCAACGGTCGGTTCGCCGACCATGACCGGCTGGAAGCGGCGTTCGAGCGCCGAGTCCTTTTCGATGTGCTTGCGGAATTCGTTGAGGGTCGTCGCGCCGATGCACTGCAACTCGCCGCGCGCGAGCGCCGGCTTGATGATGTTGCTGGCGTCGATCGCGCCTTCGGCCGCACCCGCTCCGACGAGCGTGTGCAGTTCGTCGATGAAGAGGATGATCTCGCCGGATGCCGCGCGGATCTCGTCCATCACGCGCTTCATGCGCTCTTCGAACTCGCCGCGATATTTCGTACCGGCGACCAGGCCCGCCAGGTCGAGCGTAATCACGCGCCGCTCGCGCAGCGGCTCGGGGACTTCGCCCTTGATGACGCGCTGCGCCAGGCCTTCGGCGATGGCCGTCTTGCCGACGCCGGGTTCGCCGATGAGCGCGGGGTTGTTCTTGGTACGGCGAGCCAAGATTTGAATGACCCGCTCGATTTCGTTCGCCCGCCCGATGACCGGATCGAGTTTGTTGTCGCGCGCGAGCATCGTCAAATCGCGGCCGTACGCGTCGAGCGTCGGCGTCTTGGACTTGCCCTTGGGCGCAACGGGTTGCCCTTCGGCCCCGAGTAACGAGGTCGTCTGCACGCGCACCTTGGCCGGGTCGACGCCCAGATTGGTCAGCACGCGCGCCGCGACGCCTTCGCCTTCACGGATCAGCCCGAGCAACAGATGTTCCGTGCCGATGTAGTTGTGGTTCAGCTGCCGCGCTTCTTCAAAGGCGAGCTCGATGACGCGCTTCGCGCGCGGCGTAAAGACCATCTCTTGCTGGACGGTCTGGCCGCCGCGTCCCACGATCGCTTCGACTTCCTGACGCACTTTGGCCAGGTTGACGCCGAGCGTCTCGAGGACTTTCGCCGCCAAGCTCTCGCCTTCGGAAATGATCCCGAGCAAGATGTGCTCGGTCCCAATATAGTTGTTGCCGAGACGCTGCGCTTCTTCTTGCGCGAGCACGATGCTCCGGCGAGCACGCTCGGTAAAAGGTTCCCACATTGACATATCGGCTAAGGCTCCTCGTCCGCCGGCCTCACTTGGCTCCGGCGCACCACTTTCCACTGCGGGGTCCCCGACGTTCATCCCTTGTACCGCTTGTCGGACATCCGACCGTGGTCCCGGAGTCGCCGCTCGTGTGGGGACATAACCGGCACGGGATGCAATTTAGTTTCGTCGTGCCGGAGGCTTGAGGGCGGTTGCCGGACGGCGGCGGCAACGCAGGCGACCACGCCCGGCGGGAAAAGGGATTCTCCCAAGCCAGCGAATCCGCGTCGAGTGCCGTTTTCCCAGCTTTTGCACCAGTTCAGCGATCAGCTTTTCAATGGCATCACGCTGGGCATGCTCTATATTTTGGTGGCGCTGGGGCTGAACATCATCCTCGGCTTGATGGGCGTCATCAACTTTTCGCACGGCGCGTTCTTCATGCTCGGCGCCTACACCGCGTACGCGCTCGCACCGATCGTCGGATTTTGGCCGAGCATCTTGCTCGCGGCGCTCGTCATCGGTCTCTTCGGCATGGCCTTCGAGTCGGGGCTCATCCGTCCGCTGTACCGCCGTCTGCCGGAGTACACGCTCCTTTTGACCTACGGAACGGCGCTCATCTTCGAACAAGTCGTTCGCTACATCTGGGGCGACGACGCCGTCCGCTATCCGGGCCTGCCTTCCTATTTGAGCGGCTCGATCACCCTGGGCAGCTATGAGTTCCCGATGTATAAGGATGTCTTCTTGGTGGCGGTCACGGTCGTCGTGCTGGCGCTCGTTTGGCTGGTCATCAACCGCACGAACATCGGGATGATCATCCGGGCCGGCACCCGGGACGCCGAAATGGTCAAAGCGCTCGGCATCAACATGCCGCTCATGTTCACGATCGTCTTCGGGATCGGCTCGTTCATGGCCGGGCTCGCCGGCGCGCTTGCGGCCCCCATCTACGCGATCATCCCGAGCCTCGCCTCGCAGTGGATCATTTTGACGTTCGTGATCGTCATCGTGGGCGGAATCGGCTCCTTTTGGGGCGCCATCGTCGGCGGTCTGACGATCGGGATCCTCTCCAGCATGATGGAACTCGTCTATCCGCCGGCCGTCGAGTTGACCGGTTTCATCATCATGGGCATCGTCTTGCTCGTGCGCCCGCGCGGGCTGTTCGGGGTCGAAGGACTCTTCGAGTGAAGGTTCCGGGCGGCCGGACGACGTGGATCACGCTCGGATCGATCGCCCTCTGCTTCGCCGTTTTGCCCCTCTTCATGCCGGGCGGAACGCTCGATTTCTATCCGTTCGCGGGAAACCGTTTCCCGGTGCACGCCGGCTTCATCGATCTGGCCACGACGATCCTCGTCTTCGCGCTATTCGCACTCGGCTTCAACCTGCTTTTCGGTCACACCGGCGAACTGTCGTTCGGCCACGCGATGTTCTTCTCGCTCGGTGCGTACGCGACGGCGCTCTTCACCAAAGGTTTCGATGCGTACCTCGGCCCGATTCATCTCGTCTTTGGGGGCGCGAGCAATCTCTGGATCGCGCTGCTCTTGGCCCTCGCCTTCGCGCTGCTCTGGGCCTGGCTTCTGGCGCGCTTGATCGTTCCGCGTTCCAGCGGAATCTATTATTCGATGATCACGCTGGCATTCGCCCAAGTGATCTACTTCATCACGTTCCGCTGGGGCGACATGACCGGCGGCGAGGATGGAATCCAGGCGATCGCCCGCCCCGATCTTCCGGGACTGCCGGCCGGCTGGTTGTCGGATGCGACACACATGTACGTTTTCGCCGCGGTGGTCGCGCTGCTGGCGACCGCCGTAAACTTTTGGATCGTACGCTCGCCCTTCGGCAGCGTGCTCCACGCAATCCGCGAGAACAAGCAGCGCGCGCGTTTCCTGGGGTACGACGTCGACAAGTACCGCGTGAACGCGTTCGTCTTGTCGGCCGCCTTCCCGGCGATCGCGGGTTGGCTTTGGGTCTATTTCCAGCAGTCGATCAACCCTCAGGCCGGATCGATCGAATATTCGGGCGACGTGGTCATGATGTCGCTGCTGGGCGGCATCAGCACGTTCGTCGGACCGATCATCGGCGCGTTCGTCTACTGGGATCTGCAGAATCGCGTCTCGGGTTTGACCAAGTACTGGCCGGCAGTCATCGGCGCCGTCTTCGTGTTCTTCGTCTTGGTGAGTCCGCGCGGCATCGGCGGCATGGTCGAGGACCTGCGGCGCTACGGCGTGCAGGCCGCGCTCCGGCGCTTGGTTTCGAGACGCGCCCGTCTCCAATCCGATTTGGCCGAGGAAGTCAGTACGCGCGGAGCGGGACCGTGAGCGAAGCGTGCGCATTGCGAACCGAACGCTTGACGCGCTCGTTCGCGGGCTTCAAAGCCGTCAACGACGTCTCGCTGGAAATTCCGCTCGGCGGCGTGCGCGCGGTCATCGGACCGAACGGCGCCGGCAAGACGACGTTTTTCAACCTCCTCTCCGGACTCTTGGCGCCCACGGAAGGCCGCATCTATTTCGGTGGGCGCGAGATCACCGCGTTACCACCGTACGAGCGCGCCCGCCTCGGAATCGCCCGCTCCTTTCAGATTACGAATATTTTTGCGAAGTTGACCGTCTACGAGAACGTGCGCCTGGCGGTGCAATCGCTCCACGACGGCAAAGCCAACTTCTTCTTGCCGGCGAGCCGCATGGGCGATACCGACGCGCGCTGCGGCGAGATCCTGCGCGACGTCGGCCTGAGCGCAGCGGCGGAAGCATTGGCCGAGAACCTCTCGCACGGCGACCAGCGCCGTCTCGAGATCGGGCTCGTCTTGGCGCGCGATCCGACGGTCCTCTTACTCGACGAACCGCTGGCCGGAATGTCGCCGCGAGAAACGCACGAGACGGTCGAGCTTATTCAGCGTATCGCGCCGGGACGGACGGTCGTCCTGGTAGAGCACGACATCGACGTCGTCATGTCGATTTCCGAAACGATCACGGTCATGCAGTCGGGCGCGATCCTCGCGGTCGGAACGCCGTCCGAGATCCGCGGCAACGAAGCGGTGCAACGCGCGTATCTCGGGGGATTGACCTAGCCGATGCTGCTCGAACTCGAGAACGTGAACGCTTTCTATGGGAAGAGTCACATCCTGCAAGATGTCTCGCTCGGCGTCGAAGCGGGCGAGGTCGTGGCGCTCCTGGGACGCAACGGCAGCGGCCGCTCCACGACGCTCAAAGCGATCATGAACTTCGTCAACGTTCGCAGCGGAACGATCCGCTTTCACGGCCAGGCGATCGACGGCAAAGCGACCTTCGGACTGGCGCGGCTCGGCATCGCCTACGTGCCCGAGGATCGCCGCGTCTTCCCGAATCTGACGGTCGGCGAAAACTTGCGCCTAGCGGCGCTCGGCGGCCGCAAAGGCCCCTGGAACGAACAGCGCATCTACGAATATTTCGAAGTGCTGCGCGAACGCCGCGACAAGCCCGCCAAACTTTCCGGCGGCGAACAGCAAATGCTCGCCATCGCGCGAGCGCTCATCGCCAATCCGGAGATCATTCTTCTCGACGAGCCGATGGAAGGCTTAGCCCCTTTGATCGCGCGGAACGTCGAGGACGTCGTGCGCCGCATCCGTCAGGAGGGTAATACGATTCTGCTCGTCGAGCAGAACGCCGAGGTCGCGATGAGCCTGTCGGATCGCGGCTACATTCTCTCCAACGGCCGAGTCATGGCCTCGGGCACGATCCCGGAATTGCAAGCCGACTCCGACGCGATGAAGCGCTACTTGGCGGTGTGAGCCTCCCCGATGACGCCGAAAGTGCCGCGCACTTCACCCGGCGCTTCGAATCGTTCACCGACGTCGTCTTCGGGTTCAGCCTTTCGTTCCTAGCGGGGCGCCTCGTGATCCCGGCGAGCGCGCACGACATCTTCGCGCAGCCCGCCGGCATCGTCGGGTTCCTCATCTCGTTCGGATTCCTGGCTGCGCTGTGGATGCTGAACCACCGCATGTTCCGCTTCTACTTCGCGCCCGCGACGCCGGATGTGGTGCTCGTCTTCGTCGAGCTGTGCGGCGTCGCGTTGATCCCGTACGCCCTGCAAGTCTTCTTGAAGTTTCCGAACGACCCGGCCGGCTTTTCGTTCTACGTGCTCGTCTACGCGGCGATCCTGGGCAGCTCGGCCGCCATCGGATTTCGCGGATTTCGCCGGAACTGGCAAACGTGGGATCTGGATTCACGGGTCGCGCGCTGGCGCACGCCGTTGATCCAAAGCGTCGCGGCGGGATTGCTCGCGCTCTCGGCAGCCTTGATCGTTGCGGGAGTGCCGCACGCTGAGTGGCTGTCTTTTCTCATCCCGCTGGTCGTCTTCGCGATCAGGCGCCGGCGCATGCTCCCGGCGTACGCCCGCTCATAGATTCTGGCCGAACATCTGCTGGGAGCCGCACACGCGACGATAGTCCGTGCGCCCGAGCAACTGACAGAGCCGCCGCGTTTCTTTCCAGGTTTCGTCGAGGCGGCTCGAGCGGAAATAGCCCGAACGGACGATGCCGCCCGTGCCGACCAGCACGTACGCAACGTCTTTGCCACGGCCGTCGAAAAACTTCAAGCGCAGCGGCGTCGCATACGCGCCGCTCACCGGCTTCCACCCGGCGCGCCGGTTGTTCAAATAGTCGACCAGCGCTCCGACGCGTTCGCGGTCCGCGATCGTCTGCCGGAGGTGGGCTTGCGGCAGGACGACCGTCACCGTCCTCACGTCGTCGAGCGGCGGGAAGTCGCGCGTTTCGGCGCAGGCCACCAAAACCAGAAGCAGCGCCGCACAAAGTGCGGATCGCCCGAACCTTGCCACAAAGAGTGACGTTATTCGGGCGACCCGCGCTTTCTTGCCCCTGGGCAGTGACCTGCGACACGAAGCGGTTTATCGAAGACTCGCTTGCTTCGCGCCACCCGGGGCCGATTGGTCTAGAGCTTAACGATTACCGACTTCGTTTCGGTGTACATATTGATCGCTTCGTAGCCCATTTCGCGTCCCCAGCCGGACTGCTTGTAGCCGCCGAACGGCAGCGCCGCATCGAAGACGTTGTAGCAGTTGACCCAGACCGTGCCGGCACGCAGGCCCGCCGCGGTGCGATGCGCCTTGCTGATGTCCCTCGTCCAGACGCCCGCGCCGAGGCCGAAGACCGTGTCGTTCGCGGCCGGCAAGATCTCGTTCGGATCGTCGAAGGCCATCGCGGTGACGACCGGGCCGAAGATCTCTTCTTGAACGACCTTCATGTGCGGCTTCGTGTCGACCAGGATCGTCGGCTCGACGAAGTAGCCGCGCTCGCCGACGCGTTTGCCGCCGATGTGCGCGCGCGCGCCTTCATCGAGACCCGACTTGATGTAACCGGTGACGCGCTCGAGTTGCTCCTGCGACACGAGCGGGCCCATTCCCGAACGTTCGTCGAGCCCGTGACCGACGCTGATCTTCTTCGCCTCCTCGGCGACGCCCGCGAGAACCCGGTCGTACACCGGGCGTTCGATGTAAAGGCGCGAACCGGCCACGCAGCACTGCCCGTGGTTGAAGAAAATCGCCATCGCCGCGCCCGCCGCGGCCGCGTCGAGATCGGCATCGGCAAAGACGATGTTGGGCGACTTGCCACCCAGCTCCAAGGTGACTTTCTTTAAATTGCCGGTCGCCGCGATGGCGATCAGCTTGCCGACTTCGGTCGAGCCGGTGAAGGCGACTTTGTCGACGTCGGGATGCGCCGAGAGCGCGGCACCCGCGGTTTCGCCGTATCCGGGCACGACGTTGACGACGCCGTCGGGGAAGCCGACTTCAGCGATGAGTTCGGCCAGCAGCAAGGCCGAGAGCGGCGTCTGTTCGGCCGGCTTGAGGACGACGGTATTGCCGGCCGCGAGCGCGGGTCCGAGCTTCCAGGCCGCCATCAAGAGCGGGAAGTTCCAGGGAATGATCTGCCCTACGACGCCGATCGGCTCTTTGCGCGTGTACGCGTGGAAGTCGCCCGGTACCGGAATCGTGTTCCCGAGGATCTTGGTCGCCCAGCCCGCCATGTAGCGGAACAGGTCGACGGCCAGCGGAACGTCGGCGACGCGCGCGATGGCGAGCGGCTTGCCGTTGTCGAGCGACTCGAGCAACGCGAAATCTTCAAGGCGCTCTTCGAGCTTGTCCGCGAGACGATAGAGCATCCGTCCGCGCTCGGACGGCGACATCGTGCGCCAGGGACCGCCGTCGAACGCTTTGCGCGCCGCGCGAACCGCCCGGTCGATATCGGCGCGGTCGCCTTCGGCAACTTGCGCCATGACTTCGCCGGTCGACGGATCGTAGACGGGGAAGGTTTTGCCGCTTACGGCACCCGAGAAATTGCCGTCGATGAAGAGTTGCCGCGGCGTACTCATGAAGGTGCGGGCAAAGGCCGGAATCTGTCGAGACTGAGGCGGTTCGAGAAGGGCCATGCGGATCGACCTCGCTGTGTGAAAAGTTAGGGGCCACGGTCCTTACCGGCGGAGGAATGTTCGACCTTCCGGACGAGCGGACGGCCCCTATTTCCGTCCCGGTGGAAACCACGGCCGCTCGAGCGAAGTCCAAGAGCCGGAGGTCCCAATGCCCACTCAAGAACAGGTTTATGAAGCACTCAAAGAGGTCGAAGACCCCGAACTCCAGATGGGGATCGTCGACCTCGGCCTCGTCTACGGCGTGGACGTCGAAGGACCCGAAAACGAGAACGTCAGCGTTACCATGACGCTGACCTCGCCGATGTGTCCGGTCGGGCCGATGTTCAAGCAGGCCGTCCTCTCCAAAGTCGAAGGCATGGAAGGCGTCAAATCCGCCAGCGTGGAGATCACGTTCACGCCGCCGTGGGATCCGCGCACGATGGCGAGCGACGACGCTAAGGTGCATCTCGGGATCTGGTAGTGACCGAATCCGAGCAGCCCGCGGCAGAGGCGGCAGTCGAAGCGCTCCGCGAACGCCGCGCGCGGGCGCTCGCGCCGGCGGGCGAAGCCGCCAACGAACGGCAGCACGCCCGCGGTAAACGCACCGCGCGCGAACGCATCGAGACGCTGGTCGACCCCGGCTCGTTCGTCGAATTCGACATGTTCGCGGTGCACCGCACGACCGCGTTCGGGCTCGGCGAGAAAGAGTTCTTAGGCGACGGCGTCGTCACGGGACGCGCCACCATCGACGGACGTCAAGTCTTTCTCTTCTCGCAAGACTTCACGGTCTTAGGCGGTTCGCTCGGCGAAGTTTTCGCCGAGAAGATCTGCAAGGTCATGGATCTTGCGCTGCGCACCGGTTCACCCATGATCGGCATCAACGACTCGGGCGGAGCGCGCATTCAAGAGGGCGTCGTCAGCCTCGGCGGTTACGCCGAAATCTTTTGGCGCAACGTGCAAGCCAGCGGCGTCATCCCGCAGATCAGTTTGATCGCGGGACCGTGTGCCGGCGGCGCGGTCTATTCGCCCGCCATCACCGACTTTACGTTGATGGTCGAAGGCATCGCGCAGATGTTCATCACCGGTCCCGAGATCATCAAGACGGTAACCGGCGAAGAAGTCACTTTCGAAGAACTGGGCGGCGCGCTGACGCACGCGACGAAATCCGGCGTCACCGATCTCATCGCAGCCGACGAAGACGAGATGAATCTCACCACGCGCCGGCTGCTCTCGTTCATCCCGCAAAACAAC